>OHBM01002983.1_pt1 | contig 10736 bp, 7 predicted proteins | sample 1577251 | NCBI WGS metagenome assembly OHBM01 (sample SAMEA3541557, study PRJEB24748) | human gut metagenome | biome: human gut; feature: human-associated habitat; material: faeces | place: China | collected 2012
GCTTTTGTGGAACTTAAGCCGCGGATGCGGCCTGCGTGGACTTGGCGGTATCAGCCCGGCAGAAGGAGATACCGTCCGGTATATCCGTCCGCTTCTCTGTGTGCAGAGATGTGAGATTGAAGCATTTTTACAGGAAAAGGGAATCAGTTATTGTACGGATGAGACGAATCTGGAAGATCACTATACGAGAAACCGGATCCGGAATCATGTGATTCCCTATCTCGAACAAGAGGTCAATCCGCAGGCGGTCATGCACATGTCCGAGACGATGGAACAGATGCGTGCAGTGTGGGCGTTTATGGAACAGGAAGTGCAAAAATGCAGGGAGCGATATGTGGAAAAGCGGCCGTGTGGGAGTGCAGAAGATCTGTATGAAGAACGTGAAAACGTTCCGGAACTGCTGATCAAAGAGGAATTATTCCGGGATGTCGATAAGACTGTACGTTCGTTCCTGATTCATGCGCTGCTATGTGAACTGGCGGGGCGCAGAAAAGATATCGAGCAGGTGCATGTAAGACTGATCGAAGATCTGGCACGGCTTCAGACCGGAAGAAAGATCAGCCTTCCTTATAAAATGACAGCGGAAAAATGTTATGATGGAATCCTGCTTGACAGATCAGATCTCAAAACAGGGGAAAAAGAGGACGCCGGCAATGAACCGGGAGTGCATATGCGGATGTTTGAACAAACGGCGGAAACAGGCGCATTTCCTAAAAAAACCTACACGAAATGGTTTGACTATGATATAATTAAGAGCACTGTAAAAATAAGACATAAAGAGTCCGGTGACTATATCACAATCGACAGAAATGGCGGAACGCAGAGTCTGAAGAAGTATTTTATCAATGCGAAGATCCCGCGGGAAGACAGAGATAAGATCTGGCTGGCAGCAGATGGCAGTCACATTCTGTGGATTATCGGATACAGACAGAACCAGGCGTATCAGATTACAGATAAGACCAAAAGGATTTTGGAAATAGAATTTAACGGAGGAGAAGAAGATGGCAGAGACAGTTAAAGTATTAGTTCCTGAAGAGGATGTTGCAAAGAGGATCAAAGAACTTGGAGAACAGATCAGCAAAGATTATGCGGGAAAGCAGGTGCATCTGATCTGCGTGTTAAAGGGCGGAGTATTCTTTATGTGTGAACTGGCAAAGAGAATCACCGTTCCGGTATCTATGGATTTTATGAGTGTCAGCAGCTACGGTGACGGAACAAAGTCAAGCGGTGTCGTTAAGATCGCCAAAGACTTAGATGAGACACTGGAAGGAAAAGATGTGCTGATCGTAGAGGATATCATTGATTCAGGAAGAACATTATATTATCTGATGGATATCCTGGCTAAGAGAAATCCAAAGAGTATGAAGCTTTGTACGCTTCTGGACAAACCGGAAAGAAGAGTAAAAGATGTAAAAGTAGATTATGTCGGATTCAATATCCCGGACGAATTTGTTGTGGGATATGGTCTGGATTACGCTCAGAGATATAGAAACCTTCCGTTTATCGGAGTGGTAGAGGGCGTAGAATAGGCGTGTCACAAGAAAGGAGCCTGAAAATTGAATAATAAGAAAGCGAGAGGACTGAACGGTGCTGTATTCCTGGTGTTTGTCGTATTTTTGTTCGCAGCACTGTGGTTTACCAATCAGTTCGATCAACGAGAAAAAGAGATTACCTGGAAGAATTTCCAACAGTTGATTCAAGATGACAAGATCGAGTCGGTAGAAGTGAATCAGAATAAGAGTGTTCCGACGGGACGTGTAGAGATTACGTTGAAGGGAGACGACGATTCCGATAAGATCAGATATCTGTATGTTTCTGATGTTAACGAGATCCAGGATTATCTGAAAGAACAGAATGTGGAGTATACGATGCCGGATATCCCGCAGGACAGCTGGGCAGCAACCACATTTCTGCCGGTTATTCTTACACTGGGCGGAGTTTTCCTGCTCTTCGGTCTGATGAACCGGCAGGGCGGCGGTGCGAATTCGAAAGCAATGAATTTTGGAAAGAGCCGTGCAAGACTGAGTACAGACCGTGACAAGAAAGTGACATTTGCTCAGGTGGCAGGTCTGGAAGAAGAGAAAGAGGAACTGGAGGAGATTGTTGATTTCCTGAAATCTCCGAAGAAATATATCCAGGTGGGAGCAAGAATCCCGAAAGGCGTGTTGCTGGTAGGCCCTCCGGGAACCGGTAAGACACTGCTTGCGAAGGCAGTTGCCGGAGAAGCGGGAGTTCCGTTCTTTACGATCTCCGGTTCGGATTTTGTGGAAATGTTTGTCGGTGTCGGTGCATCCCGTGTCAGAGACCTGTTCGAGGAGGCTAAGAAGAATGCACCTTGTATCATCTTTATCGATGAGATCGATGCAGTTGCAAGACGCCGTGGAACCGGAATGGGCGGAGGACATGACGAGCGTGAGCAGACACTGAACCAGTTACTTGTAGAGATGGATGGTTTTGGTGTCAATGAAGGTATCATCGTGATGGCTGCAACCAACCGAGTAGACATCCTTGATCCGGCAATCCTTCGTCCGGGACGATTCGACCGCAAGGTTATGGTTGGAAGACCTGATATCAAAGGGCGTGAGGAGATCCTTAAGGTTCATGCGAAAGGCAAACCACTGAGTGAGGAGATCGATCTGCAGCAGATCGCGCAGACAACGGCAGGATTTACCGGTGCAGATCTGGAAAATCTCCTGAACGAGGCAGCAATTCTTGCTGCGAAGGATAACAGAGTATTCTTAAAACAGGATGATATTAAGAAAGCATTTGTAAAAGTCGGAATCGGTGCAGAGAAGAAGAGTCGTGTAATTTCTGATAAAGAGAAGAAGATCACTGCATTCCATGAAGCCGGCCATGCAATCTTATTCCATGTATTGCCGGATGTAGGACCTGTGTATTCTGTATCCATTATCCCTACCGGAGCAGGTGCAGCAGGATATACCATGCCACTCCCGGAAAAGGATGAAATGTTTAACACCAAGGGAAAGATGTTACAGGATATCACTGTTTCACTCGGAGGACGCGTGGCGGAGGAACTTGTCTTTGACGATATCACAACCGGTGCTTCCCAGGATATCAAACAGGCAACCAAGATGGCAAAAGCGATGGTGACACGCTATGGTATGTCGGAGAATGTCGGACTGATCTGCTATGATAATGATGATGATGAAGTGTTCATCGGAAGAGATCTGGCACACACCAGAGGCTATGGGGAAGGTGTGGCAACTGCGATCGACCAGGAAGTAAAACGTATCATTGATGAGTGTTATGCCAAGGCAAGACAGATCATTACAGAAAACCGCAGTGTTTTAGATGCCTGTGCCAAACTTCTGCTGGAAAAAGAAAAAATCAGCCAGAAAGAGTTTGAAGCGCTCTTTGAAATGGATCATTTTGTTTTATAAAAGCATTTGCAAGAAATTTTGTTGATACAAGGATTTAACAGTAAATGATGGAAAAACAAAACCCTGCACGAAAAGAAACTATCTTTTGTGCAGGATTTTCTTTATTTTACAAGCTGCGAAAAAATACTAATGTAAAATTGCACAAAAACAGCATGCGATTTTTGTGAACTTTGTGCACACTTATCCGCACAATCATGATACTATAATAACCGTAAAAACCCCCCAATACATTATATATAGTTTTTGCTATACCCCATAGTAAAAATACCTTCTCCTAAGAGGACAGCTGATCGACAGGCTGTCCTTTTTACTATGCAAAAATGGAAGTTAATGAAATATTAAGACACTTTAAATGTGTAAAGTGGTATATTGAATGTATGCAGAAATTTTAAGGAAAAGAATGTAAGAGTGGATCGTATTGGATCGGTAATACAATGATTTAGGAGTTACATATTATGAAAAGAATTCGCCCGGATTATTACGATAAATTTGCATGCATCGCAGATCAGTGTTCCATCACCTGCTGTCAGGAGTGGAAGATCGGCGTAGACGCAGATACAAACCGGAAATGGAAAAAGATTTTTCCACCAGAGGATGTCTCACCACAGAAAAAGAATCTGAGTGCCTATACAACGAAAAAAGACGGCGGACGGGTGATTGAACTGACCGAAGAACACAAATGTCCTTTTTTAAATGAAAACAAGTTATGTAAACTTGTGACCGCATATGGAGATAACGTGTTATCGGAAACCTGCGCAGTATTTCCGAGGGAAGTACACCGTTTTAAGACGCATGAGGAAGAGACATTAATGCCCTGCTGTCCGGCAGTCATTGATCTGTTGCGGGAAGAAGAACCGCAGAGAATTTATGCCAGGAAAATCGAACAGAAATCGGAGCAGACAGAAAATCCATTCTTGCGAGAGCACGCACGCTTTTATATCCGGGAAAAGCTGACAGAGTTATTTCTGGATGAGGACTATCGTGTGGAGGAATCCCTGCTCTGTGGATTTTATATCATAAGGGAACTTTTCGATAAGTGTGGGCAGGATGAAAAATTATCAGAGCTTGCCGAAGATTATTTTTCCACAGAAAATCAGCAGCAGCTTAGGAGGGCAATTGCGGAGATAGAGCATGATCCATTTGCAACGATGGAGGAACGGAATGAGCTGTTACAGGATCTTGCCGTTAATTACCGGAAAGAGGGATTATACCGGAATTATCTGAACCCGGTCATTGAGAAAGCGGAAGAACTTTCGGGTTTGTTTGAAAATATAGGAAATCCGGCAGATGCGGCAGAACAGAATGCAGATCTGGAAACTGAAATGGCAGACAGGATGCATGCATTTGAAAGTGAATTTCAGGCATACAACCCACTGATGCGAAAATTCCTTATCAATGAGTTCAACGCAGACCTTTTGATTCCGGATGGAGATCTGGAGAGTCTGCTGGTGCAATATCAGTGGATCGCCATGGAGTACGGTGTGATCAGACACAGCATTTTTCTGCGCTGGCTGTTGGATGGACAAAAAGAGATTGCATATGAGACGGTCAGAGATTATATTGTTATTATCTGCCGTATGACGGGCTATGATGAGGAAGATATCTACGAATATCTGGAGAACAGTTTTGAGGAGCTGGTATGGGATTGGGGATATCTTGCATTGGTTGTTGGATAAAAATTCAGACAATCGCGAAACTTTTCGTAATATTCATAATGTAAAATTGAGTTTCGCAAATGTTGCATAAATGATAACAGGAGAAGCTATGAGTCAGGAAAACCAGAATGTACAGGAAGAACTGCACAAGAGACGTGTGCGGTACAAGGGAAAGTATCCGAGAAATTATAAGGAAAAATATAAAGAACTGAACCCGGAGAAGTATCAGGATACGATCGAGAAAGTGATCCGGAAAGGCAGTACACCGGCGGGAATGCATATATCCATTATGGTGAGGGAGATCATCGATTTTCTGCAGATCAAACCGGGGCAGACCGGGTTTGACGCGACATTAGGTTATGGCGGACACACAAAAGCGATGCTGGAATGCTTAAAAGGGCAGGGACATATGTATGCGACAGATGTTGATCCCATCGAGTCTGCAAAGACAAAAAAGCGTCTGGCGGATGCCGGGTTTGGGGAAGACGTTCTGACTATCAGGCTGCAGAATTTCTGCACGATCGATGAGATCGCAAAAGAAGCCGGAGGATTTGATTTTGTGCTGGCTGATCTCGGAGTGTCGTCCATGCAGATTGATAACCCGGACCGCGGATTTTCATTTAAAGTGGATGGACCATTGGATCTCAGGCTGAATCCGGAAAAGGGAATCAGTGCAGCGGAACGTCTGGCACAGATCGAAGAGGACGAACTTGCAGGCATGCTCTGGGAAAATTCCGATGAACCATATGCAGAGGAACTGGCACATGCGATTGTGAATGAGCGGAAGCACGGAAAGCCGATCGACACAACAACGAGGCTTCGTGAGGTGATCGAGGAGACCTTAAGTTTTCTTCCGGAGAAGGAGAAAAAGGATACGGTTAAGAAAACCTGTCAGAGAACATTTCAGGCGCTCCGCATTGACGTGAACAACGAGTTTGAAGTGTTATACGAATTTATGGAAAAATTGCCGGGTGCCCTGAAACCGGGTGGAAGAGCAGCAATCTTAACATTTCACTCCGGGGAAGATAAACTTGCAAAAAAAGCGTTAAAACAGGGATACAAAGAAGGTGTTTATTCTGAAATCGCAAATGATGTTGTGAGACCATCCGCAGAGGAATGTGCACAGAACGGAAGAGCGAGATCTACGAAGATGCGCTGGGCAGTCCGGGCAGAGTAAAATCGGGTATCCGGGCAGGAGAAGGAATCAAGGAAGCTTATTGTTACTGGAACGGGGTATGAGAAACAGTAACGCCGGAAGGGGGAAAAGGACATGAGAATATCACATATTGCAATGTATGTACGGGATCTGGAAGTGGTAAAGGAGTTTTACATCCGCTTTTTTGGGGCAAAAGCGGGAGAGTTATATCATAATCCAAAAACAGGACTGAAAAGCTATTTTCTGTCGTTTGATGAGGGAACAAGGCTGGAACTGATGAATCTGCCGGAAATGCAGGATCAGAAGAAAGTGTTGGTGCGGATGGGCTATATCCATATCGCAATTTCAGTGGGAAGCAGAGAGAAAGTGGATGCCATCACCGAAAAACTGTATGAGGCAGGTTACGAAGTTTTAAGTGGTCCGCGTATTACCGGGGATGGCTATTACGAGAGCACTGTGTTAGGACCGGAAGATAACCAGATCGAGATTACGGAGTAAAGACAAAATAGACAATTGCGAAACTTATAGAATCGCAATTGTCTATTTTTTTATGATTTCTTTTTTACGAGTACCATGGCAGAAATTGGTTCCACGGAAACAGAATCTGCAACAGTGGTCAGCGCACCGGTTCCGGCATGATCAGCGTTGACACATACGTCCCATGCACCATCTGGCAGTGTGACAGATGTCTCTGTACTGTTTGGATTGAAGATCACAAAAATGCCGTCGGACGTTTCCCCATTCACGCCGCCGTTGATCCGGAATGCAAGCACATTTTCGTCGAGACCGTCCACGGAAGTGATGTTTGCGTTGACATCGTCTGCATTGGTAAGACGAAGCGCTGCATGGGCTTTGCGGAAGGCGATCAGTCCCTTGTAATAGTTATAAACATTCTGATAAGTCTCATCTTCTAACGTATCCCATTTGATACTGTTGACAGAATCCGGGGAATTGTAGCTGTTTTCCAAAAAACCGCCGGAGGCATCGATCTTGGTGCGGAGCATTTCTTCGCCTGCCTGCAGGAATGGAATGCCCTGTGCAGTCATGTAAATGGCGGCAGAGAGATTGTTCATGCGGATACGGTCCTCTTCTGAGACGCCTGGCGTTGATCTTGTGATGCGGTCTAACAGTGTCATATTATCGTGGCAGGAGGCGTAGTTAATGCTCTGAGCCGGTGTGGTACACCAGTCACCTGCCTGACCTAAAAAGCAGCCTTTGACGGTATCGGCAAGATCAGCGGCTCCCGAGACATAACCTTTCCTTGTGGTGTAAAAGACGTGACCTTTCAAAGCGTCGCGGAGCGTATCGTTGAAAAATGCAAATCCCGGAACATCGGTGGAATTCGGCTGCGTGGTCATTTTATAGCCGTCTTTGGTCACAGCGGTATCCATGGTCCATCCCTCTCCATAGAAAATGACATCCGGGTGGGTTTTGTGAACTTCTGTGACGACCTCGTTGATCGTTTCGGTGTCGATCAGTCCGACAAGGTCAAAACGGAAACCGTCGATGTGGTATTCATCTGCCCAGTATTTGACAGAGTCTACAATATACTTTCTCACCATGGAGCGCTCGGAGGCAGTGTCATTTCCACAGTCGGAGCCGTTGGAGTATGTTCCATCCTCGTTTACCCGGGAAAAATAGCCCGGTACGATCTGATTTACACAGAAATCTGACGCATTGTATACATGATTGTAAACCACATCCATGATCACGCTGATCTGGTTGTCATGAAGTGCTTTTACCATCTGTTTCATCTCGGCAACACGGACAGCACCGTTGTAAGGATCGGTGGAATAGGAGCCTTCCGGGACATTATAATTTTCCGGTGTATAAGTGGCGCCTAAGTCACTGCCGGAGTAAGTAAATTCTTTTTCAAATTTTTCTGTAGAATAAATATTTGGCATAATAATTAGATACTCATTCCCTTCAAATAAAATCATATAATGTTTGGTTTCGATTGTCATATTTTTATAACATGAACTGGTTTTGGTGAAAGTGTAACATAATTAAAAAAATAAATATATTTTAGCTATAATTAAAAAAATACGAAAAAAAACGAAAAAATTAGCGGAAAATCATCGGCAAAGATACTTTTGTGTTATAATCATAAGGATTTTTTGAAGGGAGCCAAATACCATGGCAAAAGAATATTCTGTATACGAATTAAACCGTATTCAACAATACATTATGCAGATGCGTCCGGTTTTGAAGAAGGAGGCGCTGTTTTCGGATGGAACAAAAGATTACCGCAATCCGACGGAACCGGAGGCAGGAGAAAAGGTGACGATCCGTTTCCGCACCGGAAGGAATAACGTGGATATCGTCTGGCTTTGCACAGATTGCAAACATTATAAAATGAAAAAAACAGAAAGTGATCGTGAATTTGACTATTATGCGGTTGAGCTGACAATGGGAGAGGAGCCGTTTTACTATTATTTCGAGGTGGCTTCCGGTCTGCTGCATGTCTTTTTTGACCGTTATGGTGTGAGCAAGGAGCGGCGGGATGCTTACCGGTTCTGCATCATTCCGGGATTTTCCACACCGGAGTGGTCAAAGGGAGCCGTCATGTACCAGATCCTTGTGGATCGTTTTTACAATGGTGATCCGGCTAACGATGTATTGACGGATGAGTACTATTATATCCAGACACCGAGTAAAAAAATGGAGGACTGGAATCAGTGTCCGTCCGATTTTTCTGTTGGAGAGTTTTACGGCGGAGATTTAGAGGGCGTGAGACAGAAGTTAAATTACTTACAGAATCTTGGCGTGGAAGTCATTTACTTTAACCCGCTTTTTGTGTCACCATCCAATCACAAATATGATATTCAGGACTATGACCATATCGATCCGCATTATGGAAAAATTGTGGTCGATGAGGGGGAACTTTTACAATCCGGGACAACGGATAACAGCAAGGCGACACGTTATGTAAACCGTGTGACAAATTTAAAAAATTTAGAGGCAAGTAATGCTTTTTTCGCGGAGCTGGTCAGAGAGATACACGCCAGAGGAATGAAAGTTATTTTAGACGGTGTGTTTAACCACTGCGGTTCGTTCAATAAATGGTTAGACCGGGAAAAAATCTATCACGCAAACGGAGGTTACGAGGACGGTGCATTTTTGTCGAAAGAGAGCCCTTACCGCAGTTTCTTCGGTTTCCGGGATGAAAACGGCTGGCCGGATAACACCTCTTATGAGGGGTGGTGGGATTATGACACGCTGCCAAAATTAAATTATGAAGACTCGGAAGAGTTGTACGATTACATTCTTGGCATCGCAGCAAAATGGGTGTCAGCACCATATTATGTAGATGGCTGGCGTCTGGATGTTGCGGCGGATTTAGGTCATTCTTCAGAGTTCAATCATAAATTTTGGAGGGATTTTCGAAAAGCAGTTAAGACAGCCAACCCGGAAGCACTTATTCTGGCGGAGCATTATGGCGACCCAAAAGACTGGTTAGAAAAAGGTGACCAGTGGGATACAGTCATGAATTACGATGCCTTTATGGAACCTTTGACATGGTTTCTGACAGGAATGGAAAAACACAGTGACGAGTATATCCCGGAGAAAAAGGGAAAGGTGGATGATTTTGAGGGAGCTATGCGCCACTTTATGGCAAGTTTCCAGACATCCCAGTTGCAGTGTGCGATGAATGAATTGTCCAACCACGATCATTCGAGATTTCTTACGAGGACCAACGGAACCGTGGGACGTGTGGAAACCCATGGATCGGAAGCCGCAGAGTATGGCGTCAACTTTGGGATTTTCCGGGAAGCAGTTGTTGTTCAGATGACATGGCCGGGCGCACCGACGGTTTATTATGGGGATGAGGCAGGCGTGTGTGGATTCACCGATCCTGATAACCGCCGAACCTATCCATGGGGAAAAGAAGATGTGGTGCTTGTGGATTTTCACCGGGATATGATCCGCATTCATAAGGAAAATGAAGCCTTACGCACCGGTTCCTTAAAGCTTTTGCAAGGAGAAAAGGACATATTGTGTTACGGCAGGTTTAACCGGACACAGCAATTTGTTGTGATCCTGAATAATAGCGATGAGAAGAAGGAGATCACAAAGGAAGTATGGAGTATCGGTATTCCAAAAAATTGTAAGATGGAGCGTCTGATCATCACCACGGAGGCTGGCTATTCGCTCATGCCGAAAGAATATGAAGTGGAAGATGGAAGGATCACCGTCACGCTGCTGCCTCATTCGGCTGCGGTGCTGAAATATAAAGTGTAAAAAATATAAAATCTTATCTTGCACAATGAAAAATGATATGTTATAATCAATCCTTGTCAGGACATTTGTGCTGACAAGAATGGGCAGATTCCCGAGTGGCCAAAGGGGACAGACTGTAAATCTGCTGCAACTTGCTTCGGTGGTTCGAATCCACCTCTGCCCATTCTTCTTTTTAGAAGATAACACTTATCGCGGGATGGAGCAGTCTGGAAGCTCGTCGGGCTCATAACCCGAAGGGCATAGGTTCAAATCCTGTCCCCGCTACTAAGATCTGAGTGTAAA
>OHBM01002984.1_pt1 | contig 10735 bp, 9 predicted proteins | sample 1577251 | NCBI WGS metagenome assembly OHBM01 (sample SAMEA3541557, study PRJEB24748) | human gut metagenome | biome: human gut; feature: human-associated habitat; material: faeces | place: China | collected 2012
TGCCATTCTTGACAGTGCCGCCATGGACTCTCCCTGACTTCCGGTTGTAATAATGACAGTCTGTTCATCCGGATAATTTTTTAACTGTTCAATATCGATCAGTGTGTTATCCGGGATATTAATATATCCAAGTTCGCTTGCAGTGCCGATAATATTTACCATACTACGGCCTTCCACGATCACTTTTCTTCCATTCTTATACGCTGCATTGATGATCTGCTGTACACGGTCTACATTCGATGCAAAAGTTGCAATAATGATCCTTGAATTCTTATTATCATCAAAAATGGCATCGATCGTTCTGCCAACAGTCTTCTCTGACATGGTAAATCCCGGTCTCTCTGCATTTGTACTGTCGCACATTAATGCAAGAACTCCTTTTTTACCGATCTCACCAAATCTCTGAAGATCGATCGCATCTCCAAATACCGGTGTGTAATCTACTTTAAAGTCTCCGGTATGCACAACAATTCCTGCCGGTGAATAAATAGCAAGTGCTGCAGCATCCTGAATACTGTGGTTTGTCTTGATAAATTCCACACGGAAACATCCAAGGTTGATATGCTGTCCGTATTTTACAACTTTACGTTTTACTTTTGTGAGCATATTGTGCTCTTTTAATTTGTGTTCGATAATACCATTGGTAAGTTTTGTTGCATAAATCGGTGCATTTACCTCTTTTAATACATAAGGGATCGCACCGATATGATCCTCATGACCATGTGTGATAAAAAATCCCTTTACTTTATCAATGTTGTCTTTCAAATAGGTAATATCCGGGATCACAAGATCAATTCCATACATGTCGTCTTCCGGGAATGACAATCCGCAATCCACAACAATAATACTGTCCTCATACTCAAAAGCTGTAATATTCATTCCAATCTGCTCTAATCCGCCAAGTGGAATGATCTTAAGTTTTGAGGAATGTTCATTCTGTTTCAAGTCTTTTCCTCCATCTTTATTTTTTCCGCTCTTTTTCACTTTTACAGTCTCTGCAGACGCACTTTTTGTTTTCTTCTCTGCTCTGGCTTTCTTTTCAGCCTTTCCGCCTTTTTCTTCTTTCCCTGCTGCCTCGTCTGTTTTCTTCTTTGTGGCTGTTGCATTCTTTCGTGCCGGTCTGCGTGCAGGTTTCTTCTCTGCCGCAGCATTTTCTATTGTCTCTGTGATTTCTTTACGATTCTCTTCCGCAGTAAGATTTTCTGTTATATTTTCCTGTTTCTTCAAAATTCCAATTCCATTTCTTAATTTACTAATATTCAATATCTGCATCGTCAATTAATTCCGCAAACACTTTACCAAGAGCTGCAAGTTCGTTGTCATCTTCCACCATCTCGTAGACAACATCATCATTTTCATCTGCAATCTCTTTTAAAATATATGCTTCACTGTCTCCATCCTCTTCTTCTGTTACAAAAAGAAATTTTTTTCCATTGATCTGTGTCTCTTCCAACACATAAAATTCAATTTTCTCTTTTGTGTCCGGATCTGTAAAAATAACTTTTTCCATCTTTCTTCCTTTCTTATATTTTTCTGGTCTGCTGTCGTCATTGGGATTACTTTCTATGGACCTTATTTTTCTTCCGGATGCATTGCAAGATAGTCAAGATAGCCCTGCAGGATAAAAACAGCCGCAATCTCGTCCACAAACTTTTTGCGGTCTTCCCTGCGGATTCCTGATTCCATCATATGCTTATCTGCTGATACGGTCGTCAGCCTCTCATCCCACAGAATCACATTAAGTCCGGTACGACGCTCCAGCATTTCTTTGAATTCTTTTGTTTTTTCGCAGCGCTCACCCTCTGTATTATTCATGTTCTTAGGATAACCCAAAACGATGCGCTCTACGTTATATTCTTTGATAATTTCCTCAATTCTTGCCAGAGACTGGCGCAGTTTATTAGGGGACTGTCTTCTGACGATTTCCAGTCCCTGCGCAGTAAATAAAAGCTCATCGCTGACTGCCACACCGACAGTCTTTGAGCCATAGTCTAAACCTAATATTCTCATTCAAAATCTCCATGCCTCTGCCCTTCACCCGGACAGACTTTTCCTGTAAGGCATATATTAATCTGTACTTATCCAATTCTTCTTAAGTACCTTAATTCCAATGATTATTCTTAATATATGCTTTCAATACTTCTTCTACTAATTCGTCACGCTCTACTTTCATGATCAGACTTCTTGCATTATTATGACTGGTGATATAAGTAGGATCACCTGACATAATATATCCAACAATCTGATTCAGTGGATTGTATCCCTTCTCGCTCAGTGCACGATACACAATTGCAAGTACATCCTTTACCTGCAGTTCCGGCTCCTTCTCCACTCTGAAATATTGCGTATTATTGATGTTCTGCATATTTGTCACGCCCTTATACTCTTCTTTACTCTATGGTAAGAAAGTAATCCGTAATTATTCAGTGCCTTCATAATTACAGTAATCCTCTAGCTTATTCTAATATAGTTTGTCCTAAAATTCAACCATAAGATAGATATCATCTGTCAATCTGCCCCGGATCGTTCCTTTCACAAACTGATTCGAAAGGTCAGCTGCCGACTTCACAGCGATCTTTACATACTCTTTTGTGTATCCGGTAAAATATGTTTCACCTTCAAATTCATAAGCCTCTTCCATCAGAGCTGTCACCTGTTTTCCGACATAGTATTCCCGGAATTCTTCAGACATTTTCTTCTCTAACGCCAGAAGGATATTGCTCCGCTCTTTTTTCACCGGTTCCGGAACCTGATGTTCCATCACAGCTGCCTTTGTTCCTTCTCTCTTAGAATATTGGAAGATATGCATTTCATAAAAATGGATACGTTTTAAATATTCTTTTGTAACCGCAAATTCTTCCTCTGTCTCTCCCGGAAAACCTACGATCACATCTGTCGTGATGGCAGGATGGTCAAAATATTTTCTCAGGATCTGACATCCCTCTTCATATTCCCTTGTATCATATCTGCGGTTCATGCGCTGCAGTGTGGCATCGCATCCGCTCTGTAAGGAAAGATGGAAATGCGGACAGATCTTTGGCAGTCCTGCAAGTGCCGCCGCAAATCCATCCGTCACAATTCTCGGTTCTAAGCTTCCAAGCCTTATCCGCTCAATCCCATCGACATTATGCACTTCCCGGATCAGATGAAGCAGATTGTCACCGGTATCCACACCGTAGGAACTCAAGTGGATCCCCGTGAGGACGATCTCCCTGAATCCATGTTCCGCAAGGCGTGTCACTTCCCGGATCACATCTTCAGAATTTCTGCTCCGCACTCTTCCTCTTGCAAAAGGAATGATACAGTAGCTGCAGAACTGGTTGCATCCGTCCTGCACCTTGATAAAAGCTCTGGTGTGCTCTGCGGTGCGCTCTAAGAACATTTCCTCATATTCCTGCTTCTCATGATTGATATCGATCACATTCCCACACTTTCCGTGGTCATTTTCATATGCTTCGAGCATGGCAAGCAATTCATGTTTTTTGTTATTTCCGATCACGATATCCACCGTATCATCAAGCAGTGCCTCTGCCTCTTTTGTCTGCACATAACATCCGGCGCCTACAACGATTGCATCCGGGTTCATCTTTTTCGCCTTATGCAGCATCTGTCTTGACTTGCGGTCTGCCATATTGGTAACGGAACAGGTATTGACCACATAGACATCCGCATATTCTGTGAATGGGACAATCTCATAACCTGCATTTTCTAATATCTGCTGCATTGCCTCTGTTTCATATGCATTTACCTTGCATCCCAAATTGTGCAGTGCGGCTTTCTTATTTATTTTCATTCGATACTCCTATTTTGTGTTGACTTTTCCATAAAAAACCATTACTATAAAGTTAACTTTGATAGTTAATTAAGGAGGTTTTTTATCATGAAAACAGTACAGATTTCTTTAAACTCCATTGACAAAGTAAAATCTTTTGTTAATGCAATCACCCAGTTCGAATTTGATTTCGATTTAATCTCCGGAAGATATGTGATCGATGCAAAATCCATTATGGGTATTTTCAGTTTAGATTTATCCAAACCAATTGATTTAGCAATTCATGCTGAAAGCAATATGGATGAAATCATGGAAGTATTAAAACCATATTTAGTTTAATCATTTCCGAAGATTTGAGCCACAGAAGATACGTTCTGTGGCTTTTTCTTTTTGCAGCAGACAGTTCCTTTTTCTGATACTGTCTGCTTTTTTGTTTTATCCCTCAATGTGGATCACTTCTACCGTATCAATGGCTTCCTGCATTAATGCATCAATCTTTTCGCTTAACTTTCTCTCATCATTATGGATCACATTTAAGTTCGGTTTTGTCACCGGATGTTTTGCCACAAAAATGGTACAGCAGTCTTCGTATGGAAGAATGGATGTCTCATATGCATCGATTTTTTCAGAGATCGTGACGATTTCCTGCTTGTCAAATCCAATGAGCGGACGATAGACCGGCATCGTACATACCTCATTCGTTGCTGCAAGGGACTGCATCGTCTGGCTTGCCACCTGTCCGATACTCTCTCCGGTGATAAGACCGAGACATTTATTCTCTTTTGCAAAATGCTCTGCAAGTTTCATCATGTAACGGCGCATGATGATCGTCAATTCCTCATGCGGACACTGCTCGTAGATATAAAGCTGGATATCCGTAAAGTTCACAACGTGCAGATTGATCGGTCCTGAATATTTTGCAACAATTTTTGCAAGGTCAACGACTTTTTGTTTTGCACGCTCTGAAGTATATGGCGGCGCATGGAAATAAGTAGCATCGATCGTAACACCGCGTTTTGCGATCATATATCCGGCCACCGGACTGTCGATCCCGCCGGATAAAAGCAGCATTGCTTTGCCGTTCGTTCCGACCGGCATTCCACCCGGTCCCGGAATAATCGTTGAGTATACGTTAATTTTTGCACGGATCTCAATATTAAATACCACCTGTGGATGATGCACATCTACTTTCGTCTCCGGGTAAGCGTCTAAAATCTTCTCACCCATGGCTGCATTGATCTCCATGGACTCCATCGGATAATTTTTTCTCGCGCGGCGGGCATTTACTTTAAATGTAAAATGCTTGTCCGGGTATACCTTATCAATGTATGAGATGACTTCCTCTGCAAGTTTGTCAAATCCTTCATCTTCCAATAATACAACCGGGCAGATTCCGACGATACCAAACACACATTTTAATGCTTCCACAACCTCATCATAATCATAGTCACTCAACGTGTCGACGTAGATTCTTCCCTGCTCTTTTCGGACAAGAAATTCTCCGTCTGCCTTTTTCAATGCATGGTTGATCTGGCTTACCAATGCATCTTCAAATAAATATCTGTTTTTTCCTTTGATCGCGATCTCCGCATATTTGATCAAAAATGATTTATACATGTTTTCTCCTTTTTCATGTCTTTTGTTAATTTTTCACAATTCAATTTACACTTTCTTGAATTTCGCAATTGCCGGACTACTTTCTCGTATAACGGCGGAGCTTTGGCACAACCTCGTTCATGACTTCCAATGCATAATCGATCTCTTCCTCTGTGGTATGCACGGAAAAGCTGAACCGGATCGTCGAATCCAGCAGACCACCCTTAAGTCCGATGTTTGCCAAAGTATGGCTCACGGATGGTTTGTTCGAGGAACATGCGCTTCCCGCTGACACATAAATCTTTCTGTCCTCTAATGTGTGGAGCATAACCTCACTGCGCACGCCGTCAATGCTCACACTGACGATCTGTGGTGCGGAATCACGTCCTGTCTTTCCGTTGACAGACACACCTTCTATTTTTAAAACGCCTTCCACAAAACGCTGTTTGATCTGATAAAGGTGGTCAATTTTTTCCTCAAAGTTTTCATAAATCTCTTCGGCAGCCTCACCTAACGCAGCAACGCCCGGTACGTTCTCGGTTCCGGAGCGCATGCCCTTCTGCTGCCCGCCACCGTAAATCAGCGGTTTTACCTTCGTCTTATCTTTGATGAACAGAAATCCTGTTCCTTTCGGCGCATGGATTTTATGTCCGCTGACAGAAAGCATATCAATCCCCAGTTTTTTCGGAAAAATACGGTACTTTCCATATGCCTGGATCGCATCCACATGTACCAATGTATTCGGATTTTTTTCTTTGATCACCTTGATTGCTTCTTCGATTGGTTCCACTGCTCCGATCTCATTGTTGACCATCATCATAGAGACAAGGATCGTGTCCTCACATACCGCCTCCCGCAGTTCGTCGAGTGAAATGATACCATCTGCATCCACTTTCAGATATGTCACTCGAAAGCCAAGTTCCTCTAAATATCCTGTAACTGCTGAAACAGACGCATGCTCTATTGATGTCGTGATAATATGATTTCCGGCTCTTTTATTTGCCAGTGCTGCTCCGATCAGTGCAGTATTGTTTGATTCCGTTCCTCCGGATGTGAAAAGGATTTCTTTCTCATCCACCTTTAACGTCTTTGCGATCTTTTTCTTAGCCTCTTTGATATAGTTCTCTGCTTCCACACCTTTCATATGAAGTGAGGATGGATTTCCGTAATCTTCCATCAGAACTTTTACCATCAAATCTTTTGCACGTTCACTGCAACGGGTCGTTGCAGAATTATCCAAATAAACTTCTGTCAAATTTGTTTCCATAATTGTCCTTCTTTATATCTCTCAATCATCTGATAACTTTCGACTCACAAATTTCTATCATCAGACAACTTTTGCACTGTTATTCTATCATATCACTGCTCTCAAGCTGATAGCCCAAAATCGCAAGTGCTGCGATACCCGCTGTCTCCGTCCTTAAAATTCTTTTTCCAAGGGAGATTAGCTGCATCTCGTCCTGCACCAGTGCAATCTCTTCCGGCGCAAATCCGCCCTCCGGTCCGATAAACACTGCGATACTTTCGCCTTTTTTTATCTGTTCCATCGCAGCCTTCGTCCCTGCCATTCCATGCTCGTTTTCATAGGGAACCAGTTTCACATCCAGTTCCTTGGCATATGCCACAGCTTCTTTGTACGACATCGGCATCTTCACTTCCGGGATCAGACTTCTCTTTGACTGTTTTGCTGCGCTCTCTGCGATCGCCTGCCAGCGCATCACCTTTGATTTTGCCTTTTTGTCATCTAACTTTACCACACAGTTTTTCATGGCAACCGGAATGACCTCATAAACTCCGAGTTCCACGGTTTTCTGAATGATCCATTCCATCTTGTCATTCTTCGGAAGCCCCTGAAACAGATAAATCCTGCATGGCAGTTCTGTGCTTTCCGCTTCTTTTTCCAGAATATCCGCACGAACAAAGCTTTCTGTAATATCAGATATACTGCAAAAATAGTTTTGTCCGTTTCTGGTGCACACGCGGATTTTCTCTCCCGGTTTCATCCGCAGCACATTTTTAATATGGTTGACATCGCTGCCTTCAATTGTCACAAAATCTTCTGCTGCATTTTCATCTTCTATAAAAAACTGATACATGTCTTTTCCTAATTCTTTCTTGCTGTAATGTTCACCCATTCGCCCTGATGATTGATCTCTACAACTTCCAGACCGGCTTTCTCAATTGCCTCTTTCACGTCATTCTCTTTGAAATCGATGATTCCTGATGTGATAAAATATCCACCTTTTTTTAAACGCGCCGGGATCACCGGTGCCATTGGAATGATCACGTCTGCCAGAATGTTGGCAACAACGATATCAAATTCTTCCGTTCCGGTTTTTTCCTGAAGTTCTGTATCATCGATCAGATTTCCAACATAAAATGTTCCCAGTTTCTGATCGAGATGATTTACTTCCATATTGTCGTGTGTGGAAGTCATGCAGTCCGGGTCAAGGTCTGTTCCGACTACCTCTGATGCCCCTAATTTCAGTGCCACGATCGATAAAATACCGCTTCCGCAGCCAACATCAAGAACCTTTGGTGTCTTTACCTGCGGCGTATATGTTTCATTTCCACGAATATATTTCAGTAACTGCCGGATGCAGAGCTGCGTCGTCTCATGCTTGCCTGTTCCAAAAGAGACACCCGGATCGATCTCAATCAAAAACTTGTCCCTGTCTTCTTCCTTCAGTTCTTCCCATGTTGGTTTGATCAGGATATCGTCAATATAGAAAGAGCTGAAAAACTTCTTCCAGTTGTTGATCCAGTCAAGATCCTCTGTCTGGTCGGATGTGATCTTTCCGGTTCCCATATCTACCACATTCCGCATCTCCTCGATGGTTGTCTTGACCTGTTTTAACAGTTCGGTGTCATCCTGTCCGTTGTCTTCCAGATAAAAACTGACATAGCTGATCCCCTCATCCGGTGGAAGTTCCGGCAGAAAATCAATGAACATCTCTGCCTGATCTTCTTTTGTCAGCGGCACATTATCCTCAATCTGCACACCTTCAATGCCAAGATCCATAAGTGCAGAGCTTAAGTAATCTTCTGCCGCAGTCGTTGTCTCAATGGTATATTTATTCCATTTCATGTTTTATATATGCTCCTTTTTGCTTATTTTCCGTTCAGATCATAAAAAGCCATTAGATATACTACCACAAAGCCATTCAGGTTGCAAACAATTCCTTTTACTGCTGTTTTTTTGCAAGCTTGTCCAAAACTTCATATAAGATCTGCGCATCGATCGGTTTTGCAATATGTCCGTTCATTCCCGCATTTAAGGCTGCACTGACATCCTCCTCAAAAGAATTTGCAGTCATGGCATAAATTGCGATCGTTCCGGCATCTTCTCTCTCTGACTTCCGGATTGTGCGTGCCGCTTCATAACCATTCATCACCGGCATGTGTATATCCATAAGAATTGCCATGTAAGTACCTGGCTTTGCCTTCTCAAACAACTCGACGGCTTCCTTGCCGTTATGTGCACAATCCACATCCATATGTACCATTGCAAGCAGTTCTGTTGCCACCTCTTCATTAAATGCGGTGTCTTCCGCAAGCAATACTTTTTTCCCGGTAAAATCATATACCGCCTGTTCTTCCTGTACCAAGGACAAATCGTTTTCCACCGGTCGCTCCGTTATTTCCGGTTCTGCAGCCTGTTCGAATTCAAATGGAATAGACACAACAAATGTCGTTCCCTCTCCTTTTTTCGATTTCACGGAAATGGAGCCTGACATCAGTTCCACGAAATTTTTTGCAATGGACAGCCCCAGTCCGCTTCCTCCGTGTTTCTGCGCAGTTGTCGCACTCTCCTGCTCGAACGGCTGGAACAGCCGCGTCTGCATCTCCTCCGACATGCCCTCCCCGGTATCTTCCACAAGGAAATTAAAGTATGCTTTCTCCTCCTTCACATAGAGTTCCTTCACTTTGATCGTGATTTTCCCACCGGACGGCGTGAATTTGTAAGCATTGGAAACCAGGTTCAGCAAAATCTGGTTCACACGAAGTCCATCCCCGATCAGATGTGTATGCGTCACCTCTTCGTCCTGTACCTCAAACGCTATCCCTTTCTGCTTGCACTGCGGTTCATAAATCGTGCAGACGGACATTAAGATCTCATGAAGATCAAACGGTTCCTTTGCAATTTTCATCTTCTTATTCTCGATAGACGACATATCTAAAATATCATTGATAATATTTAACAGCACCTTGGACGACACATCAATTTTATCGAGATAGTCCTCTATCTTCTTCGGATCTTCCTCATAGTGCTTTGCGATCTCCGTCAGTCCTACGATTGCATTCATCGGTGTCCGTATCTCGTGGCTCATTCTTGCAAGGAAATCACTCTTTGCCTGATTTGCCCGGTTTGCCTGATCGACTGCCTCTAAAAGCTGTTCATTCTTCTCCGCAATCTTTAAATAGCTTTTTCGTCTCGCCTCCTGCCAGAAAATCATAAACAGAATACTCGCCACCAGCAAAATAAAGATGACAATAAGCGGATAGCGGAACTTATACAGCACATCCGTCCAGGTAAGCTGATACCCATTCGCCACTGTATGGCTGATCGTAATCTGGGATACTTCCTGAGAGGAAATCTGCGTAATGCATTTATTGATAATGCTCATCAGAATTTTATTTTCATCACTGTTTTTCCCAACGATTCCCATCGGTTCTTCTGTAGACAGGTTAGGCAGTACCGTCAGTCCCTCATACCGCGGTTTCTGCAGCAGCGGTGTCACCACGTTGACATTCTGTGCCATAAAGTCGCACTCTCCGCTCTTCAGAAGTTCCATACATTCCTCTGTCGTAGTGCATTTTACAATCTCAAACTCCGGATAATTTGCCTGAATATAATTTTCCAGTGCCGCATAACTCTTCGTGATTGCAAGAATATACTTATTCTCTGCATCTCCGGGTGTATAGTTCATCCCCTGCCTGCAGACAAGCGCCACTTCCCCTGTATATATGACATCTGATACCAGATAATCAGATTTTGTGAATGCAGGATTTTCGACTACGACACCGGCCACCAGATCTGCCGGATGTTTTTCGAGATAATCTATCACACGCTGACCACTTTCCAGCATCGTGTACTGCAGATTCAGGCCGCTGCTCTCCCGGATCCGACTCACAAGATCAACAATGATCCCTTCGATTTCTCCGTCGTCATTTTCCATTGAAAACGGTGGTCTGTTATTGATAAACGCCATATTCACCTGTTTTTGTGCCCTAATATATTCAATTTCTTCTCTTGTAAATGCAAGCCCCATGGCAGAAGTATCTCCATAATACTTCTGGTATAGTTCACTTAAAAATGTCGGATAATCCGCTGTGATCTCTCCAAGCGCATAATCAGCATCCTCC
>OHBM01002992.1_pt1 | contig 10720 bp, 10 predicted proteins | sample 1577251 | NCBI WGS metagenome assembly OHBM01 (sample SAMEA3541557, study PRJEB24748) | human gut metagenome | biome: human gut; feature: human-associated habitat; material: faeces | place: China | collected 2012
TGGGTGTTCTCATTTAATCCAAACATACCGCATCCTCCTTCTCATAAAGTTTCATTAATGCCATAACAGACTTGGCGCATCCTTTTTTTACCGACACAACGGTTCCATTGGGAAAGGTTATGTTTATGCCTTGAAGAAGATTCTCCATAGGAAGATCTATAGTTGGAGACTCCATAGGCACGAACATCACGCCGGTATTTGCAGTAGAGGCTTCTGCTCTTTCCTTACGGGCTGCCTCCTGAACTTCACGGATTTCATGCTTGGCACGCAGGACAGAATATCCCTTCTCGGACATCCAATTTTGCATGGTGCGGTGATTTACATGCCTTTCCTTCAAGAAAGGAGTCAGGTGAGCCTTTGGATTTCGATTCAAATAGATTAAGAAGGAATTCCAAGCCTTCTCAAAACGTTCGTTTGTTGTCATAATTCATGCGATTAAAAAATTATGGTGCAAAGGTACGAACAAACGAGAAAGCTACAATGGTATAAATGCGGAGCCGCTTACGCAACTTCTTTCATAAAAGGTGAAACTATAGATGAAGAAAATGGCGAAGGCATCATCATCCAAGACATCAATGGTGATGGGAAGAGTGATGTTGTGAAGTATATGGACTATGGTTTCTATGCTTATATTACTTCCGACCAAATCTTTGGAGGAGAAAAAACCTATAAATCTTATCCAAAACTCTACTCTGTTGTTGCTCCGACAAACTTGAACAGTCATAATGTCTTTACTCAGATTGTTAGTTTGAAAGATGGAAAGGCTGTCAAGTATCATTTTTCTCGTAATGATAGCAAAAATTTGCTGATGACGGGTATGGCTAATAGCCTTGGTGTGATTGAAAAGAATGAATATCATTCTTTGACGGATGGTGCTAGGGGATATTATACAGGAATGGATGTATATACTAAAGGTTTTGGTGCAACTTATCCATACGTTAATATCCAAGAACCGTTGGTGGTATTGTCTGCATCTGAGACTTATTATGATAACAAGCAAGTAGATAATAAGAGCTATAGTTATGACAACGCCATAGTGCATAAGCAGGGCTTGGGCTTTTGCGGTTTTGCAAAAGTGACTACAGTTGATAAAAAGCATCAGACTTATATTAGTGAGTATGATCCTACTAGTCATGCCATATTAACTGGTGAAAGTTCCCCTGTTGCAACAAATTCGTATAGATACAGAATTAATATAAAGGCAAATAAAATCGCAAAAATTCGTCTTGTTCAGAAAACGGAAAATGACAAATTAAGAGGTATCATCGCTGCATCTGCATATGTATATGATGACTACGGATATCCAATTAAGGAAACTACCAACTTTAATGATGGCTCACTTGTTGTAAAAGAGACAACCTATAGCTCTTTTACAGACATCGATACGGATTATCGCTTGGGGGTGGTAAATGACCAAAAGGTAAAAACTACTTATAATGGCAATACTTATGTGGAAAGGAACTTTGTGCCTGTATGGGGAAGTAACAAAAAACCAACAGTGACAGTTCTTTCTAAAAATGGAAATCAGGTAGAGCAAACTGTCTATTATTATGATAGTTATGGAAAAATAATCTCTAGTTCTGTAACTCCATACAGTGGAACGCCTCAGAAGACTCAATACGCCTATGATTCTTATGGTCGTGTTGTCCAAGAGACTAATCCACAGAATTTGGTGACGAAATATACGTATGACAATGTTGGAAACATGATAGAGATGACGGATGCTAGAGGTGGCGTTACCAAGTATGAGTATGATGACATGGGACGTGAGATAACCGCCTCTTATCCAGACAAAACTGTCAAGACAACTCGTTATATTTGGGATTCTAACAATGGAGGTGTGTATGCCGTCCAAACTTCGGGTACTAAGATTCCTACATCTAAGACGGTATATGATGCATTTGGCCGTGAGGTGAGAAGTCAAGTAACTCATTTTGACAATACAAGTGTTTCTGTCGATAAGACTTATGACGAGTATGGAAACTTAGAGAAAGTATCTTTGCCTTTCTCCGGTAGTGCTGCATCTTTGTGGAATACGTATTCATACGATGCATATAACAGACCTTTGGAGTATGCCGAGGCTTCTGGACATTTGACTCAGTATAGTTATAGCGGAAATACAACATCTGTAACAACAGATAATGTAACAACGTCCAAAACTAATAATGTCTTTGGCAAACTTGTCTCAGTGACAGATCCTGCTGGCACGATAGAGTATAATTTGGGCGCAGACGGACAGCCGATGTCGGTCGTTGCACCAGGTGGAATAACCACCTCTTTTGAATATGATGTCTATGGAAGACGTACTGCGCTTGTTGACCCTAGCGCAGGTAGAACTACCTACGAGTATGACAAAGGGGGCAATATCGTTAAGGTGACGGATGCCAATGGTCAGGTTACAACCAAAGAGTATGATTCGTATAATCGTGTGGTCAAAAGTGTTAGCCCAGAGTTGACGACAACTTATACCTATAGCACGCTCAATGACTTGGTGGGCGTTTCTTCTGATAATGGTACGTCGAAAGCCATCTCATACGATGGCTTGGGAAGAATTACTTCATGGCGCGAAAATATTGTTGATGGAAAGTGGTTGCAGAAGGATTATTCCTATTCCGAGGGTAATGTCTCTGCCATCAAATATACTTCTCAAAATGGGGCACTGGCAACAGAAAACTATAAATATACCAATTCTTACTTGACAGGGGTAAGTTTGGACAATGGTAAAGAGGTATATCGTTTACGAAAAGAGAATGTCTTTGGTCAGCGAACGGAGATTTCTTCGGGCGGACTTACACGTTCGTATGCTTATGACAACTATGGCTATCCTATAAGTCGAAAAGCGGCTAAAGGTTCTACTGTTGTCCAAAATTTCTCGTATGAGATAGACCCTCTGACAGGAAACCTAGTGTCAAGAAAGGACGAAATGAGAAATTTTACAGAGAACTTCGGCTATGATGACATCAACAGATTGACAAGTTATGCTGGTGGAACGGCAGAATATGATGACAAGGGAAATGTTCTCAGTCGAAGCGATGTAGGAAGCTTTGAGTATGGTCAGGCTTCCAAGCCATACGCTATGACGGGTGTTAATTTGTCTAAAAATGTTATCCCTACTGTAGGGCAAGATGCAACTTATACGTCTTTCAATCGTTTGTCTAATATAGAAGAAAATGATATGAAAGCTAAATTTGTCTATAATGGTGACTATGATAGGGTGAAGATGGAGGTTTCACGCAATGGCGGTGTGGCTTATAGTCATTACTATATAGGGGATTGCTATGAACTTCAGCAGACTGGCTCTGGCTCTATAGAAAGACTCTATCTAGCAGGCAACTATTATGACTCGCCAATGGTGTATGTCAAGGAGGGCTCTTCTTGGAAGTTGTGTAATGTCCTTCGAGACAACTTGGGTAGCATTACGCATGTTACCGATTATGATGGCAATCTGCTTCAAGAATTGAGCTATGATGTTTGGGGACGTTTGCGTAATCCTGCTACACAAGTGGTATATGCTTATGGTGAAGAGCCTGCGCTCTGTTTGGGCAGAGGCTATACTGGTCATGAGCATCTTGCAGACTTCGGCTTAATAAACATGAATGCAAGATTGTATGATCCTGCTACAAGTCGTTTCTTGTCTCCAGACCCATACGTGCAGACTCCAGAGCAGAGCCAGAATTTCAACCGTTATAGCTATTGCATGAATAATCCGCTGAAATATACGGATAAGAATGGTAAGTTCTTCTTTTTGATAGATGGACTAATTGATTTGATTAGTAATCCGATTAGGCATGGACTTAATTTTAGCCAATATAGTTTCCAGAGAACATATAATTCGCTCAAGATAGATTGGGGATTGTTCCAAGGCAATTTTAAGCAAATATTGTCACGCTTTACTTGGGAGTCAATTCAGACGGGTATTGGCTATTTTTACTCACAAGGGAAAAATGCATTGTATGATATTAATGATGTGGAGTATTTTGATGGTGCGACGTATTTAGTTAGGAAAATAGGTTCTGATAAAAACGACAATGGTGTCACCATAGGGTCTTTTATAAATATAAATACAAAAAAGGGAACTCCTAGAGATGAGAATGGAAATTTTGCACCGTATTTAGATGATATGTTCATGCATGAGTACGGACATTATCTTCAAAGTCAAGAATATGGGCCAGCTTATCTCTTTAATGTTGGTATTCCTAGCCTTATTAATACAAAAAAGTATGAAAATACTAAAGTAACAGTCTTTGAGAAAAATTTAAATGGCTATGCAGAAGTTGGGAAGGTTAAAACAATGTGGTTTGAACGTCGGGCTAATAAGAAAGCGGCAAAATATTTCAGAGACAACTATGGCGACAAATGGAATTCCCCATGGAATTATAGGCATTATCCAATAGATATTAAGTAGTTATATTACTCTGCATGACCATGGTCATGCAGAGTAAAAATATTAAGTAAGTATGAAACATAGTTTGACTTTATTTTTACTGATTCTTTTCCTTGTCTTTGTCTCATGTGGTGGCTTCTTGGAGTCGTTTGAATCAGAAGAGAATAATCCTCATTGTACAATATTCTTTCATAATCAATCTGACGGAACAGTTTATGTTCGTGTTGACGGTTGGCTCAATGACTGTAATCAGCCGAAATGGATTATGGAGACGTGGCCAAAAGAGATAAAGGCTAAGAGCATGGATTCGTTATGTGTGTTGGCAAGAGCATCGAATGGAACTCAGCCGACTTGGCTAGATTTGAAAAATAATAATCGTCGTGACTCGATTGCGGTGTTGGTATTTGATACATTCACAAATGCAGCTAGGTATGATATGAAAAATCCCGCAAAGAAACAATATCTTTTTGTGACAAAGGATTTAGGTGGAGGAAATACAAAAGAAATTGTTTTTGTTAATGACGAAAATGATAATAAAAAATAAAAGCCTTATGAGGAAGATAGTGCTTTTATTGGGCATACTGCTGGTAATGGGAGTGTCTATGACCCGTGTTCAAAGCTCATTGCAGAGAAAACTAGATATAGGTAAACGCCATGAACTATACTTTGGTGTGGGCTTGTTGAATTTGTATGTGATAGATAAACATGACAAACTGACAAAGCCTATTCCAGAGTGTATGGTTTCTCCTGCTATACGAAAGAGACTGTAATATGAAAAGTAGAATTATTCTATTTTTAATAACATTTCTCTTGCTGATAACACTAAGTGCCTGCAGGCATCGTTTACTAGGTTTGGTTATATTTATTGATGAAAATGGAAGATTTAAAAAATATATTTAAAGTTGTTTCTGTTCTTCTGCTTGGAATGGCTTGGTTCTTTTTTGAGTTCCATTTGTCTGATACAGATGCGAATAAAAAAAAGCAACTTATAGAGACAGAACTTCCCAAGGAGTGTGATTTTCGTATAGAAACGTGTGAAGAATACCGTGGCTTTAATTTTATGGGAAAGAATAAATTTAATGAAACGAATTTCTGTAAGTTTTCTTCTTCTTGGGATTTAGATCAAAAGTATCATATTGGTGATAGAATTGTGAAGAAAAAAGGTTCTTTAGAAATCTTGCTGATTCGTCAGGATATTGATACTATTAAGGCTCATTTGTATTTCAAAGGAGATGAAATCTTGGAAGAAAAGCGTGTGCGCCACATCAATACGTTTATCCAAGAACATCCAGAAGCTCTTAAGATTACGAGTGGAGCTAACAATGTTATTTATAAAGAAAAAGAGGAATAAGACGATAGATAATCCCATGTCCTTGTTGCTTGGCAATAAGAATGTGGGATTTTTGCTTTAATACATGCTGGCTCGTTTATGAAAAATAAAACATTCTTGTTTTTTGCTGCTGTCATGTTTCTTTTCACAGTGGATTCATGTCAGCATCATTACCCAGTCTCTTTGGTAGAGGCTGATAGTTTGGTTTATTCCAATCCTAAGGCAGCTTTGCAGAAGTTGGATTCTCTTTCTTTGTGCCTTGATACGACTCAGAAAGTAGATATCATGTACCTTCGACTTCTGAAAATGACGGCAAAGGATAAGTTATATATGTCTTTTGGAACGTTGGATAGCATGCAAAGTTTGGCAAAATATTATGAAGAGGAGGGCGACAAGCACTTGTTGCCTAGAGCTTATTATATGTTAGGGAGAAGATTGTGTGATATGCACGATGCGCCACAAGCATTTACTTATTATCGTAAAGCTTTGGATTTGTTAGATGAAAATGATGATATTCATTTAAGGGGATTTCTATACTCGCAAGTAGGCTATATGATGAGAGACCAAGGGGATTTGGAACAAGCTCTTAGTTTTTACGATAAAGCTTTAGCTTGTCATCATAGGGATGATAACCTATCTGCGGTGGCGATAGATCTGCGAGATATGGCAATGGTAAAAATGAAAATGGGACAGGCGGAAAATGCCAAAACATTATTATATAAAGCTTTAAGGCTTGTTGGTAAGACGAAATGTCCTAGTGTGGTTGATGAGTTGAAATTACAGTTAGCTAATTATTATCTTTATAATACTAATGATTTAGATTCAGTTTGGTGTTATTTAGCTCCCTCTTTGGAGAAAAATAAGCATTATGATTATGTTGCATTAGATTTTGTCGCTTCTGAGTATTATTGGGCAAGGGAAAAGGATGAAATGGCAGTTTTCTATCTTTCCCAAATTATGAGAAAAGGTGAATGCTATGATAAACAAGAAGCAGCAAGACGGTTGGTTTTGATAGAAACTAGCAGGGGTAATATGCAAAAAGCGTTGCCTTGGCTTGAAAACTATTTGGAATATCAGGATTCCGCTAGGATAGTAAGTGATAAAGAGCACCAACAAAATGGATTGGCTTTGTTCAACTATGTTTCTCAACAAGAAAAAATACAAAAGTTGGAGAAGCATAATGTTCAAAAGATGATAGGGATAATCATATTGTTGATAGTTGTGCTTGTCATATTTTTTGTACTTATATTTTATTTTCAAATGAGTATTGTTCGAAAGTTGCAGCTCACGAATAAAATAAATGAATTACGGTTGTTCTCTTCCAGTAAAGATAAGCCTTTGGAAGCACAGCAAAAAATAAAAGAAGGTATTAACTTGGATGAATATTTGTCGCAAGAGAAACACTTTTCGGCAGAAGATTGGAAAAAGTTGGAGACGAAAGTGAATCAACTATATAATGGATTTACTGATAGATTGTATGCTTGCCTTGCCCTCTCTGATAATGAATATCATATTTGTTTGTTGGTTAAGATCGGGGTAACGACAAAAGATATTGCTTTGTTGACTTCGCGTACAAGACAAGCTATATCAATGGCAAAGCAAAGGTTATATAAGAAAATAACTAACGAAGCGAAAGGCAAGGCTGAAGATTTAGATGAGTTTGTGAAAAACTTGTAAATTCTATGTCGTACAGCGTGTTTGTTAAATGTGAATGTAGTTGTGAATGGTTTTTGAAGTAAAATAATTGCATTTTTTTGTACTTTTGCGCCAAGTTTTTAGTAATTAAAGGTAAAAGTTACAATGAAAAAGTTTTTTGTTGTTTTAACCAGTTTGTTGCTTGTGTTCACATTGCAGGCAACAAGTAAGGGCAGACCTATACGTCTGGGAAGTTTGAGTGGCTATATTGGCAAGCCAAAGTCTAATCGTGCCCCTGCAAAGGAGCTAGTAAGTCTCTACCAAGAGGATGCCGTCCTCCATGTCAATGTGGTGGCAGGTCTGCTCGTCACGGTAACTATCAAAGATGAGGATGGAAACATCTTGTCTCAGGAGTTGGTGGCAGAACAGGAAAGTGAAGTGGTGATTCCTATGGGAGGCACTACTGTGGAAGTTTCTTACAACGACGTGGAGTTGATAGGTATGTTGTACTAAAATTTCGCAAGGTTTATGAAGAAACTAAAGACCAACTTTTTATTGTTCTCACTCCTATCTTGTAGTTTGGGCATGAGTGCCCAAATCAAGATAGGTTACAGCTACGATGCCACAGGCAATCGAGTGAAAAGAGAACTTGTTTTGTCACGAAGTCAGAGCCAAGAGGCAAAACGTTCTGTAGCTTACTCTGATATGCTCTCTGATCATCAGATTCAGATTGTACCTCATGCAAAGAGTGGCAAGGTGAAGGTCTCCGCCCTGGATGGTAAGACACAGTTTGATGTGATGGTGTATAATGTGTCAGGACAAAATGTGCTGGCACTAAAAGATGTGAAAGGGCAGACGGAAGTCGATTTGTCCAATCAACCCAATGGCATCTATGTGCTAGTTTTGGAGATAGGACAAGAGAAGACCACGTGGAAAATCATGAAAACTAATTAATCTTTACAGTTTATGAACAAAATAATCATATCAATCATCGGACTCTTTTTGCAGAGTGGTTTGCTTTATGCGCAATCCATTACTGACGATGAGAGATTTGCTAATTGGACAGAAGAACAATATCAGCATTACGAGGATTCTATTCGTGCAGTCTTATATCCTCCAGTTATAGCTTGCAAGGCAGATGATTCTGCAGTGAAGGCAAGTCAGAAAAAAACTGCAAGTTCGCAAGTTAGTACCTATTCGATTTCTAATTCTTATGTCCCAACTTATAAGTACATAAGTACTTCAAAGGAAGCAGGACAGGTAGAAATTAAATCTGGTACGACTTCTACTGGTGGCAAAACATACGAAGTACCAATCAAGATTGGACCAGGGATGAATGGACATCAACCTAATCTTGCCTTGGCATATAATAGTCAGCAAGGCAATTCTGTGTTAGGTATGGGGTGGGCTGTCTCTGGACTATCCCAAATCTCTCGTTGTGGTAATAACCTTTACTATGACAATAAAACAAAAGGTGTCGCTATGGACAATAGTGATGATTTTGTCTTGGATGGTGTTCATCTGATAAAGACAAGGGCTTTTAGTGATTATACACTTTTTGAGTCGGAACAAGGAAATATCAAGGCAAAAGGGTATATCTCGGGTAAGATTTTGAAGTACTTTGATGTTTTTTATCCAGATGGTAGTAAGGCTCAATATGGATTTACTTCCAATACTCGGAATAAGTTGTCTTATCCGATAGCATCTTTGTCGGATATGGATGGCAATACCATCAATTATTCTTACTTTGATTTTAATGGTCATTATGATATAAGTAGGATTGATTATAATGGCTCTTCTGTTGAATTTAAGTATGTATCAGGTCGCAATGATCCTTTGTCATCTTATTCAGGAGGTGTGCATGTTTATCAGAGTTGTTTGCTTAATGAAATTGTGTCAAAAATGGGTAGCAATGTCTTGGCAACATATTCTTTGACCTATGCGACTCAAAACTCCGTGTCCTTGTTGAAACAAATTGACTATACTTCGTTAGGTAAGTCTTTTAATCCGCTTGTGTTTTACTATGGTGAAGGAGACAAGTATGCTTCTTTTACTAATGATTCAACCCAGTTGTACGAATGGTATAATGCTTCTAAACCTAGCATGATTAAAGTGGTAAAAGGAAAATTTGACTATTTTAGTGGTATGGATGGCTTGATTACTTTGCCAAATCTCAATCCTTATTGGAAAAAATATCGTCATTCTACTGCTTTTAGGCATTCACAAAATTACTTTGTGAACAATTATGGTGAGTCTGAGAAGATATTCTTATATGCAGGACTAGATGATGGATGGGCATATCCAATGCCTAATCTTTTGACGGAGGCAGGATTTATTGATATACTTTGTGCTGACTTAGATGGTAAACAGCAAGAAGATGTCATCAAGATTAATAATGTAGAGGACGGCGGTAAGGATAAACTGACATTCACTGTGTATTGTTCCAATTTGTATAGTGGCATGGCGAAAAAATATACAAGAACATACAATTTCTCAACGATATATGTAGATAATGACAAGAAGAAAAGCATTCAGCCAAAGTTCTACTATACTGGTGATTTTAATGGAGATGGAAAGCAAGAGGTACTTGCCGTTTCTGTTCATCAACCATTTGGAGATACGACCAAGCCTTCTATGTGTTATCTGTTTGATTTGAATAATGATAAAATTCTTTATCAGAGTTCAGTGTTCCCTTACAATATTGAGTTCGTGGGTACTCAGCAAGGGGATGCTACGGCCGCTGCAAACAATAGTGACAAGTTGTTTGTCTTTGATTATGATGGAGATGGAAAAACGGATATTTGTCATATTAGTTCTACGGGTGCACATATTTATACCTTTGACGTAAGTGGAACTTCTATTTCTGCTAGAAAGGTTGCTACTTATTCTGGTTTAACGGTTGCTAGCTTGGCTAATCGCCAACTGTATCTTGGTGACTTTAATGGTGATGGACTGGTGGATTTTCTTCGGTCTCCTTCTTCTACGATAAAAGATGATGCCAATTGGATGAGATATTACTCAAAAGGAAATGGAACTTTTGCAACTTCGTAAGCGGCTCCGCGTTTATACCTTGCATAATTGAAAAAAGCAGTAATAGCTGATTGAATAATGCTGTTACTGCTTTTTCCATCTGTCAGGAAGCAAGTCTCTGTATTTTTCCAATGGAGTATTTGGTTGCCATTCTACGGTCTTTTCTATGACGTCGCTAATGTATTCGAACAGATTAATGCCATTCATTTTGCATGAGATGGCGATAGAATATAGGATAGCTCCTCGTCTTGCCCCTTCGTGCGAACCAAAGAATAATGAGTTTCTTCTCGACAGCGATATGTACCTCTGGATTCTCTCAATATAATTGTTGTCGAGAGCAG
>OHBM01002995.1_pt1 | contig 10707 bp, 8 predicted proteins | sample 1577251 | NCBI WGS metagenome assembly OHBM01 (sample SAMEA3541557, study PRJEB24748) | human gut metagenome | biome: human gut; feature: human-associated habitat; material: faeces | place: China | collected 2012
TTTTCATTTTGTTGGTTCTTTCTTGTCACCCAATAAAATGATGCTTACGTTTGAGCTTTCCTGTACCTGCTGATAATCAAGTAGGTAACAAATAAGAAATATCGTCTTTCAATGTACAACGCTGAAAGCCCCACGCCTGTGTACGTATATAGAAAGCACTCTTAACAACGAACGGCAAAATCGTCCGAAGCCAATAAGGGCTGTATACAATACGCCTCATGAGGCGTTCCCGTTGAATACAGATAAGCCTGTCGGTAGTGAAAATTCTTCATTACCGACAGGCTTTCTTCTTGATATATGAACTATTACAGCTCATTTTGTATTAATAAATCATAAATAACAATAGTGGCGGGGGGGGAATTTCGTCGTAAATATTTTTTTCATATCTTTGCAGACATTTTTATATCAGGATGACAGCATAGATGTCACAATTGACACATTTGAATGAATAAGTATTTTTAGAAAAAATCTACAATAGGGATTAATAAATTATGAAGATTAAAAGTTATCTGCTTTCTTTTGCCAAAACAAAAGGAAGCATTGCGGCTGTCGCTTTGGCCGCAGTGCTGATGGCTGCAAACGCTACTGTAGCCTCGGCACAAAATAAAGCGACGGAAAGCAACGGAACAGAAAAAACGGTTATTGGAGGTGTTGATGACCTTCCTGGCATTGATCCTTCGTCAGCCTATTGTGCAAATGGAACAAATGTAACCGATGGAAATAAGATTGTGTGTCTGTATAACGTCGGTGCGAAAAAGTTTCTGAGCATTGGTGGTTTATGGGGCACACAAGCCGCACTGAATGTTTCACCACATTCTATTTATATGTATTGGAATAAAAATTCAAAAACGTATTTTCTGGAAAGCAAGGTGTCAGGTTCTTCAGCAGGCTCATATATGGGTATCATCTGGGATAAATTCATTAAAAAGAATATGTTGTTTATGGACAGAGGAGGATCTAGAGTCACCTTTGAACGAGGCAAAGACTATACAGAAAAAAACAAGGTTTATCTCGTCAATATCGCTGACCAAGGTTTTCTCACGGCATATCCTGATGACGAGAAAAAAATCTGCAATTATGCAAGTAAAGCCACGGAAGGTACCCAAGAATATAAGAATCAGGAGTGGAAGGTGATTACAAAGAATGAGTATTACGAGCTCTTCAACACAGCCCCTGCACATATGAAATCGGTTGTCGATGCCTCTTTCCTTCTTACTTGTCCTGATTTCAGAATAAATGATACCGATGCTGCAAAATGGGAAATCGGAGGTGATAATTTGCCTGATAACGTAAAAAAACATGTATACTTTGGAGACGAAAAGATGTACAAGACGTATGACATAATTAGCAACACCAAAGATGAGAGTTGGACAGGCAGGACTGAACCCCATCAATGCGATTACGGCCAGTATTTCTACTGCTACACCAAAGGCTTGCGCGGCTTCACATTCTATCAGGACGTGAAGGTACACAAGGGAGGATGGTTCCTGCTGCGATGCAACGGATTCAGCACTGCGAACAGCTCGGAGAACATCAAGCAGAACGGCAAACCGCTTGCTAACCTGTTCATTACGGTGCTCGGTGCCAACAACAACCCGATTAATGACAAATACTCAACAGCAACCCTCAACGGTATCAGTCAGGCTGATGCCGAGTCGCTTGGCAATACATACGATAAAGCCGGTATCGGACATGCCTTCTTCGAGGGAGAGTATGAGAACCAGGTGCAGATATGTCTCGACAAAGCCCTGGATGGGAACGAAATATCTGACAAGAATCCTGTTACGCTCCGCATAGGCTTCTACATAGACTCTACACCCAACGGAAAGCCGGCTGTAGCCGCCAATGAGCTGACTGCCGTAGACAACTTCAAACTGTATTATGCCGGACCGCGACGCAACCCGGAGCTGATTCTCGACGAGGAGTCTACCGACCTGCGCTATCTTACCGAGGCTAAAGACGAATACAAGAACAGCGTGCTTCATCTGAACCGCAAGCTGAACGACAATATGTGGAACTCGCTTATTCTGCCCGTAGACCTGACATGGGGACAGATGAAGCGCACGTTCGGAGATGCCGTGAAGGTGGCAAAGCTTGAGGCGCTGACGGAAAACAGCGTGCAGTTCGTGACCGTGGAGCCAGACAGCGACGAGCAAGTGATGGTAAAGGCATTCGAGCCATATATCGTGTACCCACCATATACACAGGTGAAGTCGGCACCCTACACCGTAGAACACTTCTACACATCAGAGGGCAATGACAACAGCGAATGGCTGGATAAAGACTACAAGCCGTCTAACAACGAAGACAACAGACTGACGAAGACTTTGAAAGCCGACCACTACGACATCACGATGGTGTCGCTCGACAGGGAGAAGCTGAAGCAGTATGTAAACACCACCAATTGGGAGTCAAAAACAACCTTCTCTACCCCCGGCGGCAATCATGGCACTATGGTATGCAAAGGTACAATGGCAAAAACATACGACAATGGCAAGATTCTCTCGGGCAGAGACAACCTCAACGGCGACTACTTCATGTATAAGGGAAAGCTGATACAGGTGCCGAGCGGCAATAAAGAAAACAGCGTCGAGCCGTATTCATACGGACTGAAGGCGTTCCGCTGCTGGTTTGAGCTGACAGACAATGCGTCTGCAGGAGGAACACCGAGCCAGGTTTCGCTGCTCATCGACGGAGTGGAAGACAGCACCACAGGCATCGACGACATACACGGCAGCACCGACTGCACATCCTACAAGCGCGGCATAGATGGCGTGTTCAACATGAACGGACAGATGGTGCGCCGCAGTTGCAGTCTGGAGGGACTGCCTAAGGGAATGTATGTAGTGAACGGAAAGAAGATAATTATCAGATAAACCCCAAATAACAGTTACGTAAAATGAAGAAGAACTATATAACTCCAGAAATTAATGAGATACAGCTCGAGGCTCTCTGCAACGAAAGCATCGTAAAGGCGAGCGTATTCAGAGGAAGTACCAAGGGAAAATGTATCAGCAACTTTGAGGTAGTCAACGAGAAGGATACCAAGGATACTTACAAAGACTTGTGGGGAGAATCGAACAGCGATAATTGGGGCGATGACTGACACCATCGTCTGCTATAGAAACAGATAATGAAAAGAGCGTCAAAAAGGGCTGGATTCCAGATTTGGAGTCCAGCCCTTTGTCTATTTCACACCATTGCTTAACGCAACTAAAACTACATTTATTCAGAATATTTCATTCAATCTTCAAAGTCTTCGTCATCCCAAAGACCGCCGCTACCAGTTTGTCCGTCATCATTTTCCTCATCAAAGAAAGAATAGTCACGTTTTGGGGCAAACCCACAGTCTATCTGTCCATCTTCAAGACTTCCACTAAGAAGAGACTCGATTCTAACTTCATATACCTTGACTTCCGGTTTTATATAGTTTTTCATTTTTCCTTAGTTTTTATTTGATGAATTTCTTTCCATTATGGATATACACTCCTTTGACAGGACGTGACACCTTTACTCCCTGAAGGGTATAGAACGATGCGTCGGCGTCTGTGCTATTCGGCTTGACTTCTGGTACAGTAGTAGTGCTTCCGCCATCATCTTCGTCATCGAAGACAATAGCCATCTTGGCAAGCGACTGATTGTTCAGATCCGTCTCATTTCCGAGGAACTGTCCGTTAAAATCGATATACCCGAAATTCGCTCCTACCCCATTATCTACAGTAGTATTTGCCGGAACACTCAGGTAAGCTTTGTTTGCGCCGCTTTTGCCATTCTGCGTAAGGCGGAAGAAACCGATATAGTCGTCTCCGGTATTATTCTCCTTGTAATATTTTGTGGAATGGAAGTTTGCAAGGCCGAAGTAACGATGGAGTATTTTTCCATCAGCATCGGTATCAGCATTTCCAAGTTTGTCGATAGCCGTGACTGTCGGCTTGAGATAGTTGTTCCATTCTTGACCAGCATACTCGTCTGCCTTTTTCCACACTGCCGTGTAATTATCACCTTCTAACGGCATTTCATCCGGTGCTTCCCTCAAGGAGAAATTCAGTGTGGCATAGTCTTTGAAGGATTCTCCCTCTGGCACTTCCCCTACGAGTACCACTCCCATATTTGCCGGAATGTACTTGAGTTGACGAAGATAAACCGTGCCCTGTGATTGTGGGTCTTTTTCATTCTTCGGTTCTCCGTATTTATATGCCTCATACACTTTCACGTTGTCGTTGACAGGTGCCATTGCCACATTGTTGCTGTATGTACGGATAAACTTCCCTACACAATAGGTGAAAGGTATCTTGATGACTTTTGTTCCTGATATGGTATATCGAGAGATGTCGTTACCATTCTTGTCGAGCTCTGGGTAGAACCTTATCGTCCATATTCCTGCGGGACGGTTCCAAAGGATATCCTTCTGATTAGGAGTTGTGCTTCCGAAGCCCTCCTCATCCTCTCTCGCCGTTGTACGGTACTGCACATCGTTCGCATCGCCAGCCATACAAGAGTGATTGTCATCAGCGTCGGCATCATAAGTAGCTCTTGCGAATCCTTTAAGGCTTGAAATATTAGCTTCCGTCTCGCCCCAGTTCTGCTTTGCGTCATGGTTGGCAACAAACCTGAAATGCGACTTGGCGTATTTTTCGTCTACAGTAGATATCGTCAGCGAGAAGCAACGCTCGTTGGCGTCATACTCCATGTCTCCTGCCTTAGAAGTATAATTCCAATTGCCCGTTTTCGCATCATAAGTTTCTTCCACAGCATCACCTATCATGGACATGGTAGTTATCGTGAAGTCGGCTTGGTTAGCGCCGTCAATAAGTATTTCACCCGACATGCCATAACTGCCGTCTTTCTCCGTCAGGCGACCATCGCCACGAGCGGGATTATACTGAACTCTCTTTATACCATGCAGATTAAGGGTAAAGGGTTTCTGGTTAGGCCAGACCTTGTTGTGGTACTCATATGAAGAAGTATAGTAATATCCTCCATTGCCGAGGAAGAAGAGCTTATCGTGAGTTCCGGAACCGTTGCCTACGCTCTTTGTGGGATGAATATCCGACGTAGCCTTTTGTGCCTGCTTAAACTGAGCATTTTCTTTATTGCTCAAATCATTCACGATATATCCTATTCCATAATAACCGTTCGATCCGTCAAAATAGAGCGAACCCTCAATATTGTTGTCGAATGCGCCCTCATTTCCACCATTTATACGCTCATCATAGAGCGGCTGCGCCGTTGCCCCTACCATGTTGCCAAGGATATAAGACACACATCTCGTAGCATCATGCTTTACCTGCCAGTCGGAGGGTTTTCCGTCTTTGTCAAGCGTAAAGCTGAAGGTGTACAGGCCGTCGTCGTCGGTCACATTGTCATTGCGGGTCACGAGATCCCAGTAGTTGGTGCCCTCTGCTAATGTTGCGGAGCCTACAAGTTTCTTTGTTGTTGTTCCACAAATAGTTCCCACAGCTCCGTTTGTTAACGGCAATGCGCTGTCATTATCCTTTGCACCATGCAGCTTGAATACCTCGCCCGGTCCGTAAACCATCTTATTGTCCAACTCGTCAACAGCAAGAATCTGTGCATGTGCCGTGAGGCATGCCGGGATGCTGAACGAATAGCTCTTGTCTTTTTGCTGTTCGAATTTAAAATACACGTGTTTTGTGTAATCTATCGTCGCGCCGTCGCCGCCTGGATTAACATCTCCACCGACATTATGTTCTGAGAAGAAATTACCTACGAGATAGTAATCAGGTTCGACATCTGTTGCAGACCGTGCAACAGTTCCACCGCTTTCTCCTGCGGAAAGAGTGTTCTGAGCAAGCTGATGGTTGCTTGGCACTTCATACTTACCAACGCTACCATTGATTGTTTCAGCTGTAAGCAGATATACATCTGCCGCCTTCATCTCCAACATTGTCCCAAGCATCAACATAAGGACAAATAGGCTTTTAGTTAACTTTTTCATCTTTTTTTAATTATTGCGTTATTTATAAATATGCTACGTTTAAGGTTGTTAGAGCAGGTCCTGCACATTATGCAGAACCAAGACTATCCTCGTTTTTTGTGTTTTTTTTCGACTGCAAATATATGTATTTTTGCATTACGCTATATTCGGAGGAATGGGAAATATGGTGTAAAAGTTATGCAAACGTTTGTAAAGCCATCGTCTCAACCCTCTGAATAATGCAAGATTTCCAATGAGTTATGCTGTACTGAATCTAACTTTCCTCCGATTGCCCTTATGAAAAGGGTATAATACTACACCATGACCACTGTCTTACCATTATTATTCAAATACCTATAAGTCAAGTATGTGTATTTGAGGTGAATGGGATAGAAATGTATAAGCTAATCTTAGATATTTAAATCTTTTGTGTCGCCCATAAGAAAATCCATTAATCCCATTGTAAGAATACCATTCTCGTCAGTCCAAGGTTTAATGTCATCTTTCACGATGATTATTTTCTTGAATGAATCGCCTATTCTCAAAAGTGAAGCCATTTCTTGTTTACGCTTTTCCTCGTCTGGCATGGCTAATGCGGATTGGATGTAATACTTTTGGCTGCCCTCATTGATAACAAAATCAACTTCAAGTTGTTTCCTCTGCCATTTACCGTCTTTACTTACATATCGTTGCTCCATGTATCTGCATAATATGTCTATTGAAATATTTCGGCAATCTTGCCGTTTTTTTTTCATTTTTGAACAAATGTTTTGTCTTTCCAAGGATATAGCCGCTTACCTACTTTTGCCGTACAACATAAGAACGCAGGGTGGTCAGTTGCTCCATAACATAGTACAGATCCATGTAACTGTCAGCAAACAATAGTCCTGTCGGTGCGATATTGGCAAGCAGTTGGTTTATTTTTGTTCCGTATAATATACTCATAGTTTATTGCAAAGCTAAATATCTAACTGTAAAGATAGATGTTTTATTACTACTTAAAAGCGTAAAAAGAAAAAGTCCTGTAAATCTTTCGACTTACAGGACTCTGTGCGGAGAGAGAGGGATTCGAACCCCCGGTACCTCTCAGTACGCCGGTTTTCAAGACCGGTGCATTCGACCACTCTGCCATCTCTCCAATAGGGGAAACGCAATTGATGTAGCCTTGCAATCGCAGTGAATTACTATTCCACTTTGCTTTATTAGCGGGTGCAAAGTTACGCTTTTTAGTTCATACCTCCAAATTTTCGGCTTACTTTTTTCGTCTATTGGCGAAAAAACATTGGTTTCGGCACATTTTACTGCTTCTGAAGCCGCAAGAAATACAAGTATAAGCTGCGGACGCCCCAAAAATATGCAAGCATATTTTGTATTGTCTTCGGTTTGCAGTAACTCTAAATAAGTTACGCTGCACCTCAACAATAAAAATATGCAAGCATATTTTGTATTGTCTTCGGTTTGCAGTAACTTTGCACCTATGATTTATCCAAGCAACTTTGAAAACAAGATACAGTTCAGCGAGATACGCTCGCTGCTGAAGGGCTATTGTCTGAGCCAGTTGGGCAAGGACAAGGTGGACGCTATGGGCTTCTCGGACAACGCGGAGCGCATCAACACGGCGTTGAAGCAGACGCGCGAGTTCCGCCGAATGCAGGAGGAGACCGACGACTTTCCGCTGCAGTTCTTCTTCGACATGCGCGAGTCGATAAAGCGCATACGCATCAAGGGCACGCACCTTGAGGAGAACGAGATATTCGACCTGCGCCGTTCGCTCGACACGGTGGCTGGCATAGTGCGCTTCCTCAACCGCAGCGACGACAACGGCAACTTCGACTACCCTACTCTGCACGACCTTACGGAGGGCGTGCTCACCTTCCCCGACCTCATTCGCCGCATCGACCAGATTCTCGACAAGTACGGCAAGATTAAGGACACGGCGTCGACGCGTCTCGCCGAGATTCGCTCGCAGCTGCGCAAGGCTGAGGGCAGCGTGTCGCGTACATTATATAGCATATTGCACGCCGCGCAGAGCGAGGGACTCGTCGACAAGGACGTTACGCCGACGCTGCGCGACGGTCGTCTCGTTGTGCCTATCGCTCCTGCCATGAAGCGACGCATAAAGGGCATCGTTCACGACGAGTCGTCGACGGGCAAGACGGTGTTCGTGGAGCCGACGGAGGTGGTGGAGGCGAACAACCGCATACGCGAGTTGGAGGCAGACGAGCGCCGCGAGATAATAGTGATACTCACGGAGTTCACGAAGCTTGTGCGTCCTCACGTGGACGACATCGTGAACGCCTACCGCATGCTTGCCGAGGTAGACTTCATCCGTGCACGCGCCGAGTTTGCGCAGCTCACGGGCGGCATCGAGCCGGAGGTGAGCGCGAAGCCCGTGGTCGACTGGATTACGGCGAAGCATCCGCTCTTGTGGCTCGCGCTGAAGAAGCAGGAGAAGCCTATCGTGCCGCTCGACATCATGCTGACACGCGACCGCCACATACTGATTATATCGGGTCCGAACGCCGGCGGCAAGTCGGTGTGCCTGAAGACGGTGGGTCTGCTGCAGTACATGCTGCAGTGCGGCCTGTCTATCCCCGTGAGCGAGCGTTCGAAGGTAGGCATCTTCAGCGACATAATGATTGACATCGGTGACGAGCAGAGCATTGAGAACGACCTCTCTACCTACTCGTCGCACTTGCTGAACATGAAGAACATGATGCGCCAGTCGGGCGAGCACACACTGCTGCTCATCGACGAGTTCGGCACGGGCACCGAGCCGCAGATTGGCGGCGCAATGGCTGAGGCGGTGCTCAACCAGTTTGTAAAGAAGCACGCGTGGGGCGTGATAACCACCCACTACCAGAACCTGAAGCACTACGCCGACTCGCACGACGGCATAGCCAACGGCGCCATGCTCTACGACCGCCACGAGATGCGACCGCTCTTCCAGCTCGCCATCGGCCAGCCGGGCTCGTCGTTCGCCATCGAGATTGCACGCAAGACGGGCATACCCGACGAGGTGATACGCGAGGCGAGCGACATCGTGGGCTCCGACTACATACAGAGCGACAAATACTTGCAGGACATCGTGCGCGACAAGCGCTACTGGGAGAACAAGCGACAGAACGTGCATCAGCGCGAGAAGGACCTGGAGAAGACTATCGCAAAATACGAGGAGGAGATTCGCGAGCTCGACCGCAAGCGCAAGGAGATTCTGCGCCAGGCGAAGGAGCAGGCGCAGGAACTGCTGAAGGAGAGCAACCGCAACATCGAGAACACTATCCGCGAGATACGCGAGTGTCAGGCTGAGAAGGAGGAGACGAAGCGTCTGCGCGAAGAGCTGAAAGCGTTTAAGGAGGACGTGAACGAGATAGACACGAAGTCGGCTGACGACCTCATCGAGAAGAAAATGCGCCAGATTATGGAGCGCAAGGAGCGACGCGAGAAGCGCAAGAAGGAGAAGAAGGAGAATGCGGCGAACCCAGCCACCTCAACATCCCAACTCTTCAACTCTTCAACTTCTCAACATCTCAACACCTCAACACCTCAACACCCCTTTAAGGCTGGCGACACGGTGCGCATGCGCGGACTCACGACGGTGGGTCGCGTGGAGTCGGTAGAGGGCAAGGAGGCGACGGTGGTGTTCGGCGACGTGCGCACGAAGGTGAAGACATCGCGCCTTGAGCACACCACGAAGACGCCGGAGTCGACACTGCCGCCAACGTTCGGCATAAGCCGCGAGACGCGTCAGACCATCGACCAGCACAAGCTCAACTTCCACCAGGACCTCGACGTGCGCGGAATGCGCGGCGACGAGGCGCTGAACGCCGTGCAGCACTTCATCGACGACGCCATACTCGTGGGTATGTCGCGCGTGCGCATCCTTCACGGCAAGGGCAACGGCATACTCAGACAGCTCATCAGACAGTATCTGCAGTCGGTGCCGAACGTGACGCAATGCAAGGACGAGCACGTGCAGTTCGGCGGAGCAGGCATCACGGTCGTCGACTTCTAATTCACTTCGTAGCGGAGGTCTCCGGTCTCCGCAGCACCAAGCTGGATAATAAGCACTCCTCAGCACCAAGCTGGATAGTAAACACTTAGCAACACTATTGCTTGCGGCGGAGGCCGGAGACCTCCGCTACTAAAAAAGGCTGACTCTTAAGCTGCAAAATCGCAGCAAGAGTCAGCCTTTTCTTATGCTTTAATCTTTACTCTTTCAGAGAACTCCTGCCTATTGGCAGTGGTTTTACGAATGTTTTGCTATCGAAAAATCATCGGACACCGAACGCGACCCGATCAGATTCCGAACGCAACCCGATCGGACACCGAACGCGAACCGATTAGATTCCGAACGCGAACCGATGCCTATTGCATTGCAATTCACTCGTTAAAGAGCTTCTTCAGACTTAGTCTCCTCAACCTTATCCTCGCTGAGCACAAGCTCACGATAGATTACGGCATCGACAGAAAGCATTACGCAAACGCCGGCAAGAACGCACAGAAGCACAACAAGTACGCCCAACGAACCTGCGATGGCGTCGAACATGCTAAAGAGAACGTAGGAAACAACGAGCAGAGCGAGGCTTACGGCAAACTTCAAGCAGAACGCCTTAAACTTATAGCCCATCATCAGACGGTTGCTCTCGGAGAGGCACAGCGCCCAATTCATCTTCTTGCCCACAAGCAGATAGACAGCGAGCAGCCAACTGAACGATGGATTTGCTTACATTTTTGTATGCGTTTTCTGTAAACGTATAACATTTTTT
>OHBM01003001.1_pt1 | contig 10700 bp, 5 predicted proteins | sample 1577251 | NCBI WGS metagenome assembly OHBM01 (sample SAMEA3541557, study PRJEB24748) | human gut metagenome | biome: human gut; feature: human-associated habitat; material: faeces | place: China | collected 2012
GGACTTAAGAAGAAGAGAAGCGAGAATGGTGATGTTATATTCTTGACAGAGGCAGACTTTAAAGACAGATAAAACTATATGCACAAATGTGCTTACACAGGGAGGAAACTATGACTAATATCGATGAAATGTCAATTAATGCAATCAGAGTATTGTCAGCAGATGCAATTCAGAAGGCGAATTCAGGACATCCTGGACTTCCACTCGGAACTGCACCAACAGCTTATGAATTATGGACTAACCATATGAATTACAATCCTGCTGATCCTAAGTGGGAGAATAGAGACAGATTCGTTCTTTCTGGCGGACATGGTTCAATGCTTCTTTACTCATTGTTCCATTTACTTGGAATTGGCAATCTTTCTTTAGATGATGTAAAGAATTTCAGACAGATGGGCTCAAAGACACCAGGACATCCAGAGTATGGTCATACAGTTGGTGTTGAAGCAACAACTGGACCTCTTGGACAGGGTATGGCTATGGCAGTAGGTATGGCTATGGCAGAAGCACATCTTGCATCAGTATTTAATAAGGATGGATACAATGTAGTAGACCATTACACATACGTACTTGGTGGAGACGGCTGTATGATGGAAGGTATTTCATCAGAGTGTTTCTCACTTGCAGGAACATTAGGTCTTTCAAAGCTTATTGTATTCTATGATTCTAACAACATATCAATTGAGGGAAGCACAGATATTGCATTTACAGAAAATGTAATGAAGAGATTTGAAGCATTTGGCTTCCAGACAATCGAGGTTGCTGATGGCAATGATATTGAAGCTATCGGTAAAGCTATTGAGGAGGCTAAGGCTGATAAGGAAAGACCTTCACTTATCAAGGTTAATACACTTATCGGATACGGCTGTCCTGCAAAGCAGGGTAAGGCAAGCGCACACGGTGAGCCTCTTGGTATTGATAATGTTGCAGCACTTAAGGAAAATCTTAACTGGCCATGCAAGGGTGATTTTGAAGTACCACAGGAAGTATATGACCATTATAAAGAGATAGCTGCAAGAATGGCTGAACCGGAAGAAGAATGGAATAAGCTTTTTGCTGAATACTGTGAGAAGTTTCCTGAGATGAAGGAACTCTGGGATAAGTACTACAATGGATGTGATATGTCCGATTTATTCAATTCTGAGGAATACCTTGCAAAGCCAGAGAAGGCAGAAGCAACAAGAAGTTCAAGTGGAACAATTCTTAACATGATTAAGAATGTAATGCCTAACCTTATCGGTGGTTCAGCAGATTTAGCACCATCTAATAAGACTAATATGAAGGATGCAGGTGATTTCTCTAAGCAGAATTATGCAGGAACTAACCTTCACTTTGGTGTAAGAGAGCAGGCTATGGCAGCAATTGGTAACGGACTTGCACTTCATGGTGGATTAAGACCATTCGTTGCAACATTCTTCGTATTCAGTGATTATACAAAGCCAATGGCAAGACTTACATCACTTATGAAGTTACCACTTATATATGTATTTACACATGACAGCATCGGAGTTGGTGAGGACGGACCTACACATGAGCCAATCGAGCAGCTTGCAGCATTCCGCTCAATGCCTGACTTCACAGTATTCAGACCATGTGACAGAACAGAAACAGCACTTGCATGGGAATATGCTATTGAGTCTAAGGATGAGCCAACAGCATTAGTTCTTACAAGACAGAATCTTCCACAGATGGCAGGTTCATCTAAGGAAGCACTCAAGGGCGCATATATTCTTGAGGATTCAGATAAAGAGACTCCAGATGGAATCATCATTGCAAGTGGTTCAGAAGTGAACCTGGCTGTATCTGCAAAGGCAGAGCTTAAGAACGCAGGAATAGATGTAAGAGTAGTAAGTATGCCATCTATGGATGTATTCGAGAAGCAGTCAGAGGAATACAAGGAATCAGTACTTCCTAAGAGTGTAAGAAAGAGAGTTGCAGTTGAGGCACTTTCAGACTTCGGCTGGTACAGATATGTAGGACTTGACGGAAAGGTTATCTGCATGAAGGGCTTCGGAGCTTCAGGTCCGGCTAACCAGTTATTCGAGCATTTCGGATTCACTGTAGAGAATGTAGTTAACACTGTTAAGAGCCTTTTCTAAGATGATAGAATAATAAAGAATATTAATATAAAAAATCAGGGATTTCGGTTATTAAATATAACTGGAATCCCTGATTTCTTTATATTATAAAGAGTTGTTAATAAAATAATTTGACATATGTATACAATAGGTATAAAATCAATATGACTTTTTACAATTTAAAGGAGGGGAATTTTGTGAAAGCAATAAAAAGAATTTCAGTGCTTGTGTTGGCACTGGTGATGGTGTTTACATTGTGTATGTCATCACAGACTGCGTATGCAGCCAACAAAGTAACAATAACATTTAAGGACTCAATAGTGTATGAACAGGTGGTAAGTAATTTAAGTAATATGGATATTACTACCGATGATGACAAGATGCAGATTACTATGAATGAAGAAGATATTAAGTCTGTAAAGTCACTTAGAATAAAGGCACCATATGGTAAGTATGAGTTCATAAAAGACATATCAGGGCTTGAGAACTTTACAGGTCTTACAGAGCTGATTATCTGGGATTCATATTACAATGATGGACAAGTACCAGAAGGTACTTTTTCTGATCTGTCACCATTAAAAGGACTTACAGGACTTACAAAACTTGAAATACGTGGAACACATGCTTCAAGTGTAGATGATATTGCCGGACTCACTAATCTGACATCATTAAAAATAGAAAGTCCAAAGCATCTTGATTTATCAGCAATTGGTAATCTGACTAACCTGAAAACATTAAGTCTTGAAGCATGTGGTATAGACAATGAAGGATTTAACTACATAACTGATAAGCTTACAGGGTTGACATCATTAGAACTTGGTTATCTCAATTATGAGGGAAATGATATATCGGATATATCTTCAATTACTAAACTTACAAAGCTTCAGACATTATATTTAGATAATAATAATATTGCAGATATTACACCACTTTCAGAGTTGACAGATTTAGAATTTTTATCTATTCGTTGTAATCTGGTAACAGATATCTCTGCACTTGGAAATCTTACTAATCTTGAAACTTTATATCTTGGAAGAGATACTCTAGGGGGAGTTCCAATTAACGGAAATATCTCTGCACTTGGAAATCTTACCAAGCTTAGGAACTTATATGCAGCAGGTTGTGGCATAACAGACATAAAAGCATTAGAACCAATAGTTTCTAATCTTCAGGCACTTGATTTAACAGAAAACAGTATTACAGATTTTTCGTTACTTCAGGAAAAATATACTAATAACCAGACGTGGTTAAAAATTAATAATCAGGTATATAATCTTAAAGCCAATTCAGAGGATACAGTTGAGCTGCCTCAGATTGTATTAGATGCAATATATGATAATACATCATTTGTATATACAGAACAGCTTGAAAAGAATTTGAATTTCTCAACTGTAGTGAGATTAGATGGTTGTAAATTTTCAGAAGATGGTAAAAGTGTTATTATTGATAAGAATGTAGCAACAGCTAAAGCAGATATAGGATATCATTGTCATGGTTACAAATATTCGGCAAAAATTGTATATGATGTAACAGATGTTAGTGCGCCTGAAGTGGAAACATACTATTCTACAAAAAAATTAACAAATAAAGATGTTACGGTTACACTTGTTGCTGATGAAGATATTCAGGCTGTTGCTGGATATGATAAAGTAACTGACAGGGAATATCGTAAGGTATATACAGCCAATGCTAATGAAAGCGTAGATGTCTATGATATAGCAGGAAACAAGACAGTAGTAACAGTAGATATTTCTAATATTGACAGGACAGCACCAGAGGTTACAGCTACATACAGTACTAAAGAGCTGACTAATGGAAATGTAGAGGTAACACTTACAACCGATGAAGATGTACGGTCAATAGCAGGCTTCACAAAGGTAGATGACAGAACTTATAAGAAGACATATACATCAAATGCAAAAGAAGATGTAACAGTCTATGATATAGCAGGAAATAAGACAGTAGTAACAGTAGAAGTAACTAATATTGATAAGACAGCACCGGAGGTTAAAGTTACATACAGCACAAAAGAAATAACATATGATGCCGTAGAAGTAACACTTACAGCCAATGAAAATGTACAGGCAATAGAAGGCTTCACAAAGGTAGATGACAGAACATACAAGAAAACATTTGCAAAGAATACAGACATTAATGTTGATGTATTCGATATAGCTGGCAATAAGACAGTAGTTAATATCTCTATAACAAATATTACTGAAAAACCAACAGTACCAGAAGAACCAGAAACTCCTGTAACACCACCAACAGAACCGGTAACACCAGAGAGTCCTTCAGCAGTAGAAGAACCAGCAGTTGCTCCTAAGACTGGTGACAACAGCATGGCAGCAATGTATGCAATAATCGCAGGAATCAGTGGCGCAGTTGTTTTACTTTCTGCAAAAAAGAAGAAGTATAACAGATAATATGAACCAATAATTATAATAGCTTGGATATGAAACCAAAAAGTTGATTATCCAAGCTATTTTTTTATATTGTCAAGTGCAGAATATGCCATATATTACCGAATGCGCCAAAAGTGAAAGTCAAGTGCAGAATATGCCATATATTACCGAATGTGCCAAAAATAAAAGTCAAGTGCAGAATGCGCCAAAAGGTGAATTGATATTGTTGGGGAAAACGATTATAATTATATATAATAATTGTGAAATTGTGGAGTACAGTTACAAAAGGGGGATTTTATGAGAAAGATTACAGCAGGGTTAATTGTTATAATGTCAGTTTTGCTTGTGTCGTGTAAGGGGAAAACGGGTAATACGATAACCGTAGGAAGTGATAAGCTTGATAATACGCAGTCATACTTTTCTGAAAGCATGCATATGGTGGCAAGATGTGATACAGGATATTATTATCTTGATAAATGTAGCGCATCAGATGATAATCTTATGTTTTATGATGATAAGTCGGAAGAAAGTATTGTGTTATGTAATAAACCACAATGTGGGCATGATGGAGAAGAGTGCATGGCATATATTTCAGGAAGTGAGTTTAAAAGTGAGTTGTATTACTATAATTCGTACATATATATGATAAGTTCCAAGGGAAATCTTGTACAGATAAGTGCTGACGGAACACAGAGAACAGACCTTGGAAGCATATGCATCCTGAGTGGACAGGATAGTGTGTCAATGTGCTTCAATGATGGATATGCATATGTATCTCAAGAGATAACGGGAGATATAGAAGGTAATGTAACAGTAAGGCTGTACAGATTTAATCTTGATACGGGTTCGAGCGATAAAATATATGAAGAAACGGGATATGGTATAGGAATTAATTCACTTAAAACATATGGCAGTGACACATTTTTTTTAAAGACATCTGTTTCAAAAGATGATAAGGGATTATATTCATTGGAAGGAAAAGGAATATTCAGAATTACAGGGGAAGATACTGAATGTCTGCTTGACAAGAATGTGTATAGTTACTGTATAGATGCAGACAATAACAAGCTGTATTACAGTGGGCTTGGAGATGGAATAATATATGAATATGATCTTGGCAGCGGTAAGTCAGAAAGCATATATGAAAGTGATAATGATACAGGATATTTTTATATAACATTTGACGGAAATTATATCTGGATGGATGATGAAGGATATAAGAATATGGCAATGTATTTTAACAAACAGAGCAGTTCACTTGATTATACATTATATCAGTTAGACAGAGATGGAAAGCTTGCAGCAAAGAGGATAATTCCAGACGAGGAAAAGATATTTTCAATTATGCATGGGGATAGCAGAAGAATGTTTATGTTTTCATTTGTGAACAACAAAATTGTATATATTGATAAGAGCAACATTGAAAAAGGGGATATTAAGGAGCTTAGGTAGATGAAGGAACTGGGGAGACTGCTTAATAGAAAAACAATATTGCTAATTCTGGCTGCGGCATGTATATGTGTCGTGGCTGTTTTTGCAGGGGACTTTTCAGACTGTGGAATAGATAATTATAAGATTAAAGTAAGAGAGTACAACTGGCTGATTGATGGGCATACAGATGAACAGATACAGGAGCATGCTGACGAACTGGCACAGGATGATAGAAGAATATTTAAGAGACTTGCAAAGGAATACAAGGAAAAGTCTGATTATATTGATGGATATACAGAAAGTGTCAAAGCAGTTATTACAAATGCCTCGAATATGAAAAAATTCAGTGTGTTCGGTACATCAGAATCAATAGCCAATATCAATAAAACGGAAAATGATTATAAAAGGATTGAAAATGTACAGGTTAGGGAATTAAACAGCAGGGCAGTTGAGCAGTTTCTGAAGAATGATATTTCTATCTATATTGTTCTTGCGTTGATGATATATATTATTTATAACATTTACGAATACAGGGATAATGGAATGTGGCAGATTATCTATACTGCTGTCAATGGAAGAATGAGAATTGCAGTTAAGGATACTGCAGCAGTCGGATTTGGTGCTTTATTTGTATCACTGATTATGCAGTTATGCGGTCTTGTCTCTATGCTTGTGGTGTATGGTGGCTGGGATTCCCTTACAGCACCTGTACAGTGTCTGAAAGGGTATAATAATTTCACTTATCCGATAAGCGTAATGACATATCTTTTTATAAGATATATGATTATATCTTTGATAGTTATTGCAATAGTGCTTGTTATATCACTCGTATTTGCGTTATGCAGGAAAAGAATCAGTTCAATTGTGCTGGTGGGTATAATTGCCGGAGCGGAAGCATTTGCATACCAGAATATATCAATGCAGGGCAGATTAAGAATTTTCAAGAAGATTAATATAATAAATGTGATGAATGTAAGCAATATACTTAGGAAGTATGATAATATCATGATAGCAGGTGTTCCTGTGAGCATGGTAAATGTGCTGTGCATGGTGTGTATTATTATAGCTGTAATATCAGCAATATTTCTTGCGTTACTTGGAAAGGTTATCCGTCCGGGAAGAAGTGCTGGCTTTATAGGGAAAATGATTGAAAAAATCGGACATGTAGTTCAAAGGATTTTGTCCAGAATTCCGCATTTCTGGAAAGAAATGTACAAATTTTTAATAACAGCAAGAGGCTGGATTGTAATATGTGTTGTTGTGTTTATAACAATATTTATATGTAATAACCAGAAAATAGCATATTCTGAAGATGAAAAGAAACGTGATGAATATTATCAGCAGTATGGTGGCAGGGATTACAGTGGATTTACCAGTCTTATAGAGCAGAGACAAAATGATGTTTATGAGGCACAGGCAAAGCTGGATACTGCAAGAGAACAGTATGAGCGGGGAGAACTTAGTGAGGATGATGTAAGCAGATATGTGTACAACCTCATGGATGCTGAGAGACTGCTTGATAACATGAGCGAATATATGCAGCAGATTGAATATGTTTTACAGATAAAAGAGCAGTACGGAATAGATGCGTATGTTATGTCACAACGGGGATACGACCAGATATTTGGCAGTAAAGGAACAACGAGAAAACTGCTTATATATATTATACTAGGATTTGGAGTTGTTCTTATTGCAGAGACTGAAAACTCAGTGGAATATAAGAACGGAATGAATATGCTTATTGGCTCGTCTAAGAAAGGGAGAAGATGGGAACATACAGTTAAGGCAGCTGCTGTATGCATATTGGTGGGGATAAGTGCATTTTTACTGTATATAATCGAAATGATAATAATGTATAAGGCTTATGGTATGCCATATATTAATGCACCGCTTATAAGCCTTACTTATATGAATACAGCAAAGGTATTCAGGAATATAACGATAAGCCAGTATATGCTTATTCTGATGGCAGAGGAGATACTATTCGCAGTAGCAGTCGGACTTGAAACAGTATTCGCTTCAAGGCACATTTTTAAAAAGAATTCGGGGAAAGGAATACCTCTGATTATAGTTATTAATACTGCTATATTATGTATTATTATGTGAGGGGGATGTATGAGAATTAAACAGTTTGTGATAATGATGATGATTATATGTGGCTGTGTATCAGTTGGATGTAAGAATAAAGAAGTACAGGAGAGTGACAAGACAGCAAGTGAAAGCAGCCGTTTAGCCAGACAGGAGGTGGAGTATCCCGAAAAAGAAGATACATATGGAGACTGGGCACAAGTGGGTGAATTCAAGATAAACAGCAGGTCTGTAGAACAGGATGTACATGACACAGATACATCATATCTTTATATAATGGGATTTTCGTGGCCAGTGCTGTATGATAAAGAGTCTGTAAAGTTTATAGAATACACTGCGTATAATGCACGTGTGCAGTTTGAAAAGAGAGAGGTGCAGCTTAAGGAATTCCTTGATAAAAAGGTTATTAAGACGCAAAGTAAAAAGATATCGGGAGCAGAGCAGGAAGAACTGGATTTAATATTGTATATGGAATTTCCAACAAGTACACACTCATGGTATATGAATAAACAATCACCAGATACGGTACGCAGGGAAAGAAATGACATGCTTAACGCCATACTTATAGAGGCAGAAGTTATATATGATGATGGAACAGAGGAGACTTGTTATTATAAGATTCAGACTGGAACAGCAGACAATTATGTGTTGTTTGAGAGAAACTTGTAGTTGAAAATAAAAACTTTTTTGAAATGCTTTTCGCATTCTGGCAGTGTCAAATAGCATATGAAACCAGTGCATAAGTTGGTAAAAAGCCTACTAATGCTGCTAAATGAGATGAAATAGTAGGTCTTTTAGCTGACAAGATAATTACTATCAGTGATGGCAGGATTGTAAGTGATAATAAAAATATATAAATGTTCATGGAATATTTACAAAAAATTATAATAAAATTTACTTGAATTATTATACGGGCAAGCATATAATAAAAGCATAGGGTTTGTTTATAATTTAACAATCAAATATTTATGTACGGAGGTTTTATTATGGTTCGATTTACTTTACCAAGAGATTTGTATCATGGAAAGGGTTCTTTGGAAGCCCTCAAGACACTTGAAGGAAAGAAAGCTATCATCTGCGTTGGTGGCGGCTCTATGAAGCGTAACGGTTTCCTTCAGAAAGCGGAGGATTACCTCAAGGAAGCAGGAATGGAAGTTAAGCTTTTCGAGGGTATCGAGTCTGATCCATCAGTTGAGACTGTTATGAAGGGCGCTGCTGTTATGACAGAGTTCGAGCCAGACTGGATTGTTGCTATCGGCGGCGGTTCTCCTATTGATGCTGCTAAGGCAATGTGGATTAAGTATGAATATCCTGATACAACATTTGAAGATATGTGCAAGGTATTCGGTCTTCCTAAGCTTCGTAAGAAAGCTCATTTCTGTGCAGTTTCATCTACATCAGGAACAGCTACAGAGGTAACAGCATTCTCAATTATTACAGATTATGAGAAAGGTATTAAGTATCCTATAGCAGATTTCGAGATTACTCCTGATGTTGCTATTGTTGATCCTGAGCTTGCAGAGACTATGCCGGTTAAGCTTGTAGCACATACAGGTATGGACGCCATGACACATGCAATTGAGGCTTATGTATCAACTGCTAACTGTGATTACACAGATCCACTGGCACTTCATGCTATGGAGATGATTCAGGCTAACCTCGTTAAATCATACAACGGAGATATGGCAGCAAGAGATTCAATGCACAATGCACAGTGTCTTGCAGGTATGGCATTCTCTAATGCATTACTTGGTATTGTTCATTCAATGGCACATAAGACTGGTGCAGCATTTGAAGGCGGACATATTATCCACGGTGCAGCTAATGCTATGTATCTTCCAAAGGTTATCAAGTTCAATGCCAAGGATGAGACAGCAGCTAAGAGATATGCATTTATCGCAGATTTCTTACATCTTGGCGGTAATACACAGGATGAGAAGATTGACAATCTTATCGCTATGTTAAGAAAGATGAATGATGATCTTAATATTCCTCACTGCATCAAGAATTATGGTGAGGGTGGTCTCCCAGCAGAGACAGGATTTGTATCAGAGGAAGAATTCAAGGCTAAGTTACACGACATCGCAGCCAATGCTATCCTTGATGCATGTACAGGTTCTAATCCACGTCAGCCAAGTCAGGAAGAGATGGAGAAGCTTCTTACATGCTGCTACTATGATACAGAAGTTGACTTCTAATAATTACATATAAGAATAAATGTTAAGCCTTCTGGTAATAATACGGTTGTATTAATTATCAGGAGGCTTTTTATTATGGCATTGAATGAAAAAGAAAAGACTACAATTAAGGATTTACAGACTCAGGAGCAGACCTGTATCAAGAAGTACAAGAAGTATGGACAGGATGCGAAAGATCCTGTTTTGAAGGATTTATTCTCTACATTAGAGAAGAATGAGCAGAAGCATTATGAAACATTAGGACAGATTCTTGAGGGAAAAGTTCCTGAATGTGACTGCAACGACTGTGAGGGAAAAGAGTATGAGCCTGAGGCAACATATGATGTGATGAGTAAGTCAGAGGATAAGGAAAGCGATGCATTTTTAGCAACAGACAGTATTGGTTCTGAAAAACTTGTATCAGGAGAGTATAATACTAATGTGTTTAATTTTGCCGATACAGCCATCAGAAAGATTCTTGCTGATATCCAGATTGAGGAGCAGAATCATGCAGAAATGCT
>OHBM01003012.1_pt1 | contig 10653 bp, 6 predicted proteins | sample 1577251 | NCBI WGS metagenome assembly OHBM01 (sample SAMEA3541557, study PRJEB24748) | human gut metagenome | biome: human gut; feature: human-associated habitat; material: faeces | place: China | collected 2012
CTGGAGATAGTTACTCCCGAGCCGCCGGGGCAAATAACTTTCCCCACCTCTTCCAGCAATACGGCGGTTCCGTAGAGATCCACTTTAAGAATGGTTTCAACGGATGCCTGGCTGGGGGAAACCCCCGCTGCATTGACGAGCATGGAAATATTGCCGTACCTCTGTGCTTCTGCAATCAAATGCAGGATGGAGTCCCGGGAAGAGAGATCCATCTCTAAGGGGATGGTGTCAAATCCGGCCTGATTCATCGTCCGGGCAATGGCATGCGCGTTCCCGATATTTTTGTCGCCAATGACGATTTTCATGCCGCTTCCTATTCTGCGGGCAATGGCCATGCCGATTTGCCCGGCTCCCGTCAATATCATGACTTTTTTGGATAGACGTTGTTCCATGGGCTATGAAATCAGTTGAAATGACCGGTTTTTATTCCTAGCCATATGTTATGTTCCTCTAGCCGGACGGTATGGCCCTCCCGCAAAAAGGGCAATGCAAAAACGGCCATAGGTGATGGTATTGCAAAATGGGTCATATGGATTGAAAAACTGAGGGGGGGATGAAAGAACCCAGGCAAAAGTCATGGCAGCATGCCGATTCTTTTCAGCCATGTTTTGACGCCTGCGGCATTGCCCGGCATGTCAATCCCCTCATCATCGGCACGTCCGGGAGTTGTAATATCTCCTGGGTCAAGGTCTTCTGGAAGAGTTGACGGAATGTGCCGGGAATGGGGCGTAAGCCTGTAAATTTGTTGCATGGATTCGTTTAAATAAGTAGTCGCGTCATAAGTAAAGAAGGGAATGAGCGTTTTCCCTTTCAGGTCAAATGCCTCTAAAAAGGTGCAAATCACCATGGCAGGCTGATGCCACCAGATTGGAGAGCCGACGAAGATAGTATCATATTTCCCCATCAGGGAGGCTTCAGGCAAGTTGGCGACCTTTGGGCGCAGGTTCTCATAAGCTTCTTTTTTGACACGGTCGCTGTCGCGGTAAGGGTCGGTATTGTAGGCTTCGGCGGCTTCAATCCGGCAGATATCCGCTCCGGTCAGTTTCGCGATTTGTTCCGCCACCGCTTTGGTATTGCCCGTTGCGGAGAAATATACAACCAGCGGTTTTCCTGAAGGAAGGTTTTTTTCTTCCTTTGCATCCTTGCAGGAACCGGGTAAGACCAGCGTTGACATTAATAATGAAGTGAACAGCCAGGTTTTCATCTATTTTTATTGTGGTAATTGATTATACTTTTTTCTGTTGCCGCGCTGAGCCGGACGGCTCCGCTTTGGCTTTGTCGGGGACCGATGGCGGTATGGATAAATTCGCTATCGGGAGCGGTTCCATGCCAATGAACGATGTTTGGCCGGATTTTCACGACGTCTCCTGAGCGGAGGATTTGCGGGTGTTTCCCTTTTTCCCGCAACTTGTCCAGTTCCGGAAACACCAGGCAGCCCTTTTTCCTGCAACAGCGTATTCAGTTCTTTCCGGACTGCGTCTGCTTCACCGGGGCCGATGTTCCGGGATACGATATCAAGCAACTGGCACAGTTGTCCGGGTGTTATGCCCAGGTTCAGGCAGATGCCCATGTGGGAGCGGGCCATCGGTTCCACACCGCCTATGGCGGCAAGGATGGAAACGGTGGCCAATTCGCGTTCATCATAAGTCAGAACGTCCCGTTCAAAACACTGACGCTCGCGATGGCGCTTGAGGAAAACGTTGTCGACCTGAACACGGGCTTCTATTGCAGCGGCAGCGTAAAGATCGAGGGCGAGACCATCAACTGCTCCAAGCGCGCGCCCGGTCACGGCCAGCAAAACCTGACGCAGGCGTTCGCCAACTCCTGCAACCCCGCGTTCATCAACATCGGCCTTCGCATCGGCAACGACAAGTTTTACCAGTACATGCTGGACTTTGGCCTGACGGAGAAGACCGGCGTCGACACCACGGGCGAGGCCAGCGGCTTCGTCAACAGCGAAATTAAATATTCGACGCTGGCGCTGGCGTGCTACGCCTTCGGCCAGAACTTCAACGTCACGCCTATCGCACTGCTGGCGGCGCAGTGCGCCTGCGTCAACGGCGGCTACCTCTATACGCCCTATCTTGTCAAAGAGATCACCGACCAGAACGGCAACGTCGTCTCCAAGCACGACTCCACGCCCATCCGTCAGGTCGTCTCCGAGGAGACGTCCGCGCTTGTGCGCGACATCATGGAGTATGAGGTCACAAGCGGCACGGGCAAGAACGGTCAGGTCGCGGGCTACCGCATCGGCGGCAAGACCGGCACGGCCGATAAGGTCGGCGGCGGCGTCATCGTCTCGTTCGTGTGCTTCGCCCCCGCGGATGACCCGCAGGTGATGATGCTCCTGACGCTCGACGAGCCGAGCAAGTGGACCGGTACCTACGTTTCCGGCGGTAACATGGTCGCCCCCGTGGCGAGCTCCGTCATGGGCGAGATCCTGCCGTATCTCGGCATTGAGCCGAGCTACACCGCTGAAGAGCTCGTCGGCGCGGATAAGACTGTGCCGAACGTCGTCGGCCTCAGCAAGGACGCGGCGGCCGAGCGCCTGAGCGCGAACGGCTTCAGCTTCCGCACCGTCGGCAGCGGCGATACCGTCACCGACCAGACGCCCGCAGGCGGCGCGATCGTACCGAACAGCGCGGAGATCATCCTCTACCTCGGCGCGGAGAAGTCGACTGACAAGTGCATCGTCCCGAACGTCGTGGGCGACAGCGCCGCGACCGCGAACCAGAAGATCGTGAACGCGGGGCTTATCATGGGCGTTTCCGGCGCGACGAACGCAAGCTCGTCCACGGTGCGCGCCATCTCGCAGAGCATCGCCGCGGGCACGGAGGTCGAGGCCGGTACGGTCGTGCGCGTCCAGTTCAGCGACAGCTCGGTGCGCGACTAAAGACAGCAAGACCCAATTCCGAAAGGAATTTTTCAAACGCAGTTATCTGAGCTTATTTCCGCATTAGAAGACAAAACGGTGCATGCGCCGCCTGACCTGATAGTCAGAGGCCTTGCGCTCGATTCCCGCAAGGTAGAAGAGGGATTCCTCTTCTTCGCCCTGCCGGGGGAGAAGGAGGACGGCGGCGAGTTTATCGCCGAAGCCAAAGCGCGCGGCGCGGCCTGCGCCGTGTGCGAGCATCCGCCGGAGACGGAAATTCCCTATATCTTAGTGCCGGATGCGCACAAAGCGCTTGCGCTTTGCGCGGCGGTATGGTATGGTACTCCGGCGGGAAAACTCACCGTGGTCGGCGTGACCGGCACAAACGGCAAAACGACCACGACGTATCTTATCAAACAGCTCTTGGAGCGCACAAAGGGCGCGAAGGTCGGCCTGATCGGCACGAATCAGAATTTGATCAGCGACAAGACCATCCCGACCGACCGCACAACGCCCGACGCGCTGACCGTGCAGCGCCTGCTCGCCCAGATGGTCGATGCGGGCTGCACCTATGCCGTGATGGAGGTCTCGTCCCACGCGCTGATGCAGAGCAGGGTAGAAGGAATCCGATTCCGCGTCGGTGTTTTCACGAACCTGACGCAGGATCATCTTGACTACCACGGCACGATGGAGGCCTACTGCGACGCGAAGTCGAGGCTTTTCGACCAGTGTGACATCGCCTGCGTTAACGGTGACGATGCGTGGACGGAGCGCTTGCTCGCCCGCTTTACGAGCGAGCGGATCACATTCGGGCAGGGCATGACGAATGACCTTGTCGGCTGGCGTGCCCGCTACGAAAACGACTGTGTGCGCTTTACCGCCTGCACCGACCTCGACCACGAGGAGACGAAAATCGGCATCCCCGGCGGCTTTTCGCTCTATAACGCGCTCGCGGCGCTCTGCGCCGTGCAGGCGCTCGGCGTGCCGCTTTCCGACGCGGCAAAAGCGCTGACGGAATGTGTCGGCGTCAAGGGCCGGTGCGAGGTCGTACCGCTTGATGCACCGTTCACCGTCATCATTGACTATGCGCACACGCCCGACGGGCTCAAAAATATTCTCTCTACGGTCTGCGGCTTTGCCGATGGGCGCGTCATCGCGCTCTTTGGCTGCGGGGGCGACCGCGATAAGACGAAGCGACCCCGCATGGGCCGCATCGCCGCGGCGCTCTCGGACTTCGTTGTCCTCACGAGCGACAATCCCCGCACCGAAGATCCTTACGCCATCCTGCGAGATGTGCTCCCCGCCATTTTGGAGAGCAGAACGCCGTTCGCCGTCATCGAGAACCGGCGCGAGGCCATCGGCTTTGCTCTGCGCGAGGCGAAAGCGCGCGACGTCGTCGTCCTCTGCGGCAAGGGGCACGAGACCTATCAGGAGATCGGAACGATAAAATACCACCTCGACGAGAGGGAGGTCGTGCGCGAGAGGTTCGCGCAAGTACAAAGGAAGGACGCCGCCGACGCGGCGAAGGAAAACGAACATGAAGATCATCATTGCCTGCATACTGAGCTTCGCGGTCTCCGCGATCACGGGAAAATTTCTGGTCCCTGAGCTGAGAAAGCTCAAGGCCGGACAGAGCATCCGCGAGGACGGCCCCACCTGGCACGCCGGAAAGGCCGGCACGCCGACGATGGGCGGCTTAATGTTCATCCTCGGCATCTTCGTCTCTATCCTGATCTGCGGCTGGAAGGGCATGATGGCGGGGGACTTTGAGCACCTCTACATCTTCTTTTTTGCGCTGATCTTCGGCGGCATCGGCTTTTTAGACGACTTTGAAAAGGTGAAGCACAAGCAGAACCTCGGCCTCACGGCCATCCAGAAGTTCCTGCTCCAGCTCGCCGCGGCGGTCGCGTTCCTCTGCCTGATGCGCTTTGAGGGCATGCTGACGCCGAACCTCTACGTGCCGTTTTTCAACACGCAGATCGTCATGAGCTGGTGGGTGTACATGGTGTTTGCGGCGTTTGTCATCGTCGGCACGGTCAACGCCGTCAACATCACGGACGGCATCGACGGCTTGGCCGGCAGCGTGACGGTGCCGGTCGGCCTGTTTTTCACCGTGCTCGCCATCTGGTGGCAGGGCTATGAGCAGCTCGGCATTTATGCTGCGGCGCTCGTCGGGGGAATTCTCGGCTTCCTCATCTATAATTTCCACCCCGCCAAGGTCTTCATGGGCGACACAGGCTCGCTGTTCCTCGGCGGCACGGTGGCGGCGCTGGCCTTTGCCTACGATATGCCGCTTGTGCTGATCCCCGTCGGCTTTGTCTACATCTGCGAGACGCTGTCCGACATTTTGCAGGTCATCTACTTCAAGGCGACGCACGGCAAGCGCCTTTTCAAGATGGCGCCGCTGCACCATCACTTTGAGCTCTGCGGCTGGAGCGAGGTAAAGCTCGTCGCCGTGTTCACCAGCGTGAGTGCGCTGTGCTGTCTGGCGGCGCTGTTCGGAGTACTCAACAGATTTCATTTTTGAGAAACGGCAAGCCGTTTCTCAAAAATGAGAGGGGATGCGCGGCGCTCTGTGCCTCGCCGCCCTTGGCGGCTCGACACTCACTCTGCGAGAAGTATTTTTCGCCACGCACCGGTCGCGGCGAAAAATGATTAAAAATATTTCGCGCCTGCGGGCGCGAAAGTCTGCGACGCTTGGGTGCGATGGGCTGTTTCGCGCCCGTGGGGCGCGAAAGGCGCCGGGGGAGTGCGTGCGGGGCGCTGTTTTGCGCTCGAAGAGCGCAAAATGCGTGCTTTTTAGAATGCTGTTTTGCGCCCGGTGGGCGCAAAAGGCGCATCTTTCGCTTTGATGAGGCTTAGATAGGACATTGAACGCTGCTTTTTTGCGGAAAATACGCAAAAGGGGCTACCTTTTTGCGCGGCGGCGTGCTATGATAATTCTGTATTGGTATCTGTATGAAAAAGGAGGCGGAGAGAATGAAGCGCGCGGGGAAAATGCTGGTGATCGGATTATTTTCACTGCTGCTTTCGGGCTGCATGTTCACGACGCCGGAGACGTCGCTCTACCGCCTGCCGAAGCTCGCGGGCGAGTATGAGTCGCTCGAATCGCAGATCGACGCGCTGCTCACAAACGGCGCGGAGTATGCCGCGCCCACGTCGGGCAGCAATTTGCAGAGCGTGCAGATGATCGACCTCGATGGTGACGGCAGCGAAGAGGCGGTGGCCTTCTTCCGCCGCGCGAGCGACAAAAAGCCGATGAAGATCTACATCTTCAAAGCCGACGGCGACAGCTACGAGCGCTACGCCGTGATCGAGGGCGCATCGAGCCAGATCTACAGCGTGAACTACGCGGATCTGGACGGCGACGGGCTCAAGGAGATCCTGGTCGGCTACAAGAGCAGCTCGGATGTGCAGGGGCTTGCCATCTATCCGCTCTCTCCCGGCACGTCGGAGTCGCTTTTGACGACGGGCTATTCCCGTTACGCGAACCTCGACATGAACGGCGACGGGAAGCAGGAACTTTTAATTATTTGCAGCGACGAAGAGAGTACGGCGCGCGTCGATTACTACGACTGGGATGACGGCGCGCTGCACGCGAAGTCCTCGCTGCGCCTGTCTGCCTCGGTGGCGGAGCTGAGCCGCCTGACGGCCGGCACGCTGACGGGCGGGGAGAACGCGCTGTTCGTCACGGGCGTGACGGGCGACAACCTGACCGTGACGGATGTGCTGGCGCTCAGAAGCGGGCGGCTCCAGAACATCGCCCTCGGCGCGGACGCGAATCAGGTACCCGCGGAGGAAATTTTCCTCGGCCTTTTCCCGCGCGATGAAAACAGCGACGGCGTGACCGAAGCGCCGAAGACGCGTCCCTTGCAGCGCTTTGACCGCGAGAGCGAGCTGCAGTATTACGTTGTCTGGGAGCAGTACAGCATCGACGGCACGGTGACGGACGTGCAGAGCTGCTTCCACAATGTGGCGGACGGCTGGAGCCTTGTGCTGCCGGACGAGTGGGACAAGGACCATCTGACCGTCGAGCGCAGCGCGGGCAGCGGCGAGACCGCTGTGTCCTTCTACCGCGCGGGCGAGGGCGGACTGAGAGAGAAACTGCTCACCGTCTACACCCTGACGGGCGAGGCGCGCGAGGGACTTGCCAACATCGGCAGCCGCTTTGTGCTCACGCAGCAGGTGGAGGCGGTATACGCCGCACGGATCGGCGATGCATGGAATATCACGCTTGATGAGCAATCGCTGCGCGAGCGCTTCTCGCTCATCACGGCGGAATGGACGATGGGAGACAACTGAGAGGAGAAACGATATGAAAAAAGTGCTGGTGCTGGAGGATGAAGCCAGTATCCGTAGTTTTATTGTCATCAATTTGCAGCGTGCGGGCTACGAGGTCGTGGAGGCTGAGTGCGGCGAGGAGGCGCTTCAAAAATTGCAGGAAAATCCCGACACGAAGCTGTGCCTGCTCGACATCATGCTGCCGGACATCGACGGGTTCGAAGTCTGCCGCCGCATCCGCATGTCGAACGCGCAGGTCGGCATCATCATGCTGACGGCGCGCACGCAGGAGATGGACAAGGTGACGGGCCTGATGACCGGCGCGGACGACTATGTGACAAAGCCGTTTTCGCCCGCCGAGCTCACCGCGCGCGTGGACGCGCTGCTGCGCCGCATGGGCGAAAACACGCCGGCCACGCATACCGGAGAGTTGTATCAGCCGCCGTTTCTGCTGAACCTGACGAACCGGACGCTTGAAAAAAACGGCGAGCGCGTCAAGCTGACGCAGATCGAGTACGCGATCGTCAAGCTCTTTATGGAAAACAGCGGCAAGGCGCTCGCGCGCGAGGAAATTCTCGACGCCGTGTGGGGCAAGGGCTACTTTGGCGAGCTCAAGATCGTGGACGTGAATGTCCGCCGCCTGCGCCTCAAGATCGAAGATGACGCGCAGGAGCCGAAGTACATCTCCACCGTGTGGGGCTTTGGTTATAAATGGACGGTGTGAGCGCACCGAACGAAGGAGGGGCAGCGATGCCGGACAATCGAAAAGGCTTTGCTTCGGCGCTGCACATCCGTGGCCTTCGTCAGCGGTGGATGTTTTCGGCGGTGCTGCCGATCTTGCTGCTGCTGGTGCTGGCGGTGGCGCTTTTCAGCGTGGGCGTGCAGGAATACTATTACAATGCGATGCGCTCGGGCCTTGAGAGCCGCGCGCGTATCGCGGCGGAGACCTTCACGGGCTACGGCGTGAAGAGCTACAGCGAATATTACCGCCTCGCGTCGTACTCCGCCGAAACGTTTGAAGAAAAGGACACGATCGAGCTCCAGTTCATCAACACGAACGGACGCGTGCAGGTCTCGTCCTACGGGCTGACGGCGGGCACGCTGCCCGGCACGAGCGACGTTGACAGCGCGATCGGCGGTAAAATGGCGTCGTTTCAGGGCCGCGATCCGCAGACGGGGGAGAATATCCTCGCGGTGTCGTATCCGCTGTTTTTTAACTCCCGCGTCGTCGGCGTGCTGCGGTACGTGACATCGCTGCGCGAGGCGCAGCATCGCGTGTTGGTCGAGTCGCTGCTCGCTTCGGCGGCGGCACTCGTGTGCATGGCGCTGATTGCGGCGTCGAATGCTATTTTTATCAACAACGTCGTCCAGCCCGTCGCAGTCGTGAGCGACGCGGCACGCCGCATTTCGGGCGGCAGCTACGGCATCATGATCGAGAACCACTACCGCGACGAGCTCGGCGAGCTGGTCGACAACATCAACGACATGTCACTCAAGATCAGCCAGGCCGAGAAGATCCAGCAGGAATTTATCTCGTCGGTCTCGCACGAGCTGCGAACGCCGCTGACCGCCATCAGCGGTTGGGCGGAGACGCTCTCTGCCGACCCCGGCGCGAACATCGACCAGACGAAGCGCGGCCTCGGCATTATTTTGAAAGAGTCCCGCCGCCTGACGACGATGGTCGAGGAGCTGCTCGAGTTCACAAAGATGCAGGACGGGCGCTTCACGCTGCGCGTGGAGAGCGTCGATCTTGCCAGCGAGCTCGAGGACGCGATCTACACCTATTTCGAGCTCTTCCGGCAGGAGGGCATCGAGGTCAGCTACAAGGGCCCTGACGAGGATGTGCCGCCGATCGTGGCAGACAGCGAGCGCATGAAGCAGGTCTTCTGCAATGTGCTCGACAACGCGGCCAAGCACGGCGGCGCGGGAAAGCGCATCGACGTGAGCGCCGCGTGCGAGGATGGAAAATTTGTCATCCGCGTGCGCGACTACGGCCCCGGCATCCCGGAGGAGGAGCTGCCGTTCGTCAAGCAGAAATTCTACAAGGGCTCGTCGAAGGCACGCGGCAGCGGCATCGGCCTTGCCGTGTGTGACGAGATCGTGCGCCTGCACGGCGGCACGTTCGACATCGCCAACGCCGAGGGCGGCGGCGCGGTCGTGACGATCTCGCTGCCCATGTCGTGAAAAATAGAACGAGTGTTGCATTCTTGCAAAACCCGTGGTATGATATCGCATAGAAAAAGGAGAACCATTCATGGCAGAAGAAGCAAAAAACAAGGCTTCCGCGTCCAAGTTCCGCACGAGCATCGGCGGACAGGCGTTGATCGAGGGAGTTTTGATGCGCGGTCCGGGCAAGCAGGCTATTGTCGTCCGCTCGCCGGACGGGCTGGTCGAAAAGGTCGAGGAGCTGACGCTCGTGCGCGACAAGTACCCCGTTTTGGGCTTACCCATCATCCGCGGCGCGGTGACGTTCGTCGATTCGATGGTCAAGGGCGTCAAGGCGCTGATGTTTTCGGCGGACTATTTCCCCGACGAGGACGTCGCCGAGCCGAGCAAATTCGACCAGTGGCTTGAAAAAAAGCTCGGCAACGAAAAAATGCAGAAATTCATCACGGCGCTGGCGGTCTTTCTGTCGCTGGGGCTGACGATCCTGTTCTTTTTCCTGCTGCCGACGTTTCTGGCCGGCTTTATCGACCCGTATATCAAGAGCGCGGCGGTGCACAATCTGGTCGAATCCGTCATCAAGCTCGTGATCTTCTTCGCTTACATGATCCTGTGCTCCAAGCAGAAGGACATCTACCGCGTGTTCCAGTACCACGGCGCGGAGCATAAGACGATCTTCTGCTACGAGGCGGGGCTGCCGCTGACGGTCGAAAACTGCCGCATCCAGCCGCGCCACCATCCGCGCTGCGGCACGAGCTTTCTCTTTGTGGTCGTGGTCGTGTCGATTTTAGTCTCGAGCCTTGTCTTCAGCTTTGTCAACTGGCGCAACATGTGGGTGCGCATGGCGCTGCACCTGCTGCTGCTCATTCCAATCGTGGGCGTGACGTATGAGTTCAACCGCTACGTCGGCGGGCACGACAACAAGGTGACGCGCTTTCTGGCGCGTCCGGGCCTGTGGCTGCAAAACTTTACGACCAACGAGCCGGACGACAGCATGCTCGAGGTCGCCATCCGCGCGCTCGAGCTGGTCATTCCCGAAGAAAAAGGCAAGGATGCGTGGTAAGCATGGCAACGACATATAATAATCTCTATCTGGATCTGCGCACGGAGCTGAGGCGCGCGGGCGACGAGGAGGCGACGCAGTCGGCGCGCGAGCTCGTCTGCGCCGCGGCGGCAAAAACGCGCGAGGAGCTGGTGCGCGACGGCTCACTCTACGCCTCGCCCGAGGTGGAGAAGAGTGCGCGCGAGCTCGTCAAGCGCCACTTGGCGGGCGAGCCGGTGGCGTATCTCATCGGCGAGTGGGAGTTCTATGGTCTGCCGCTCGACATTTCGCCCGC
>OHBM01003023.1_pt1 | contig 10632 bp, 16 predicted proteins | sample 1577251 | NCBI WGS metagenome assembly OHBM01 (sample SAMEA3541557, study PRJEB24748) | human gut metagenome | biome: human gut; feature: human-associated habitat; material: faeces | place: China | collected 2012
GCGTAGCGACCGAAGGGGATTCGGGGAATCCTTTCCCCGTGCCCCACCGGGGCTGTCCCGTAGGGACTGGGGGTGAAGTATATCTCAGTTACTTGGAACTGAGATATTCATCAATCGCCGCCGCTGCCTTGCGCCCCGCACCCATCGCGAGGATCACTGTCGCGGCACCGGTGACGGCATCACCGCCGGCGAATATGCCCTCTCTGGTCGTGCGGCCTTCGGCATCAGCCTCAAGCCCGCCACGACGTGTGGCCTGGAGTCCCTTCGTCGTGTTGACGATCAACGGATTCGGAGCAGTTCCAAGAGCCATGATCACGGTCTCAGTCGGGATCTCGAACTCGGATCCCGGAATCGGGACAGGGGAGCGGCGACCGCTCGCGTCAGGCTCGCCAAGCTCCATTCTGATGCACTTGATCGCCCTTACCCAGCCTTTCTCGTCGCCGAGGATCTCTACCGGGTTGGTAAGCATCTGGAAGTCGATGCCCTCCTCCTTGGCGTGATGTACCTCCTCCTTTCTTGCAGGAAGCTCGTTCTCGGTACGACGATAGACTATGGTGGTGTCGGCGCCAAGCCTCAGGGCTGTTCTCGCGGCATCCATCGCCACGTTTCCTCCACCGACGACACAGCACTTCTTCCCGGCGTGGATCGGGGTGAGATAGTCCTCGCGGAAAGCCTTCATAAGGTTGTTTCTCGTCAGGAACTCATTGGCGGAGAAAACCCCGTTGAGATTCTCGCCAGGAATGCCCATGAATTTCGGCAGACCGGCTCCCGTGCCGACAAACACAGCCTTGAAGCCTTCCTTGTCCATCAGCTGGTCGATGGTGACCGTCCTTCCGACAATCACATCGGTCTCTATTTTGACTCCGAGCGCCTTGACAGCGTCGATCTCGCGCTTGAGGACGGTGTCCTTAGGAAGCCTGAACTCAGGGATGCCATATTCCAACACACCGCCGGCCTTGTGGAGGGCTTCGAAGATCGTGACATCGTAGCCTTTCTTGGCCAGGTCGGAGGCGCAGGCCAGGCCTGCAGGTCCGGAACCGATGATGGCAACCTTCGCGCGGCCAGGGGTCGGAGCGGCTGGCGCCTCGATAGGATTGGCGCCGGTCGTGGCAGAGTAGTCGGCCACAAACCTCTCCAGTTTGCCGATGGCCACCGGCTCACCCTTGACACCGAGGATGCAGCTGCCCTCGCACTGGCTCTCCTGCGGGCAGACACGTCCGCAGACGGCCGGAAGGGAGGAGTCCTCGGCGATGATGGCGGCGGCTCCGGCGATGTCACCTGCGGCCACCTTGGCGATGCAAATATCCACGATGAGCTGCGCAAAATATATGCGAGAACAAAAGAAGCAAAACAGCACGGTTTCAAGGCCGGCGATTTTTCCTACAACACCGGGAAACTGCGCTGTCCTGTCTGTGACGGTACGGGAAGCATCAGCCTTGACGTGCAGTTTCTGCCGGATGTGGATATCCCTTGCCCGGAGTGCCGTGGCTCACGCTATGGAAAACAGGCAAAGCTGATCCGTTATACCAATAAGGATGGAGAGGAACGGTCTTTGCCGGAACTGATGAACATGGATGTCAATACAGCGGTACATTACTGTCGGCACATGAAATCCGTCAGACCAAAGTTGGAGATTCTGCGCGATCTGGGACTTGGTTATCTTACGCTTGGCGAGGAAACACCATCGCTCTCTGGAGGAGAAGCACAGCGTTTGAAGCTGGCAAGTGAAATGGGCCGCAAGCAGACGGATTCGGTTTTTGTTTTTGATGAGCCGACCATTGGACTGCACCCAAAGGACGTAGAAACCCTGCTTAAGGTATTTGCAACACTGATCGATAACGGAGCAACGGTCATCGTTATTGAACATGATCTGGATGTGATTCGCAGCGCAGATTATCTCATCGATATGGGGCCAGAGGGAGGCGCAGATGGCGGAAGGATCGTTGCCTGCGGTTCGCAGGAAGATATTCGGAACTGCAAGGAAAGCATAACCGGTAAATTTATCAATGCTCAAACGAGGTATCATGAATAAAACATTTGTGGAAAGGCTGGATGCCTTGGCGTATGACATAGAACTACATCATGCAAAGAAAGAAGAGGGGTAAGATTGTGGCGTATGAATCACCATTAACAATCGCCGATGTCGGAAAGGATATATCTGCGAATAAATATGTGCTTCCCTCCATACAGAGAGAGTTTGTGTGGAGTACTTCTCAAATAGAAAAACTCTTTGACAGCGTAATGCAGGATTACCCATTTGGAGCATTTCTGTTTTGGGAACTGTCTAAGGATCAAAATACTCTCTATGAAGAAAAGGAGCAACGTTAAATGATAGATATATATACAGATAAAAAAGAATCAAAGGACTGGATTCTTCAAAACGACTTGTATTTCAATTTGAATACAGGTAATGAAGAAATGTCTCAAAATGAAATAAATCTCATTCAGCAAGTGGATGAGGCAAGGTTGACACCAGATAAGCACATTGAAACAAAATATGGACTAGGTACAATCCGTAATTTGTCATCCGGCTGCAAGACATTACTTAATATTGTAAAGCATCCTGATAAGGTGGTGAATGTAGAAGAATGTGGTCCGAATGTGCTTGAAATTATTTTTACTCTGGATAATATAAAGATTTATATGTCCAGACCAACGCTTTTTGATATCCCGGATGATGTGCAAATCAGATTCAATGATTCTGATATAGTGACCGGAGGGAGAGGATATAATGCCTGGTGGGGCAAGGAGTATGAAAGGAGAGAAGCAGATGATTTATAAAAATATTACATTTAAAGCTGATCCATTTTCATACAATCTGGAATTTGATGACAGAATAACTCTTGTTGGTGGAGATAGTGGTACCGGTAAAACTGTGCTTTATGAAATGTTAGAAGATTTACGATTAACTGATGAATATAAAGCTATAAAATTGTTTAATTACAAATCAGATCATTTCTCAGAGTCGATTGAAAAGTGCAGAGATAGTTTTATTGTGGTCGATAATGCTGATAATTTGATGAATGATGAGGTCAGAAGTTTTATTAATTTTGAGCCGTCGAATCAATATATGCTTTTCTTACGAAATTGCGATGGTCTCAATGTTTCTAATAGGAGTTTTAAGGTGCTGAAGTTTGACAATAATAGGATAACACTGGAAGAGGAGCTATGATATGAAATATTTATGGACAGAAGACACTGGTGCTGGACTCCATTTCTGGAAGTTGGTCAATCAGCTTTTCTTTGATGATGCATTTGTGGTCGAAAGTAAAGAAAGTAATCAGGGCTTATTGGATGCGTTGGCGGATATAGACATGAAAGAGGACGATAAGTATTATATCGCATTTGATTATGTAGTTGATAATCAGGATATTCGTAACAAGTATCGTATGTTGAAATCAATAGCAGATAAGGCAGAAGGAAAGATCATAATTCTGGATATGATTTGTTTTGAATACCTGATTCTTGTTTTTGATAAGCTGGTGGCATGGACGGGTACCGGAAAGCGGTGGAAATGATGGGCGTTATTCTGGTGATGACGGAAAATTTCACTCAGATTGGCTCAAAGTTAATGACAATTGGTACTATTTTGACTGAGACGGTTCAATAGCAAAGAACACCACTATTGACGGACGATATATTGGACTTGACGGCAGGTGGGACGGAATAGGCGTCGCACCAAATACATAAATAATGATGATTTGTAAAGGACTAATTACTTATGAAAAAGACGATCTCGACCATAATGGCATTAGCACTTGCGGCAACACTCAGTACGGTGGTGTTTGCAGCGGAGGCTGATGACGGAAACATCAAAAAGAATATCAGTGTAAAGGCAAAGTATGTGGAGGATATCGAAGCCTCAAAAACTATCCAGGCTGACGTTGTATGGGGTAAAATGGAGTTTACATACAATATGAGCGGAACAAAGACTTGGAATGAAAAAACTCATGAATATGATATCGACACAAATGGCAAATGGTCTGCAAAGGGTAATGATATAAGCGTTATAAACCATTCAAATACGGATATCGACGTTGATTTTACATACCAGCCTCTTGATGAATACAGCGTTGTAAAAGGCACATTCACAAATGACGAATTTACCATACCCACAGCCGAGGGCAAGGCTGTTAATGATGAAAGCCTTACAGTAAGCACGGCTCTTACCCTAAGCGGCGAGCTTTCATCAGATGTTACCGCTCTTACAAAAGTAGGAAACGTAGCGGTAAATATTGCAGAAGCTTCGGAAAATGCAGATACAGATGTAAAAACAGTTTCATCATATAACGACCTTGTTAGCGCAGTGGCAGCAGGCGGAAAGATAAAGCTTGATGACGATATCACACTGAAAAGCCGCATAAACTGCAAAAAGAACACTGTTATCGAACTCAACCTTAACGGTCACACTATCACAGGACAGATAATGAACAATGGCGCAGATTGTACTATCAAAAACGGCACTCTTAACGGCGACGAAGGTCCGATAATGTTGCAGGGCGGCACAACAAATCTTATAGGCTGTAAGATATCCACAAAATATACTCCTGTTTATGTTTCGAGGGGTACTGCAAATATAACTGACTGCACTCTTACAAATGAAGATGCGAATAAAAGCGTAGTTATCAATAATACAGGTACAGTAAATATCAGCGGTACTACAAATATTTCAAGTACGATCTACAAAAATCCAAACAGCAAATATCTGCCTCACGTTCTTGCAGGCACATATAATTTTGACCCGACCGACTTTGTTGACAGCGAGAAGTTTACTATAACTCAGAGCGGTGAAAACTGGATAGTTGCGGAAAAATCGCAGAGAAGATAATAAGTTTTGACGATTCAGGGGTCTCATGATGAATAAGCAAAAAAGATGACGGCAAATTGATAGTATCTGTGCTGGCGGTTTGCTTTGCGGTGACGCTGCTTGTTATGATATATGCACTTTGCAGACCGCAGACAAAGCCCAAAGCAGAGTTTGTTCCACCCCCTTTTGAAAGCGAAGCACAGCAGGGCGTGCCTGATGTTCCGGAGGAGCTTGACTACAGTTCTCCTGACAGGGACGATATGAGCTATGATTTCGCAGTGTGCGGAAAAAGGCTGGGATAGTATGAAGCCTGAAGAAAAATACGAACATATTTTCAAATGCATTTCCGAGATATGCTTTGATTATTTTCTGTCAACAAAGACGCAGGAACTTCTCAAGGTAAATATCAATAATACATTTTCACAGCTTATTGACGAAGTTGTCGAAGAAAGAAATCAAGAAATTCACGAGAGGTTCAAGGAAAAGGCTGAAAAATATATTTCAGAGTAATAGCTTTTTGACAAAACGAGCGTATACCGATTTGGTGTACGCTCATTTTGATTATACCGTGGCCATTATTATGGTACTATAAGTGCCGTTTATTGGATTATAAATAGTTTAATATGTGACAAATAACGTACTAGACGTAACGGTAAAAGCGTGTTATACTATAAATATAGAGAAGATGAGTATGAAAGGAGTGGGCAACGTGGAAAGCGGTTGTATTCAGGATAGCTTTTTTGGAATGTCTTTTAATCACCAGATGTCCTGGATAGATGAAACTGTTTCACACATAGTCACACATAATTTACGACCAAAGATAAGGGAAGAAGGTAGAGAATCCTATGGTCAAAAGGGCTACACACACGCTTTGAAAAGAATATTTGAAGTAATAAAGAGCGACCCAAAGAATATAACGAACCTAGATGAGATTGTAAAGGCGGAAAGAAAATTGAAGGACTATCTATATGACGGGAAGTTTTCAGATGATGAAATGCTAAGCTGTTGGGGTAAATACACACAAAATTATATGAATGAGTTGTAGGATATGTGATTATAAGAGGAGAGGTTATTTTTATGTCAAAGAAGAAGTTGAATATTCCACTATCGGAGTTTATAAACTTAAATGAGAAAAAACCAGAGGATATGACAGGCTGTGTCGTGCTATATAAGAATGGCGGGTTAGACGTAGCAACTTGGCATTCGCATGCCTACAACCCAGATGATGAGCCAGGGTATTTCAAACAGGGGTGTTTCTATATGGGTAAAGAAAATATAGTGGCGTGGCTTTCGATAAATGATTATGTTATTGACATGAATGATTCAGACTGATAATGGGGGAGATATGATGTACTTTTATCAAGTGCTCCAAAGCTGCGATGAATTTAAGGTTGTCAGCGAATTTTTAGCGATTATCAAATGTCAAGACAAGTGTTCAGTTAATAAAAATATAAGAGATGCTTTAAAGACTTTATCTCAGAAGACTCCAAAGAAGTCTGACAATGAAGTTTTATTCATCGAACAACTGAAAGACCGACAGGACGAAGGTGAAAATCTTTACAACGTTTATTTACTCGACAGATCAGATAAAAAAACCTACAGTATCGAGGCGGTTCCTTGGGCTGATGTTTTAGGGTATACAGTCGATAAAGCAAGCCTTTCAACGTATGGCAATGTCAAATTTGCGGCGCTGGTGTTGTATGAGATAACGTACTTTGGTTTTTCGGAGGAGCAGATACGGAACACTATCAAAGCTTTCAATGATGAGGAGACACTCTATCCAAAAATCGGCAAATACCATTAGAGCCATATGATTATGATGAGTGATATGAAAGGTGGATATGAAATTGGCAAACGTGAAAAATCCAAAATATACAAAGAAAATGTTCAAAGACATAGCGTTCTTTACTCTTGCCGAGCCTGGTGCTATGGGGGTCGGCAATCTTATGGAATTTATCACAGCCGAAGGTGAGGGGTTCTCGCTTTTCTTTTCTGAAGAAATGCCATATTCAAAGGTCAAGGAGTATTTTCCTGCGTTAGATGATTGCTATTGGAATGGTCCTGAATCAGATGAATCCTGCAGAACTGAGTTCGTGTTCTACCTCAGTAAGGACGAAAGGAACTTCAAGCACACAAAGCCTCCGAAAAATTATACGCACCTGTATGAAGGTTTTGGAAATCACATATGTATACGTAAAGATTATTATCCTGTGGTCGAGCCGATCATAAGAGATCTTATAGAAAAGAATGAGCTTGTAAATTGGTATAAAAGAACTGAAAAAATAATAAACGCAATAAAAAATCTAACGGCAGAAAAGAAAAAAGAAAATATAAAATGCGATTAGAAGAATTTTTAGATTGTTTTGACATTAATTGTATAGTAGAGATAACGTGTGAAAATGAACCTGTTAGGAGATGCAGAGTGTCGGCTGCACTATCTGACGACAGATACCCGGCGGCGGACTATGTGGTCTTGCCCGGCAGTGTTACATTTAAGGATGACGTCGTACATATACCAGTGATTTGGAAATTGACCTGGGGGACGTTCAGAAAGTGTATAAATACTTATTTCGCTGAACACGAAGAAAATGGGGCAGTATAATGACCAAAAGCAGGTGGATATTTTGTCAGAATCGTCGAATATTTTAGCACCAAAAAAATTTTATACGTCAGACCTGCATATCGGACACAAGAACATAATAGGTTTTGATCACAGACCATTCAGTTCACTTGATGAAATGACGTAAAAGATAATTGCTAATTGGAACAAGACTTTTTCCTGCGCACTGCAAATAATCTTGTCCCCGTTGAAGTGAAATCTAAAAATGGAAAAATGGAATCGATGAAAGCACTTATATCCTCCGATAAATATGATGATATAAGTTTTGGTATAAAGTTAAAGCATGGAAATATTGGGCATGACAGTGATGTCTATACCTTCCCATATTCTTGTTCTTTTCTCGTTAAGTCTTTTCTTAAGCAAAGATTTTAATTTATCACAAGCAAAGTTGAAATAGCCTGAATTCCACAACAGTTGACAAACTGCAAAAATATGATATAATTTTCAGGTAATAATTTAAGGGCAATGACGCTCCGTGTAATTTGATGCTCTCGGCTGATTTTTTTCATACAAATGAGAAGGTTAGGTAGCTTTTTTTCACGTTGCAATGAACGGCATGCCGACAAGCAATCTTGACACCCTTAACAAAGCGGTGATACTCAAAGTGCTTCGTGACGAAGGCGCAGGCAGAACAGTGGCAGTGGTTTGGGTGTGCCATGTGGTATATTTTGTTTTTGGCGTTAAGACTATCCGCAAGGAAGAATAATATATAGCGGTACTCTCAGTGGGAGTGCCGCTTTTGATATATTTTTAATAATTATTAACAAAATGTCACAAATATCCCCCATAAATAGTTGTATTATTAAATCATATAATCATGACGGAATAATGCCGTCAAAAATAACGGAGGAAAGAATATGTCTTACAACGAATTTTTACCAAGCTACTCTATTGGCGACGATTGCTACAAAGAAATACCTTATGTTACCCGACGTTATGGAAAAACCGCTGTTGTTATCGGCGGCAAGACCGCTATGGAAAAGGCTAAGCCTGAACTGCTTGCGGCTCTCAAAGGCTCTGACCTTGAGATAACCGACTTCATATGGTATGGCGGCGACTCAAATTATGAGAACATTGAAATGCTTAAAGCTATGCCGGAAGTGCAAAATGCAGATATGGTCTTTGGCGTTGGCGGCGGACGTGCCGTTGATACTGTAAAGACTCTTTGCGACAGAATTGACAAGCCGTTTTTCACTTTCCCGACCCTTGCTTCAAACTGCGCTTCCTGCACGGCAATATCTGTTATCTACAACGCTGACGGCACTTTCAAGGAATATGCTTACCTCAAAGCACCTGCGCTTCATACTTTCATCAACACAAAAATAATCGCAGAATCACCTGAAAAGCTTTTCTGGGCTGGTATCGGTGACGCTCTCAGCAAAGAGTACGAGGTGGTCTTTGCCTGCCGTGATAAGGATATGACCCATACGCCTTTGCTTGGTAGATTTCTTGCAGAGGCATGCACAGAACCGCTTGTATCCTACGGAAAAAAAGCACTTGAAGATTGCAGAAATAACGTTTCTTCAAAGAATATCGAGCAGATAGCTCTTGATATCATCATTACAACAGGTCTTGTTTCAAATTTTACTGTTCATCAGAACAACCCCGATCCAAAGGACGATTACTATTATAATTCATCTCTTGCCCACTGTGTTTACTATGGCGCTTCGCTGTTTCCAAAGTGCGAGCATGACCACCTCCACGGAGAGATAGTTTCATTCGGCGTGCTTTGCCTGCTTACATATGACGAGCAGTTTGAAGAACGTCAGCGTATTTTTGAGTTTAATCGCAGTATAGGTCTGCCATGCACATTAGGAGAGATAGCTCTGACAGAAGAAGATGTCCCAGCCATTGCACATAAGACGGCAAGCGTTGTTGAGTGGACTTATGTTCCTGGCGAGCCTTCGGAAGAAAAGTTTATCAAGGCGATACTTGATACCGATAAGGCAGGAAAGGAATTTCTAGCAAAGGCATAATAACAAAGAACAACAGCATATATAAATGATAACTGAGCTGTATGGCTTTGTTATAAATAATAAAAAATAGGATAGTGCTTTTTTAATAAGTACAACACAATGGAGATTGCAGCGTAAACGGGAGGTTTACGGCGATCTTTAAAACCTCCCGCTGAGTAGCAGTTGACATTTACAACATTCAGGAGGTAAAACAATGAATAAAAATATTGTGATTCGTTTAGAGAAAAAAGAAGAATACTATGAAGTCGAAAACCTTGTAAGGGAGAGTTTTTGGAACGTTTACCGTCCCGGCTGTCTTGAACATTATGTGCTTAGTCAGCCTAGAAATGACGCTGATTTTGTGCCGAAGCTTGACTTTGTGATGCTGCTTGACGGGCAAATCTTTTAAACGATAAAAAGCAAGGCTCTCTGCCATATAAACGGCAGAGAGCCTTTGTTTTATTCTTTCATCAAAGCCAACTGCCTGTCCACCCTCTCCTTGATTTTCCTGCGAAAATCATATGGCGAAAGCACCTCCACCACAGGTCCGAATGCCAACAAACGTATTATTATCTCATTTTCGTTCTGCTCATCATATTTAATAGATACCATACATTCACCGCTGTTCTCATCAAAGACCGACTCTTTTTCAAGCTCTGCAAATTCAAGCATAAAACGATTTACCGCATTTCGCTCGTTAAGTATCTTTATTTTTGCCTGCTTTTTCTTGTCTGTGACAGCTAAAAAGCTCTCAGGCGTTATATCCGTCAGCTTAGTGAGTGTTACCTGCGACAGGTTTATAATGCCGCTGTCCACCATTCTGCGTTTTTGGTATCGGTTCACATAAACCCTGAACTTGTTGTTTTTGGCAGAGTATTCTATCTTTGTGGGCAGAAAATAGTGTGTGGTGCGGTTGTCTTTTCTTGTCTGGAAGCTTATTTTTATTAGCTTTTTGCCATGGATAGCCGAGAGTATATCCCGAAAATGCTGTATGTATTGTGGGTCATGAAAATCATCACCGTCAGAATATTGGTCAAAGCAGGTCAAAAAGTTTCTCTGATATAGCTTTTTCGCACCAAGCAGTTCCGCCAACTGCGACTTTTGCTCAGTGTCAAGAAACAGACCGCTTCTCGGGTCGCTTAGCACCGCACAAAGCCACGCTTTTTCAAGTGCCGTCAGCGGGATATGAGGCTCTTTTTTCAGGATAGATCTGTATAAGCCGTCCTCTTTTTTCAGTGCATAAAGCTGTG
>OHBM01003030.1_pt1 | contig 10622 bp, 8 predicted proteins | sample 1577251 | NCBI WGS metagenome assembly OHBM01 (sample SAMEA3541557, study PRJEB24748) | human gut metagenome | biome: human gut; feature: human-associated habitat; material: faeces | place: China | collected 2012
GGGCAAAAACGTAGCGGAGGTCTCCGGCCTCCGCAGCACCAAGTCGAACACTAATTATAGTTAGCATTGCTTGTTGCTGCGGAGGCTTTCACCTCCGCTACTAAAAGTTACTTGATTTCTACGCGGAACGTAGACGCCGGCAGCTTTGCGCCGTTCACGAGGTTGGCGCGTGTGAACGGTTGCCATCCGTAGCGCACGAAGCGCGGATGAGCCACGTCCGCCGCCATCACGAGAACCGTGTTGCCCTCGATGCGAGCCTCGGCAGGCTTGTAGACGCCTTCTTCCTCGGCTATCTCGAACGTAGCAGGGTGCTTGCCGTCGGCGGTAGAAAGCCCGTTGGCGTAGTCGAACGTGAGCCGCACTATGCCGTCGCCTACGACCGAAGCCTCCTTAATGGCAGGTCCGCTCGGCACCACATTGCCGAAGTCGTAGAGGTTGTGCAGGGCGATGCGCGCCAGACGCTCACCCACGGGCTGCTTGCTCGTAGGATGCACGTTGAGCGAGTCGCCCATGTCCGATGACACAGCCATTGCCACGTTCGGCAGTTCGCTCTGCATGCGGCGCTGACTGTCGCGGAACCACTGCCAGCCCGGGCGGTTGAGGCTCGAGAGCTGCACGAAGTAGAACGGCATCTCGGCGTCGTTCCAGTTGCGGCGCCATCCTTCGACGAGCATCTTGAACATACGCTCGTGCGTGGTGAAGTTCTGCGCGTTCGACTCACCCTGATACCACAGCACGCCTTTCACGGGGAACTGTTCGAGCGGCTCTATCGCCGACTCGTAGAGGTAGCACGGCTGGTAGGGGTGGCGCTGAGTGGCGGCGTTCGTAGCCAGCTTTGTGTTCTGGGCAGCACGCTCGCGCACCCACGGCTGCACAAAGTCGTTGTTCTGCCAGTTGCGCAGAATCTGCGGCAGCTTCGCGTCGAGATCCGCACGGCTCACCCACGCCTCTGTAGGCGAACCGCCCACGGCGTTGCAGATAAGACCCACGGCACACTGCAGACTGTCCTGCAGCATCGCGCCGAAGTAGTAGGCTATCGCCGAGAAGTCCTTCGCCGTCTCGGGCGAGCAGACGGTCCACGCTGTAGGCTTGAAGTATTTCAGATGATTCACCGAGTCGAGCGCCGCAGCGTCCCACTCAACGGGGTTGGTGCGCCAGCGCGCCTTCATGTCGAAGAAGCGTATGTTCGGGTTCTTCGCCTTCGGTATGTCGCGCTTGGCTGTAGCCGCTTCGTGCAGCATGAGCTCCATGTTCGACTGACCAGAGCAGAGCCAAACCTCGCCGAACGCCACATTATTATATACAAGTTCTTTCTCGTCGGTGCTGACGGTGAGCGTCAGTCCGTTCTCGGCGCGCTGCGGGCGCAGCGTAACCTGCCAGTAGCCGTTCATGTCAGCCTTCGCCGTAGCCGTCTGCACCTCGGTCTTCAGCGCGCGCACACGCATCGGCTGCTTGCCTTTCTTGCGCTTAGCGCCGTTCACCGACTTGCCCTTGGCGGCATCGGGGCGAGTGATGCTCACGGTCACTCTCTCGCCAGAGTTGGCAGTGCCGTGTATGGTAAGTTCGCGGTCGCGCTGCAGCACCATGTTGTCCGAGTAGGTCATGGGCATCTGCAGTCCGCCATAGTTGCCGAGGATGGCAGCGCACACCGTGCGTGCGAGCATCGTGGCACCCTCCTTGTTAGGATGCACGGCGTCGGGCAGCAGCTGCGGATAAGCATAGAGCGGCTTGTGGAAGTCGATGAGCTGCGCCTTTCCCACGCGGGCCACGGTCTTTATAGCCTCCTGAATCTCCTCGTGCCACTGCTGCGTGCCGCTCTCGAAGCGCGGATGGTTGTGGGTGATGGGCGAGAGCAGTGCGATGAGCACACGACACTTCGGGTTCTGTTGGCGCAGAGTGTCGATAAGAGCCAGATAGTCGCTCACGAACTCGTCGCGATAGAACGGCCAGTTGCGCGGGTCGGTGTCGTTCACTCCGAGGTGGATGACGGCGATGTCGCCCTTGAAAGCCTTCGCCTTCGTCCATTCCTCCTGCTCTGTGTACGGACGATGGCCGTGGCGCAGCAGCGTGGCGCCCGACTTTCCGAAGTTGCCCACCTCATATCCGTCGCCAAGCATCTGCTGCAGCTGCGCAGGATACGACTCGGTAGCAGGGTCGGCGAGAGTCATGCCGTATGTGATGCTGTTGCCGACACACGCCACGCGCGTCTTTTCGAGGTAAATGCGTTTCGGCACACGCGCATTGATTGCGAGCGGAAGCGCAAGAAGCACGGCGAGTGCGAGCGAAAGAATACTCTTGTTGGTGTTCATGATGTTTGTTGGGTTTTTGATATGTTTATAAGTAGATGGTTTCAGGTGGATATCTTAAAAATAATGCGGGTAGTTATAAGGACAATGCGTATAACTATATAAAAAAAAGGAGGAGTTTAGATAAACTCCTCGCCTTTCTTCATTTGTATCTCGTTAACGAGTCGTCTTATGTTGCTCGACGAGTCTTCCTTCCGGCAGATGAGCAGCACGTTCTTCTCTTCGGCAACGATGAATCCGTCGAGACCCGAAATGACGGCAATGCGGTCTTTCGGCAGCTTGATGACGTTGTTGTGCGCGTCGTCGAGCATCACTTCGCTGTCTATTACGACGTTGTCGCCCTCGCCCTTGTGCATCGCCTCGTATATGCTGTGCCACGTTCCGAGGTCAGCCCAGCCGAAGTTGCACTTCATCATGCAGACCTGTTCCGACTTCTCGAGTATTCCGTAGTCGATGGATATGTTCGGATACGACGGAAAGTTCTCGTGAATGTAGCGGTTCTCTTCCTCGTAGTCGAACTCCTCGCCGGCGTGCATCTCGTCGTACTGGCGCAGAACGGGCGGCAGCAGCTGCTCGAAACAATGCAGCATGCACTTTGCGTTGGCAAGGAATATGCCCGTGTTCCAGTAGAACTCGCCGCTGTCGACGAATATCTTCGCGAAGTCGCGCTCAGGCTTCTCGGTGAACGACTGCACCTTGTACACGCCGTCCTCCACCTTGTCGCCCATCTGTATATATCCGTAGCCCGGCTCGGGGCGCGTAGGCTTCAAGCCGAGCGTGAGCATAAACCGGTTGTTCGCCACGAAGTCGAAACCGCGGCTTATGCACTCGGCGAACGCCTCCTCGCCGATGATGGTCTGGTCGGAGGGCGCGATGACGATGTTGGCGTCGGGGTTGTGCGCAATGATGCGGTGCGCGCACCATGCTACGCTCGGCGCCGTGCCGCGATGTATAGGCTCTGCGAGCAGATGGTCGGGCGCAAGGTCGGGCAACTGCTCAAGCACGAGGTCGATATACGCGTCGTTGGTGTTCACATATATATTCTCTACCGGCACAATCTCCTTGAAGCGGTCGTATGTTTGCTGAAGCTGAGTGCGTCCGCTGCCGAAGAAGTCGATGAACTGCTTCGGTTTGCTCTCGCGGCTGCAGGGCCACAGTCGGCGTCCCTTGCCGCCGGCAAGAATCACGCAGTAGTTATTGTTCGTATTATTCATGCTATTGTTTTTTATTAGATAGATGTGGTTTGTTCTCTACATAAATATAACGGAGAAACAGCCCCTTTATTGTGTCTTGTTATCGGCTATTTCTTCAGCACGGATCTCGCCACGAACCATGCGTGCATGGCAAGCGTAGAGAAGAGTCCGTAATGGCGTCGCATGATGCGGAAACGCTCGAAGAGCGAAGCGCGGTGGTTCTTGTTGGTCATGCCGCCATCGAGGTAGTCGGCAACCACTTCCGGCAGGCGCAGGAGCTGCAGATGCTCGCGCTCAGCACGCTTCATGATGCGTATGCACCAGTCGACGTCGGCAGAGAAGCGGTAGCGCAAGTCGTACGGCTCCGCACGAGCTATGTCTGTGCGGGCGTAGAACGCCTGGTGGCACACCAACATGCCGTGACGAAACGAGCGCCAGTTGAGTTTGTCGGGCGGAGCAAGTCGGCGTGGATGCAGCACAATACCCTTTTCGTCGACGATGTCCGTGTCGCCGTAGAGCACGGCAGGCAGTTTTCCGTCCGAACGTTCGTTGACATCATTAGATATCTTCTCAAGCGTATCGTCATTGGGCAGCGAGTCGCCGGCGTTGAGGAACACTACGTAGTCGCCCGTAGCGAGACGCAGTCCCTTGTTCATGGCGTCGTACAGTCCGCGGTCGGGCTCAGAGATGATGCGCACGTCGTGTTCGGTCTCCTCCTCCAGGCTACGTTGTCGGTAAGCCTCCGCCACCTTCACGGTGTCGTCCTTCGACGCACCGTCTATTATCAGGTGTTCTATCTGCCCCCACGTCTGGTTGAGTATGCTGTCGAGCGTCGGCTTTATGACGTCGGCAGCGTTGTAGGTGCAGGTTATTATCGTGAATTTTATCATAACTATCTTTTTCTTTCTTAATTATCTTTGTGTTCTATGGTATAATGGATGTTCGGGTAGGGTGAAGCCTTAGATGATGTATCTCTTCATGGCTATCATTTCGTTGTAAACCTCAATATATTTCATCGCAACCGACTGCTGCGAATAGCTCATTGCCACCTTATGCAGGCAGTTAGCGGTGAGCTCTTTCGGGTCGGCGTCATAGAGAGACCAGCGTATGCCTTCGGCGAGGTCGGCTGCGTCCTTGAAGTTTGCGACGTATCCGTTGCGCTTGTGGTCTATCATCTCAGGTATGCCGCCCACGCGGAAGCCCACGCTCGGCACGCCGCATGCCATCGACTCCATGATTGTGTTCGGCAGATTGTCCTCAAGCGACGGCAGAACATACACATCGGCTGCGTTGTAGACGCTCGCTATCTGCTGTGCGTTGCTGATATATCCCAATGGGAACGACGGAATGTGCAGCTGCTCGGCTATCTCGTCAGCGCTTGCACCGAGTATTGCCACGGCAGTCTCTGCCTTGAACTCGGGATTGGCGTCGGCAAGGCGGTTGATAGCCTCGATGAAGTAGGCTGCGCCTTTGCGTTCGTTGGTCACCTTCTGCGAAACGAACAGCACTATGCGGCCCTTTTCGGGCAGTCCCATCTGCAAGCGTGCTGCGGCACGGTCTTTCGGGCAGAAGATGTGCGTGTCGATGGTGTTCGGAATAGACACAACCTTCTCGCCCGAGAGCAGAGCGCTCTGCTTTGCCTGCGCTTCGAGCCAGCGGCTGCACGTTACGAAGTGGATATTGCTGTCGTGGTAGAGCGCCTTCTTGCGCTTCCATATCTTGCGCGAGAGGTCGTTGGTAGAGCCTCCGCCGGGCAGCAACTTGCAGTGGTGGCACACGGTGCGGAAGGCTCCGCAGCTGCGTGCGTAGTGGCAGATGCCGGTGGCAGGCCAGAGGTCGTGCATGGTCCATACAATGGGCTTTCCGCTCTTCACAATCTTGCGGATTGAGCCGAGCGAAAGCATTCCCTGGTTGATCCAATTAAGATGAATGATGTCGGCTTCGCGGAACTCGGGCAGACTTGTGATGTCCGATCCGGCGCTTGCCGTGTCTATTTCAAAGAGATGATTCTTGGAGAAATACAAATGGCGGAAGATAGAAAGGCGTTCGCGCAGAAAATGCCATTTGTATAGCCAATGATGAGGTATCTGGGAGACGGTGACGTGGTTGGTCTGCTTCTCGGCTACCAACATCTTCGCCTTAACTCCGTTTCTCTGCAGAGCTTCCATGAGACGGTTGGCTGCAACCGCAGCACCACCGTTTGTCTCGCTTGTGTTTATGATGAGTACTCTCATAAGTATTAAGTTATTATGCAAAGATAATGTAAATCGGCGGTAGTACAAAACTAATTCGGCCATTTATAAAAAAAATAACAATAGTTTTTGTAGTTTATGAAAAAATCAGTAATTTAGCACAAATAACATTACACTAATATACGTATAATATATACGCAACAATGACAAACAAGCAACTCACTTTCGCCTTTTTCGGCAATACATACCAGTTACGCAAGTCGACCTCTTTAGCATGTGCGCTCGACTATCTGCGTTCGCGCAACGAGCGTATAATCTTCGACCGAAAGTTTCGCGACTTCCTCAGTCGCGACCAGCTTCTCGACCTCTCGGGTGTAGAGGTGTTCGACGGTGACAAGTTTGAAGCCGACTACGCCGTGTCTATCGGCGGCGACGGCACGTTTCTGAAGACGGCGGTGCGCATAGGGCGCAAGAACATACCGGTTGTGGGCATCAATATGGGACGCCTTGGCTTTCTTGCCGATGTGCTGCCCGACGAGGTAGAGACGGCTCTCGCTGCGATTATCAACGGCGACTATACCATTGAACGCCACACCGCAATAGAAATACAGACGCACGGCGAGGACTTCGACGGCTGCCACTACGCGCTGAACGACATCGCTGTGCTGAAGCGCGACAACGCTTCGATGATTAGCATACACACCTGCGTCGACGGCTCGTTCCTCGTGACGTACCAGGCGGACGGACTCGTGGTCTGCACGCCTACCGGCTCTACTGCCTACTCGCTCTCGAACGGAGGTCCGATCATCGTGCCGCAGACCAGCACGTTGTGCCTCACGCCGGTGGCTCCGCATAGCTTGAACGTGCGCCCGGTGGTGATATCAGACAGCAGTAAGGTGGAACTGCAGGTGGAGTCGCGCTCGCACAACTTCCTCGTGGCTGTAGACGGACGCAGCTATACGATGCACGAAGGCACGAAGGTGAGCATACAGAAGGCGCCGTTCTCGACGATGATTGTGAAGCCGAACGGTAGAAAATACTTCACATCGTTAAGAGAAAAGATGATGTGGGGAGTGGATAAGCGGTAGCGGTGTGCTAACGCAATTTTTGAGTTTTGAATTTTGAGTTTTGAGTTTTGATGAAGATAAAGACCTCGGACAAATACACGGTGAAGCAGATACTGCGATGGCTCTGGCAGGCATGGCGCGGCAATCGGCTGCAGGCTACGCTGAACGCGTTGCTTGGCGTGGCTGATGTGGTGCTGAGTTTGGCGCAGGTGTGGGCGATAAAGCACGCCATCGACGTGGCTTCTGGCTCCGACCGTGGCTCTATATACTGGGCTGTGGGGCTCATGGGTGCGCTCATACTGCTCAACTTTGCGGTGAATATCGCAGGCGTGTGGGTGCGCAACATACTCGGCGTGAGGGCGCAGAACCGCATGCAGCAGGCTACGCTGCAACGCATACTGCAGTCGGAGTGGCACAGCCGCGAGCATTTCCACTCGGGCGACGTGCTCAACCGCCTGGAGCTTGATGTGGCTAACGTCACGACGTTCCTCACCGAGACGCTGCCGAGCACGCTCTCCACCGTACTAATGTTCGTGGGCGCCTTCGCCTGCATGTACATGATGGACAGCACGCTGGCGCTGATACTGGTCGTGATAATTCCGATATTCGTGCTCGTGAGCAAGGTATACATGCGCCGCATGCGACAACTCTCGCGCCGTGTGCGCGAATCGGACAGTCGTGTGCAGGAGTCGATGCAGGAGACCGTGCAGCACCGCATGGTGGTGAAGACGCTTGAGGCTACGCATGCGATGATTGCAAGGCTCGAAGCAACGCAGTCGGAGCTGCGCAGCAATGTCGTCAACCGCACCAAGTTCTCGGTTTTCTCCAACTTCGTACTCAACTTCGGCTTCGCCTGCGGCTATCTGTTAGCGTTTCTTTGGGCTGCCGTGCGCATGCAGGCTGGTACGCTCACATTCGGCGGCATGACAGCCTTCTTGCAACTTGTGAATCGCATACAGTCGCCGGCGCGTACACTGACAAAACTCGTTCCGGCTTTTGTGTCGGTGTTCACAGCCGCAGAACGACTGATGGAACTTGAGGAGGAGCCGCGCGAACCCGAAGGCGACCCCGTGCGACTTGCCGACTCCTGCGGCATTCGCCTCGACAATATAACGTATCGCTACGAGGACGGCACGCGCGACATCATAAAGAACCTCTCGTTCGACTTCCGCCCTGGCTCTACGACGGCTATCCTCGGCGAGACGGGCGCCGGAAAGACAACGCTTGTGCGTATGCTTCTCGCGCTGATGCGCCCGCAGAGCGGACACATATATATGTACGACGCCGATGGCGAGCAGGAGTTGACGCCGCTCATGCGCTGCAACTTCGTGTATGTGCCGCAGGGCAACACGCTTCTGAGCGGCACCATACGCGACAACCTGCTGCTGGGCGACGCTACGGCGACGGACGAACGTATGTGTGAGGTGCTCAGAAAGAGTTGCGCCGAGTTTGTTTTCGACCTTCCCAACGGGCTTGACACGCGCTGCAGCGAGCAGGGCGGCGGTCTTTCAGAAGGTCAGGCACAGCGCATAGCGATAGCGCGTGCACTGCTGCGCAACCGCCCCGTGCTTGTGTTTGATGAGGCTACGTCGGCGCTCGACAGCGAGACGGAGTGCCGCTTGCTGCGCAATATCCTCGAAGGCGAAAAGCATACCGTGATATTCATCACGCACCGCCCTGCCGTGCTCGCGTATTGCGACCAGCAGCTTGTGATAAACTGACATAACAGTAGCGGAGGTCTCCGGCCTCCGCAGCACCAAGTAGATTAGTTTTTTGGTTGCTGCGGATGCCGGAGACCTCCGCTACTTGCTACTTGCATTTTTATGAAAATTTTTTTTCTTCCTTGCTTTCCAATCTGTTTTTGAAAGCAAATATTGTCTTTGAAAACTACCGCGAAAATACTCATTCTAGAGAAGCCGACCGCAAAAAACGAGCGTTTTTGCAGTTGATGCTCACCCTAAATTCATAAAAATCGAGACTTTTCGGTGTAAAACGATAGCTTTTACATGGTTTATCGTGAGACTTTACCTTGTAAAAGCATAGCTATTACCTTGTAAAAGCATAGCTATTACATGGTAAAGTCTCACGATAAGTTGGGTTTTGCTAAGGTTAAAATTGCACACTTTAATAAATTTCGCTACAATCTGCTGTAAGACAATCGCTTACGGCTGCACGCTCAAAACTCGCGAAAAATCGACAACGGATTTTGTTTTTGATTTTTCGCGAGTTTTGAGCGCCTTAAAATTGCAAATATCGTACAACGCAAAAAGTGTGCCAAAAATCAACAGCCGTAGTGACGCTTCACGTCGTCCACTATCTCCTGCGGCACGAGTTGCGCCACGTCCTCGCCGTGCGCAGCCTTCTCTCTCACCTCCGTGCTGCTGATGTCGTAAAGGCCGGTGTCGTAGAGACGCACCGTAGGCGGCAGCGTCGAAGTGTCGGTAGGCGACCCTGTGCGCGGATAGATGGCGATGGGGTAGTGGGCGATGATGTCTGTGGCGTGATACCAGCGGTCGAACACCGTCCAGTTGTCGGCGCCGATGAGCAGCGTGAACTCGCGCTCGGGATAGTCGGCAGAGAGTCGCTGCAGCGTGTTCCACATATACGAAGGTCGCGGCAGGCGGAACTCGTAGTCGCTCGCCGTCAGTTGCGGGTACGGCGCCAGCGCCCGCTGCGTCATCTCGAGACGCAGGCGGTCGTCGAGCAGGCTACCCACCGTCTTCAGTGGGTTCTGCGGCGACACGATGAGCCATATCTCGTCCAACCCTGCCAGTTCGAGCATACGCTTCGCAATGGCGATGTGTCCGTTGTGTATGGGGTTGAACGACCCACCGTATATTCCGGTCTTTATCTTTTGCATTTGGTCTTATATAATAGATGCGGAGGTATATTAGTAGCGGAGGCCGGAGACCTCCGCTACTGTTGTTATTCCTCGATGAATGCGCGAATAGCCTCGTAGGTTTCTTCGACAGCCTTTTCGAGGTCGTCGTTGATGATGATGCGGTCGAACTTCGGAGCCTGCGACAGTTCGAACTCAGCGCGTGCGATGCGCTGCTCGATCACCTCAGGAGCGTCTGTCGCACGACCAACAAGACGGCGGCGCAGCTCCTCAACCGATGGCGGCTGAATGAACAGACTCAGCGCGCGGTCGCCGTAATACTGCTTGATGTTGCAACCGCCCTTCACGTCGACGTCGAACACCACGTTCTCGCCGCGCGCAGCCTGCGTCTCCACCTGCTGCTTCAGCGTGCCATAGAAGCGGTTCTCGTAAACCTCCTCGTACTCGAGAAACTCGTCGCGGCTGATGCGCTCGCGGAACTCCTCGGGAGTGATGAAGAAATACTCTACGCCGTTCTGCTCTGTGCCACGCGGAGCACGCGATGTGCAAGAGATAGAGAAGGCGAGGTGCAGCTCAGGGCGCTGCATCAGACGATTGATGATTGTGCTCTTTCCGCTGCCACTCGGAGCGGAGAATATAATAAGTTTACCCATGTCTTGAGTTTTGAGTTTTGAGTTTTGAATTATGCGCTGTGCGCATTTTGAATTAATGAGTTTTGAATTTTGAGTTTTTAATTTTTAATTCTTAATTCATAAATGAATAATTCAAAATCGGCGAAGCCGACAATTCAAAATTCAAAACTCAAAATTCAAAATTTAAAGTGCGTTCAGCACCTGTTCCTTAATCTGTTCCAGTTCGTCCTTCATTTTCACCACGATGTTCTGCATCTCGGCGTTGTTGCTCTTCGAGCCGGTAGTGTTTATCTCGCGTCCCATCTCCTGCGCGATGAATCCGAGCTTCTTGCCCTGGCCGCCCTCCTCAGCCATAGTCTCGCGGAAGTAGTTGACCCTGTATGTCTTATCACG
>OHBM01003031.1_pt1 | contig 10618 bp, 8 predicted proteins | sample 1577251 | NCBI WGS metagenome assembly OHBM01 (sample SAMEA3541557, study PRJEB24748) | human gut metagenome | biome: human gut; feature: human-associated habitat; material: faeces | place: China | collected 2012
CTTTACCCCCGACCCCGCCGAGATCAGCAAGGCCGTCGAGGAGCAGCTGGACACCATGTCGGCCCAGCTGGCACAGAACAACCTGACGCTGGACGATTACTGCAAATTCTCGAATTCCACGCTTGACCAGCTGCGCGAGGACGCACGCCCCGGCGCTGAAGAGGCCGTGCGCATCAAGGCGCTCGTCCGCCGCGTGGCGCAGGCGGAGGAGCTGCACGCGCATGAGGAGGACGTCGCGCAGGCGCTGAGCGAGATCTGCCGCGCGAACCACATGACGATGGAGGAGCTTCAGCCGTATTACGACGACGCGTTTGCCGCAGCCGTGGAATACAGCATCCTGCTGGCCAAGGTCACGAAGCGCATCCGCGAAAGCGCCATTCTGGAGCAATAAAGAAAAAAGCGAACCGCCGCAGCCCGAAACCGGACTGCGGCGGTATTTTATTGTATTGTTTACTGGACGATGAAGTTGACGGACTCGTCGCCCTGCTTGTCTTCGCCGTAGACATAGTCCTTGCCGGGCATGACGGCGTTCAGGACGATGCCGACGATGGAGCCGACGGCCAGACCCGAGAGGCTGATCGCGCCGAAATGGAGAGAGCCTGCCGAGGAGTAGCTGATGCCGATGGACAGAACCAGGATGAGGGCCGCGACCAGAACGTTGCGGGACTTGGTGAAGTCGACCTTGTTCTCGACGACGTTGCGCACGCCGACCGCGGAGATCATGCCGTAGAGCACGAGGCTGACGCCGCCGATGGTGCCGCCGGGCATGGAGGAGATGATGGCCGCGAACTTCGGGCTGAAGGAGAAGAGCATGGCCAGAACTGCCGCGATGCGGATGACGCGCGGGTCATAGATGCGGCTGAGGGCCAGAACGCCGGTGTTTTCGCCGTAGGTCGTGTTGGCGGGCGCGCCGAAGAGGGCGGCAAGGGTCGTTGCCAGACCGTCGCCCATCAGCGTGCGGTGCAGGCCGGGATTTTCAATGTAGTTGCGGTTGCAGGTGGAGGAGATCGCGGACACGTCGCCGATGTGCTCGACCATGGTGGCAAGGGACAGCGGGACGATGGTGATGACGGCGGTCAGGAGCTTGTGTGCGTCGACATTGCCGGAGGCGAACAGGCCGAAGACGGTCTGCTCCATCTTGATGGGCAGCGCGAACCACTTCGCTTCGGAGACGTTGGCGACGAGATTTGCGCGGACGTCCGCGTCGAAGATGACGGCCAGCAGATATGAGCCGATGACGCCGAGGAGGATCGGGATGATCTTGATCATGCCCTTGCCCCAGATGTTGGCGGCGACGATGATGAGGATGGCCGCGATGGCGATCCACCAGTTGCCGGTGCAGTTATTGATGGCGGAGGAGGACAGGTTCAGGCCGATGGCGATGATGATGGGGCCGGTGACGATGGGCGGGAAGAAGCGCATGACTTTCTTGACGCCGAAGGTCTTGAAGAGGACGGAGAGAATAACATACATCAGACCTGCGATAAGAACGCCGAAGCATGCATAGGGCAGGAGCGCGTTGTCATAAATCGGGCTGCCGTCAGCTGCCGCGCCGATGGTGCGGATGGCGTTGTAGCCGCCGATGAAAGCGAAGGAACTGCCGAGGAAGGCCGGAACCTTGCCGCCGGTGAGCAGGTGGAAGAGCAGGGTGCCGATACCGGCGAAAAGAAGCGCGGTAGCGACGTCAAGTCCGGTCAGAGCCGGAACAAGCACGGTGGCGCCGAACATGGCGAACATGTGCTGGAGGCCGAGCAGCAGCATCTTGGGGGTGCCGAGCTGGCGTGCGTCGTAAATGGGGCCGTCGATGGTGGTTTTCTTGTTCATTCAATTTACCTCTCTCAGTAGATTTTTTAATTGAACCATCTATATAAAGCGGCGTTTGCCGCAATATACCGTATTAAATCGCAATATCCATCAGGAACACGCCGGTCTCGCCGTCGTATTCCGGAAGGCGAACCTCAACAAGCTCGCTTCTGGAGGTGGGGATGTTCTTGCCGACGTAATCGGCGCGTATCGGCAGTTCGCGGTGCCCGCGATCCACCAGCACGGCAAACTGTATCGTTTTCGGCCTGCCGCAGCTGAAAACAGCCTCGATCGCGGCGCGCGCGGTGCGGCCGGTGTACAGCACGTCGTCCACGAGCACAACGTCCCTGCCTGTCACGTCGAACGGAAGCTCCGTGCGTCGCACAAGCGGCGTGTCGGCCAGGGTGCTCAGATCGTCGCGGTAAAAGCCAATGTCGATGCTGCCGCAGCTGGGGTCAACGCCCTCGATTTTCTCAATATTGCGGCGGATGATCTGGGCGATAGGCTCCCCACGGCGGCGGATGCCGACCAGAACCACATTGTCAACGCCCTTGTTCTTTTCAGTTATCTCGTGAGCAATGCGCATGAGCGCGCGGTTGAGCGCGGCCTCGTCCATTATCTGAGCTTTGAGCTTCATCTACGATCCCTCCGGGCAACAAAAAATCTTGCTGGCAGAACCGGCAAGACACACAAATATGCAGGCGCGCAACACGCCTGTACCATATGAGCGATTTTGCCGGCGTCTCTGCACCGTGGCTTAAAAATCTCTTATCGCTTGGATTATACGGTAAGCGTGTCGAAAAAGCAAGAGCTTTTTTGCTGTTCGGAGCTTTGTACAAGATACGCCGCCGTGCCGGAAGCCGCTTTGTGAAAATACACAAGTCCACCCGGACCGGCTCCGGATGGACTTATACTCGTATATCACATAGCGTCGATATAGCTACACGCGGCGAGGGCGGCGACGGAACCGTCGGCGCAGGCGGTGGTGAGCTGGCGAACAGATTTGCGGCGGCAGTCGCCCGCAACAAACACGCCGGGCGTCTTGGTGCGGCAATCCTCACCGGAGGCGGCGTATCCCGCCGTGTCAAGCTCTATGAATGAGGAAAAAATACCATTATCCGGCTCGTGCCCGACGGCAACGAACAGTCCGTCAAGGCTTATCTCGCGCCGCCCGCCGGGATGGCGCACGGCGATGCCGCGCAGCTCCGTATCGCCAAGCAGCTCTTCGACCGTGGAGTCGAGGATGAACTCGACGTTATCCTTGGCTTCGAGCGCCTTTACGAGCTTTTCTTCGCCGCGGAAGCTGCCGCGGCGGTGGATAAGATAGACCTTGCGGCAGGTCTCGCTCAGGAGCATAGCGTCCTGAAGCGCGCTGTTGCCGCCGCCGTTGACCGCCACGTCGCGCCCCTTGTAGAATGCGCCGTCGCACACCGCGCAGAAGCCGACGCCGTTCCCGACCAGCTCCTCCTCATGCTCAAGCCCGAGCATTCTGGGCTTCGCGCCGGTTGCGATGATGAGAGCCTTCGCCTCAAACTCCGCGCCGGACTCGCAGCGCACGAGCTTGCTGCTGCCGCGATCCTCGACGGATACGACCTCCTCCAGCTCGACCTCCGCGCCCTGCTCCATGGCCTGCTCAAGCAGCCTGTCGCCAAGCTCGGTGCCGCTTATGGAGACGACGGTCGGGAAATTTTCAACTTTCGGCGACCACGTGATCTGCCCGCCGAACGCGGCCTTCTCTATCACCAGCACCGTTTTTCCGGCGCGGCAGGCGTATGTTGCCGCGGTAAGCCCCGCAGGGCCGCCGCCAACTATAATTATATCGTACATAGCTATAACTCCTGTATGCAATGAATACGCCCCGGCGAACCGGGGCGTATTCTGTTTTAGATCAGGTCACTGTGCGAGGAACTGCTTTATCGCGGGAGCACCGGCGTACTTCTCAAAGTCGGTGCCGTTGGTGACGACGAGGGTCGGCGCCTGCTTGACTCCGTAGCTCAGCGCCAGCTCTGCGTTCTCATCGGCCATCAGCTTCTCATACTTGAAGCCGGCCTTATCGAGATACGAGCAGGCGATGCGGCAGTTGGGGCAGGTGGGAGTGGCGAAAAGGATCGCTCTCGCGCCGCCGTGGGACTCATCGTGATGCTCCTCGGCCTTCGGCGCGTCATGCTCGATGGGGCCGTTGTGGGTGAGCTTGGAGGTGCCGATGTTGTACTCGCGGCGCTCCTTGTACTCCTGCGTCTTGCCTGCGTTCCAGTTCTGGACGGGGCGGTAGTAGCCGGTGATGCGGCTGTAGACCTCGGCGTCCTCACCGCAGTGGGGGCACTTGAACTGCTCGCCGCTCAGATAGCCGTGATTCTTGCAGACGGAATAGGTCGGGGAGAGGGTGTAGTACGGGAGCTTGTAGTTCTCAGCGATCTTGCGGACAAGATTTGCTGCGGCCTCCCAGCTCGGCAGCTTCTCGCCGAGGAAGGCGTGGAACACGGTGCCGGAGGTGTAGCGGGTCTGGAGATCGTCCTGAATGTCGAGCGCGGCGAAAATATCGTCCGTGTAGCCGACAGGCAGGTGAGAGCTGTTGGTGTAGTACGGGGTTCCGCCCGGCTCGGCCGCGGTGATGATGTCGGGGTAAAGCTCGACGTCGTGCTTGGCGAGACGGTAGGAGGTGGACTCGGCGGGGGTAGCTTCGAGGTTATACAGGTCGCCGTACTGTTCCTGATAATCGCTCAGGCGCTCGCGCATATGGTCGAGAACCTGCTTGGTGAACTCCTGACACTCGGGATGGGTCATATCCTTGCGGATCCACTTGGCGTTGAGACCGGCTTCGTTCATGCCGACAAGGCCGATAGTGGAGAAGTGGTTATCAAAGGTGCCGAGGTAGTACTTGGTGTATGGATAAAGGCCTGCGTCAAGGAGCTTGGTGATGACGGTGCGTTTGATCTTGAGGGAGCGGGCGGAGAGATCCATCATCTTGTCAAGACGGGAGTAGAAGTCCTTCTCGTCCTTCGAGAGATATGCCAGACGTGGCATGTTGATGGTCACGACGCCGACGGAACCGGTGCTCTCGCCGGAGCCGAAGTAGCCGCCGGACTTCTTGCGCAGCTCACGCAGGTCGAGACGGAGACGGCAGCACATCGAGCGCACATCGCTCGGCTCCATGTCGGAGTTGATGTAGTTGGAAAAGTAGGGAGTACCATACTTCGCGGTCATCTCGAAGAGCAGCTTGTTGTTTTCAGTGGGCGACCAGTCGAAGTCGCGGGTGATGGAGTAGGTCGGGATCGGGTACTGGAAGCCGCGGCCGTTCGCGTCGCCCTCGATCATTATCTCGATGAAGGCCTTGTTGACCATGTCCATCTCTTTCTTGCAGTCGCCGTAGGTGAAGTCCATTTCCTTGCCGCCGACTATCGCGGGCTGATCCTTGAGGTCAGCGGGGACGGTCCAGTCGAGGGTGATGTTGGAGAACGGAGCCTGAGTGCCCCAGCGGGACGGGGTGTTCACGCCGAAGATGAAGGACTGGATGCACTGCTTGACTTCCTTCTGGGTCAGGTTATCGACGCGGACGAAGGGGGCGAGATAGGTGTCAAACGAGGAGAAAGCCTGGGCGCCAGCCCACTCGTTCTGCATGATGCCGAGGAAGTTTACCATCTGGTTGCAGAGGGTGGAGAGGTGGCTCGCGGGGGAGGAGTTGATCTTGCCGGGGATGCCGAGACCCTGCTGGATCAGCTGCTTGAGGCTCCAGCCGGCGCAGTAGCCGGTGAGCATGCTCAGGTCGTGCAGGTGAATGTCGCAGTTGCGGTGTGCGTCGGCGATCTCCTGATCGTAGACCTCGCTGAGCCAGTAGTTGGCGGTGATGGCGCCGGAGTTGGAGAGGATAAGTCCGCCGACGGAGTAGGTGACGGTGGAGTTCTCCTTGACACGCCAGTCAAGAGCGCCGAGGTACTTGTCCACGGTGTCCTTGTAGTCGAGATAGGTGGACTTCATGTTGCGCAGCTTCTCGCGCTGCTTGCGGTAGAGTATGTAGGACTTGGCGACTGCCTCATAGCCGCCGCGGGAGAGCACGGCCTCAACGCTGTCCTGTACGTCCTCAACGGCGATGAGGCCGTCCTTTATCTTGGGCAGAAAGTCCGCAGAGACCTTCAGCGCCAGAAAATCAATAATGCTGTCGTTATATTCGGTGCCAGTGGCATCGAATGCCTTTTTGATTGCGGCGGCTATCTTATTGATGTCAAAATCAACTATCTTTCCGTCACGCTTGATTACCTGATACATATCTTATCCTCCTATACTTTGTATCTTAAACTCCCCGCACCTGCACCGACGGCACATACTGCGCCGCGGCATCGGCAAGAGAGTGCATTTCCTTCTCGTCATACGCGCTCAGGCCGTCTATCGCAATAATATGGCCGGAGTCCTTGAATTGCTGGAGATAATATTCCTTTGCGCCTGCTATCCACTTCGCCGTGCCCACGATGCTCTCGCGCGTGTGCAGCCCGCGGACGACGGTGGTGCGGAATTCGTAGTCCACAGTCCCGCCCAGCAGGAAGTCCTTCGAGCGTTCTATTGCGCCGAGGTCGAGCGTATCAAGCCCGACGGTCTTTGCGTAAAGCTCCGGCGAATTTTTTATGTCCATCGCCACTCGGTCGACAAGTCCTGCGCTGACGACGTCCATCAGCCGCTCAGGGAAGGTGCCGTTCGTGTCGAGCTTTATCATAAAGCCCAGCGCGCGAACCTTTTCGAGAAACGACGGAAGATCCTTGTGCAGCAGCGGCTCGCCGCCGGTTATCGCAACGCCGTCCAGCACGCCCTGACGCTTTCTCAGAAAGCTCAGCACCTGCTCCTCGTCCGTATCCTGCCCGACAAGCTCCGGCAGCACGAGAGGGGCGTTGTGGCAGAAGGGGCAGCGGAGATTGCAGCCCGGCGTGAACACGGTACACGCGACCTTGCCGGGGTAATCCAGCAACGTGAGCTTTTGCAGTCCGGATATTAGCATAACGCGGCCTCCCTTCGCCCAATTCTTATGTCCATGCAGTATAATACAGTCATATGCTGCTCTTGTCAAGAGTAAATCACAAGATATTGAAACTTTAACCGGCCTGTAACCGAATTGACCACAAAATATAGTGCCGAGGAGCGGCTGGCCCGCCTCCCGGCACCGAGGGCTATTTTATATCAAGCTTCAAGGATTTTCAAGAGGAAAAACACATTCGGCGCATTTTTTGTCAATGCTGCACATTTTTTGCCTGTTCCAATTTACGTTCGCGGCGATTTCTGACATCATCGCCCATAGGCTTGATGTCGCCCGCCTTCTGGAGCGCCCATTTGGTCATCATCGGGCCGACCAGCTCGTATATCAGCACCGCGAAGAGAACGATGTTGCGTATCAGCGCGCCGTCCTCAGGCAGAGTGGACGCCGTGACACACATGCCCAGCGCGACGCCGGCCTGCGGCAGCAGCGTGATGCCGAGGTATTCGACGATGTTCTTATCGCAGCGCATGAGCTTTGCGGATTCGCGCGCGCCGATATACTTACCGGCAGAGCGGGCAAGCATATAGATTATGCCGACGAGCACCGAGGCAAGCTCCTTGAATACGCCCAGCTCCAGCTCCGCGCCGGAGATGACGAAGAACAGCACCATGAGAGGGCCTGTCCAGCGGTCGGAGTTTTCCATGATCTCTTCGGAGAGCGGGCAGAGGTTGCAGAACACGCTGCCGAGCATCATGCACACCAGCAGCGACGAGAAGCCCAGCGTCACGGGGCCGATCTTCACGCTTATCATCGACAGCGCGACCGTCAGGAACACGAAGCTTATGGTTATGGCAAGGCGGTTTGTGTTGGAGTTAAAGAGCTTTTCGATCTGGGTCATAACCCAGCCCGCGACTGCGCCGAGGAGCAGGGAGGCGGTAATCTCGATTATCGGGTTTGCGACAATGGTGTAGAGGTCGACAACGCCGCTGCTCAGCGCCTTGGCGATGCCGAAGGACACTGCGAACAGCACGAGGCCGACCGCGTCGTCCAGCGCGACTATCGGCAGCAGGAGGTCAGTGAGCGGCCCCTTGGCCTTGTACTGGCGCACGACCATGAGCGTCGCGGCCGGAGCAGTCGCGGCGGCGATGGCACCGAGGGTTATCGCGGCGGGGACGGTCAGTACGTCGGGGCGGATAAAGTGGAATATCAGCAGCGCGATATCGACCAGCACCGTCGCGGTCACGGCCTGAAGAATGCCGACGACAAGCGCCTGCTTGCCGGTCTCCTTGAGCTGCGACAGGCGGAACTCGTTGCCTATTGAGAAGGCGATGAAGCCGAGCGCGACGTCGGATATAAGCCCGACGCCCTCCAGCTCCTCGTAGCTTTCAAAGCCGATGCCGGGGATGCCCAGCGCACCGATGAAGCAGGGGCCGATCAGAACGCCCGCAATGAGGTAAGCCGTTACGTCGGGCAGATGTGTTTTCTTGAGAAGTCGGGTCATCATAAGCCCGGCAAACATTGCGATGGCAAGGGATAATAATGCTTTCATATATCTCATCTCCAAACTGCGATATTATACAGCATCCGCGGGCTTTTTTCAATAATAAACAGGCAGGAAATTTCAGATTTTCCTGCCTGTTTTTTGTGCAAAAGTTATATCCGTATATTTATTATATAGTAGGATAGTAGGACTCAGCCCTTATGCGGCCTTCTTGCTCTCGACACTGCGGATGACGAACAGCGTCGCTATCGTGAGCACCGCGCCGACGGCGATGCAGATGAGGGCGTTCTGGACAAAACCGGCGACGACGTAGGTCACGAAGCTGACTGCCGCGACGGTGATGACATAGGGAAGCTGAGTGGAGACATGCGTGAGGTGATCGACCTGCGCACCGGCAGAGGCCATGATGGTCGTGTCGGAAATGGGGGAGCAGTGGTCGCCGCAGACAGCGCCCGCGCAGCAGGCGGAGATGCCGATTATCAGCAGCTCGCTGGAGGTGGGGAAGATCGCGGTCGTGATGGGGATGAGGATGCCGAAGGTGCCCCAGGAGGTGCCGGATGCGAAGGCGAGGATGCAGGCCACGACGAAGATGACCGCGGGCAGCAGGCTGTAAAGTCCGCTGGAAGCGCCGTACATGAGGTCACGGACGAATTCCGCCGCGCCGAGATTGCTGGTCATGGTCTTGAGGGAGACTGCGAGGGTCAGAATGATGATCGGGGGAACCATGGCGATGAAGCCCTTGGGGACGCAGGACATCGCGTCCTTGAAGCTGATGACACCGCGCGCGACAAGATAGATAACGATGAGAACGAGGGAGATTATGCCGCCCCAGGGAAGGCCGACAAAGGCGTCGGTGTTGCCGAAGGCGCCGATGAAGTCGCCCGCAAATTCGGTGCTGCCGGAGGGATCTGCGCCGAAGAAGCCGCCTACATAGAGCATGCCTATGGTGCAGGTGATTATCAGGACGAGCACGGGGAGCACGAGGTCGATAACGCGGCCCTTGGGGTTTGCGGCTTCATCCTCGCTGCCGGCAAGGCCGCCGAGATCGCCGTTGAGCTGGGCGCTCATCTCGTGGATGCGCATGGGGCCGTAGTCGAACTTCATGCAGGCCAAGGCCACGATGAACACGAGAGTCAGCAGAGAGTAGAAGTTATAGGGTATCGCCTTGATGAACAGCTCGATGCCGCTGTAGCCCGCGTTGAGGTCTGCCGCGACGCCGGAGACGGCGGCTGCCCAGGAGGAGATCGGGGCTATCATGCAGACGGGCGCGGCGGTCGCGTCGATGAGATATGCGAGCTTGGCGCGGGAGACGCGGTGTCCATCAGTCACCGGCCGCATGACCGAGCCGACGGTCAGGCAGTTGAAATAGTCGTCAATGAAGATCAGAACGCCGAGGACGAAGGTCGCGAGTATTGCGCCGACGCGGGTCTTGATGTGGGTCTCTGCCCAGCGGCCGAACGCCGCCGAGCCGCCGGACATATTGACCAGCGCCACGATTATGCCGAGCAGGACGAGGAAGAGGAAGATGCCCGCGTTTCCCGCGATGGCGGCGATGAAGCCGTCGTTCAGTGCGGTGTCGAGCGTGCCGACGGGGGAGAAGCCAGCGCAGAACATCGCGCCGATGAGGACACCGATGAACAGCGAGGAGTAGGCTTCCTTGGTGATGAGTGCGAGGACGATTGCGATGATTGGCGGCAGAAGCGCCCAGAAGGTTCCGTACATAATATGTACCTCCAAAATAAAAAAATCATGAACAGAGCAGATACTGTTCATGACCTAAATATCATAGTCGGTACATAGTCCTGACAGCTCTCCGCTTACGCGACAGTCCGGCGGATATTCTCCGACGACCCAGGCATATCCGTTCGGGAACCGGATACCCTTCGGCGGCGACCCCTTTCGCTCCACGCTTCCCTGCGTTTTTCCGGAGCTACTCTTGATAACCGCACCTCTATCATACTTTGTTCAGTTGAGCTTATTATAGCCGCCGAAATCGGTTTGTCAACAGGGAATATTCATTTTCGTGATTTTTCCCGTTTAATTAACTGCAATAAAGTGATATTATATACATATAATACAATCAAGAGGATGTTTAAATGGCCAAACTCTTTGATTTTACGATAAAAAACGGCGCCGCGGGTGGATTCGGAATGTTCAGCGCGGCGCATTTTGCATGGCTTGCGGCGCTCGTCGCGGCGGGGGGCGGCGTGTGTCTGGCGTATAAAAATGCGGATGAAAATTCACGGCGGGTCATCCGCCGCGCGGCGGCATGGGGCGCGCTTGGGATGGAACTTCTGCGCTTTGAGTGGTCGTCTCACTTATACAGAGCCGTTGGGCAAGGGTTTCTTTGTCGA
>OHBM01003037.1_pt1 | contig 10605 bp, 10 predicted proteins | sample 1577251 | NCBI WGS metagenome assembly OHBM01 (sample SAMEA3541557, study PRJEB24748) | human gut metagenome | biome: human gut; feature: human-associated habitat; material: faeces | place: China | collected 2012
CTGGAGCTGTGCAAGGCGCAGGCGGCGCTGTCTTCCGTCACGGTCCGCTGCGACTGCATTGAGTGCGAGCACCGATGGCTCATCGGAAGCCCGGTCCACCTGCAGCGCATTTTGCAGAACATCGCGCTCAATGCGATAAAGTATAACCGCGAGGACGGCACAGTCACGCTTTCGTGCCGCGAGACGGACTCGGACGGGGAGACGGCGCGATTTGAGTTTGTCTGCGCCGACACCGGGATCGGCATGAGCAAGGAGTTTCAGGAAAGGGCGTTCGAGCCGTTTGCGCAGGAGCAATCGGCCTCGGCGCGCACGAATTACGGTGGCACGGGCCTCGGCCTTGCCATCGCGAAGGAGATCGTCGAAAAGCACGGCGGTCACATCGAGCTCGCGAGCGAATACGGCAAGGGCACGACCGTGCACATCACCCTGCCGACCGACCTTGTCCCCGATGAAAAGGAGGGCAGGGCATGAGAGGCGCGGAGCGTTCGGCCGGAAACACGGCCAAGAATATCGCGCTCATCGTGCTCGCGGTGCTGATGGCGGTGCTGTGCGCGGCGAACTGGCTCGCCGGTGTTTCGGCGGCGTCGCTCGGCTCGGACAATCCGCTGCGCCGGGTGCATGACCGCCTGTTCGGCGGTGCGACAGGCTATGAGATCCGCTCGTCGGGCGTGTCGGCGGCTTCGCCGGCGCAGCTCGCGCTCGGCGCTTCGGGCGAGCTCGTCGGTGTGCAGTACAGCATGACCGATGTTGACGCCTCGCTCGGAGCGGTGCGCAGCATCTGGACGCAGGCGCTTTCGGGTGATGCGCTCATGGAGACCGACGAGCAGACGCTGGCCGGTGAGCTGGGCGCGGAGCGCAAGGTGCTGCTGCGGTACCACGGCGCGCTCCCGCTGAGTGTGGTGTCCGGCTGGATGGGCGGCACGCTTGCGGACGACAGGATCAAGGTCGAAACGCTGTTTTACAGCGCGGACAGCGGCACGCTCTTTGTGCGCACGCCGGACGGCGCGCTCTATCTTTCCCATGCGGAGGCCGACCGCGGCGCCTTCGACCGGGCACTGGAGGACTTTCACGGCACGGACTGTACATTTGCGGGCGTGGATACGAACGTTTATCCCGAAACGCTGCTGTTTGAGGGCGAAAATCTGACGCTTCCGGTGCTGAAAAACGAAGCGCTCGACCTGTTCGCCGCGCAGAGCGGAACGGGACTCGCAAACCTGCTCGGAGCGTTCGGCTTTTCCGCCTACACAGATTTCTACAGCGAGCAGAACGACACGGTGCGCGTATTCGTGGACGACGCGAGCACGCTGCGGCTCGCAAAGACCGGGCTGATGCAGTACGCGACGACCGGCGACCAGAGCACGGTGACGGCGTTCGAGAGCGGCGAGGTCACAGGCTCGGCCGCGCTCGACGCGCAGATCGACTGCGCGCGCGTCATTCTCGACACGGTGCTGCGCGCCGGCGAGACCGACACCCATGCGTCGCTCTACGCCGTGAACGAGACCGAGCACAGGACGACGCTGGTCTTTTTGCAGCTGTACAGCGGTGTCCCCGTGCTCGGGAGCACGGATTTTGCAGCATTTGAATTCGAGGGCGGCGTACTGCGCGCGGCGACCGTCAATCTCCAACGCTTTGCCGCGACCGGAGAGAACCGCATCGTCCTGCCGGCGAAGCAGGCGGCGGCGAGCGCCTCGGCAGGCGAGCGCAGCATGATGGCGGCCTACCGCGAGGAAAACGGCGTTTATGTGCCCTCGCGCTTTTATCTGAAGGACGGAAAAACGGACTGAACGGAGGTGAGACCGCTTGCAGTGGGACAAGGTAAAAAATGTGCTGATCGGCATTCTTCTGGCGGTCAACCTGTTTCTGCTCGGCAATCTCGGCTTCCGGCTCTGGCAGAATTACAGCCGCGCATCCGGGCTGGACGCAGATCTGCGCGCGCTGGTGAGCGGCTACGGCTCGACGCTCGCGGACAGCTTTCGTTTGCCCGAGGATGTATTCCTGCCCGAGCTCAATCTCGACCGCAGCCGCGCGGACGAGGAAAACGCCGCGTCGGTCATGCTGGGCGCGGAGATGGAACGGACCGAGCTGGAGGACGGCACCGTCCGCTTTCGGAGCGGGGACGGCACCGTGACCTGGTACGCGGACGGCCGAGTGAACGGCGTATGCCCGATCCCCGGCGAAACGCCGGACGACGAGATCGCCGCCATTCGCGCGGCGCGCAAGTGCTTTTCGGAATGGGGTCTCGCCGGAGACGGCGCGTCCTATCAGGTGAGCGGCCTTTCGGTCATGCAGACCGCGCCGGTCGCAAACCGCCCGGTGCACAACCGTGAGCTGACGCTGACGTTCAACGCAGACGGCACGGCGACGCTTTCGGTTCGCCTGATCGACTCGGTCGGCTACATGGTCGACGGCGCGATCGGCGCGACGGAGAACGGCGTGCCGCGCATGGTCGCCACGCCGTGGGCGGACGAGGAGCTGCCCATGACCGAGGCGGCCGAGCTGGGCACGCGCAAGGTCATGGAGGGGCACTGCACGGTCGGGCTGGTCATCACGACCGACGGCACGGTCACGGACATCCCGCGCTCGGATTACATCGACGCCGAGGCGCGCGCCATCGAGGATATGAAGGCAACGGGCAAGCCGTTTCTGGTCGTGGTGAATTCGACCGCGCCGCAGAGCGCCGAGGCGCAGACGCTGGCCGATTACATCTCCGAGACCTACGGTGTGAGCGCCGTCGCGGCCGACTGCCTCGGGATGCAGACGCCCGAGCTGCAGGAGCTTCTGACGAAGCTGCTCTATGCCTTCCCGCTGCGCGAGCTGCGGGTGTTCCTGCCGCCTTGGGTGCAGGCGCTCGAGCTGGAGCATCCGCTCAAGGCGGCGCTCTATGCCGCCCTACAGGAGCAGGCCGCGCAGATCACGCGGCTTGCCGAGGCCGAGCCGATGCTGCAAAGGCTGACGGAGCTGGAGCAGGTGACGCAGTGCCGCGTGACGGAGGTCGACCTCGGCACGGGGACGGTCTGCTGCGAGCCGGAGCTTGGCGAGGGGCTGTTCTATCGCGTGCTCGGCCAGCGCACGGGCTTTGAGATCGAGAACGACGGCCAGCTGCTCTCCCTTCTGACCGGCCTTGCCGAGATCAAAAAGCAATATGACAAGATCTCTGCGGCGCTCGACGAGGCGCACGCCACCGGCTACGGCATCGTCATGCCGACCGCCGAGGAGATGAAGCTCGAGGTGCCGGAGATCGTCCGGCGCGGCAACAGCTACGGCGTGAAGCTCAAGGCCAGCGCGCCGTCGATCCATCTGCTCCGCGCGGACATCCGCGCCGAGATCAGCCCGATCGTCGGCGACGAGCAGCAGTCGCAGGAGCTGATCCACTATCTGCTCGGCGAATACGAGGGCAACACCGAGAAGCTCTGGGAGAGCAACATTTTCGGAAAATCCGTCTTCGAGCTGGTCAGCGACGGCCTCGCCGCCAAGCTCACGCGGATGCCGGACGACGCGCGCAGCAAGCTGCGCGACGCGCTCAGCCGGATCATCAACGAGGGCGCAAACGGTCTGATCTGCCTGCTGCTGTAAAGCCTGCGCTGGGAAAATCCGGAACAATTCGAAAAGAAAAACGGTAGGTTTTCCAAAAAACCTACCGTTTTCTGACATCTTGATACGCCGCGCAAGAAGTCCCTCCGGGCCGCTTATTTTTCCTTGTAGTACAGGCGGCAGTGGCAATAGCCCTCGAAGTTCGGGTCGCGGATCTGCGCCTTGAATTCCTCGCAGATGCAGCGGTATTCCTCCTTCCGCTCGCGGCGGCAGGGACAATAGCCGCCGGTGCGCTTCAGACCCTCCTGAATCAGCGCGACGACCTCGCGGTCCTCGTTGAGACGAACCTTTCCCATGTGGTTGCCCTCCTTGACAGATGTGCTGCTCTGATTGTAATGCATTGGGGCGAAAAAGACAAGTCCTGCGTGCGTTTTGACGGCATTTGGCAGTTACGGACGCATTTCGCTGAAGCGCAGCAGCGCCTCGAGCACGCCGCCGCCGATCGCCAGCGCCTTGTCCGAGACGAGGCGGCAGTAGCTCGCCTCGCCGCGCGGGTCGACGTCTCCGGCCTTCATGCCCTTGCAAACGGGCGTGCCGTCGGCCAGCAGACCGCGCAGGATGCCGCTGATCGTGCAGCACATCGGTTCGCCCTCGACCGTCGCGACAACGTCGCCGGCCTGCACCGTGTCGCCGATCTCGTGCGTCTGGCGGAAAATGCCGTCGGCCGGTGCGCGCAGGACGCGCTCTCCGGCAAAGCCGCCGATCAGACCGGGGATGTTCGTGTTGGGGATGGGCGAGCCTTCCGTAATCACGCGGCCGAGCGTGTGGCCGCGCATCGTCTCCACAACGGCGTGGCAGTCCGTCCCGGCGGTGAAGCCCGGGCCGACGCCGACAACGCCCGGAGCGTCGGTGATGGCGGTGCCGAGATTCTCCTTGGCGAGGATCGCGTCCACGATCACATCCGGATGAAGCTCTTTCGCGCTCTCCGCCTTCGGATCGACGATCACCGGCAGGATGTTCTCTTCAAGCAGCCGCAGCGCATCGGCAGCGTTCGCGGCAAGCCGGGCGCGCACCTCCTCGACCTTCGTTTCGCCGCGGTATACCGCCTCGGAAAAGCAGACGGTGCGGCGGATGGACGACGGCTTCGGAAGATCGGTCATCACAACGTTGATCCCCGCGCGCCAGAGCCGCAGCGCAATGCCGGAGGCAATGTCTCCGGCGCCTTTTATCATTACGAGCATAGCCTGTTCCCCTTAGAAATGGTTCTGGATCCAGTATAATATGGAATATCGGGTTGTCAAGGGTATTGGCTCTTGACTTTTTATCGAATTTTTCATATGATATCCATATAATATCGATATACAAAGAGGAAGTGCCCTATCATGACGCTCAAGCAGCTCGAATACTTTCTTGCCATCGCCGAAAACGGCAGCATCACCAAAGCCGCCAATTCCCTTCGCATTTCCCAGCCGCCGCTGAGTCTTCAGCTCAAGGGGCTGGAGGAGGAGCTGGGCTGCCAGCTCTTCATCCGTGACAAGAAAAATATGATCATCACGCCCAAGGGCATCCTCCTGCGCGAGCGCGCCCGCGAGATCATGGACAAGGTAAACGAAACGCTGCTGCTCATGCAGTCGGCCAACGAGGAGGAACGGTACACCATCCACCTCGGCACGATCTCCTCGATCTGCAACCGCGTTCTGCCGGATAAGGTCCTCAAGCTCAAGGAGCGCTATCCGCACGTGGAGTTTGTCCTCCACGAGGGCAGCACGACGAGCATTCTCGATATGCTCGCCGACGGCACCGTTGATTTCGGCATCGTGCGCGAGCCGTTCAACGTGGGCGCTTACAGCTCCCGTCCCATCCGCGATACCGCGCTCGGCGAGGGCGGGCAGGACTACTTCACCGCTATCGGCAAGTCGAACTTCTTCCCTGCCGACGATGCGCAGGTCGTGGCGCTCACCAGTCTGCAGGACACCCCCATCATCATCCACCGGCGGTACTACGATCTTTTCACCAACGCCTGCCGCCGTCAGGGCTTTATCCCCAACATCATCTGCCAGAACGACAACATCGCCTCCTCGCTGAGCTGGGCGGCATCCGGCATCGGCGTGGCGATCGCGCCGTATACCTCCGCGATCCAGAACTCCGATCCCACGCTCGTCATGAAGCGCATCGACAGCCCGGAGATCGTCTCCAAGGCGCACCTCATCTGGAACCGCAGCGCCACGCTCACGCCTGAGCAGAAGGCGTTCGTGCATCTGTTCGACTGATAGTATCCCATACGAAATGAGAGCCGGTTTTCCGCGGAAAACCGGCTCTCGTTTTATTGCCTTAATACCCGTGATCGACGTGCTGCCACGTGCCGCCGTTCGTGCGGACAAGGATCCACATCCAGCGCGTGTAGGTCTGCCCCGGGTTGAGCGAGGGGCTGGCGCCGGATTCGTCCACATCAAAGGTGGACGTGAGGACAAGCACCTCGTCGGCATTGTTGCGGTCGGCCCAGTCCTGGTGCTCGCGCGACACGTCGTCCCCGGCGTAGGAGATCTCCGTGAGCGTGCAGCCCTTCCAGCTGCGGGAAAAGTCCTTTTTTATGACGTCGATAGCGGCGTCAATGTCATTTTGTGTATACATTTCAGAAGCGACGGCCTTGGTCTGCACGTCCTTCACATTGCCGCCGCAGGCGGCAAGAGCGAGCAGCAGCACGGCGGCCAGAAGCAGGGATAGAAAGCGTTTCATTTCGTATTTCTCCTTTCACTTTTACGGGCGGAGCAGAGCCCCGCCCCTACAGGCACAAGAACCCCACGCGAGCCTGTAGAGGAGGGGCTTTGCTCCTCCTCTGTACAGCCGCGGATCGGATTTCATAAAAGAGACGCCCCGGCGTGTCTTTTGGTTCACCTCATTTAAACCGCGCGAAAAACTCCGCGAGCGGCTGCATAACGGCGAGCAGCTCCGTGACCGCCGTATTGAGCCCTTCCACATCGAGCTTTTCCGCGGCGTCGTTCACGGCGGTGAGCGCTTCCTCCGCGGCGGCAAGGCTCTTCTGCGCCTGCGCGAGCATGTCGCCGGTGCTCTGCTCGAGCGCGGCCCAGTCCACCTTCTCGAGCTGCGCGGAGATCGTCCGCAGCGAGTCGAGCGTATCGGCAAGCTGTGCCTTTTCAAGCTCCCCGGTCAGGCCGTTCACGGTATCGACGAGCCGCTGCGCATCGAGCGCATCCAGCTCCGCCGTCACGCTGTCGAGCCGCGAGACGATGTGCTCGATGCGCGGGGCGTACCGCCGCACACCGACAAAGGCCAGCGCCGAGCTCGCCGTTACGACGATGAGCAGCAGTATGCATACGACCGCCGTCACCTTCTGCCAGTGCAGACGTTTTCTTTCCAGTTCCTCCATCGGAAGCCCTCCCTCTTTTTATTCCTCGCCGCAGAGATAGAGATACATGAGCTTGAGCGTCGCCTCAAGCCCCTTTATGTGCGTGCGCTCCATACCGTGGCTCGCACAGACGCCGCTGCCGATGAGTGCGCCCTTGCAGTCGAGCCCCGCGTGCCACGCAGCGCCGACGTCCGAGCCATAGAATGGGAAGATATCCACGGTGTACGGCAGCTCATGCTTCTTTGCGAGCGCGATGAGCCGGTTCGTGAGCTCGTAGTCATACGGTCCGCCGGAGTCCTTCGCGCAGATGGATACGGCGTATTCGCTGCCCGCAAGATCGAGCCCCACGCAGCCCATATCCACCGTGACAAACTCATCGATATCGCGCGCGAGCGCGCTCGCGCCGTGGCCGACCTCTTCGTATACAACAAAGTATATGCGCGTCGGATGGCGGAACGCCGCCTTTTTCTCGCTGCACCAGCGCAGCAGAAGAAGGAGCAGCACCGCGCTCGCCTTGTCGTCGATAAACCGGGACTTCAGAAAGCCCGATCCGGTCATCGTGAATTTCGGATCGATGAACACAAAATCGCCGTTATCGATGCCGAGCGCCTTGACATCCTCGGCGCTTTTCACTTCCTCGTCGAGCCGCACCTCGAGATGGTCCGCATCCCGCGTCATCGTCGCGGCGTCGGGGTAAACGTGCACCGCCGGGGCGAGCGAGAGGATCGTGCCGCTGTAGCGTCTGCCCTCGCGCGTGAGCACCGTGCAGTATTCGCCGTCAAGCGTCGGGCAGATCGGCCCGCCGACCTTCGTAAGGGCGAGCGTTCCGCCGCTCTTCACGCTGCGCACCATCATCCCCAGCGTATCGACGTGCGCGGAGGTCGCCACAGTCTTGCTTTCGTCCAGCCCCGGCACATCCACTTCGAGCGTGCCCTTGTTGTGGACATGCGTCGTATAGCCGAGCTCTTCCACATAACTTTTGATGAGCGCGATCGCGTCGGCCGTGCAGCCGGAGGGCGAATCGGTCGTGAACACGGCGCGGGCATATTCTTCAAATTGACGGCGGTCAAATTCGATCATGGAAAGTTCCTCTTTTCTATGAGATAGGCATATCATAAGCCCCCGGCGCGCGTTTGTCAAAATGTACATATATGCCGCTTCTGTCCTATTGACAGGCACGGTTCACGGCGGTATACTTGTATCAAGTTTTTTATATAAATTTTTTTAACTATTCACATAAAAGGAGGCCACAGCCATGGGACAGGTCGCCATCGTGACCGGCGGCAGCTCCGGCATCGGCGCGGCGGCAGCGGAATACCTTGCCGCGCACGGCTGCACGGTGTACGAGTTTTCCCGGCATGAAAAAAGCGGCGGCAGCGCGTCCGTTCACCATGTGACGGCGGACGTGACGGACGAAGCGTCCGTCGCCGCGGCGGTTCAGTCGGTGCTCGACGCCGAGGGGCGCATCGATATACTGCTCAATAACGCCGGTTTCGGCATTTCCGGCGCGGCGGAGTTCACGTCGGTGGAGGAGGCCAAGCGCCAGCTCGAGGTCAATTTCTGGGGCATGGTGCGCGTGACGCGCACGGTGCTGCCCGTGATGCGCGCGCAGCGCAGCGGAAGGATCGTGAACACGAGCTCCGTCGCCGCCGTGACGCCCATTCCCTTCCAGACCTATTATTCCGTTTCCAAGGCCGCAATAAACTCGTTTACGATGTCCGTCGGCAACGAAGTGCGGCCCTACGGCATCCGCATCAGCGCCGTGATGCCCGGCGACACCCGCACCGGCTTTACTGACGCCCGCGCGCGCAGCTTTGCCGGGGACGACGCCTACGGCGGGCGCATCTCGCGCAGCGTTGCAAAAATGGAGAAGGACGAGCGCGGCGGCGTTTCTGCCTCGGTCGTCGGCGCGGCGCTGGGGCGCGCGGCGCTCTCAAAGAGCCGGAAGGTGTTCTGCACCGTCGGGTTTGTCTATCGGCTCGTCATTTTTCTCATGCGGCTGCTGCCCTCGACGGCGGCCAACGCCATTCTCGGCAAAATGTACGCCGAATAAAACCACCCCGAAAGGAGTTTTCCCATGAACGAACAGGAAGCCAAACGTCTTTGTGCGCTGCGCGAGCTTGTGCGCGAAACGTTCGCGCAGACGCTGATGGTCCGCACCGACACCATCTCCGACACCGCCGACTTCTTCGACGAGCTCGGCGGCGACAGTCTCGACAGTCTTGATGTCGCGGTGCATCTCGAGGAGATCTGCGGGCAGCGCGTGCCGGAGGAGGAATACGCTCTCTGCCGCTGCGTGGAGGACGCCGCTCTCCTGCTGCTCCGTCTCGAGCAGGGCGGCGCGCCGGAAGCCGCGCCGGAGGAGGAAAAGACCGTAACGCCGATCACGCGCTTTGAGGATACGCCGGAATACGCCGCCTTTCAGCAGCGTCTGCGCACGGCGGACGAGACCGGCAACCCGTACTTTCTCTGCAACGATTCGCCGCTGCGCGATACCTCGCTCCATGACGGGCGCGAGATCTTGAACTTCAGCTCCTACAATTACGCCGGTATGTCCGGCCGCCCGGAAACGGTCAAGGCAGCGCAGGAGGCCGCCGCGCACTACGGGTGCAGCGCCTCGGCCAGCCGTCTGCTCGGCGGCGAGAAGCCCATCCACAAAAAGCTGGAAAATGCCATCGCCGCGTGGAAGCATACCGAGGACGCCGTTGTTCTCGTCGGCGGACATTCCACGAACGTGACGATCGTCGGCAACTTCTGCGGCAAGGGCGATCTCATCATCTATGACGCGCTCGCGCACAATTCCATCCACGAGGGCACGCGCCTCTCCGATGCCGAGAGCCGCCCCTTTCCGCACAACGACACCGCCGCGCTCGAGACCATTCTCCGCTCCTGCCGCGATAAGTACGCCAAGGTGCTCATCGTCGCCGAGGGCGTGTACAGCATGGACGGCGACATTGCCCCCGTGCCGGAGCTTGTGCGCATCAAGAAGGAGTACGGCTGCTTCCTGATGATCGACGAGGCGCACTCGGCGTGCGTGCTCGGCAGGACCGGCGGCGGCGTGGACGAATACTTCGGTCTTGCCGGGGACGATATCGACATTAAAATGGGCACGCTCTCCAAGGGTCTCGGCACCTGCGGCGGATACCTTGCGGGCAGCCGCGCGCTCATCGAGTATCTGCGCTACAACCTGCCGGGGTTCGTGTTCTCCGTGGGCATTTCGCCCCCGCTCGCCGCGGCGACGCTCGAAGCCATCCGCCTCTTGCAGGACGATCCCTCCATCATGGAAAACCTGCACCGGAACATCCGCTGCTTCCGTGAGGAGGCGAAAAAGCGTCATTTCAACACCTGTCTTGCGGGCGAAACGGCGATATTGCCGATCCTCGTCGGGCGAGACGAGGACGCCTTCGCGCTCTCGATGGCGCTTTTGGAGCGCGGCGTGTTCGCGCCCTCGGCGGTTTATCCCGCCGTGCCGCGCGGCAAGGCACGGCTGCGCTTCTGCGTCATCTCCGAGCACAAGCCGGAGCAGATCGTAACGGCGCTCGATACCCTGCAGGAGGTCGCCGCCGAACTCGGTATCAAACTGCCTGAATAAGCAATCCTGCCCGCCGTGCGCTTGTGTGTACGGCGGGTTTCTGTTATAATCACGTCATGGAAGCGTCGATTAACAAGAGCACACACGTCGGACAGCCAGTCTTTTCGGTGCTTTT
>OHBM01003041.1_pt1 | contig 10593 bp, 14 predicted proteins | sample 1577251 | NCBI WGS metagenome assembly OHBM01 (sample SAMEA3541557, study PRJEB24748) | human gut metagenome | biome: human gut; feature: human-associated habitat; material: faeces | place: China | collected 2012
ATGCGCTCGGATACGGGCCGCGAGAAGAAGGGACTGAACCTGATGGACATGGCCATTAAAATATTATTCGTTTGAGAATTATTTTCTGTTTCCGGAAGTCATGGCGCAGATTGGTGTTGTAAAAAGTGTCGATGCGTTTTACGACATTTTGTGGAGTAAATATCAGGAATATCTCTATAAATTAACAAGTGTGAAAGCCATGTTAAAAAAAACGGGGATAAAGCTACAGTCCCGTCAGGACATTGTGGATAACATTGAAAATATCCGGATTTACGTGCGCGGTCACAACCTGTACGACATTTTCTACGGCCGTTATAAAAAGCAGGAAAATGAAATCCTGACGAAATACATGGAAGCTGCGCCGCGGGAAATTTTCGTGCCGTTGAAGACGCGGCCAAGCATGTCGCGCGACACGGCGAGCTGGAGCGGGTGACCCAAAAAGCGGATGCGCGAATCGGCGAGGTTGATGCCCGCCGACGCTTCAAACAGCTGCACGACCGCGCGGTCGCCGTTGACCTCGAGCACCTTGCAGCGGCGCGTGCTGCCGTCGGAGAGGACGATCTCTGCCAGCTCGTCATACGTGACGCCCTGCACATGGTCCACGACCATCAGAGGGCCGGAAATTTCGCGGATCGTCTTATATTCACGGATCATTCTTCTTTCTCTCCTTTCTCAGCGATCGCGGCGATCTGCTCTTCCATCTCGACGAGCAGGTTCGCATAGGCGTCCTTATACTGGTCGGCGGGCACACCCTTGGCGCGTCCGATCTTCTCGCGCGCGGGGATGGCGAAGAGCTCGCTTAAATTCCCGCCGCGCTCGGCGGCGCTCAGGCATTGCGTGTCGTACTGGCGGATCATCGCCAGCATGCGCGCCTGACGGTCGTACTCGGAATAGGCGTCGTTGTCGGCAAACGAGTTCTGCTGCAAAAAGTCCTCGCGGATCATACGCGCGACCTCAAGCGTGATCTGGTCCTTCGCGCTGAGCGAATCCTTGCCGACGAGCTGCACGATCTCGTTGAGGTTCGATTCCTCCTGCAGCATCGCCATGGCCCACTCGCGGTTTTCGAGGAATTCGTGTCCCAGGTGCTCGCTGTACCACGGGCGCAGGGAATCGAGATAGAGCGAATAGGAATTCAGCCAGTTGATGGCCGGGAAGTGGCGTCGGTAGGCAAGTGACGAATCCAGTGCCCAGAAGACCTTGACGATGCGCATCGTCGCCTGCGAGACAGGCTCGGAGAGGTCGCCGCCCGGAGGCGAGACCGCGCCGACGGCGGTCACCCTGCCGCTCATCGCTGCCGAGGCATTCGACCACGCCCGCGCGCTCATAGAACTGCGCGAGGCGCGAGGACAGGTACGCAGGATAGCCCTCTTCACCGGGCATCTCCTCGAGACGGCCCGACATTTCGCGCAGGGCCTCCGCCCAGCGGGAGGTCGAGTCCGCGATGACTGCGACGGCGTAGCCCATGTCACGGAAGTATTCGGCGATGGTGATACCGGTGTAGATGCTCGCTTCGCGCGCCGCGACCGGCATATCCGAGGTGTTGGCGATGAGCACCGTGCGCTTCATCAGACTCTCGCCCGTGCGCGGGTCGATGAGCTCGGGGAATTCGCGCAGAACGTCGGTCATCTCGTTGCCGCGCTCGCCGCAGCCGATGTAAACGACGAGATCCACGTCCGCCCACTTGGCAAGCGCATGCTGCATGACGGTCTTGCCGCTGCCGAACGGCCCCGGGATCGCCGCCGTGCCGCCCTTGGCTACGGGAAAGAACGTATCCACAATGCGCTGGCCGGACTGGAGCGGCGTGACGGGCGGGTACTTCTTCGTGTAGGGACGGCCCACACGAACAGGCCATTTCTGGATCATCGTGAGCTCCTTCGTCTCGCCCTTGTCGGTCTCAATAACAGCGACGACGTCCTCCACAGTGAAGCTGCCGGACTTGATCTCCTTCACAGTGCCGCTCATCTTGGGCGGCATCATGATCTTGTGCAGGATCGACGGCGTCTCCTGCACCGTGCCGAGCACGTCGCCGCCGATCAGGTGGTCTCCCACCTTGGCGACAGCGGTGAAGTCCCACTTCTTCTCGCGGTCGAGCGCGGGGACCTCCTCGCCGCGCGGCAGGAAGTTGCCGCCCGTCTTCTGGCGGATGACCTCCAGCGGGCGCTGGATGCCGTCGTAAATATTCTCGATCAAACCGGGGCCGAGCTCAACAGACAGCGGCGCGCCGGTCGTCACGACCTCTGCCCCCGGGCCGAGGCCCGAGGTCTCTTCATACACCTGAATGGCGGCGGAATCGCCGCTCATCGTCAGAATTTCGCCGATGAGGTGCTGCTCGCCCACGCGGACGACATCCGCCATATTCGCTTCCGAAAGTCCCGACGCCACGACCAGCGGGCCGGAGACCTTAACGATCTTTCCCATAAGGCTTTTGCTCCTTTTTTACAAAATGTCCGCGCCGACGGCCTTTTCCGCAGCCGCGTGCACGCCCGCTGTGCCGATGCCGAGGCTCCCCTCCCTGCCCGGGATGAGGATGACGGCGGGCGAAACATCCTCGCGCCGGCGCTCGATCTCCGCGGGGATCTGCGCGGCGAGGTGTTCGGTGATATAGATGATGGCGTAGTTCTCCTTCGCCATGCGGTGGAGGGCGGCTTTCGCCTGCTCGCCGTTTTCCGCGATGCAGGTGTCGAGCCCGAGGGCGCGGAAGCCCAAAACGCTGTCGCGCCCGCCGATAACTCCGATCTTATTCATGCTGCCGCCTCCCTTAGAGATAACTCATGCGCAGCCGCGCGCGGATGTCCTCCGCCGCGATGCCCGCGATCTTGCCGGATAAAATGGTGCGCACGGCGGTGAACTCCGCCTCTTTCGCGCCAAGATAGCCCGCCACGACCTCTGGGCCGAACGGCGTGCGCCGCGCCCGCTGCAAATAGGACATGAGCGCATCGTCGCACGCGCGCTCAAATTCCGTCAGGCCCCCGCCGCTGTCCAGCAGTTTGGCCGCGAGCTCGCCCGCGCTGTCAAGCGGCGTGCCGTGTGTGAGCGACGATAAATGATCGCCGCGCGCGCCTTTGAGCTGACCCGCCGGAATGTGTCCGCCCGGCAGCATCGCCGCAGCAAGCACATCGTCCTCGCAGCCCATGCGCCGTGCGCGCACGAGCGTACGCAGGTTGACCGCGTCGATCTGCAAGGCGACATAGTCCTTCAAAAACGTGCTGCCCGTCTCGCTTGCGAGCGCGCTCATCTCCTCGTAGCAGGCGCGATCGAGCAGCAGCTCCGCCATGCGGACATCGCCGCTGTGGCCCGCTTCGCTCTCCGCCTGCGCCATCGCGCGGCTCATCGCCGCGGAAACCGCGCTCGTCTCGCCGCGAAGCACCTTCTGCGCGTCGAAGCGGCCGCAGTCCATCGCAAGGCGGGAGACGTCCTCGCCGGTGCGCTTGCTCTTGAGTGCGAGCTTTGCGTTGTGATAGTCGTACTTGATCTGAAAGAGCTCGATGATGCGCTTGTCCGGTGCCAGCACGCTCACCTCGCGGTAGAGCTCTCTGCGCGCCTGCGAGAGCGCGTGTTCCACATTTTCGAGCGTGCATCGCTCAAGCGGCGCGTAGCCGCATTCCAAAAGCGTCTTGTAGCTCTCTTCCGGCGTGGCGGCGTCGATCATCCGCTCGGCCATCGCCTGCGTCAGGAGCTTCGCCTCGCGCGCATGCAGCGCCGCGGAGACCGCTGCGTAGTCCGTATCCCGATACTGCTGCATCCGATCCCCTCCTTATTCCGCGAAGAGGAGCTTTGCCGCGCCGCGCTCGGTCTTCTCGCGCGAAAGGGCGAGAAGCGTTTCAAACGAGCAGTTCACGTCGCATTCTTTACTTATAAGCACGAGGCCCGCGCGGATATCTGCCGCTTCGCCCGCAAGCGTATAGTGCGCGTTCAGCTCCTTGTTCGCTCGCTCGACGAGCGTTTCGCCCATCTCATCGCGGTCCTTTGCGCTCAGGGCGATTTTCTCGTCGCCCTTGCCGCCCGCCGCTTTCAGCAGGCGAACCAACAGCGAAAGGTACTCCTCGCGCGGCATGGAGCAGAGAATCTCCAGCGCGCGGTCGTAGGTCTCGGCGAGCACTTTCTGCTTGGCGCTGAGCGTCAGCTTGCGTGTCTCCATCTCCGCCGCGGAGCAGAGGCGCTCATAGCGCTCCTGCGCGGCGAGATGCGCGCGCCCGCCCGCCGTCTCGCGCTCTTTTTCCGCGCGTGCGGCACTCTCCTCGCGGATGCGCCGGAGCTCCTGCTCGGTCTGCGCATTCAGCTCGCTCAGCGAGCGCGCCGCATCCTCTTTCATGCGCGCGGTGATCTTTTCCATTCCGTTCATTGCGTTTCCGCCTTTCCGTGGGCGCGTCAGCCGATGTTGAGCAGCATCATGATCGACGCCAGCATAGAAAGGATGGCGTAGAACTCGACCACGATGCACAGCACCATGCCCTTCGTCCAGTGCTCGGGCTGGCGGGCAAGAATGTTGATCGAGCCTGCCGCCACGCGGCCCTGTGCGACCGCCGAAATGCCGCCGCCGATGGCGATGGGCATACAGGCGGCAAAGTAACGAAGGCCCTCCTGAAGGGACATATCCACATACGTCCCGTTGAACACGCCCATGCGCATCAGGCACAGAAAGCCGATGACCAGACCGTAAAGGCCCTGCGTGCCGGGGATGACCTGCAGGATCATCACTTTACCGAATTTGCTCGGATCCTCGCAGAGAAGACCCGTGCCGGCCTCGCCGGCAAGACCCGTGCCGCGTGCGCTGCCCGCGCCCGCGAGGCAAACAGCAAGACCCGCGCCCAGCATACCGATGGCGCCGCCCGTCGTCAGTTCAAAGATACCCATTTTTTATCCTCCTTACGGTTTTTCCGTTTTTTCTGCAATTTACTGTAAATCGACATATTCCGTGTCCAGCGTCATGGGGCGGAAGGGCTTTCCGCCGTCGACGTAGAACTTGTTGAAAAATTCCAAGCACTGCAATCTCAGATCGTGCACGTAGCAGCCAAGGAGATTGAGCCCGAAGTTCATCGCGTTGCCGAGCATTGAGATGATGATGAACGCGATCACGTTCCCCGGCATCGCCGCGAGCATGTTGAACACCTGCGCGATCACGCTGCCCGCGAGCATCAGCGCCATCAGTCGCGTGTAGGACAAAATGTCGCCGAAGTAGCCCGTCACGTGGTTATAGAGTGAGCCGAACACGCCCGTGAGCTTGCCCCAGCCTTTGCCCTGCACGATGGGGCCGAGCAGCACCAGCGCGCATCCGACATACAGCACCGCCGCACCCTTGCCGAGCGCCAAAAGCGCGATGCCGATAAACACGATCCACCACGTGATCTCCTCGAAAAAGGCGTCGAGGAACTTTTTCCGCTTGCACTTTTCGATCAAACTGATGGCCATGCCGGTGACGATCTGCACCAGGCCGAGCGCCATCGAGCCGATCAGGATCATCGTCAGATCGTCGAGCGGGTCGAAGAGCTTCGGCAGCGCGAAGACCGTGCCGGGGCTGACGATGGCGACGAGCTGCGTGAGGAAATCGCCGAAAAATCCGCCTGTCAGCGCGCCCATGATGAACGTGCTGATGCCGCAGAGGCCGAGCAGGCTGAACAGCTCGCCGCTCGTGCCCTTGGGCCGGTATTTTTTGCTGATGATGACCGAGGCGATCATCATGAGTAAGCCGTAGCCCATATCCGCCATCATAATGCCGTAGAACAAAATGAAAAACGGCGCCATCAGCGGGTTCGGGTCAAGCGTGCCGTAGGCCGGGAGCGAATACATCTCCGTGACCATATTGAGCGGCCGCGTCAGCTTGTTGTTTTTGAGCTGCACCGGCACCTGCGGGTACTCGTCCTCTGTCGGCTCGCGCGTTTCGATCGCGCAGGTAAACGGCTTGAGCGTTTTCTCGATCCCCGCGCAGCGGTCGGCGGGCAGCCAGCCCTCCAATAAAAAGACCTTGTCAGTGCCGACAAGTCGGCTCTTCGCCTCCTCGCGCCGCAGCGTGATGGCCGCGCGGTCGCTCGCTTCCAAGAGCGCCTCCCGCTTGCCTCCAAGGCCCGCAATGCGCTGTTCGATCTCCTGCCGCTCTTTTTCGAGCGCAGCGAGATTTTCCGCAAGCGCCTTGTCGTTTTCCTTCGCCGTGCCGGTCATGCCGCGAAAGCTCACGGTCGAAAACCCGAGGTCGCGCAGCGCGCTCAGCGCCCGCTCCTTCACGCTCCCGTGACACATCACGAGAAGATATCGCAGCGACCTGTCGCTCGAGGCCTGCTGCCAGGTGAGAAGCCCGTCCAGCGAATCGGCCAGCGCTTTGAGCGCATCGTCCGTCACATTCAGGCCCGCCGTGCCAAAGAACACCGCAAGCGCGCCGTCCGCGCCGCCGAGCGGCGCATCGACCGTCAGCCACGGGGCAAGAGTCGCTCGCAGCGCCTCATTTTTCGTGCGCTCGCTCTCGATTTCGCCGAGGCGGCGTGTGTCCTTGTTGATCGTCTCCGCCGCGGTGCGGGCATTTTCCTCGCTCTCGGCGCTGAAAAACGCCGCGCGGGAAACGCCCTGCCGCTTGCGGAACATGCCTTTTTTCTCCGGCGCAAAGCGGTCGAGCGAGGCAAGCGCCGTGCGGTACGCACGCGACGCTTCCTGCGCGCTCATCAGCGCCTTGTCGTCGGGCTTGGCAAAGCCTGATTTCAGTGCCTCTTCGCTTCCGTCGATACTTGAGATCTCCACGCACTCCATGTCCTGCATGGCCTTGAGCAGCGCCTCGCGCTCGCTCTCCATGCCGAGGAGGCGGAGATGCTTCATTGCTACGATTGCCATTTGTCGTTCACAACCTCTTCCGCGATCCACTGCGCCGCACGCTCAAGGTTTGCGCGCGCCGCACTCTGCATCTTTTCGCATTCCGTGCGCGCCCTGGCGAGGATCTTTTCCGTCTCCTCACCGGCGCGCTGCTCGGCCTCCGCCATCAGCTGCCGCGCCTCCACGTCGGCGTTGCGGCGGCTGTCCTCGATCTCTCGGGCAGCGGCGCGCTGCTCAACGGCGATGCGGCGCTTGGCGTCCGCCTGCGCGGCGGCATACTGCGCTGCAAGCTCTTTTTCGAGCTCCTGCACCTGCTGTAATTCTTCCATTGCCATGTTGTCGTTCACCTCTTTTAGCACTGCGGCGGGAAAATGTTTCCCGCTCAGCTTTTCCATATTATAGATTGTTTCAATAAATAAATCAATATTTATTCTTCAAATATGTTATGCAATTTAGTGATCGTTTTGTGCATTTTTCTTTACAGCTTCTTTATAGCACACTTCGATACCAGAATCCATGGACACTCGCTACCTTTTGTATAGGAACGTACACCCTTTACAATTTGTTCACTTACTGGTATTCTGCCCGCTTTTGCCAAGGCAACGCGCGCCGCCGCACATTTTTTCAGGTGAAAAAAAGAAGCGAGAGAGAGGGCTCGTCCATCTCTCCCGCTCAGGGATCATTCTCAATTACTGCCCGCTTACAGGTCGATCGCGCCGTCCTCCGCGGCGGCGTCGCGCAAAAGCGGCGCGCACTCGTCGAGGAAGCGCAGCACTTGCTGCTCGCAGCGGCCGATGTAGAGCTTGGGCTCCATGACCTGATCGAGCTCCTCGCGCGTCATGCCGAACGCGGGGTCGCCCGCGAGGCGGTCTAAGAGGTCGCACGGCTCGCCCTCTTTCATGCGGGCGGTCGCGGCCATGGAGTGCTGGCGGATCTTCTCGTGCAGTTCCTGACGGTCGCCGCCGCGCTTGACGGCCTCCATCATGATGTTCTCGGTGGCGAGGAAGGGCAGATATTCGCGGATGGTGCGGTCAACGATCTTCTTGTTGACGTGCAGACCGTTGGTGACATTCTGGCACAGGCGCAGCACGGCGTCCGCGCAGAGGAAGCCCTCGGGCAGGGCAATGCGGCGGTTAGCGGAGTCGTCGAGCGTGCGCTCGAGCCACTGGACGCTCGCGGTCATGGGGGCGTTGGCGGCGTCGGCCATCAGATAGCGGCTGAGGGAGCAGATCCGCTCGGAACGCATGGGGTTCCGCTTGTAGGCCATGGCGCTGGAGCCGATCTGATTCTTCTCGAAAGGCTCCTCCACCTGACGGTCATGCTGCAGGAGCCGGAGGTCATTGGCCATGCGGTAGGCGCTCTGGGCGATGGAGGACAGTACATTCAGAATCCGGCTGTCGGTTTTCCGGGGATAGGTCTGGCCGCAGACGGAGAAGCAGCGCTCAAAGCCGAAGGCGGCGGCGATCCGGCGGTTCATCTCGTCGATTTTCGCCCCGTCGCCCTCAAAGAGATCCATGAAGCTGGCCTCGGTGCCGGTGGTGCCCCGGCAGCCCAGAAACCGCAGGCTGCCCAGGACAAAGTCCAGCTCCTCCAGGTCCGAAAGCAGGTCCTGGAGCCACAGGCAGGCCCGCTTGCCCACGGTGACAGGCTGGGCGGGCTGATAGTGGGTATAGCCCAGGGTGGGCGTGGCGGCGTATTTCTCCGCAAAGGCAGAGAGATTCTTCATCACCGCCAGCAGCTGGCCCCGGAGATAACGCAGCCCGTCCCGGTACAGGATCAGGTCGGCGTTGTCGGTGACGTAGCAGCTGGTGGCCCCCAGATGGATGATGCCCGCCGCCAGAGGCGCGGCCTTGCCGTAGGTATAGACATGGGCCATGACATCGTGGCGGACCTCCCGCTCCCGCTGCCGGACGGTATCGTAGTCGATATCGGTGATGTGCTGCTCCAGCTGGCGGACCTGCTCCTCCGTTACCGGCAGACCCAGGTCATGCTGGGCCCGGGCCAGGGCCGTCCACAGGCGGCGCCAGGTCTGAAAGCGCATGTCCGGAGAGAACAGGTGCAGCATATACGGTGAGGCGTAGCGCCCGGCCAGGGGGGATTCGTAAACGTCGTGGGACATAAGGGTCCTCCGTTTCTGTGATTTTCAGCGGACGATCAGGCTGTCCCGCTCCGCGCCCACGGACACATAGCCGATGTGGCAGCCGATGGCCCGCTCCACATACTCCACATAGTCCCGGGCCGCCTGGGGCAGATCCTCCCAGGTGCGGGCGGCGGAAATGTCGCAGTTCCAGCCGGGGACGTACTCGGTGACGGGCTTGGCCTGGTCCAGCAGCACGGGGAAGGGGAACTCGTCGGTCTGTTGACCGTCGATCTCATAGTGGGCGCAGACGGGGATCCGGTCCATGTAGCTGAGGATATCCAGCTTGGTCAGGGCGATGTTGGTGGCGTTCTGCATCCGGACGCCGTAGCGGGTGGCCACCAGGTCGATGGGACCCACCCGGCGGGGACGGCCAGTCTTGGCGCCGTATTCGTCACCGGCGTCCCGGAGCTTTTCGGCATCCGCGCCGAACCACTCGCAGACAAAGGGACCCTCGCCCACGCAGGAGGAATAGGCCTTCACCACGCCCACCACCTCGTCGATGGATGCGCCGGGCAGGCTCTTAATAGCGTATATATTAAGAGGGCTGTCTTACTGAATGGAGGACGACAAAATATGACCAGACGCGAAGCCCGTGAGCAGGCGCTTTCCATGATCTTCGAAATGAACTTCAACGATAACTCGGTGGATGAAATGGTGGATAACGCCCTTATCTTCCGGGATGAATCGGTGGATGAATACGCGGTCCAAATTGCCCAGCAGGTGCGCTTGCACTGGGAGGACAACCTTTTCGCTGTGGAGCAGTACAGCAAAAAGTGGAAAGCAAACCGTCTGCCCAAGGTTTCGCTGGCCATTCTTATGCTGGCCATCACTGAGATTGCTTATGTCAAGGATGCCCCGGTCGGCGCTGTTATCAATGAGGCGGTGGAACTGGCCAAAAAGTATGCTGGCCCGGAGGATGCTTCCTACATCAATGGCGTGTTGGGCGGTTATGTTCGTGGAACGATGGGCGAAGCAGCCCTCCCTAAGGAAGCCGAAGAATGATAGTGGGGAGTGCTGCGGCCGGTGGGGGGCAGGCTCCCTTTTTGCAATAAACCCCAATAATGCATGGAAGGAGGTGCCATCATGCCGACGCAAATCATCAAGGTCTCGCAGCTTAATCGCTATGTGAGGGCTCAGTTGGAGGAGAATACACTTTTGGGTGATCTCCTTGTCAAAGGAGAACTTACCAGCGTCAGCTGGCGCAGCAGCTCAGGGCACTTCTATTTTACCGTCAGTGAAGGCGGCACCTCCCTGCATTGTGTGATGTTTGCACGCTATGCCGAAAGACTTCCTTCCTTTCCGGAGGAGGGCAGTACCGTTATTGTACGGGGGGCAGTTACCCTGTATGAACGGGATGGGCAATATCAACTTTCTGCTTATGATATCCAAAACATGGGACAGGGAAGCGGCAGTATCGATTATGCCGTCCTGCGGCAAAAGCTGCTGGCAGAGGGACTCCTTTCCACGGAGTGCAAACGCAAAGCGCCTCGTTTTCCACGGGCCGTTGGTGTTATTACCTCTGCAGAAGGCGCTGCAGTGCAGGATATCATCACCGGGATGCAGCGACATAATGATCTGATTCCGCTTATACTTTATCCTGCCACGGTGCAAGGCAGTGCAGCAGTAGAGCAGATTCTCTATGCCCTGCACTGTGTCAT
>OHBM01003043.1_pt1 | contig 10581 bp, 7 predicted proteins | sample 1577251 | NCBI WGS metagenome assembly OHBM01 (sample SAMEA3541557, study PRJEB24748) | human gut metagenome | biome: human gut; feature: human-associated habitat; material: faeces | place: China | collected 2012
GTCCCTGCCAGTAACTTTGCGCGTCCGCAGACGCGCCCCCCAAGCTGCTCTTCCCCCAAGTTTCCGTGAAAAACCAAAAAAGCGCACCCCCTTCGCATTGGGAAGAGAGTGCGCCCCGTTTGTCAATCAGCCCAGCGGCTTGATTTCGGTGATTTCAAAGAACAGCGCGGTTTCGCTGCCCTTGACGTTGAGCACCTTCAGCAGTTCTTCGTCCGTCACCTGCTGGAGCACCATGCGCGCACCGGCGGTGATGTAGGGCTTTGCGCCTTCCTCGGTGGAGGGGTTCGCGGCGTAGACCGCCAGCGCTTCGCCCGTGCGGAGCAGGTTCTGCTTCGTCTGGTTCTCCGCCAGACCCATCTGGATGTAGTACTTGTCCTCGTTCTTCACGCACGCGAAGATGAACACGCCCGCGTTCGCCGTGCCGTCGGGGTTAGTGGTGCACACGAGGTACGTGCCGGAGAAGGAGTTGATGGCGTTCATCAGCTCATCGCCGGTCAGGGCGAAATCCCCATAGTAGCTCGACACAGACGCAGAGGTGAACGCATCCGTATCTTCCGCCAGCACTGCCGGCATCGCCGAGACAGCCAGCACAAGCGCAGAACCCAGCGCAAGCAGCTTCTTCATAAAACAAACCCTTCCTTTCGCGCGTCCTGTATTTTCGGAATTCCTTTCAGAATCGCGCCGATCATGGCTCTATTGTACACCGCGTTTCTGTACTTGTCAAGGTTTTCACAAGTATGCCGCTGCCGATATTCAGTTGTCTTGTTGCCGTATTTTTAGGCACTGTGCAACGGTGCTGAGCATCTTCTGCGCGTCAATCGGCTTGTTCAGGAACAGGTTCATGCCCGCTGCCCGGCTGCGCTGTTCGTCCTCGGAGAAGGTATTCGCGGTCATTGCTACAATCGGGATGGTCGCCGCATCCGGGCGCTGCATCGCGCGAATCGTCCGCGTTGCTTCCAGTCCGTCCATCAGCGGCATCATCACGTCCATCAGGATGCAGTCAAACGTACCCGGTTCGCTTTCGGAAAAGCGGCGAACCGCCTCCTTCCCGTTCCACGCCTGAGCGACAATCGCGCCCGCGCCCTCCAGTATGTACTGGCTGATTTCCATGTTCAGCTCGTTATCCTCCACCAGCAGTATGTGCGCGCCCTTGATGGACGCCGCCTGCTCCGGCTTAGCGGATTCCGCTTTCGGCGGATTCGGATCTACGCGGAACGGCAGGGTGATGTAGAACGTTGTGCCGACGCCCAGTTCGCTCTCAAAGTGGATTTCGCCGCCCATCTGCTCGACAAGTTCCTTGGCAATCGGCAGCCCCAGCCCCGTGCCCTTGTAGGCCGTGCGCGCGCCGGATTCCTCCTGCGCGAACGCCTCAAACGCGTGCTGCTGGAACGCCGCACTCATGCCGCGTCCCGTGTCGGCACAGGTGAAAAGGAACGTCGCCGTCGTGCCGTCAAAGCCTTTCTCCTCGCAGGAGATGGTCACGCTGCCGCCGTGGCGGTTGTACTTGACCGCATTGCCGACAACGTTTTGCAGCACCTGATGCAGGTGCATCGGCGAGCCAATCAGGTTTTCGTGATTCCACGCCAGCGTCTTGCAGGAAACCTGCACGTTTTCGTGCCACGCCTGCCCCTCCACCATCGTCACAATTTCGCTGACCATCTGGCGCAGGTTGAACGGCTTCTCTTCCAGCGTCACCGCGCCGGATTCGAGCTTGTTCATGTTCAGCACATCGTTGACCAAATCCAGCAGGAAGCCTGATGCGGTCATGATTTTCTTGCGGCACTCCTCCTGCTTCGCTTCGTCGCCCGCGTATCGGCGGCTGATTTCCACCATGCCGCGGATGCCGTTAATCGGCGTACGGATATCGTGGCTCATGCGGCGCAGGAAGTCCGTTTTGACGATGTTGGCGCGTTCGGCGTCCTCCGCCGTCTTTTTCAACTGCAGCTGATAGTCGCGTTCGCGTTCCTTTTCCGCCGTCACGTCCTGCGTCACCATCAGCACCGATTCGAGCCTGCCGCGGCGGTCGTAGTTCTGCGGCAGCGCCGTCATCAGGTACACCTTTTCCTTCGGGTCGCGGAACTCCAGCGTCAGGTTCGGGTTTTCCTTCAAGCGCTGCGCCAAGGTCGTCAGGTCGCAGTAGCTGATGAACGCCTCGCGGAAATCCGGCGCAACGTTGTGTTCCGCCTGCATCCGCACCACTTCGTTCATGCTCCACGCGCGTTCCCTCTTCATCAGCTGCTCCTCCGGGTGCTTGATGATGCGCACCGTGCCGCGCTGGACGTTAACAAGGAACGTGAAGCAGTAGATTTCGCTGATGGCGCTGATAATCCGCGCCTGCTCGCTGTTTTTCTCCAGTGCGCGGCGGGACTGCTGGGCGCGCAGCCACGCGAAGCAAAGCCAGATTGCCATGTAAATCAGCGTGCCGTAGAGGATAATGGTGTTGCGGGAATTGTAGACGGCACGATCCGGGAACATGGCGTAAACCGAGTAGTTCTCAAACGCCGTGCGCTTGCCCGACCACGCCGTCGACCCGTCAACAATGTGCAGCCGCCCCGATTCGTCCCACTGCGCATGGGGGATGCTGCCCGCCTCAATTTTCTTTACGTCGCACCCGATGATTTCGGCGCTGCTGGAAGCAATGACGGTTCTGCCGTCCGAGACTGTGACCACGCCGTCCATTGAAAACGTGAAGCCGTTGAAAAGCGTTTCCAGCTTCATGTCGCTCTCGTCCTCTTCCTCGCGCTCGGCGTACGCCACAACAAGCCCCCGCGCGTCCTCGCGCGCGACAGCGGCAAAATCCACCAGGCGGTCGCCCACCTGCGTCCGCGTCATGTACGCCTTCACGGGGTAATCCACAATCTCCCGCACCGTCGGCTTTTGCAGAATCGATTGCAGCGCCGCCGCCGTATCGCCGTCGCTCGTCGTTTGGGCAACGGCGTTTATGTCCGCATCGAGGATGACAATGCCCGTCAGCCGCTGCGCCTCAGCGTACTGGTCAAGCTGTTCGTTTGTTATCAGCCCCGCTTCTGCGATGCGGGAACTAAGTTCCACCGTTTTGTCCAGCAGGCGGATTTCGCTCATGGCGCGGGCGTTCGACATGACGTTGGAATACTGTTCAAGCCGCGCCACCGCAAAGTCAAGCGTTACATCCATTGCCTCCCAGACATAGCGCGTATCATGCCACGTCAGCACGATAAAGGCTGTGACAAGCAGCACCAGATACAGCGTCAGCGGCATCCAGAGCATACTGATGAAGCCGTGCCGCTTATGAGAGGTTTCCCGTTTCATTTGCTTTCGCTTCCTCCCATGCGGACAATGCCGCTGATGCCGTATGTCGTCAGAATCTTCGCCACCGTGCCGTCCGCCGCCATTTCGGTCAGCGTCTGCTCCAGCTGCCGCGCCATTTCCTCGTGCGCACCCTTCTGGAACGCAACGCCGAGTTCCGCCGTGCCCAGCGGGGTTTCCAGCATTCGGTAGCGTCCTTCATTCTCCGCAAGGAAGATGTTCAGCACGCACTCATGCCCGACAATCACGTCCGCATAGCCCTTGCGCATGACGGCGAACACCTCCTCCATCGACGAGAAGCTGTACACCGTTTTGACCTTCGGGATGCCCGGCTGATCCTGCCGAATCAGCAGATATTCCGCCCAGCTCGTCGCCTGAACCGCCGCGCGGCAGCCCGCCAAATCAGCCAAATCCGCATAGGCGCTGTCCGCGCGCACCACCGCCACCAGACGGCTGAACAGGTTGAGTCGCGCCCATGTGTACTTGTCCTCGCAATTGTTCATCATGAACCCGCTCCACAGGCAGTCCACCGTGCCGTCTGCCAGCGCTTCGTCCTTATCCTCCCACGCCACATGGCGGAAGACAGGCGCATACCCCATGCGCCGGAAGGCCTCGCGCGCCATTTCAACGTCCACGCCCTGCGGCGCGCCATCCACGTTGTAGTAGCTGTACGGCTGATATTCGTCGCTGCCGATGATTATTTTCGGCAGATTCTCCCCTTCCTCCGCCCGCGCCGACGGCAGGAAGAGCAGCGCAAACAGGAGAAGCAGCGCACTGCTCCTCCCGATAAGCCGCCCAAGATTCCATTTCTGTTCACGCATATGCTTGTCCTTATGCCAGCTGCCGCACGGCGTCCAGCACAATCTGCTGCTGCTTCGTCACGGCATCGTAGAGGGTAGTATCCGTCAGCGGCTTGCCCCCGCGCATTTCTTCCGTCAGCGCGAACGCGGCGCGGTACAGCCCGTCAAAGCCGAGGTTCTGCGCCACGCCCTTGAGCGTGTGCGACGCGCGGAACGCCGTTTCCCAGTCCTGCGCGTTCACCGCTTCGGTCAGCTGGGCGTAGGTTTTGTCGTCGGCATACTTCTTCACAAAGCGCAGCATCATCGACTCCTTGGGGATTCTGTTCAGGGTTGCATCATAATCGCCGCCAACTGCGGCATAAAATTCCTTGAGCGTCATGCGCATTTCCTTTCTTTTGCGTCCGGCAGCAAAAAACGCCGTATAATAGAAAATGTTCATCCGAATGCAGGATTCCACTTTCCATTATACGGCGACAATGGGGATTGTCAAGCAGGTTACATTCATTGCAGCCGAACTTGCAACCGTTGTCTTGCGAATATTACATTTTGGGGCGATAGACGCCTGTTTTCACATTGTTGATGCTTCTGTCGAGTGCTTTCATCAACCCCCATTCATCGCCACCGATTTGGCGAATGAGCGGGCGCAGCTTTTCGCCAAGTTCGAGCGCCTCTTCCTCGCGTCCCATCTGCGCAAGTATGCGAATCTGCATCATTTCGACTTCTTTTGCGCAGGCTTCCCCTTCATGCTCACGCACAATCGGGATTAGCTTCTGTATTTCTTCATACGCTTTTTCGTTTTCTCTCCGCTCCATTAAAACGGAGATGTACGCCATTTTGTAGCTGCTGCACATCACATTTTTCTCGCCAAAAAGCGCCTTCACTTTGGCAAGCGCTTCGATGATGACATCCTGCACCTCCAGCAGCTGCCCCATTTCCTTCTTCAGCTGAAGATAGTTGTGCAGCGTCGTAAAATACGAGCCCGTGTCCTTTTCGGTCATTTCAAGCGCACGCTGGACATAGAAAAGTGCCTTGTCGTATTCCCCGAGATTATGAAAAACATTCTCTATCCCCGAATAGAAGGAATACGGCAGACCATCGACATCCTTCGTTTTTTCTTCCAGCAGCTCTACCAGTGCTTTGATTCTTTCTTCGGGCATGCCGACCAATCCCATTGCATACAGCATATGGGGCAGCGACCCTGCCGCTGCCGTCATGCGCTTCGGGTCGTCCAGCGCCTGCGTATAATAGGAAACTGCCGCTTCCAGCTCTTCGGGCGAAAAGCTGTCCATGTTCATCAGCGCAAGCACGGTTTTTTGCGCACGCATCCTCGCTGTATCGGGGTGATTCGGCGGAATCAGCTCGCCAATTCTGGCAATAAATTTGCTGCAGTTTTGCTGTCCAAGATTCTGCCCGGCAGAGCCGCCGATTGTCAGCAGGAACTCTATGTCCTCCTCGCGGCTTGCTGCAAGGTTCTCCATCACTTCCTTGCTGTCTTGCTCCAGATCGCCGCCATAAATGTCATCCAGCGCCAAACCCAAGCATCCGCTCAGGAAGCGTCCGCGTTCCGTCTTATCGCATTCGTCTTTTTTCTTCATCCGCCACTGTTTCAGCCGCGCAACAGGAATTTTTTCGCAGCTGTCATGCCTGACGTAAAAAATCGCCACAATCACGCCGCTCATCATTTCCACGGGCGCATCGGCAAATTCCGAAATGGTGCACAGCGCCAGCGGCATCACCGACATCAGGCGCACATCATTCGCGCGCCAGCAGCACTTGCACTCCTCGAACACCTCCGCCAGCCTCGGCACTTTCTCCATCGGCGGCAGCAGCGGCCGGAAGCTCTCCGCCAGCACGGGGTGCATGGCGTATCCGCGCCAGTTCGATGTCAGCAGCCCGTAATCCGCCGCGGTTTCGAGCGCGGACAGCAGTTCATCCTCCGTGCCGAAGTCGCGCAGGAGGGTCAGCGCGTCCCGCACCGGGATTGTCCACGCCGGAAACGTGGCGAAAACCGCCAGCACCTGCCTTTCGCGGTCGGTCAGCGCGTCGGTGGACACCATCTGGGCGATTCTCTGCGCAATCGCGCTGAATTTGCCGCCCGCCAGCCGCAGTCCCTCCGGGCTGATGCGGTCAAGCTCTTCCAGCAGCTGATTCATCGTCCAGCGCTTCATCTTCGCCAGATGCGCCAGCAGGATGATTGCCAGCGGATGCCCCGCCACGCGCGAAAGCACCTGATGCAGCGCCTCCGTTTCCTCGCTGCCCATGCCTTTCAAGTACGGGTCATGCTGGACAAACAGCGCCCGGCTCGCTTCCTCCGACAGCAGCGGCACGGCGATATTCCGGAAGCCCGCGCCCAGCGGGAAACGCGTCGTCACCAGCACATCGCAGCCCCAATGCTCTATTTCGCGCAGCCCCTCGTCCGCTTCCGGCGGCATATCGACGCTGTCAATCAGCAGCAGCGTCCGCCCTTGATAGGGCGCTTCCAGCTTCTCGCGCACTGTTGCGAGCACGTTCTCCTCCGCCACGCCGTCCAAGCCGTCAAACGCCATGCGCAGGCTGGATGCAAGGCTGTTTTCGTACTGCACCCACGCCATGCGGCTGAACAGCTCCTCCTTTGCCAGCACCGCCAGCGCCTGCCGGGTCATTTCCGTTTTGCCGATGCCGCCCATGCCCGTCACGGCGATTTTGCCGCCCTGCCGAATCGCGTCCGTCAATTGCGGCAGGCACGAAGCCGCATCCATGACGTATTCATCCTTTGATAGCCCCTGACGGCACAATTCGCAGTTGCGCCCTGTCATCGACAGCGGCACGCGCCGCCCGAAGGTCACATGGGACGAAAGCAGATACAGCGCCTGCGCCGAGTGCTCCTGCGCCTGGCAGAAATCCATCAATTCCCGGCAGCACATCTCTTCCCCATAGAACGCCAGCAGCACCAGCCACGAGAGCGTCAGCATGTCCACAAACGTGCGCGGCAGCGTCTCCCGCGATTTCTGCAGGTTCTCAAACACCTGCTCGTGCTCCGGCTTCATGCACTCCTCGTTTTCCATCATCATGCACACGAAGTCGGGCAGGGCGCGCGTGAGGGCATCCGGGTCATAGTGCGCGCTGCGCAGGAAGTCCTGCACCTGCTGGCTCAGGCGAATCAGCGTCTCCCCGGACAACAGTGCGTTCATCTCCTGCTGCAATTTGGGTGGAAGCGACTGCACGCCCGTGCGGTTCATCATGTCGCTCAGCCGCCGCGAGCGCTGCGTGCCTCCAAAGAGCGACGCGTGCCATTCCGGCGGAATGATTCCGTCGAGCACCTGCGCCCAGAACTTCACCAGCGTCAATCCCTTGCGTTCCGCCGCGGGAATCACGCCATGCGGATACAGCCCCGGCAGATTATCCGTCAAAAAGCGATAGACGTTTTTCGGGGTCAGTACTTCCTTTGTGTTTGCACCGCTTTCCATTTTCCAATTCCACTCCCTCAACCTGATGCGATTTCCGAATGAAAACAGGCCAAAATACGCTGCGGATTTTTTCATCTGGCTGCCGCGAAGTGGAGTGCGCGGACGTCAAAGGGAAAAACGTGCAGGCTGATGGCTCATGTTGTTTCGGGAATCGTATGAATTTACCTGTTTAATTATAGCGATTTTCGGCAAGGATTGTCAAGTGCTTTTTCCATATTTGGCTATCATTTTCCTATTTTTTTCGGCAACAAAAAACTCCGGGACGCAATGCCCGGAGAAAGAAATTACAGCTTTTCATGCCGTTTCCAATTATTTTGGCGCAGCGCAAATTTCTCCCGCCCTGCGGGATATGCATTTGCTCACTCGTAAGACACCGAGCGTTTCGACGCCGCGTCATCGGGGAAAATGACAATCAGCGTGCGTCCGCGCAGGAGGGCGATTTCCTCGCCGCTTGCATCGTAGTAGACTGTGCGGGAGGTCATGCCGTCGCGCTTCCAATAGCCGGAAATATGCTTGCCGCCCAGGAAGAAATCCGCATTGCCCTCCGCCGCTTCGCCGTTTTCGCCGATGACGTACATAATCGGCTCATTCTTGTTGTTGTGGTTGTAGTCCACGCGCGTGAACTGCACAATCACGTTCTGGAAGGCAATGGCGCTGTCGTCCGAATCGCGGTCGGCGTACCAGTTCGTCTTGCTCGTGCCCATGTAGCGCAGGTAGCCGTTCCACTCCTTACGGTAGACAAGGCGCGAGTTGTAGAGCTTCGCGCTTTCCCCCCATTTGATGTAGACGCGGGTGGCGCTGTCGCCGTCGGGCGCATCGTCGGTGAATCGGAAGGCGTGGTTCGGCGCGGCGTGGTCTTCCGGCACGAGGCGGCTCATCGCGGCGACGTTTGCATCCACATCATAAGGGGATTTCGCGCCCGCGCGGCTGGTAAAGTAGCGCTTGAAGTTCGTGCCGCCCGTAATGCCGCTGAAGATAACGCTCCTCAAGTCCGCGCCGAGCCGCTTGATTTCCGCCTTCACGTCGCTCCCTTCCACCTCCTGCTGACCGTAGAACAGGAAGCCGCCGCCCCACTCCTCGCTCAGCCACACATGCCCAATGCGTGCCGAGCGCACAAAGCCGACCGAATCCGGGATCATATCGGAGAAAACGGCGGTGATGCGCGTTTCGTGGCTCCTTGTCAGCGGCGTTTCGTAGAGGATATCCGCACACGCCACGCCCCACGGCGCGCGGTTGCCCACGCCGCCGCCATCATTGCCGATTTGCACCAGCATGGGCAGATAGCGCCCTGTCGCCGCCAGCCCCGCGTACCCCTCCGGTACATAGAGCTTGCTCAGCGTCCGCCCGGTCGTCGGGCTGATGCCGTCGGGCGTTTCATTCTCCCCCGCTTCCGTCAGGGTGATGTTTCGCGCTTCCTTCGGGTCGATGGTCGTTTCTGCCAGCGCCTGCGCCAGCAGAAGGCACAGCGCCGTCAACAACGCGGCGATTCGCTTCATCCCTTGCACCCCCGTTACTTCTTAATCGTCGTCACGCCGTCGTCGCAGCGGAAATACACTGTGTCCGGCTCCAGCGTCACGCCGTCCTTGGCGAACAGCTCATCCACCGTCAGCAAAATGTACCCTTGCTCGTAGAGCCATTCCGCCATCACTTTCGCGGTGTTTGGCGTGTTGTCCTTGATGTCGTGCATCAGCACAATATCGCCGTCGGTGAACTGCTTCTTGGTCTTGCTCATAATCAGCGACGTACTGCGCCCGCGCCAGTCGTAGGTATCCACCGACCACTGGATGTACGACCAGCCGACTTTCGCCTTGATCATCGCCGGATACACGCCGTAGGGCACGCGGTCATAGCGCGTCGGGATGCCGATGATGGAAATCAGCGCCTTGTTGACCTTCTCCGGCATGGCGCGGAGGGCAGCGGCGCTGATTTTCCGCGCGTCGCCGTGCGTCCAGTTGTGGCTGGCGACGGCGTGACCCTCGTCGTGCGCGCGCTGCACCAAATCGGCGTAGGGCTTCATGTTCTTGCCTATCATAAAGAATGTAGCCGGCGCGCCGACCTCCATCAGGCTGTTGAGGACTTTGGTGGAGTTGGTGCGCGTCGGGCCGTCGTCAAACGTCAGCGCGACGGTCTTATAATAGGAAAGATTGTCCGTCTCGATTTGCGCCTTTTCGGTCATGTACTCTCGGATGTCGGGGTAGAACAGCGTCGTCTCAATCAGCGTGTGATGCTCCGGATAGAACGCGTCCGCCGAGAGGTGAATGACCAGCGACATGCCGTGCAGCGTGAAGTCGAGATTCCGCAGCCCCTCGTCCGACAACACCTGCGCAACGGCATCCGGGTCAGGCGTTTCATCCGGGAAATAGTAGTTGATTTGGGCTTTGAGCTTCTCGCGCAGAATCGTCCAGCCCTCGCTGCCTTCGGGGAAAATGTCCGTCAGCAGGATTCTTTCGCCGGTCGTCATGTCGAACGTGCGGCTGGTGAACTCCTGCGCAATCAGGTCGCGGTGGTAGGTCGTGCGCGCCTGCACAAGGAAGCTCATCCACGTCAGCCCCGTTTTGCTATGGCGGATTTCGACATCCAGCCGGCTATTCTTATCGCCGTTCGCTTTCCCTGCTTGGAGCGTCGGGGCGATTTTGTCCGCGTACGCCTGCGCCAGCCCATTGATTTCGTCATCGACGCTCGTCAATGCGGTTTTGACCGACCACAGCCGGATGCCGCTCTTGTTGCTCTGCTTGGAATCGGTATACTTCGCCGTCACGCGGTGGCACGCCTGCATTCCGCCCTCCGCCGATGCGGATGCGGGCAGCATCGTCAGCAGAAGGATAGCTGCAAGCAGGCAGGCAATGTACTTCTTCATCATCGGAATGCTCCTTTCCAATGCGCGCGAATGTTGCGGCTTTTGTGCCGCAGGTGATGCTGAAAACAAACTTGTTTTTTTGCTGCTCCCGTCGCGTCTGCGGACGCGAAGTTGTTACTTTCTGGCGCGCAAGAAAGTAACCAAAGAGCGCCCAGAGGGGGCTGAAGAGGGTGCAAGTCTGGACTTCAGCCCC
>OHBM01003044.1_pt1 | contig 10576 bp, 7 predicted proteins | sample 1577251 | NCBI WGS metagenome assembly OHBM01 (sample SAMEA3541557, study PRJEB24748) | human gut metagenome | biome: human gut; feature: human-associated habitat; material: faeces | place: China | collected 2012
TATCAGCGATGGACAGTTTATAGAGTGCATCCGCCAGCGTATTCGCCCAGCCGATATACTGCCCCGCCGGGCCGCTGATGAACATGCGGCCAACGGCGGGGTAGTACCGTATCCGGCAACGCCCGCGTTCCGGCAGGCGCTCTACCCGCAGTTCGTGCCGCTGCACTTCCACCACCCGCACCCGCTGGCCTGCCCAGGTTCTCAGCTTCCAGCGTATGGAACCTTTGCGCAGTTCCCAGTGGAAGTTCATACGGCACTCTCCTTTGGCGGAGCATAAAGATCTTTACTGTCACAGCCCAATGCACCTGCAATTCGTGGAATCTCATCTGCACGGATAATTCGTCGGCCAGTGAGCATGTTATTAAATGTCTGTTTGGAATACCCGGCACGACATGCAACAGCTTTTTGAACGAATCCTTTATCTTTGATGATGTATCGAATATTCGTTCTTATAACTTTATCCCAATCCATGAGCATTTACCTCTTTTGTACAGAAATACTGTTCTTTGTTATATAATAATACAGATTTACTGTTCAGTCAATACTCTTTTTTCAGTTTTCCTGTACTTTTGTATTGTGCTTTGATTATTTAACGGGTAAAATAGAAATATATTGAAAGGGGCGTTACACGAATGAGCTTTGCATCCAGATTAAAAGAACAACGTTTGAAAATGGGGCTTACACAAGCCACACTTGCCGAAGCTCTGGGTGTTACCAAGAGTGCCATTGGCAATTACGAAACTGGACTAAACTCCCCTAAAGCAGAAACTCTGTTTAAAGTTTTTGAGGTTTTGCAGTGCGATGCAAATTACCTTTTCCAAGATGAAATGGCTGATATTCGGGAAGAAACAGCCTCTCCGGACGAGATGGCGATCCTTGTAAAAAAATACAGACGGCTTGATCCGCTTTCTCAGAAAATAGTCCTTTCTATTATTGAGATGGAATTGAATCGTACGCCGTCCTCTGACACCGAGGAAACACCGAGAAAAGATCAAGCCATTCCCGAAAATTGCATCTTTTTACCGCTTTCCGAACAGCCTGCCAGCGCCGGTACAGGTGTCTACCTAGGCCCAGAAGCTTTCCATTCTATAAAGGTAGTAAAGAACAGCAAAACCCTCCGCGCAGCCTTCTGTGTGCGCGTAAGCGGGGATAGCATGGAGCCGATTTACACGGACGGGGATATTGTCATGGTCTCAAAAGAATCTGTTCTGCAGGATGATATTGCTCTCGTCACGCTGGATGGCTGCGGTTATGTCAAACGGATGGGGGACATGTACCTGGTCAGCGAAAACAAAAAATATAAGCCGATTCCCTATGATGAAAACGTCATTGTTAATGGTCGTGTGATAGGTGTTTTACGGCCGGAGTGGATATTGGAAATGTAACAAAAGTTCATATTTCAAGTGTGCATTTCAATTCTAATAATTATTCTTATTATCTTGATAAAGCCGCATCATACCTTATGTGTGCATGAAATTTTAAAGTGTGCAAATTTGCACACTTAAAACAAAAAGAACCGTTCATGGAGAGAGCCTATGGTGCTCAATCCGTAAACGGTTCTTTTTTATGCGTTTACAAGCCGTAAAAAAGGCTGTTTCATGCGGTTTTCTGCTGTTTTTCAGTATCCTTGTTTACGCCCCGTAAACGGTTTGTAAACGCTTGTTTTCATCCCCTTCGCCCTCGGCCCGTCGCCCGGCAAAACGCCCCGAAATGCCCGAAATTCAGCTGCAAGTCCCGTTTCAGCATTCGGCGTTTTCTGCCGCCGTTTTGCGTCCCGCTGTCACCTAAAAACCGCTTTGTGCGGCCGTTTTTCGGCTTTTTGCAGGTTCTTTCACTCAACACTCCAGGCCGTTCGCGGTTTTCTCATTCTTCATGCTTTTTCACATTTATCCCGCAGAGAATTTTCAATTTTGTTCCCCGGGGTTTAGAAAAACTACACTTTTCCGCTGTACAGCAGCTGCGTGACCATCAAAACCGAATTATCAAGGTTCTGGGCGTTTGACGCTACGCCGAGCAGAACAGCGCCGGAATAGTATCCCGCTTCATGCAGCAAAGAATTTCCGCTTAGCCAAATGCCGCTTAGCACTCTGTTTCCCTCTGCATCCTCACTGTAGTATAAGTGGTCTTTATACCGCTTCAATACATCGCCCGGGATAAAAAGCCCCAGGTCTACAAACGCTCCCTGCTTTGCATAAGAGGCAAACACATCCTCGTCCGCTACAAACACATCCAAATCCCCGATTCCGAACAGCGCAGCCAGTACCTGAAGCGTTTGTGCGTCCGAGAGTGCGGCATCGTCGTAATGCAGGGTATAGTTTGCCTCGATGTCGACACTTTTTCCCGTCATGTCCACACCGCCCTGCTCCAGCAGCGGAGTAAACGGGTCTGCCTGTACTTCATTATTCGCGTTGACCATCACGGCATAAAACGCCGTATGCGCGCTGCGCGCTGCCGCTGCTGCGCCGGCCCCAGCCAGCACCGCAGCCAGAAGCAAAGACAAGATCGGAAGCTTATAATAATCCCAGATAAACAGCATCTTCTGTCTGGGAGCCAGCCCCGCAAGCGTCTGCTTATCCTTTCGCAATTGTTCTTTCCACTTCATCCGTATCCCCACTGCCCTTTCTGTTTCTCCAATCAGCGGGACTCACGCCGCACTGCTTGCGAAAAACGGTAGAAAAATAGCTTATGTTATCAAAGCCTATATCACTTGCGATTTTGCTGATTGAAAAATCGGTAGACAGCAGCAGCCTTTTTGCTTCTCTGATACGCAGCTGATTGATATATTCCCGCATGTTCATTCCAACCTCGGAACGGAACCGTTTGGAGAGATAATTTGGCGTGACAAAAGCAATGGATGCCACGATGTCCCTGTCGATATTTTCACGGTAATGCACCGTGATGTAACGCTTCACCTTGCTGATCACATTTTCTGAATCAGCAAGCTCCAGCAAATGTGTCACAGTGTAGTCGTATAAATGCACGGCAAAATTCATCATGTCAAAGACAGAACGCTCTGCTGTTCCATCAAGCTCACGTATCATCTCATCCTGAAACAATGCATGGGCTGGTATCGCATTGTCATTCAGATATGTATTGAACGCGCGGATCAGATCATGATGCAGTAGCGCAATGGCGCAATCACTGCCTGTCTTATCCACGGAAATTTTGTTTGCAATCGAAGATATCTCAGCTACATATTCTGTTTTGTCCCGTCGCTTGATGCAGTCCAGTATCTTCGTCTCATCCACCGCGGGCGGCACATTGCCCGCTGGTACGGAAGCCTCTCGGAACAAGCGCACCTGGCCGCTTTGCAGGCGGATTTTATGGAGCCTCCGCTGCAGCTCAGGCCCCTGTGTGGGCAGCTGCCATAGCTGTATCACCTCGCCCACCAAGCATACCGGCTGCAGGATCAGATAGCTTCTGCAGGCCGAAACCAGGTGATCGCACCGACGAACCACTTCCTGCTCAACAGCTTTTTCCGCCCGAAGCAGCATGGTCACGGTAATGAAGCGTTCACCCATATCGACGATAGAATATGCAAAGTCCTGCCGCTCTGCCACGATTTCCTGAGACAGATAATTGAAGCTGTATACAAGCAGGTCTCTGTTCCATCCGTTTTTCAGTGCATTGGTCGAATCTGCACTCACCAGTACACAACGTATACAGGAATCTGGCTGCAGCTCCAAACTGCGTCGGCCCATGGCCGCCGCAATTCTTATTTTTTCCTCTCCGTACAGTCCGTCACGTAGACGCTGCAGGAAATTGTTCAGCAACAGGTCCGCATGATGGGCGCTGCCTTCCGTGGATTCCTGTGCCAGCTGTTTTGCACGCAGCGTGGCAATCATTTGCAGCAGCGCTTCCCGCAGTTCATTCAGATTGATTGGTTTCGTCAGATAATTTGTGGCGCCGTAACGCACTGCTTCCCGGGCATATTCAAAGCTTTCATAGCATGTCAGAAAAGCGAACTCCGGATGATACTCCGTTTTACTGACGTATTTCAATACCTCTATCCCATTGCACTGCGGCATGCCGATATCACAGAGGATCAGCTCCGGCCGTTCCTCGGCGATGATTTCCTTGGCGGTAAGCCCATTGTATGCACGCAGTATTTTTGTGATGCCGAATTCATTGCAATCCAGACTGTTCTGGATAAAATCGATCGTTGAAATGTCATCGTCACAAATCAGCAGCTTCATCATTTTCCTCCGGTATCCAAATCTCTACGTGTGCGCCTCCTGTTTTCGCGTTGGATAAGCGCAGCAAATCGTTTCTATGGTAAATTAACTGCAGTGTCCGGCTGATATTCGTCAGGCCCAGATGGTCTTTCGCTGAACGAGGCGTCTCTTCTTCCGGCAAAGAAAACATGGAAATCACCTCTTGCGGAAAGCCTTTTCCATTGTCCTCCACGATCATCCGGCATCCACAGAAGTCTCCGTCCTGATAATGTTCACACTGTACAACGAGCCATAGCGGCTCATAAAGACTCATCGCGTGCTTGAAAGAATTTTCAACAGCAGTAAACAACAACAAATAAGGGACTCGCGTATCAGCAACAGAATCGGCACAGCCGATATATGCGTCCACACTTCCCGGAAATTTGATTTTCTGCATTTCCAGATAGCTTTTGACCTGCTCAATCTCCTCTGCTATACGCACCCATTTATTTTGAATATTCAGCATATAACGCATATATTTCGCCAGTGCCGCCAAATATTTTCGAATATCCTCGTTCCGGTTCTGATACGTCATGTTGCTGACAGTTGTGATTGCATTCAAATAAAAGTGCGGCCGCAGCTGAGCTCGAAGCATCTTCAGCTCATCCCGCTGTTCCCGAAGCTGTCTGTCATATGCTTCAATGCGCATTTTTTTCAAGCTGTCAGCCATTTCGTTAAAGCTGTTGAACAAGTCCGCAAATTCCTGACTGTTTGCTTTTTCCGCAATACGGTAATCTTCATTCCCGCCGCTCAACTCCCGGTTGGCTTTCAGAATCACGTTCGTGGGGTGAACAATCATCCTCTGCATCATCCACAGCAAAAGCAGAAAAAGCAGAACACAAAGGATGCTTGCACCGCCCAGCATTGCAGCGCCTCCGTTTCCGTTTTGAAATATATCCTCCCGCACTGTCAATATGATTTTTGCATCGCATGTTTCCAGTTCCGCCTGCGCCGTAATGAGGGAATTTCGGCCAGCCTTCACCCCGCCGGACGCATCCATAATCACAGCCTGTTCTTCCGCTGTTCCTGCAAACAGATACATCTCTTCTCCTACCGCCAGATAGCAGGCCGGCTCAGAACCCATTACACTATAACTTTCCAAAATATCATATTGGGACAGGCAGCTCGCCGTACCCACCATGTATTTTCCAAGGGCAATTACTTTTATGAAATACATTTCATCGCCAATTTTTTTGATTGACCAGGACTTATCCTGAAGTCCAATCTTAACTTCAAAATCAGTGGTATAGAAAAACGCTTTCAGTGCAGATTTTTTCTGATTTGACACTCCGTTTCCCGCTGAAAAAAGCCTGAGTGAGCTTTCTGTGTCGACCAGATAAAAACAAGCGCTGTCCTCACTGACCCGCAGCTTGTCCGACATCATATCAAGACACTTTTTCTTTGCGGAATACTGCATCATCGGAGTGCCCGCTCCCAACTCGGTATTATTATAGATGGTGAGCAGGAGCTCATATAAATGCTCGTACAGCATATTGAGACGTGTTCCTACTGAATTTTCCCACAGCTCTGCCGTATGAATATTCTGCTGACGGATATTCTCTACAGACTGCCTGTAATAACTAATATTTGTCCAGGCAAGGAATCCAAGGAGCAGTATCAGCAGAAAAGCCAGTAATCCTGTCAACGTCTTCCGCCAAGATCTCATAAGCCCCTCCCTTATGTGGACCAGCACATTCTTTGTCTTTATTATCCATTATAACTGCTTTCCCACTTTTAAAAAAGTTCCTTCCATTTAATTTTGTTCCCTATATTTTCAAAAAAGTACAATTTTATTGAAAAAATTTGTTTCATTTTCCAAGTCTTTTCTTTTAAAGAACATGCGTACAAAATTATAAAATTCATATTCATTTCTGAAAGACAATAACTTTTTTCTTTGCTAGACTGGAAACCGAAACATCAATCATCACCCGTAGAGGCGTCGTCATTCACGGACGCGCTGTCCTGGCAGGGAGGCTCGCAAGTACTATGCGTCGAAAAACAACAGAATTCATCGGCAATAATATTAAATATTTTATCATCGCTCCGCTGCTGACCATCGCCGAAAGCAGCACAGAGCTGCTGCTGCCTTTTCTTATGGGCCGAATTGTAGACGACGGGCTGAACGCAGAAAATTCCCGCAATGTGCTGTACATTGGACTGTGGATGATAGGCATATCCCTTTTGGGGCTTTTACTGGGCATTTTCAGCGCCAGAACATCGGCCAAAGCTTCACAGGGATACGGATTTAATCTGCGCCAAGCGATGTTCCGCCAGATTCAGACATTTTCTTTTGCGGATATAGACACTTTTTCCACCGCCTCTCTTGTGAACCGCTGTACAATGGACGTTCGCCAAATACAAGATGCGGTGATGCAAATCATCCGCATGCTAGTGCGCGCACCGACGTTGTTGATCGTATCCATGGTGATCTGCATTCGACTGCACGCCGGTCTCTCCATCGTGTATTGGCTGGCGATCCCTGCGCTTCTTGCCACACTTTTTGTTATCATGCGTATTACAAAGCCGTTTTTCAGCGCAATGCGCACTCGGTCCGACGCATTGAATGCCTGTGTTCAGGAGAATATGATCGCCATCCGTGTGGTAAAAACCTTTGTGCGTTCCAACTACGAAAAAGAAAAATTCAGGCGTGCGAACGACGCCCTTACCGACACCTCCATCGGCGCCAGTATTCGCATCGCTCTGATGCATCCCTGCAGCACAGTCATTTTCAATCTTGCCACCATTGCTTTGTACTGGTTCGGCGGCCATCTCGTGGGCAGCGGTGCGCTTCTTTCCGGAGCGCTGCTGTCTTATGTTGCCTATTTGAATAATATTTTGTTCTCCGTCATGATGTTTAATATGGTTTTGACGCGTCTTTCCCGCACAAAGCCCTGTTTGACACGCTGTATGGAGGTATTGAACTACGAGAGCAGCATCCGCAGCGAAAACGGCGGCGAACCGTCGTCCATGCAGGGCGCGATCCGCTTTGAGCATGTTTCTTTTTCCTACCCGGGTGCGCAGCGTTCCGGCTCTGTTCTGGAGGATATCTGCATTTCTGTCAAGCCCGGCGAGTTTATTGCCGTTGTGGGGCCGACAGGCGTTGGGAAAACCACATTTGTTAATCTGATTCCCCGGTTCTACGACCCCGTCGAAGGCAGGATCTTCATTGACGGCAAAGAACTGCGGACATGGGACCTGGGCTCACTGAGACAGCACATCGGCGTCGTGCTGCAAAACAACATCCTTTTCTCCGGAACGGTCCGTGACAATCTGCGCTGGGGCGCCCCCACCGCCACAGACGAAGAGCTTCTGGAGGCCGCCCGGGACGCACAGGCACACGAATTTATCCTTCATCTGCCCGACGGATTGGACACAGTGATCGAGCAGGGCGGGACCAATGTCTCCGGCGGGCAGCGGCAACGCCTGTGCATCGCCCGAGCGCTGCTCAAAAAACCATGCATTCTGATACTGGACGATTCCACGTCTGCTCTCGATTCTATCACGGAACGCCGTATTTTCGATACATTTTATCAAAAATACCGGAACACCACCGTACTGCTGGTAGCGCAGCGGATTTCATCCGTGCAAAATGCCGACCGCATCATCGTTCTGGATGGGCGCCGCATCTGTGCAGTGGGAACGCATGCGGAACTGCTGCAAAACTGCGGTATTTACCAAGCGATCTACGATTCCCAACAGGAAGGGAGTGAAGCCGATGGCGGCAGGAGGCAATAACGCCGGCCGCGGCAGGGATTACCGAAAGCCCAAGGATGTTCAGAGGACCCTGCGGCGGCTTGGGAGATACCTATGGAATTACCCGTCCCTTCTTTTTCTTGTGCTGGCCGCGACGATCTCTCAGTCCATTTTAGGTCTGACTTCCTCTTATCTGCTCAAACCAATCATCGACGATTGCATCGTTCCCAACATTGGGAACGCCGCGCCGGACTGGTCGCCGCTCCTTCATACGCTGGTCCGGCTGGCCGTGCTCTATCTGTTGACACTGGCTGCCTCCTATGGACAATCCGTTCTTTCGATGATCCTTTCCGAGCGGTGCACCAACCGTCTTCGTGCAAACCTGTTTGAACGCCTGCAGGACCTTCCCATATCGTTCTTCGACGCTCATGGTCATGGCGAAGTGATGTCCCGTTTCACAAATGATGCAGACAATGTGCAGGCTGCCATCGAACAGGGAATCACATCTTTTCTTTCTGCTCTCATTACGTTTTTCGGCACCATGTATTTGATGATACGGCTGAACGCTTACTTATTCTGCCTCACGTTTCTGTTCGTGGTACTGGCCGTATTTACAAGCCGCACACTCAGCCTGAAAAGCAAGGCCCGGTTTCGTCTGCAGCAGCGTGAGCTGGGGCTCGTCAACGAATACGCGGAAGAGATCATTCAGGGAATCCGTGTTGTAAAAGCATTTCATTATGAAGACCGGGCTGTGGAAGAATTCAACAGGCGAAGTGAAAAATTTCGTGATGCGGCCATTTCGGCCAATTCTCTCGGCATGTCGCTGATGCCGGTCATCGGGCAAATGATAGGTATTTGTTATGCCGCCACCACTGTTGTCGGCGCCTTCTTCATTATACGGGACTCCGGAACCGGCGCTTCCTATTTCACGATTGGCAGTTTGGGGCTTTATCTCACATACACACGGCAGCTTCGCGCTCCGATCAACAACATCACCAATCAGCTGGTGAGCCTGATGTCCGCACTGGCGGGCGCCGAGCGCATTTTCAATGTAATGGACAACGAGCCTGAACCCGATGACGGCGGCGTGCGTCTCACCTTTGAGGACGGAGACTATCAATGGGCCCTCCAAGAAGAGGAGACCATCCCACTGCGCGGACATATCACCCTGCATGAAGTGCAATTCCGTTATACTGCCGACAAACCCGTTATCCGCGGCATTACTTTAGAGGCCTATCCGGGCCAAAAAATCGCGCTGGTCGGTTCTACGGGCGCAGGCAAAACTACGCTCACCAATCTTATGAGCCGCTTTTACGACATTCAGCACGGCGCCATCACCTATGACGGCATCGACATTCGAAATATCCGCAAAAGTGATCTGCGCCATAGTATGGCCGTAGTTCTTCAGGATACGCATCTGTTCACAGGTACGATTCTGGAAAACATCCGGTACGGGCGTCTGAACGCCACCGATGAAGAATGTGTCGAAGCGGCGCGGACCGCCAATGCCTATGATTTTATTCAAGCTCTTCCGGACGGTTTTAAAACAGTGCTTACTGCGGATGGCAACGGCCTCAGCCAGGGGCAGCGCCAGCTCCTGAACATTGCACGCGCAATGCTCGCCGAACGTCCCGTACTGATTCTCGATGAAGCGACCTCTTCCATCGATACCCGTACAGAACAGCTGATCGAGCAGGGGCTGAATCGTTTGATGGAGGGCAAAACCGTACTTATCATCGCACACCGGCTCTCCACTGTCCGCAATGCAGACAAAATCGCGGTAATCGAAAACGGACAGATACTTGAATTCGGAAATCATCAGGAACTGATGGCTCAAAAGGGGAAATATTATGAACTCTATACAGGCCAGCATCTGCTGGACTGAGAAAGGATGTTTGTCAATGGCAAACCTGGATATCACCTTCCGTTCACAAAGCCTTACCCGCCCCACCACGTTTCATCTGATCTGGCCCAACGACGTTCCTCCCGACATGAAAGCACAGAACCCGCATTACGGGCGTCCCTGCAAAACACTTTTCCTGCTTCACGGGTATACGGCGGGCTACAAAGAGTGGCCTTCCTGCAGCCCCATCTGGGAGCTGGCAATGAAATACAACCTCGCAGTCGTCTGCCCGGACGGAGGCATCAGCTTTTATCTTGACGGCAAAGGCGCCGGGACCGCTTGGTGCCGCTATGTAAGCGAAGAATTACCCACTTATCTGCAGCAAAACTTCGGCTTGGCGGACGGCCCTGAAAATACGTTCGTGGGCGGCGAATCTATGGGAGGCTTCGGCGCGCTGCATACAGCACTGTCACGGCCGGAAACCTTTGGATGCGCCATCGCGCTTTCCTCTGCTCTCATCATCCACCAGGTAGCCTCCATGAGGCGCAGCTCCGGGCCTGTTCCCGCCATGGCCGATTACGATTACTACACGTCCACTTTCGGCGACCCCGCAGATGTGGAAGACAGCGCCAACAACCCGGAAACGCTTGTAAAACATCTACTGGCCGCCGGAAAAGCCGTTCCGCGCCTGTTCATGGCCTGTGGCACGGAAGATTTTCTAATCGAGAACAACCGGGCGTTTCATGATTTTCTCATGGAAACCAGCGTTCCAGTAAGCTATCATGAGGCTCCCGGCGTGCATAATTTTGAATTTTGGAACCAGTGG
>OHBM01003045.1_pt1 | contig 10575 bp, 13 predicted proteins | sample 1577251 | NCBI WGS metagenome assembly OHBM01 (sample SAMEA3541557, study PRJEB24748) | human gut metagenome | biome: human gut; feature: human-associated habitat; material: faeces | place: China | collected 2012
GAATGGCGGCAGATGATTGGTGAATGGATGTCGCCGGACGGGCGCTTCCATCAGGATGAAACGCCGGAGAAGCCGGGGTGGACGCAAAGCTATTGGGTGCAGGGGTGAGAAAATGGCTCCTGCTTCCGGTACTGGCGGCTGTCTGCGGCGCAGGCCTGCTCCTCTGGCGGCTGGGCTGTTTCCTGCCGCGCTGGATCGTCTGGCAGGAGGCAGACTGTTTCTGTACGGCGGAGGAAGGCCCGGAGCAGCTCAGTCTGCACAGAAAAACGCTTCGTGCAGTCTCTGACGGAAGTGAGATCTGGCGCTCGGCGGCAGGACAGAAGGTGCAGAGCCTGCTCTGGTGCGATATCGACCATGACGGAGCGCCGGAGCTGCTGCTCCTCGTCTGGCGATGGGGGCGGTTCGGAAAAAGCCGGCCGTTCTGGAAAACCGGACCGGACTGGGGCTGGTCGCAGCATATTGATATTTACGACTGGACGGGAAAGAACTTTCGCCCGGCATGGATGGCCTCGGATATCGGTCTGGATGCCGCCGCGTGGCAGTTTGACGAACAGCAGCGGCTTGTCATCACCGAACGGAGCGGACGGGAAAGTGCATGGGACTGGATCAGCTGGGGGCTTGTCAGAATTGCATAACGGCATTGGTGCAGAACAGGAGGAATGGACAATGGGGAAAATTACCATCCAGAATTATACATGCAAGAACCCGATCACGATGATCGGGTTTGAGGCGGGGATCTGCTGGGGTGCGGACACTGCGGATGAAAAGAAGAACTATCGCAGAGGGCTGGACTGTCTGGAGAGCGGGCATGGAAGAACGTTTGAGTTTCCGGATGTCTATCTGACGCTGGAGGGATATTCGGCAAGGGTGATCCGGGAGTGGTACACGCACATCGGCGGCCAGCCGACGCGGCTGCAGGCCAGCACGCGCTATATCAACTATGAGCATGGCTTTGACTATGTGACGCCGGCCAGCATTGCGGAGCGTTCGGCCGCAAAGGCGGTCTACGATGAACTGATGATGGAAATTCAGAAGCATCTTGCCCGGCTGGACGAGCTCGGCGTCCCGCGCGAGGATTCCGCGATGGGGCTGCCGCTCGGCATGGAGACGAGGATCGTCTGCAAGCACAACCTGCGGAATCTCATGGATATGTCGCGCCAGAGGATGTGCAGCCGTGCATATCACGAATACCGCGCACTGTTCAGCGACCTCTGTCGGGAGCTGAGCGGTTACTCTGAGGAATGGGACTACACGGTCAGCCATTACTTCATGCCGAAGTGCAGAGCCATCGGTTTTTGCCCGGAGAAGCATTCCTGCGGCAGAATGCCGCCCAGAGAATAGAGCGGAAATACCACACGGGAGAGAATCTGATTGCGATTCTCTCCCGCGTGGTATCCGCAGCATATGGCTCCGACGCAAGCTCTGTTTGACAAATCGGAGCCTCTATTACAGGGCGCAGATTTCGTCAGCAATCTCCTGTACCTTCTTATTGCCTGCTTCAATCTTTATGGCGTCAAGTTCCTGATACATATCCACGCCTTGGTCTATAGAATTGGCAGCCCGAATCCCTTGTGCGACATCAGAAGATAACCGCTGCCGTAAAGTCGGCTCATCAGCCAGCTGAGAGATTTTGACTATCCTGCATCTGCTTGTGTCCAGTGCGGCGGTTATTTCGTCTATAATCGATTGCTCGTGCATCACCCAGCAGAAAAACGATATTCTCATAGGCGATGCAGGAAGCTGTTCAGCAAATAGCAAATGGTTCGCATGACCATTGCCTTTGTTTCTTCCGTTACCTGAAGCGGGGCAGCATCCCAGCACCAATCACCGTCAAGGAAAACGCTGTTTCTCAAGGCCTTCTTTAATTGCTGGCTCACCGCCGTTTTACCGATGCCCATTGTTCCGCCGATTTAAATATAACGTTTTCATGTATCCCACGTCCAATGTCACTCTTTTGCGTTTCTGCGATTTTGTTTCAGCCGTCCCGGTCACTTATTCTGCACCGGTCAGCAGTTTGTCCAGCGGGATTCTTTCCGGGTATTTTTCTTCGGTCAGAATGTCGTATAAATACCTGTTATCCAGAATCATATCGTCCCGGATAAGCTGCCAGTTTGCCTTTTTCCTGAAAAACACCTTGAAGATCAGAAAGTTCATGATCGCCCCAATTACCGGCGTGGTCATGCCGAAAGCCTCGGTGTGAGAGAAATGGCATCCTGTTTTGGTTCTTTTCCCTTCAAAGGTGATGAACGCCGTTTTCTTGTCGCTCCGGAATACAATGCGGAAGTGGTTCTCATCCTGTTCGCATTCCGTAATTGTGCCGGTCACATCGTAGTCCAGCCCCATGACGATCTCGCGGAAGCGGATCTTGCTTCCTGCGTTATAGTTTCCGTTATAGAGATTGCATTCGATGTGGTAGGGACTCCATTTCACAAACTCTTCCTCAAAGTTAGCAGTCCATGCCTTTAATTTTTCATAGGAAGCCGGAATCTCTATCTGCTCGGTAAGTACAACCATTTTTCTATTTCTCCTGTCAAAGCCGTCATCCCAAAATGATTTTTCTAAGTCTTTCTAAATCGTCCTCATCCGGATGGGAAAGCGCACGGTCAAAGTTTTCAATCAACGCATCAATATTTGCCGGATGCTCCGGCCGTGCCTTCATTTTCATATAGCGATCCCGTACAGACTGCGGCATTTTACCCTGACACATATATTCTCCGACCACAGTATTGCTTGGGTCAACAGACTGCTTAACGTGATCGAGGATCTTCTGGAAATATGCCACACTGCCACCGAAGCCCGCCGTTCCGAAAAGGAAAACCTTTTTGCCTCTCAGCTTTGACAGCAGTTCCAAGCTAGCATTATCCGCGTTGCCTTTATCCGTCCAGAATCCGATATAGAGTATTTCAGAGTGCAGTTCTTGCGTTTCAGGCACACCGTAATAATCACAGTTTTCTGCCGGAAGCACTGCGCGAATTGTCTCGGCAAGTATTTTCGTGTTACCGGTCAAGCTGCTGAATATGATAGAATATCTTCCCTTATCCATAGCAAAAGCCTCCTGTCTTATCAAAGCGGCATCGGTGTCCGGGCGATCAGAATGACCGCCAGAATCGCGCCCACAAATGCCGCTGCCCCTACGACCGCCAACAACTTTTTGCTGAGTTTCTTCTTTGCTGCCTTGCCAATCAGCGCAGCGCAAGCCATGCAGACAGCCGCAGCAACAAGCGCAATGCCCAGCGTTTCCCATAGCCAAGATAGTTCATATAGGATTCTCATGTGTTCATCATCTCCTGTTCGTTAAATTGGAATTTACAAGACAAGGTTTTTCTTCATGAGTGCATACAACGTTTTCCTGTCATCATCAGATAATAAGCTCTCTTTTTTCAAAGCATAGTGATGCGCATATTCTGTATCTATGTATACGTGATTGCTTATCACAACGGCATTTTTATATCGTGGTCTCACATGGATATGCAAATGGGGGTTTGGTGTCGCTTCTTTGTAAAAGTTATTTAACAAACAACTCCAATTACTTAATTCAGCTCCTAATACCTCTTTGTAGATCCATTCCAATTTATCTATAATGGTTTTCAATTCAATCCACTCAGAAATATCCAATTCTGAAAGGCTGCCGCAATGTCTATTCAACACCAGAATACATCTTCCGACATAATCCTGTCTATCTGCCAGATAGACAGACCAATATAATGACTGATATAGCAACCACTCGTTTTCTTTATAATCGCACCATTCGCAGCCACACATCACATATATCTCCATAACTTCCGATTTGTCAGCCTTATTATATCACACACCTGGCACATTTTCCAGTGCGCGTATCACAGTGGCAATGCAGATATCCTGTATTACCACTGTGACTTTTCTTTTTACCTGTGTAAGATATCCCCTGTGCTTACAAGTTTTTTGAAAATTAAATAGTCCGGAACCGGTACATTCCGGCTTCGCCGAGCGACTATCCGCCTGATCGGCAGCCGGAACCATGAGTAATAGTATGCGGGTGGCCCTTGCATTTCTCCATGAAGCGCAGCTGGGACAATGATACGCCCGTAACTCGCGGCCCGGCCATAAGGAGGGCGGCGAGATGAAATTTCTGTGGACCTGTTCGCCGCAGGTGCCGGTGGACATTAAAATCTCAATATTTGAATAGGAAAAGCGAAAATGGCAATAATTACTTACGAAAGAAAGGAGCAGACAGATGAATGAGTTTACAGATTCCAATGCGGAACGTTCTTCACTCAGAGAGATAAAGAATGTGGTAATCGACACGTCAATTCCTCGCAGGGAGAGAATACGGGACTATGTTGCTCAAATCGGCAATCCATACTGTTATTTAGACGATGGTATCGTAGTGGAAATCGGTTATACAGATACTGAAATAAGCCTGCAAGACAGACTTTTAGCTTACGCAAACAGTATGGATCGCACATCAGGAAAATTGTGGTAGCGTGTGCGATTTCATTGACAAATGCACATTTTTAATGCATAATTAAAATGGTCAATGTGGATGGACGGTCATCCATCCGGACAGGCACCGGAAACAAATTTCCTGAAATACGCAGGAGGTTTGTTATGGCGCTTTATTTTGACGGGCAAACAACGCTCGATTCGGAACAATATGATGCTATTGCATACTATCGTCTGTCAAAGGATGACGGTGCAAAGCGTGAAAGTGACAGTATTGCGAATCAGCGCAAGCTGATTCGTTCATTTCTTCAAAATAACCCCAATATTCATTTGATTGAAGAAGCACAGGATGACGGCTATACCGGGACGAACTTTGACCGCCCTGGTTTTCGTAGTGTGCTAAATGCAATACAATCAAAAAGAGTAAATTGCGTTATTGTTAAAGATCTTTCCAGACTGGGGAGAGAGTATATTGAAACGGGAAAGTATCTTGAAATGATCTTCCCGTCTTTTGGTGTGCGCTTTATTGCCATCAATGATGATGTAGACAGTGAAAACAGTCGTGCCGGTGACGATATCATTATTCCGGTAAAAAATATAATGAATGAGGCCTATTGCCGCGAGTTATCAAAGAAATTGCGAAAGCAGTTTCAGATTCAGCGTGGCAATGGCGAGTTTTTGGGTGCCTTTGCCAACTATGGGTACTGTAAATCTCCCGATGATAAGCATAAGCTTGTTGTGGACGATTATGCAGCCGAGGTTGTCAGGGGCATTTTTTCATTGAAATTTCAAGGATATAATCAGCAAGCGATAGCAGATTTCCTGAATAACGAAAAGGTTCTTTCGCCGGCGGACTATAAAAAAAGCCAGGGACTGAAGTACAAAACAGGCTTTAAAACTTCTTCCAAATCGCATTGGTCTGCTGTGTCAGTCAGCAGGATACTGACAAACCCGATTTACACGGGAAAACTGGTTCAAGGCAAACGTGGAACGCCGAATTATAAAATCAAAACGATGAGGATGCGTGAAGAAAAGGATTGGGTTGTCGTAGAGAATAACCATGATCCGATTATTGACCCTCTGACCTTTATGATTGTGCAGCGTATGCTGGAACGGGATACCCGTACAGCGCCTCAAAACGATATCGTATATCCACTGTCCGGCATGGTATTCTGTGCTGATTGTAAGGCCTCTATGCTGCGCAGGACAGTGAGACGCGGGAATAAAACATTCCGTTATTATGTTTGCTCAGCCAACAAAAGAGGAAACGGCTGCAGCAGCCATAGCTTTGAACAGAGCAAATTAGAGCAGACTGTTTTACGTGCGATTACCAAACAGATTGATATCATTTTAGACACCGATGAGCTGCTGAATGCAATGGGAAAAAGCAAAATTGAAAATGCCCATATCAGGCGCTTGGATCTGGCAATTGTCCAGAAAAACAGCGAACTCGACCGGTACTGCAATTTTCGCATGAAATTATATGAAGCCCTCAACGACGATTTAATCGATCGGGATGAATATGAGAAAATGCGGAACAAATATACTGGGATGATCGAGGAAACTGAGAATATAATCCGACAGTTATCTGCCGACAGAGAGAAATCGCTGACAAATACCACGCCTCGGGATTGGATGGCATCTATTGCAAAATTCAAGGGCATTACAGCGCTTTCAAGAGAGGCTGTCATTACCCTTGTCGATAGAATCTATGTTTATGAGGATAAGCATATCCGAATTGATTTTAATTTCAGGAATGAACTGGCGTATTATAAGGAAATTCTTCAGCAGAAGGAGGTGGGCTGAAATGGCACGAAAAAGTCGGGCAAATAACGCTCTGATAATATCCGACACAAAAAATAAGATGTGGAATGCCGGACTTTACGGTCGTCTTTCCGTAGAAGATGGAGATGACACAGAGCAAAACTCAATCGGCAACCAAAAGAAAATCGGCAATCGTTTTCTTGCCGACAAGCCGGATATTGTGCTTGTTGACACATACTCGGACCATGGCTGCACGGGAATGAATTTTGAACGTCCTGACTTCAAGAGAATGTTTGAGGATATAAAATCCGGCAGAATCAACTGCATCATTGTGAAGGATATTTCCAGATTGGGTCGCCATTTTGTAATGACGAGCAATTTTGTTGAACGCATATTTCCGGAAATGGGGGTGCGGCTGATTTGTGTGAACGACGGGTATGATAGTTCCGAACCGAACGCCGACTCGTCGGCCTTGACGCTTCCGCTGAAAATGGTGATGAATGACTACTATGTCAAGGATATCTCCCAAAAAATCCGCTCGTCTATACATGCCAAAATGGACAGCGGTGAATACCTGCCGTCTGCAGGCAGCATTCCATACGGATACATCAGAGATCCGGAAAACAACACATTTCAGGTCGACGAGGAGACAGCCCCGGTTGTTTTGCGGATTTTTCAAATGCGGGCTGACAGAGTCAGCTTTAACGGTATATGCCGTGAATTGAATTCAGAAAGGATTCCATGCCCTGGTAAAATTCGCTATGAACGTGGTGTGACCATGGCGGAAAAGTATAAGGACGCATTGTGGATACCAGGTACTGTACGAAAAATCACGCAGGACGCAGCATATATTGGCTGCCGCGTTCACGGTAAGGCAATGCGGAGCAAGGTTGGTCTCGATAAAAAACGGCGTCCGGAGGATGAGTGGAAAATCATTGAAAATGCACATCCGGCGCTTGTGCCTGAAAAATTATTTGACTATGTTCAGAGGGTAAACTTCGAGGAACTTGAAAAGCGAAAGCGTTATGTTCAACGGAATAGTGCAGAAGAAGATTACAGAGATTTGTTCCGGGGATTGGTTTATTGCGCGGATTGTCGCAGCCTCATGTCAGCCAGCAAAGGCTGCGCACGGGTTGGTGCGAATACCCCGAGCCGCATTTTTTATGATTGCAACACCTATCGGTATTCTGGGCACACACGCTGTACAAGCCACTATGTCAGGCAGGAACAGATTTATGCTGTGGTCAAGAATGCGATCGATCAGCAAACAAAGGTGGCTGTTGATATTGAGCAGCTTGTTGCAAGTATCAAGAATTCTCCTGAAACCAAGCGGTTTTTTACAGAAGCGGCAGAAACCGCTGAAGGCATATCTGCGAAGCGGCAAAAGGTAGAGAATAGAATGGAACGGCTTCTTACCGATTTAACCGAGCAAATGATTGATCGGAATGAGTATGGGTATATGAAGGCAAGGTATTCTCAGCAGTTGAAGGAGCTTTTGGATGCGGAAGAAGCGGCAGCAGCCAGAAGGAATGCAGTGCAGGAAAAAATAACTGTTACGCAGGAATGGATATGTAATATGAAGGAGTATCAATCCCTGCCGGCTCTTACGCCGGAAATCCTGAGACTGCTTATAAAGGAGATTCAGGTTCATAGCAACCGGAGCATCACCATTGTTTTCAATTTCAGTGATCCGTATAAGTCGATTACCGAGCTGCGGAATTGTGTGGAGGAGGTGCGTCAGGTTGGATGAGCGAATGGATATTTCGTATTTGAGATTATCAAAGGAAGACGGCGATGTCGAAGACGGCAGCATAGATGAAAGCTGCAGCATTCAGTCGCAGCGCACATGTATCAGACAGTATCTGCATCGCAATGGGTTCTCAGTTGATCGTCTTTCGGAAATCATAGATGACGGCTACAGCGGGACAACGATGAATCGTCCCGGAATGAATCGTCTGATAAAGTTGGTCGAATCCGGAAAGGTGCGGACGATTATTGTGCGTGATTTTTCTCGATTTGCTCGCAGCTATTTGGAAGCCGGACATTATCTTGAATTTATTTTTCCGGTTTACAATGTCCGATTTATATCCATAAACGATCAGTTTGATAGTTTGGAGCTCGGAGAATCGACCGGCGGACTTGAACTGGCAATACGCAACCTGATCAACCAAATGTACTCCAAAGATATTTCAAGGAAAATCAAAAGTGCTGTTGATCTGAAAAAGCTGAGCGGTGAATTTGTTTACGGAACGGCTCCTTATGGCTATAAGAAGGGTGAAGTGCGAAACACCATTGTGGTTGACAAACCGGCTGCACAGATAGTCAGGCAGATATTTGAATGGGCCGCAGGAGGGATTACCGTAACAGGTATCGCGCAAAGGCTGAATGCAGCATCAATACCGACGCCATCCGTATACCTTGCCGATATCAGAGGAAAATATAAAGCTCGTTCCTCATGGAGCTATGAATCGGTTCGGAATATACTATCCAATCGCATTTACACCGGGGATACCGTGCCGTTTAAGTCACATGTTGTGCGTGTCGGCAGCGATCATGTAAAGCAGGTGCCGCCAGAACTGCAGCAGGTTATCCCGAATACGCACGAGGCGATTGTCAGCCGTGAACAGTATGATCAGGCTTTAACTGTTATAAAATCAGTAAAAAAGAGCCGAAGCGCACGGTCAAATAACCCATTCACTTCATTGCTCATATGCGGCTGCTGCGGAAACCGACTAAGCAAGGGAAAGGAAAAAAACAAAACATGGCTGTGCTCTATGCACCGTTATAATCCCAAAACGGATTGCAAAAGCGTGCGCATAAATAACGATCAGCTTGAGCAGATTGCTTTACGAGCCATCGCAACACAGTGCAGTCTTTTGGATGCGAAAGTACAAACGATCAAAAGAGAGAGCAATTCCGCAAAATCCAGCGATCAGATACTCCGGAGTGAATGCCAATCGTTACACAGACAAATAGACCGTATTCAAGCGGATAAGATGGCGCTCTACGAGCGGTACGCTTGCGGAAATATTACGAAGGAAGAATATGCCTTGGAAAAGAACTCGCTGTCCGCACGAGAGGAAGAACGCAAGGCACAGTATGTCATGGCGGAGCAAAAGCAGGCATTGCTGAAAGAAAAAATCCGCATGAGCACCGACCAAATTTTAGCTGTCGAAAAGATTGCCCCGTATCAGGGACTGATAAAACTGACACCGGAGCTTGCAAAGGAACTCATTAAAAGAATTATCGTTCGACCGGACAAAAGCATCCGTATCGAATGGAATTTCTCGGACGAGCTTTCCGGATTCGTGGGATTCCCCGAAATCCGCTTTGAAGAGCAAGCCATATAAAAGATATTTCAAAAAAATGTTGTCCCTATCTTGACACAGCCATGAGCGGCAGTCCCATTATCCAGAACGGTAAATTTGTAGGCGCTGTAACGCATGTTCTGGTGAACGACCCCACTCAGGGCTACGGCATTCTTCTGGAGCACATGCTGGAGGCAGCGGGCTGAAGAAATGACAGGGGCGTGAATCGCCCCTGTCATTTCAGCTTGTCAAAAAAGGACGGCGCCCGTTGCAAATCCGTTGGGGCTGCGGTATACTTGAATCAAAAAGCCGGATACACTTTCGCCGACGGAAATTCGGCTGTGCCGGGGCCTGCCGGCGGAGGGCGGCGCAGGTCGGTGACATTTTTGTCACAGACGGAAGCGAAGCGGCCTGGTATACTGGACCCGATAAGGAGGGAGCACAGATGCACAGAATACTGCTGGCGGAGGATGACGACGCCATTGTCCGTCTGCTGACGGATTTTTTGCGGGAGGAGGGCTTCGCCGTGACGGCGGCGGCAGGGGAGCGCTCCGCCCGGGAGGCCCTGGAACGGGAGCGGTTTGACCTGGCTCTGGTGGACTTGCAGCTGGCGGACGGCTCGGGCTTCGGCGTGTGCGCCGCCGCCCGGGCCCGGCAGCTGCCGGTGATCTTTCTGACAGCCTCCAGCGACGAGAGCACCGTAGTATCCGGCTTTGACATGGGGGCCGACGACTATGTGGCCAAGCCCTTCCGGCCCCGGGAGCTGGTGTCCCGGATCCGCAGCGTCCTGCGCCGGTGCGGCAGGGACAAGGCAGTGGTGACCCTGGGCGATGTCCAGGCGGACATCGAGCGGGGCCAGGTGACGAAAAACGGGGCGGACGTATATCTGACGGCCCTGGAATACCGGCTTCTGCTGGTATTCGTCAACAACCGGGGAAAGGTCCTGTCCCGCAGCTGCCTGCTGGAGGAGATCTGGGACGTGGCGGGGGATTTTGTCAATGACAACACCTTGACGGTATATATCAAGCGTCTGCGGGAGAAGATCGAGCCTTCTATATATTGGCAGTATATTTCGGAAGCG
>OHBM01003047.1_pt1 | contig 10572 bp, 8 predicted proteins | sample 1577251 | NCBI WGS metagenome assembly OHBM01 (sample SAMEA3541557, study PRJEB24748) | human gut metagenome | biome: human gut; feature: human-associated habitat; material: faeces | place: China | collected 2012
AAGAACATTATGATGAAATTTGTGATGAACTCTGGTATATTTATACCAGAGAGGATATTCGCAGAGAACGCCTGATGGCAAGCAGAGGATATTCCACGGAAAAGGTAGACCGGATTTTTGCAAGCCAGTTGACGGAGGAAGTCTACCGAGAGCACTGCAGGTGGTTTCTTATCCGCAGATGGTGCATATCGGTGCGGACAAGGACTTTACGCCGGTGATCGAGAAAGCGTTAGAGCTCGGCGGTTACAAGGAAGATACGGAGTTTACCGGCATCAACGGCGGAAAAGAGGTGATGACCGGATTTGCACACAACGCAGTTCTGGAAAATGCAGGAAAGATCGTGGATTTGGTAAAGCAGGGGAAAATCAGGCATTTCTTTCTGATCGGAGGCTGTGATGGCGCAGCACCAGGTCGGAGCTACTATACGGAATTTGCGAAAAAGACACCGATGGATACGATCATCCTGACACTGGCATGTGGAAAATACAGATTGAATGATCTAAGGCTCGGAGAAATTGAGCTGGGAATTCTGGAGACATATGATGCCGCTTCCATTATCGAAGCAGCAGACCAGGCAGCCAAGACTGCGATCGTAGACGTTATCGAACTTCGTATCGCAAAAGGTATGTGTGGAAAATCCTACATGCTTCTTACAGGAGAAGTTTCAGCAGTAGAAGCTTCCATCGAGAAAGCAAAAGAATTCGTGGCAGAAAAAGGTATGTACCTGGATTCATCTGTCATTGCACATCCGGATAAACGAATGATGGATTCTCTTTTATAAAAAATAAATGTTCTCAAAAGGGGGCAAAGTAAATGCTGGCATTAGAAAGACGGAATTTAATTCTGGAGAAACTTCAGACAGAAAAGAAGGTCGTAGTAAGCGAACTCAGTCAGCTCTACGAAGTTTCAGAAGAAACGATCCGCCGCGATCTTGACAAGCTCGAAAAGGAAGGGCTTGCTATCAAAAGCTATGGCGGTGCAGTCATAAACGAGGATGTAAGTATCGATTTGCCCTTCAATATCCGCAAAAACCAGAACGTAAGCGGAAAACAAAAAATGGCGGAGATTGCCGCCTCTCTGGTGCAGGAGGGAGACCACATTTTTCTTGATGCAAGTACCACAGCTGTCTTTGTAGCAAAAGCACTTAAGGAGAAAGAGCGTCTCACTGTAATCACAAATTCCATGGAGATTCTTCTTGAACTTTCTGACGTATCCGGCTGGAATATTATTTCAACCGGAGGTGTCATGAAAGAAGGATATCTTGCATTCCTGGGCTCCAGAACAGAGGAGTCGATCCGGTCCTATTATGTAGACAAGGTCATTATCTCCTGCAAGGCACTGGATCATGAGTGGGGAATCATGGAATCAAAGGAATCCTTTGGCACAACAAAAAAAGCCATGATCGCATCAGGGCGTGAGAAGATTCTGGTTGTAGACAGCACAAAATTTGATCAGACCGCTTTTTCTGTAGCAGGAAAACTGCGGGATGTAGATGTGGTTGTAACGGACAGGAAACCATCAGACAAATGGATGGGTTATTTCAAAGATGCAGGCGTAAAATGTCTCTATCCTGACATGCAGCCATAGAAAGGGAGCAACAGATATGAAGACCTTTGAAATGAAAACAGCGATTCATTTTGGAGAGAATGCACTGGAACGTCTTGAGAACATTCCATACAAAAGAGTTCTGATCATTACAGACCCATTTGTAGTGCAGAGCAAAATGATTGATCTGATTACCAGACCTCTGGAAAAAGCTGGTAAGGAATATGATATTTTCCATAACGTTGTACCGGATGCACCGGTCAACAAAATCGCAGACGGAGTTAAGAAATTCCTGAGCTATCAGCCGGAAGCAATCATCGCAGTTGGCGGTGGTTCTGCAATTGACTCTTCCAAGGCAATCCGTGAGTTTGCCCTGAAGATCAACCATTACGGCGAGGTTGGACTGATCGCAATTCCGACCACAAGTGGAACAGGATCAGAAGTAACTTCTTTTGCAGTTGTAAATGATACCGAAGCAAAAGTTAAATACCCACTGGTTTCTGACAGCCTGACAGCTGATGAAGCGATTCTGGATGCAGAGCTTGTTAAGAGCGTACCTCCGGCGATTACAGCAGATACAGGAATGGATGTGTTCACACATGCACTGGAATCCTATGTAAGTACCGGACATAACGAATTCTCAGCAGCACTCGCAGAGAAAGCAATGGAAATCTGCGGAGTATTCCTCCTCAGAGCATATCTCGACGGAAGTGATATGCACGCAAGACAGAAGATGCACGTGGCCTCCTGTCTGGCAGGACTTTCCTTTAACACAGCGGGACTTGGTATCACACACAGCATGGCCCATCAGCTTGGTGCGATGTTCCATATTCCTCACGGAAGAGCAAACGCGATGCTCCTTCCTCACATTGTGGAATTCAATGCGAACATCAACAAGAGAAGCAGAAGCCAGAAGACATATCTTCCTGCAGTAGAACGATATGCGTTAGTTGCACACATCCTGGGACTGAGCAATTACAACCAGGTTATGAGTGTACGTTCTCTTGTGAACTGGATCCAGTTCATGCAGAAGGAAATGAATATTCCGATGACTATCCAGGAGCTTGGTACCATCACTCCAGATGCATATTTTGCAGCAGTGGATAAGATGGCTGAGGCGGCACTTGCGGATGCCTGCACACCAACGAACCCACGAACACCGACCAAAGAAGATATCATCAAGATCTACACCAAACTTTGGTCCTTCTAAATCAAAAATGACACAGGAGATGCCGAGATGAGCATTTATACAACAAACGGTGACAAGGGGACTACGAACCTTGTCCGTACAAAAAATGTCTCCAAGTCAGATGACCGTATTCAACTGGTAGGAACGATTGATGAGCTGACCAGTCATCTTGGACTTATCAAGACCATGATGGATAAAGCTGAGGATATCCACTTTCTTGAGGATATCCAGAAGAATCTGAATACGATCGTATCAGGCGTGGCAGATCCTTTTAACAGAGAGTTCAGGACAGAAGATGATCAGACAGGACAGCTTGAAGACGAGATCGATCGTCTGGATGGCCTGTTCAGCTGCCCGAAGGAAGAAAATATCCTTCCGGGCAGCAGCCGTCTGTCAGCAGAACTGGATATCGCAAGGGCAGTTGCAAGGAGAGCGGAGCGTGATCTGGCAGCTGTCAGTGTGAAATTCGGAGCAGACAACGGCGCAAAGAAATACATGAACCGTCTGAGTGATTATCTGTATATCATGGCCAGATATACAGAAACCACAGAGCAGCCGGTACAAAACCAGGAAGAAAGCAGACCTTCCGGTGGAAAAGAGGCAGAACCAGTGGCAGCAGTACAGACTCCGGCGACAAGCGAGGCAGTGATCCAGGAAGTTCTCAAACGAATGGGAATCCAGGGACGGATCACTCTGGACAGCGCAAAGCGCCTGATAGACAAAATCGAACAGGAAGCAGCGCGTCGTGGCAAGAAAGCGGTGATCGCGGTCTGCGGTCCGGATGGAAATCCGATCGCAGTCCATGTCATGGACGGAGCATTCCTTGTAAGTTTTGATGTAGCCACCAAGAAAGCCTACACAGCAGTCGCAGTCAAGATGTCTACGAAGGAACTCAGTATCCTGGCACAGCCGGGAGGAACTTTTTACGGCGTAGACAAGATGGATGGCGGCAGGATCGTGATCTTTGGCGGCGGTGTACCACTTAAGGTTGGAGATATGATCATCGGAGGCCTGGGAATCAGCGGAGGAACCGGTGAGGAGGATCACAGCCTGGCAGAGTATGGATTATCTGTCCTGAATGAAGTACTGTAAATAAATGTTTGACATAAGGAAAAGAATCTGTTTCAATGATGTACAGGAAACAGGTTCTTTTTTTATGAGAAAAACTTCATAAGCAGACAAGGCAGGAAAGAGAGTAATTGAATTGATGACAGACGAGAAATATGACATTTTAAAAAGATATTTTGGATATGATACCTTCCGTGAGGGACAGGAACAGGTGATAGATGAGCTGATCTCAGGCAGGGATGTGCTTGGCGTGATGCCGACAGGTGCAGGGAAATCTTTGTGCTATCAGATCCCGGCATTGATCTTTCCGGGGATCACGCTGGTCATTTCCCCGCTGATCTCTCTCATGAAAGATCAGGTGCGGGCGTTGAATGAGGCGGGTGTCCACGCGGCATATCTCAACAGTTCACTGACGCAGGGACAGTATTACAAGGCTTTGTCACTGGCAGTAGAGGGAAGATATCCGATCATCTACGTGGCACCGGAGCGGCTTCTGACAGATTCGTTCCTTTCATTTGCGGTGAATGCAGATATCGCGATGGTTGCTGTGGATGAGGCACACTGCGTTTCACAGTGGGGACAGGATTTCCGGCCAAGTTATCTCAAGATCACAGAATTTATTGAGAAACTTCCGAAGCGCCCGGTCGTGGCAGCATTTACGGCGACTGCAACGAAAGAAGTCAGGGATGATATCCAGAATATCCTTATGCTTAAGACACCTTATGTCGTGACTACTGGATTTGACAGGAGCAATCTCTTTTTTCAGGTAGAATCACCGAAAGATAAATACGCAGAAGTGAAGAATTACATAGAGCAGCACCCGGACGAGAGCGGGATCATCTACTGCCTGACCAGAAAACTGGTGGAAGAAGTCTGTGGGAAACTGATCCGGGACGGATTCCGCGCGACGCGTTATCATGCCGGACTTTCCGATGAAGAACGACGCATCAATCAGGATGATTTTATCTATGACCGCAGTCCGATCATGGTGGCGACAAATGCGTTCGGAATGGGAATCGATAAGCCGGATGTCCGCTACGTCATCCACTACAATATGCCGAAAAACATGGAAAGTTATTACCAGGAGGCAGGAAGGGCAGGACGTGACGGAGAGCCGTCAAAATGCATCCTTCTGTACAGTGGACAGGATGTAATCACAAATCGCTTTTTCATTGAAAATAATCAGGACAATGAGGAACTGGATGATGCTACACAGGAACTGGTCATGCAGCGCGATGAAGAGCGACTGCGGCAGATGACTTTTTACTGCTTCACACATGACTGTCTGCGGTCCTATATTCTGAGATATTTCGGAGAATACGGTGCAGCCTACTGCGGAAACTGTTCCAACTGCCTGACAGAATTCGAAGAAAAAGATGTCACCGAAGAGGCAAAAGCAATCGCGGAGTGCATCAACAGCAGTCATCAGAGATACGGTGTGAATGTGATCCTGGACACCTTGCACGGCGCAAATACTGCCAAGATCCGACAATACCATATGGAAGAAAATCCTTCCTATGGAAAACTCTCCAAAGTCCCGGCCTATCGTCTGCGCCAGATCTTCAACGAACTTCTGGTGCAGGATTACCTGCGGCTCTCAGACGACGGCTATACGATCGTGAAGTTTGGCCCGCGGATCGGTGAACTTTTGGCGCAGGACAGTACGATACAGATGAAACTTCCAAAAGAACAGGAAAAGAAACCAAAAGAAAAGCTATCCCGGAAACGCAAAGCACCGGTCAGCGGACTCACCGAAGAAGACCAGCCGCTTTTCCAGAAACTCCGTGAACTCCGCACCGAGATCGCCCGCCGGGAGAAGATCCCGCCGTATATGGTATTTTCAGACAAGACACTGATCCACATGTGTATCCTGAAGCCAGTAGATAAGGAAAGAATGCTCCAGGTAACGGGAGTTGGAGAACATAAATATGAGAAGTACGGCAAAGAATTCGAAATCAGGATAAAAGAACTCATATAAAATGTAAAACTCAGGGTTATTATGTGCCCTGAGTTTTGTTACATCATGAGATAGAGTTAGGAACGCTTATATTTCCCAGGCGTCATCCCCTTGTACTTCTTGAATGTTCGAATAAAGTAGCTCAGATCATTGAACCCATTCCGATAAGCGATCTCCGTGATCGAATCATCCGTAGTCGACAACTGATAACACGCCTGCTCGATCCTCTGATGGTTCAGATAATCCATCGGCGTCTGATGTGTCATCTCAGAGAAAAATCTGCAGAAATACTTCGGAGACATGGATACGGAAGAGGAAAGCTGCTGAAGAGTAAGGGGGGAGGCATAGTTGTGTTCGATAAAGTCAAGTACCTGTTTCAGCTGCAGGATACGCTTGTAATCACGCCGCGTTCTGGTAACGCTTTCCAGGTAGTAATGATTGCCAAAAACAATACCGAAAAAGTGGTAAAATTGTCCAATAACGGTCATTTCATATCCGGATGGCCGCATCCAGAGAGCATCAAAAATACTGTTCACAGTGGCACAGATTTCCTCAGATGCCGGGGTGAAATGATGATAAATAAGGATTTCCTGATGAATAATTTTCTGCATATAGGTTGAACAGACAGAATTATATTTCAGAAAAGTATTTCCGTCAAAAACAATACACTGATACACACAATCCTCGGGAATCCCGCTGTGCAGGATGCCGCTGTGTATAAAAATGATATCTCCCGCTGTTGCTGTGAAGCTTTTTTCGTCTAAAGTGACAGAGAGAGAACCCTTCAGGATGCGTATGATCTCATATTCGACATGCCAGTGATAGGACATGACATAGCGGGGGTGATTCGGTTCTATATGATGAAATTCAAATGGAAATTCATAAGTTCCCCTCAGGCGGTCTTCGTTGTGGTCCAGATCATGCAAAAAAATCTCCTCCTTATATGGTTTTTGCTAAAAAATCATATTTACAGTCAAAAAAGTGAATATTGTACTACTTTTTGCCATTATAACACAAGTAATTATCACTTGGCAATTGTATACTATGAAGTATAGAAAACAAGGGAGCTTTTTGTGGACTGTTCACAGTTGTTGTCAGAAACTCCCAATAGACAATTACTTATAATGGAGGTAATTTAGCATGGCAAAGAGCAGATTAGTAGGCAGCTATCCGGTTATCGGTATCAGACCAACAATTGATGGACGTAGAGGAGCCCTGGACGTAAGAGGATCTCTTGAAGAGCAGACAATGAACATGGCTAAGTCCGCTGCAAAGCTTTTTGAAGAAAATTTAAAATATTCCAACGGTGAGCCGGTTAAGGTTGTTATCGCTGATACAACAATCGGACGTGTAGGTGAGAGTGCAGCATGTGCTGATAAATTCCGCAAAGAAGGCGTTGATATCACAGTTACAGTTACACCTTGCTGGTGCTATGGTGCAGAGACAATGGATATGGATCCGCAGACAATCAAAGCTGTATGGGGATTCAACGGAACAGAGAGACCTGGAGCAGTTTATCTTGCATCCGTTCTTGCTACACATGCACAGAAGGGACTTCCGGCATTCGGTATCTATGGACATGATGTTCAGGAAGCTGATGATACATCTATCCCGGAAGACGTTAAAGAAAAACTGTTAAGATTCGGCCGCGCAGCAGTTGCAGCAGCATCCATGAGAGGAAAATCCTATCTGCAGATCGGTTCTGTAACAATGGGTATCGGTGGATCTATCATTGATTCCGATTTCATCGAATCTTATCTTGGAATGAGAGTTGAGTCTGTTGATGAGGTAGAGATCATCCGTCGTATGACAGAAGGTATCTATGATCATGCAGAATTTGAAAAAGCTCTCAAATGGGCTAAAGAAACATGTAAGATCGGCTGGGACAAGAACCCGGAAGAGCTTCAGTTCTCACCAGAGAAGAAAGAGGAGCAGTTCGAGTTTGTTGTTAAGATGGCAGTTATCATCAAAGAACTGATGAACGGCTGTGATAATCTTGATCCTGCATTCTCTGAAGAAGCAATCGGACACAACGCTCTGGCAGCTGGTTTCCAGGGACAGAGACAGTGGACAGACTTCTATCCGAACGGTGACTTCGCAGAAGCAATGCTGAATACTTCATTTGACTGGAACGGAGCTCGTGAGCCGTATATCCTTGCTACAGAGAACGACGTTCTCAACGGTCTTGGAATGATGTTCATGAAACTCCTTACAAACAGAGCTCAGATCTTTGCTGACGTTCGTACATACTGGAGCCCTGAGGCAGTTAAGAAAGCTACAGGATATGACCTTGAAGGTGTTGCCAAAGAAGCTGGAGGATTCCTTCACTTGATCAACTCCGGTGCTGCCTGCCTTGACGCTAACGGCGAAGCAAAAGACGAAAACGGCAATGCTGTTATGAAACAGTGGTGGGATATCACAGAAGAAGACCAGAAAGCAATCATGGATAACACAGAATGGTGTATGGCTGACAACGGATACTTCCGTGGAGGCGGATACTCCAGCCGTTATGAAACAAAAGCTCAGATGCCTGCAACAATGATCCGTCTGAACCTTGTTAAAGGACTTGGACCGGTTCTGCAGATCGCAGAAGGATGGACAGTAGCCCTTCCGGAAGAAGTATCTGACAAACTTTGGAAACGTACAGACTACACATGGCCATGTACATGGTTCGCTCCAAGATGCGATGGCAAAGAAGGACCGTTCAAGACAGCTTATGATGTAATGAATAACTGGGGAGCTAACCACGGTGCTATCTCCTATGGACATATCGGAGCTGACCTGATCACAATGTGCTCAATGCTTCGTATTCCGGTATCCATGCACAACGTTCCGGAAAAAGATATCTATCGTCCGGCAGCATGGAATGCATTCGGAATGGATAAAGAAGGTGCAGACTTCCGTGCTTGCAAGAACTACGGACCTCTGTATAAATAAATTAAACTGTTAAACTGATTTTAATCAAATGCCATGATTAAACGACATCCCCGAGGATTTCTTCGGGGATGTCCCTTTTTATCCACAGAGTTTCCTGTAAAAGTCGAAAAAATTCCCATTTTTTATGATAAAAAGGATTATCATTAGAACTTCACTATGGTATGATAGAAACAGAATTTGTGGATAAAGCCAAACCATACAGGAGAAGATAAAATGAAAAAGATAATAAAAAGTTTTCTGGTCGTTCTGATGGGATTCCTGATGAGCGTAAATGTTATGGCAGATGTACAGCAGGAGAAGCAAAATCCTGATTATACGACAGATTATTACATGATCGTAGAATCTAAAGCGGGAGGGATCGACATATATTCTCTGCCGGATCTGAGTTCTTCGAAGCTGAATGACAGTCAGATCCCGAACGGTACAGCCTTACATATCGAGGGCGAGACAGAGGATAAGGAGAATAACAGAACCTGGGGCTATACAGAATACCATGGCATGCATGGATACGTGCCGCTCGATGACTGTAAGCCGGCACAGTCCCGCAAGGAAGCAATAGATTCCGAACTGTATATCGCAGGAAGTGACAATGTGGATTACAATGCAGATTACGATGTCAAAGCTTACTCTGAGGACGGAAGTCAGAAACTCTATCAGGGTCCGGGAATCAAATACGGTGAAGTTCCAGGAGTTCGTGATATCCAGAATGGAGAGACTCTTCATATCACAGAGGATGCAGAACTTGTCGATGGAAGTCACTGGGGTGTTACAACGATCGACGACCAGGAAGGCTGGGTAGATCTTGAGAAGACAGAAGAATGGGCGAAGGAACATGGTACTTATGAGAACTCTGACGGGACAGAATTGCTGGATATGACACCGGTACCGGAAAATTCCGGCACAGCGGCAGCAATTTCCGAAAATACTGCCACACCATCGACAGCACCTTCAACGACAGAGAATCCACAGGTGACAGCAGTACCGTCCGTAACAGGAGCAGCAGATTCAGTTACACCAACGGAAGCACAGGAAGTGACTGATATACCAGAGGCAACCGACACACCGGTACCGACAGAGACATCAGCACCGACGGAAACTCCGGAGCCAACAAATACACCGGCATCGACAGAGAGCCCAGAGTCAACCGATGCACCAGATCCAGAGACCACCGGACAGCCAGAGAAGGACGATGTTCAGACTTCAGGCCAGACTGTAACCACCAGCAAATCTTCCAAAAGCCAGAATCCCCTCCTCTGGATTGCTGGAATTGCGGTACTTGCAGCAGTCGGAGTTATAATTTATCATTTCATGAAACGAAACTGAAAATTTATCCAGGTATAATGGCAGGCACTCAATCAGAAACTTTTTGGTTGGATACTTTTTATGTAAAAGTTTATCGTAAATTTTTACAAATGTGAAAAATCGGAATTGTGAAAGTTGTCGAAAATAAAAAAATCTGTCAGTAAATTTACGAAAATAAAAAAATACGATAAAATGATAAAAAGAACATCAGGAGGGGTGAAAATGAAGAAAAAAATAATAGGGATTTTGCTGGCAGTTACATTGACTGTATCACAGGCAGGAATTGTTGTTTATGCAGAAGATGTAACCTGGGAAGATGAATTTACGCAGATGGATGAAGCGGATGAATCAGAAACTCCTGAAGCGGATGTGGCCTGGGATGGAGAATCAGAAATCTCAGAAACCGAAGATGATGAAGAACAGGTGGAAGTGACCGAAGAGGACACAGAAGCGGTCGTGGAGGAAACAAATACAGAAACCGAAGAATCACCTGTCAGTGAAGAAGAAAGCTTATTTTCAGATGGCGTAGGAGAACTTTTTTCTTCCGGGGACACAATCGTATACGATTGTGTCC
>OHBM01003059.1_pt1 | contig 10532 bp, 8 predicted proteins | sample 1577251 | NCBI WGS metagenome assembly OHBM01 (sample SAMEA3541557, study PRJEB24748) | human gut metagenome | biome: human gut; feature: human-associated habitat; material: faeces | place: China | collected 2012
CTGCTCGCCCGCAGCCGGAGCAGACACACGCCGCGCGCCCCGCCCGTCCGCAGCCGGAACAGACGCACGCCGTGCGCCGCCAGCCGGCGCCCCGCCATGAGCCAACGCAGGAGCCGGAAGTGCAGCAGCGCGCCGGGCGCAGCGGCTGTCTCGGCGGCCTGATCTATTTTGCCTTCGTCGTCAGCGTCAGCATTATCCTCGCCTGTGTCGGCTGGATGGCGGCGTCGGACGTGCTCGCGCTCAACAAAGAGCCGGTCACGGCGACGGTCACACTCGACAAGGCGGAGTTTCAGGACGTCACCATCTCCTACACGGACTCAGAGGGCAACGCCAAGGAGCGTGCCGGCCATCAGGTCAGCGTCGGCTACGTGGCAAAGCAGCTCAAGGACGCCGGCATCATCAAGTATAAGGGCCTCTTCCAGCTCTACTGCAGCGTCTCGCACGCAAAGACAAAGATCGATCCCGGCACGTATGAGCTGAGTACGAACTACGACTACCGCGCGCTCGTCAAGAAGATGCAGGTCGGTTCGGGCGCAATGGTCACGACCAAGGTCACCATCCCCGAGGGCTATACGATGGAGCAGATCTTCCGCAAGCTTGAGGACGAAAACGTCTGCTCGTACGATGACCTCATGGACGCCGCCGCGAACTATTCCTACAACTACTCGTTCCTCGACCAGAGCATGCAGGGGGACGCCAAGCGCCTGGAGGGCTTCCTGTTCCCGGATACGTATGAGTTCTATCAGGGGATGCAGGCCTCGAGCGCCATCAACAAATTCCTTGAGAACTTCCACAACCGCATCACGGCCGAAATGCTCGAAAAGGCGGATGAGCGCGGCATGTCTATGCAGGAGGTCGTCACGGTCGCGTCCATGATCGAAAAGGAAGCCGCCAACGACGATGAGCGTGCGATGATCGCCGCCGTCATCTATAACCGTATCGCGGCGGGTATGCCGCTGCAGATCGACTCGACGATCATGTACGTCCTGCCGGAGCATAAGGATGTGCTCACCGTGGAGGACACAAAGATCGACAGTCCCTACAACACCTATCAGAACACCGGCCTGCCGCCGACGCCGATCGCAAACCCCGGCCTTGCGTCCATCAAGGCGACGCTCTCGCCGGCAAGCACGAAGGCGCTGTACTACGCGCTGGATTCGGAGTCCGGCACGCATAAGTTCTTCACGAGCTACGGCGAATTCCAGGCGTTCGTGGCCAAACAGAGTTACTCACAATAAGCGGAGGGGTGGCATGAACAAACCGGAGTTGTTGTGCCCCGCCGGAGATCTGGAGCGCCTGCAAATGGCGCTCCATTTCGGCGCGGACGCAGTGTATCTCGCCGGGGCGCAGTTTGGTATGCGCGCCGGTGCGGAAAACTTTACGCCGGACGGCATCCGCGCCGCCGTGCAGCTTGCGCACGCACAGGGCGCTGCCGTGCACGTGACGTGCAATACCCTGCCGCGTGATGACGAGATGGCGCAGCTGCCCGCGTACCTCGAGCTGCTCGACGATGCGGGCGTGGACGCGATCATCGCGGCCGATCTCGGCGTGATCACGCTGGCCAAGCGCTATGCGCCCCACGTGGCGCTGCACGTGAGCACGCAGTTCGGCGTGGTCAATTCGGCCGCCGCCGCAGCGCTGTACGATCTTGGCGCGCAGCGGGTCGTGCTCGCGCGTGAGCTGTCGCTTGCCGAGATCCGCACCATCCGCGCCAACACGCCGCCGGAGCTGGAGCTTGAGGCGTTCGTCCATGGGGCGATGTGCGTGTCGTTTTCCGGCCGCTGCCTGCTGTCGAACTACCTCACCGGGCGCGATGCCAACCGCGGCCGCTGTGCGCAGCCCTGCCGCTGGAAGTACGGTCTCACGGAGGCCAAGCGCCCCGGCCAGGTGTTTGATATTACTGAGGACGAACAGGGGACATATATCTTTAACTCCCGCGATATGTGCATGATCGACCATCTGCCCGCGCTGCTCGATGCCGGCATCACGAGCCTGAAGATCGAGGGACGCACAAAGAGCGCCTACTATGTCGGCGCGGTCACGAATGCTTACCGCCACGCGCTGGATGATGCGATCGCCGGCCGACCGCTCGCCCCGGTCTGGCAGCGCGAGGTGCTGCAGATCAGCCACCGCCCGTACAGCACCGGCTTTTACTTCGGTGAGCCGGGACAGTATACGGCGAACTCCGCCTACTTTGCCGGGGCCGAGGTCTGCGCTGTCGTGGAGGGCACCGCGCCGGACGGACGCGCCGTGCTGACGCAGCGCAACAAGTTCTGCGCCGGTGATACGCTCGAGCTCATCACAAACGACGCGCCGCCTGTGACCTTCACGGCCGAGGCCCTGCGCGACGCCGACGGTCTGCCGCTCGAGACCGTGCCGCACCCGATGCAGCGCTTTACCATGCCGCTGCCGTGTGCGGCTGCGCCGCTGTCACTCATCCGCCGGAAATTGCCCGCAGAAACGGTTGACATCCGGCTCGAATGTGGTAAAATATAAAAATCCAGACGATAACGCTGTGATGGAGAAAAGCTGTGCAGCACCCGGTCATCAGAGAGAAGGGGACGGTGGAAGCCCTTCGGCCGGCGGCATGGCGGCCGCTCCGGAGCGGCCCGGGACGACCGGGACGTGTGTCCGCGTTAAGGACGACTTGAGACGCCGCGTGAGCGGCAATCAGGGTGGTACCGTGAAAGCAGATTGCCTTCGCCCCTGTGTATGGGGCGGAGGCATCTTTTTTTGAGGAGGTATAGTATGAAATGTCTGCGTTGTAACGGCGAGATGGAGCATCTGGGCCATGAATCCCTGCAGCTTGGGCAATACGGCTTTTTTACCGGCCACCTGTCCAACCTCTTTTCCGGCGCGCTCGAGGTCGATATTTATGCCTGCAAATCCTGCGGCAAGCTGGAGTTTTATCGCGCGGACGCACCCAGCCTGTCCGAGCGGCTGAAAAACGAATGAAGCAAACACAATTGGAGGATAAATGATATGAAATCTTATGGTCTGAATGAACTGCGCGAGATGTTCCTGCGCTTTTTCGAGACGAAGGAACACCTGCGCCTGCCGAGCTTTTCGCTCATCCCGCAGGACGATGCAAGCCTGCTGCTCATCAACTCCGGCATGGCGCCGATGAAGCCCTACTTCAAGGGTGACAAGGAGCCGCCGCGCCACCGCATCTGCACCTGCCAGAAGTGCATCCGCACCGGCGACATTGAAAACATCGGCAAGACGGCGCGCCACGGCACGTATTTTGAGATGCTCGGCAACTTCTCCTTCGGCGACTATTTCAAGCACGAGGCCATCGCATGGTCGTGGGAGTTTCTGACGAGCCCGGAGTGGGTCGGCCTCGATCCCGAGCGGCTCTATCCGTCCGTGTATGAGAAGGACGACGAAGCGTTCAACATCTGGCGCGACGAGATCGGCATCCCCGAGAGCCGCATCACCCGCCTCGGTAAGGAGGATAACTTCTGGGAGCACGGCTCCGGTCCGTGCGGCCCCTGCTCGGAGATCTATTTTGACCGCGGCGAGGAATACGGCTGCGGCAAGCCGGACTGTGCGCCCGGATGCGACTGCGACCGCTATATGGAGGTCTGGAACAACGTCTTTTCCCAGTTTGACAATGACGGCAACGGCAACTACTCCGACCTCATTCAGAAGAACATCGATACCGGTATGGGTCTGGAGCGTCTGGCCGTCGTCTGCCAGGGTGTGGATTCGCTGTTCGATGTCGACACCGTCATGAACATCACCCACAAGGTCAGCGAGATCACCGGCGCGCACTATGGCGACAGTCATAAGACCGACGTGTCCCTGCGCGTCATCACCGACCACATCCGTGCCTCGGTCATGATGATCGCGGACGGTATCCTGCCCTCGAACGAGGGACGCGGCTACGTGCTGCGCCGTCTGCTGCGCCGCGCTGCGCGCCACGGCAAGCTCCTCGGCGTCAACGAGCCGTTTTTGTATCAGGTTGTGGATGTGGTCGTGCACGAAAACGAGTGCCAGTATCCCGAGCTGCGCGAGAAGCAGGCGTATATCACCCGCGTCATCCGCAACGAGGAGGAGAATTTCGCCAAGACCATCGATGCCGGCATGCACATCTTCTCCGACCTGCTCGCCGAGCACAAGGCCAAGGGCGAGCGCGTGTTCTCCGGCGCGGATGCGTTCAAGCTCTATGACACCTACGGTTTCCCGATCGACCTGACCCGCGAGATGGTGCAGGAGCAGGACATGACCGTGGATGAGGATGCGTTCCGCGAGTTCATGGAGCAGCAGCGCGTGCGCGCGAGAAAAGCGCGTGAGGCGCTCGGCGATCTGGCGTGGGCCGGTGTGGATCTCGGCCTCGACCCGACGCCGACGCAGTTCACCGGCTATGACCGTGCGGAGGATCAGGGCACGATCCTCGCCATCGTCTGCGACGGTGAGGTCTGCTCGGAGATCGATGCCGGCAAGCAGGGCGTGCTCGTGCTCGACTGCACGCCGTTTTACGCCGAGATGGGCGGTCAGGTGGCCGACCACGGCGTCATTGCAGCCGACGGTGCGCTCTTTGAGGTGACGGATGTCCAGAAGGACAAGGCCGGCAAGTTCCTGCACCACGGTGTGCTGCGCTCCGGCCGACTGCAGGTCGAGCAGACCGTCACGGCGCGCATCGATGTTGACCGCCGCAAGGCGATCATGCGCGCGCACTCGGCCACGCATCTGCTGCAGGCCGCGCTGCGCGAGGTGCTGGGTGACCATGTGCATCAGGCAGGCTCGCTCGTCGAGCCGGACCGCCTGCGCTTTGACCTGACGCATTTTTCGGCTGTCACGCCCGATGAGCTGCAGCGCATCAACGAGATCGTCAGCGACTGGATCCTCGACGGCATGGATGTCACCGTGTCCGAGATGACCATGGAGCAGGCGAAGGCCGCCGGTGCCACGGCGCTCTTCAGCGAGAAGTACGGCGACGTTGTGCGCGTCGTGAACATGAGCGGCAAGTCCGTAGAGCTCTGCGGCGGCACGCACGTGGACAACACCGCAAAGGTCGGACCGTTCCGCATCACGGGTGAGAGCTCGGTCGCATCCGGCGTGCGCCGCATCGAGGCGATCACCGGCAAGGCCTACCTGCACGAGATGGAGGCGGTCAACCGCCGCCTGTACGCTGCGGCCGAGGTGCTGCACGCGAAGCCGGTGGATATTCTCGCCAAGGCCAAGAGCTTCACTGCGGAGCTCAAGGAGGCGCGCCAGAGCGTTGAGCGCATGAAGGAGAAGATCCTGCACAGTGACGTGGAGCGCTTCCTCTACGCCTCGAAGAACATCGGCGGCATCAAGGTCATCACGACCACGCGCACCGATCTTGAGGCCGGCGATCTGCGCAAGCTCGGCGATTTCCTGCGCGACAAAGACCCGGACACGGTCGCGGTGCTCGCCACGGCGACGGAGAGCAAGGTGACGTTCGTTGCCGTCTGCGGCAAGAATGCCGTTGCCAGGGGCATCCGTGCGGGCGATCTGGTGCGCGCGGTGTCGGCGGTCGCCGGCGGTAAGGGCGGCGGCAAGCCGGACTCCGCCATGGGCGGCGGCAGCGAGGTGCTCAAGATCGATGACGCGCTGGCCATCGTGGACGATTTCGTAGCGCAAAAACTGGGACTGTAAGGAGGATTTCATCATGAGTGATTGCCTGTTTTGTAAGATCGCGGCGGGGGAGATTCCTTCCACCTGCCTGTACAATGACGACGATGTCTACGCATTTCGTGACATCAATCCCCAGATGCCGGTGCATTTTCTCGTGATCCCGAAGCAGCACATTGACGCAGTCGCGTCCATCACGGCGGATAACTCCGCCGTGGTCGCCAAGTGCTTTGAGGTCATCGCGAAGCTCGCCGCGCAGGAGGGCTTGACCGGCGGCTACCGTGTCATCTCCAACTGCGGCGACGATGCCGGTCAGACTGTGCATCATCTGCACTTCCACGTCCTCTCCGGCAAACAGCTCGGCAGCTTCAACTAAAAGCAAGGAGCGGCTTCCCACGGAAGCCGCTCCTTTTCATAAGTAAGGCTCCCCTGCGAGGTGCGCACCTAAAACCCTTCCCTTTTGGGGCCTGCTGCCGGAGATATCTCGCCCTTGACGAAACCCATATTTCTGGTATAATAAATATAAATTTTACCGGAAAGGAATGAAATCCATGGATTCTGGCGACAGCGACTGCCATAGTACACGCTTGATCTGTCATCTGGTTTTGAGAGCATATCTGCGCTGCGGGATGCAGGGCGGACGTGCTTTTTTGCGTCTGTAGCGGGCGCAGCCACCGATACTTTCATAATCACTTCAGATGACAGAAAAGGAGTTACCACACATTGTCTACCACCACATGCATCGTGATCATGGCCGTCTGCCTGATGCTCTCCGCCTATTTTTCGGCGACAGAGACCGCATTTTCCTCCGCGAATACCACCCGGCTCAAGACCCTTGCCGAAAAAGGCAACAAACGAGCAGCCCTCGTCTGCAAGCTGCTCGAGCGCTATGACCGCTTACTTTCCACCATCCTCATCGGCAACAACATCGTGAATATCGCCGCCGCTTCCATCGGCACCGTCCTCTTTACCAAGTGGCTGGGTGCAGAGCGGGGCGCCACCACCTCCACCATCGTGCTGACGGTAGTCGTCCTCATCTTCGGCGAAGTGACCCCCAAGACCCTCGCCAAGGAGATGCCCGAGACGATCGCAACCGCTGTATCGCCAGTGCTGAACCTGCTGATGACCCTCCTCACCCCGCTGACCTGGCTGTTCAGCCAGTGGAAGCGCCTGCTGGGGCATTTCATCCGCAGCACCGAGGAGGACACCATCACTGAGGGTGAGCTGATGACCATGGTCAGCGAGGCCGAGAACGACGGCGAGCTGACCGACCGGGAAAGCCAGCTCATCCGCAGCGCCATTGAGTTCGACGATGTGGAGGTGGAGGAGATCCTCACGCCCCGCGTGGATGTGATCGCGGTGGAGGACGATCTCTCGCTGGATGAGGTGGCCGATACCTTTGCGGAATCGGGATATTCCCGTCTGCCCGTCTACCACGGCACCATTGACAACATCATCGGTGTGGTACATGAAAAGGACTTTTACCTTGGCCGTCTGCGCAAGGATACCACGCTGGAAGACCTTGTGAAGCCCACCCTTTATACCACCGGCTCCACCCAGATCTCCCAGCTGCTGCGCACCCTGCGCGAGCAGCACCATCACATGGCTGTGGTGGTGGACGAGTACGGCGGCACCGAGGGCATCATCACGCTGGAGGACATTCTGGAGGAGCTGGTAGGCGAGATCTGGGATGAGCACGACGAGGTGACCGAGGACTTCCGCAAGCAGTCGGACGGCAGCTGGGTCGTGCTGGGCAGCGCCAGCGTGGACGATCTGTACGAGACGCTGGGCCTGCCGGAGGATGACGACATCGACTCCAACACCGTGAACGGCTTGGTGCAGGAAAAGACCTGCCGCCTGCCGAAAGTGGGCGACAAGTTCACGCTGGGCGAATACGACGGTGTGGTGACCCGCACCGCCAAGCGCCGCGTCACCGAAGTGCGTCTGACCCCGGCAGAGAAGCCGGAGCTGAAAAAGGACGAGGACGACAAGCCGCATTTCAGCCGTCTTTCGGCCAAATAATTGAAATAAAAACTCCATGTTCGCACCATTAGGGCGCTGGACATGGAGTTTTTTGCAATTTATTCAAGAGCTCATTCGTATCAGAGGTAAAGGAACGAAGTTTCGTTGGTGAAATGGAGGAACCATTATGGCGATCTTTGAAAAGACCATCCGAAATAAGAACTTTGATAAACTGCTTCGAAAGCTGGAAAAGGAAATCCCAGACAGCAGCTGGTCGGCAGATCTGGAAGCGGGCAGCGACTTCAAAGAGGGGGATGCCCGGTGCAGTGTCCGGGTATTTGAGCGGTACAGCATGATGGGCGGCAACCGTCTGAGCCTGACGCTGACGATGTTTCAGAATGGAGACGGCCCGATCCGATTGTCTGCGATCACCGCAGGTGGCAGCCAGGCGGTGTTCTTCAAGGTGAACACCATTGGAGAAGAATCTTTTCTGGATGACGTAAAGGAACTGCTGGAAGAAATTTTGGAGGAGTAAGATGATCTACGCTGGATTTGACATGCTGTTCAGCATTCTGTTTCCCATCGCATTTCTTGTGGTTTTGGGCATGATGGTGTACATCTTCATCGGGAACATTCGCACATGGAACAAAAACAACCACTCGCCGCGCCTCACCGTCCCGGCGGTGGTGGCGGCAAAGCGCACCGAAGTTTCCCACCACCACACGGACAATACGATGATGCACACGTTCACCACCTATTACGTGACCTTTCAGGTGGAAAGCGGCGACCGGATGGAACTTGCAGTGGATAGGGAGGACTACGGAATGCTGGTGGAAGGCGACAGGGGCAGGCTGAGCTTTCAGGGCACCCGCTATCTCGGATTTGAGAGAAACTGAAGGCATTTATTGGGTATAAAAAACCAGAACTGCTGGCTGTATCAGCCCTGCAGTTCTGGTTTTCTTTGTTACAAGCTGCAAATATTAAAAATCACAGCAGCGGGATGCCAGCCTTTGCGCAGGCTTCGCGGGTGGCGGCGTCCCAGACGCTGGCCTGCACTTCGCCGATGTGGGCGCTGCCCAGCAGCAGCATGCACAGGCGGCTCTGGCCGATGCCGCCGCCGATGGAGTAGGGCAGCTCACCGTTCAGCACGGCCTTGTGGAAGGGCAGGGCGCGGCGGTCGTCGCAGCCAGCCATGGTCAGCTGCTTGTCCATGCTCTCGGGGCTGACGCGGATGCCCATGCTGCTCAGCTCGTAGCTGCACTGCAGCGGGTCGTTCCAGAACAGCAGGTCGCCGTTCAGATCCCAGTCATCGTAGTCCGGGGCGCGGCCGTCGTGAGGCTTGCCGCTGCGCAAGGGTGCGCCGATCTTCATCAGGAAGGTGGTGCCGTTCTCCTTGACAAAGGCGTTCTCCCGCTCCTTCGGGGTCAGATCGGGGTACTTGTCCTCCAGCTCCTGCGTGGTGACAAAGGTCACGTTGGGGGTGTGCAGGGGCAGCTCCTGCAGTTGGGGGAACATGGCGTGCAGGTTCATCTCGGTGGCGCACACCGCAGACACGATGCAGCGCACCACGTTTTTCAGGTAGGTCTCGTTGCGGTCCTCCACCGTGATGATCTTTTCCCAGTCCCACTGATCCACATAGACCGAGTGGAGGTTATCCAGCTCCTCGTCCCGGCGGATAGCGTTCATGTCGCAGTACAGACCCTTGCCCACGCGGAAGCCGTAGTCCTTCAGCGCCTGACGCTTCCATTTTGCCAGCGACTGCACCACCTGTGCCTCGGTGCCGCTGTCCTTGATGTCAAAGGTAACCTTGCGCTCCACGCCGTTCAGATCGTCGTTCAGGCCGGTGGAAGCCTCCAGAAACAGCGGTGCGGACACGCGGTACAGGTTGAGCGTGGCGCACAGGGTATCGGCAAACAGCCGCTTCACCGTGCCGATGGCGCGCTGCGTGTCGTACAGGTTCAGCGCGGGTTTGTAGTTTGCCGGGATGATGATCTTGCTCATAACGTTTACCCCTCATTCTGTGTGGTTTGCGCCCCGCTTTCCCGAGCCGGGGCGTGGCTTTTGCAAAGCCGGAATACTGCACCCATTATGGCACAATTTTTTACGAAAGTAAAGTGATAGCAGGAAAAAGACGGCGCGGCAGAACTCTTTCGCCGCACTGTCTTTTCCGCATGGACGATTTAGAATGGCTTCCGCTGCGCTCTAGCCATTTTTAGCGGAAAAATCATTTTAAATTTCGCGTTTGTCGCACTCTGCGGAGTGCTCCAAACGCATTTTCACAAAAGGGGTCGTAAGGAAAAATGCCATTTGCCGCCGCGGCCCTCCCGTGAAAAAGCCAATCGGGAAAATCCGCAGATTTTCCCGATTGGCAAATTAAAAATCATTTTCCGCTGAAGATATCCAGAGCAAAGCGGAGGATATTTTCAATCGTTCCGTTTACCCGCCCAGATAGGCGTTGCGGACGCGCTCGTTGGTCAGCAGCTCAGCACCGGTGCCGTCCATGACCACGCGGCCGGTCTCCAGCACATAGGCGCGGTCAGCCACCGAAAGCGCCATCTGCGCGTTCTGCTCCACCAGCAGGATGGTCATGCCCTCCTTGTGGATGTCGCGGATGATGTCAAAGATCTCCTGCACCAGCAGCGGCGAAAGACCCATGGAAGGCTCGTCCAGCATCAGCATGGAGGCGTTGCTCATGAGCGCACGTCCCATGGCCAGCATCTGCTGCTCGCCGCCGGACATGGTGCCCGCCAGCTGCTTGCGGCGCTCCTTCAGGCGGGGGAACAGGGTGAACACCTTTTCCTTGTTGGCGGCAATGGTGGAAGCGGGCTGGGTGTAGGCGCCCATATCAAGGTTCTCGTCCACCGTCATGTGCAGGAACACATGGCGCCCCTCCGGCACCTGTGCAAGGCCGCTCTCCACGATCTTGTGGGCGCGCACGCCCTTGATGCTCTTGCCCTTGTACAGCACAT
>OHBM01003061.1_pt1 | contig 10528 bp, 9 predicted proteins | sample 1577251 | NCBI WGS metagenome assembly OHBM01 (sample SAMEA3541557, study PRJEB24748) | human gut metagenome | biome: human gut; feature: human-associated habitat; material: faeces | place: China | collected 2012
AAGCTGGCTGGGGGGACAGGAACAGAAAAGGAGATGAAGCATGGCTGAAGAAAGAAAACTGATACTGAAGCTGGGCCAGAAGATTACAGATCGTATCGGTGTCAAAGTGACCGTGAATGACCCGGAATATTGGGGTCTGGCCAGCGTAGTGACGGACGAGATGGCTGAAGTGGCACTTTCCATGAAAGTGCGTAAGCCCGCAACCGCTGAGCAGATTGCCAAGAAATGCGGTAAAAGTCTGGAGCGTACCGAAGAATTACTGCAGGAAATGAGTGTCATCGGTCTCATTGAGTACAACTGGGAAAACGCGGATCACCAGTATTTCTATCTGAAGGTCGAGGATTCGGGTATCGGTATTCCGGAGGACTCCTTAGAGCATATTTATGAACGTTTTTACCGCGTGGACAAGTCCCACTCAAGAGAGATCGGTGGAACCGGTCTTGGGCTTGCAATCACCCGCAATGCAGTGCTGATGCACCGCGGTGCGATCAAAGTGTTCAGTACAGAGGGAGAGGGAACCATTTTCAATGTCCGTATTCCTTTGAATTACATCGCGTAGTGCGATATGTGACAGCAGATTTTTGGTAATGGAGTAAAAAAGTAATGAGAAAAAAAATAGTCTTTCTTCTGGCATTTCTGTGCATGCTTTTACTGGTGGGGTGCTCGAATGGAAAAGAGACAAGTAAATACAACATCGAATATCTGAATAAAGATAAAACCGGGATTGTAGCGGTGCCTTATGATGCGTCCGCAACAACGAAAGATGCATTGATCGAAGAATTTTTTGCCGCCTTAAGTTCAGATCCGGATAATGTGGAATACCGTAAACCGATTCCAAATGATGTGGAGATCACAAAGTATTCGCTGGATGGAGCACTTCTCACCATTTATTTTGATGCAGATTATCTGAATATGAAGGAAGTGGAAGAAGTTTTGTGCAGGGCAGCAGTGGTTCGCACGATGACGCAGATTTCCGGGATCGACTGTGTGTCTTTTTATGTGGATGAAAAGCCTCTGACGGATGTGAATGGTAAAATGGTTGGAACGATGTATGCAGAAAGCTTTGTGGAGAATCCCGGAGAACAGATCAATTCGATCCAGAATACGAATCTGACACTTTATTTTTCCAATCAGGCGGGAGACGGACTCGTGAAAGAGACAAGACGGGTTCACTATAGCAGTAATATCTCGTTGGAAAAACTGATCATGGAGCAGCTCCTCGAAGGACCGGAATCGAAGAATGCCAGGTCCGCAATTCCTTCGGAAACCAAATTAATGAGCGTATCGCTTGTGGATGGGGTATGCTATGTCAGCTTTGATGAGAACTTTAAGAATCAGGATTATTCAGTGAATGAAGCCATTGTGATTTATTCTATTGTGGATTCATTGTCAGAGTTATCCTCCATCAGTAAAGTGCAGATTTCCGTGAATGGCGATACCAGCGGTGTATATCGGGATAGTTTCAAACTTGCAGATATGTATGACAGGAATCTGGATTATATCGCCAAAACAGCGAAAACGGATACAGAGGTTGTAGAGGAGACAGAAACGGAGGAACAGTAATTATTGTTTAAACGGCCATTATGTGAAATGGCATCTGGATTGATTCTTGGAATTTTGTTTATGAGGTATCAAAAATGGTATCTGGCAGCAGTTGCTGCCGGAATACTGTTTGGAATTGTATGGAATTTATGGCACAATACGATCCGTAACTGTAGTGAGAAAGACAGTATGGCAAATGCCAGAGCGTGGATGTACCCAGCCTTTCGTGTGGGATGTTTTCTGGCATTTTTTTTGGCAGGGATATTTCATTTTGCAGGAAATGAGGCATTCCGTCAGAACTATATGTCAAAACTACAGGATGGAATGCAGGTGACTGTGCAGGGAAAACTATGCAGCAAACAGTTAAAAAACGGACAATATTCCTATTATTTAGATCATTGTTATCTATCTATCGGGCAGGAGATACTGCCATGCAATCAAATTCTTTTTTATCAGACTTCCGATGATGATTCCATCGGGCAAACCCTTATTGTAACAGGAACGGTTGAATTGTGGAAAAGTGCATCCAATGATGGTAATTTTGACGCAAAAGCATTTTATGAATCCAAAAAGATCGATTTTCAATTGAAGGAAGCTATTGTGAAAAATGTTTACGGAGCAGAGGATGGATTCGGGGAGAAAATTTACAGGCTGCGCCGGAAGATAAGCGGTGTATACGAAAGCTGTATGAGCACATCAGATGCTGGTGTGCTTTCCACGATGACGCTCGGAGAGAAAAATCTTCTGGACGCAGAGGTGAAGCAGATGTATCAGAAAGCAGGAATTTCCCATGTGCTGGCGATTTCCGGACTGCATATTTCTGTGATTGGGATGGGACTTTATAAATTGCTTCGGAAAATAAAATGCTCCTTTTTGACTTCCGGTGTTATTGCAGGCACGGTCATCGGCGGCTATGGGATGATGTCTGGACTTGGGACATCGACCATACGCGCGGTGCTCATGTTTTTCGTTTTATTGTTCGGACAGTGGATTGGAAGGAGTTATGATACGCTGTCTGCTCTGGGACTGTCCGCCATTGTGATTTTATTGGACAACCCTTATCTGCTCTGGTATGCAGGATTTTTGCTGTCATTTGCAGCGGTGCTTGGAATTGTGGCTGTGGGACAGACACTGATCAAAATAAAAAAGCCGTTCTTTACTTTTTCGGAGAACTTTCTGGTGAGTTTTGCAATTCAGCTTGCAACGGTGCCGCTTACGGCTTATTTCTTTTATGAGGTGTCGGTCTGGTCAATGCTTATCAATTTTTTTGTACTGCCAATCATCGGGATACTGCTTTTCCTGGGGCTTCTTGGCGGAGGGATTGGTTTATTGTCTGTCCGCGTGGCAGGGGTTCTTTTTGTACCTTGTCATTGGATTTTAGTGTTCTATGAAAAAGTGTGCAGATTCAGTGCAAGATTACCGGGGGCTGCCTGGATCACGGGGCAGCCGGACTGGCGGAAACTGCTGCTTTTTTATGTGGTGCTGGGAGCAGTGCTTTTGGCAATGAAAAAAGTAAAACGGCGGCATGGGTTTGTCCTCATCGGATGTTTTATGCTGCTTGCACTATTGCATAACCCGGTGAGGGGATTTGAACTTGATGTGCTGGATGTGGGGCAGGGGGACGGTATGTATCTTCACACGAAAGAGGGGACAAACTTCTTTTTTGACGGCGGCAGTACGGATGTGAGCAAAGTTGGAACATACAGGATGCTTCCGTTCCTGAAAGCAAAGGGTGTGAAAAAAATAGATTACTGGATCGTTTCACACACAGATGCAGACCATATTTCAGGGTTAAAGGAGATCTTGCAGGCAGAGTATGAGATCGATCATATTGTGTTTTCGAAATATGTGTTAAATGATGAAGCCTATCAAGAACTTGTGGCACTGGCGCAAACGTATGGAACTGAGATTTTGAAAATGGACTGTGGAGACACACTCACCGATGGTGAAGCCAAACTTCGCTGCATTTTCCCGGATCAAACTTATAAAAGTGATGATAAGAATGCACTGTCCCTTGTGCTGCGCTATGAAGATCAGGAGTTTTCCGGTATTTTTACCGGGGACATCAGCAGCGCAGAAGAACAGTATCTTGTGGAACACAAAAAGGCTGGCAGCGTCACATTTTACAAGGCGGCGCATCACGGCTCGAGATATTCCAACAGTCGGGATTTCCTAATGGCACTCTCACCGGAGATCACAACCATTTCCTGTGGGGAAAACAACCGCTATGGGCATCCGGGTGAGGAGGCTTTGTGCAATATAAAGGAGAGCGGAAGTGCAGTCTATGAGACAATGGAGTGCGGACGTATCCGCATCCGTATGGAAAATGGAAAACCTGTGGTGGAAAAATTCCTTGAAGGAAGATGAATTGTTCTATATAATGGGGAAAGAGTTTATAGATAATTGCGAAACTCATGAGAACGTGTCTTGAATGTTTTTGTTGATTTTAAACAATTGAAAGAAGTGTAGGATGAGTTTTGCAATTATCTGGAAAGAGTATAAATGCAAAGGAGAAAACTTTAAGTAATCAAAATCATTGTCAATAGTGATTAAATGTGTTAAAATATACTCATGGAGGATATTGTTATGAACACATCTAATATCACTAATTACAAACCAAAAGATTTTGCTGAATTATTGGGTGTCTCAGTCAAAACGTTACAACGTTGGGACAGAGAGGGGATTCTGAAAGCAAATCGCACTCCGACTGATAGGCGTTATTATACTTATGACCAATATCTTCAGTTTAAGGGTATAAATACTGAAAACGATAATCGTCAGATTGTTATTTATGCCAGAGTGTCTACAAGAAACCAAAAAGATGATTTACAAAACCAAGTAACTTTTTTACGTCAGTTTTGCAATGCTAAAGGTATCATTGTAGATCAATGTATTGAAGATTATGGAAGTGGGCTTAACTACAATCGTAAAAAGTGGAATCAATTATTAGATGAAGTAATGGAACAAAAAATCAAAACTATCATAGTTACACATAAAGATAGATTTGTCAGATTTGGCTATGATTGGTTTGAAAAATTCTGTATGAAGTTCCATACAACCATAGTGGTAGTGAATAATGAAGAACTATCACCGCAAGAAGAACTTGTACAGGATATTGTATCCATACTTCACGTTTTCTCTTGTAGATTGTACGGTCTTCATAAGTATAAAAAACAAATAGAAGGAGATGAGGAAATTGCTAAAGAGCTTCAAAACGGAATTAAATCCGACAGTCGAGCAAAAAATCAAGATTAACAAGACTATCGGCACTTGTAGGTACGTCTACAACTTCTATCTCGGTCACAACAAAACTTTACACGATAAAGGTGAACAGTTTATGACTGGCAAGAGTTTCAGTGTATGGCTCAATAATGAGTACATTCCTAATAATCCTGATAAAATATGGATGAGAGAAGCATATTCAAAAGCTGTAAAAAAATCTATTGAAGATGGATGTACTGCATTTACAAGATTTTTTAAACATCAAAGTGCTTTTCCTAATTTCAAAAAGAAAGGTAAGTCTGATGTAAAAATGTATTTCGTAAAGAATAATCCTAAAGACTGTAGATGCGAGAGGCATAGGTTAAACATACCAACTTTAGGCTGGGTACGCATGAAAGAAAAAGGCTATATACCAACAACGAAAGACGGATGGAAAATCAAAAGCGGTACAGTATCCATCAAAGCAGGCAAATATTATGTGTCAGTTCTTGTGGAAATTCCAGACGCTAAGATTGCTGATAATAGCAATGACGGTATAGGAATTGACCTGGGTTTGAAAGACTTGGCGATTGTTTCTAATGGTAAAACTTATAAAAATATCAATAAGTCAGCAAGAGTTAAAAAATTGGAAAAGAAACTTTGCAGAGAACAAAGATGCCTCTCACGCAAGTATGAAAATTTAAAGAAAGGAGAGTCCACTCAAAAGAATATACAAAAGCAAAAGCTCAAAGTGCAAAGACTTCATCATAAAATAGATAATATCCGTACTGATTATATCAATAAATCAATAGCAGGGATAGTGAAAGCCAAGCCATCTTATATAACGATTGAAGATTTGAATGTATCAGGAATGATGAAGAACAGACATCTATCAAAAGCCGTTGCATCACAAAAGTTCTATGAATTTAGAACTAAGCTTAAAGCTAAGTGTGATGAAAATGGTATTGAATTAAGAGTCGTAGACAGATGGTATCCATCATCCAAAATATGTCACTGTTGTGGTGCTATCAAGAAAGATTTGAAGCTTTCAGATAGAATATTTCCGTAATAACGGTTGATGCCATAATCCTTAAAACTGGCCACAGCTTCTCCATAGCCTCCCAGACGGAAACGGGTATATTCATAATTGTCCGTATGCTGTTTGCGTGCTGTTACATTTCCATGCATTTCAGCCACCTGCACCGAATCAACTTCACTGGCCGAAATAACTCCTACGACACAGCAAAGAGTGGTTAAAAATAAACTAACTTTTTTTTTCATTTCTCTGCGATTTTTGAACACCGCAAAGGTAGACTACACAAAAAAGGCTATCAATACCTAAAAATTACGAATTTCACAATTAAAAAGATACTGAATTATAGGTAAAAGGAAGTTTCTTTATAGTTCAAGATACACCTTACATAAGTTACTGATTTTCTAATACATATATTATCCAGAAATAATTCAACCAACAGATCCATCTCCTCAAACACCTGAAAAATACCTAAAAAAGAGTAGTCATTTTATACCAATGAGGCACCAGCCCTCATTGGTAAAACGAGATAAAATCAAATGAAGAAAAAAGAGAAAATCTCAAAAAAACATACAGATATTTGCGCTTCAAATCAAACGCCTTTGCGTTCAATCCAAAGCGCACTTGTGCTTAAGCTCAAACGCACTCGCGTTTGAAGTAAAACGTACTTAGGTTCAAAAGCAAACGCACTTGTATTTTCGCGCTTATTCCATTAAACATAAAAAAGAGGGATGCACACCCTATGCATCCCTCCTTCTATATTATAAACACAAGTTTTAAATCAGGAATCCTAACAGGATACCGGCAGCAACTGCCGAACCGATTACCCCTGCTACATTCGGACCCATGGCGTGCATCAACAAGTAGTTGCTCGGATCATATTCCAAACCTACTACCTGAGAAATACGGGCTGAGTCGGGCACGGCAGATACACCGGCATTACCAATAAGCGGATTAATCTTATCTCCTTTCGGAAGAATCAGGTTGAAAATCTTTACGAAAATCACACCTGAAGCTGTAGCAATAACGAAAGACAAAGCACCCAAACCGAAGATTTTCAGAGAATCCACAGTCAGGAACTCAGAAGCCTGAGTAGAAGCTCCTACGGTGAGCCCTAACAAAATGGTAATGGTGTCAATCAGCGGACCACGGGCTGTTTCAGCCAGACGACGGGTTACACCACTTTCTTTCAACAGGTTACCGAAGAACAGCATACCCAACAAAGGCAGACCGGACGGAACAAGGAAACAAGTCAGCAACAAACCGATAATCGGGAAGATTACTTTCTCCGTGTGAGAAACTACGCGCGGCGGTTTCATACGGATCAGACGTTCGTGCTTGTTGGTCAACAGGCGCATGATAGGCGGCTGGATTACCGGTACCAACGCCATGTACGAATAGGCTGATACCGCAATCGCACCCATCAGGTTAGGGGCCAACTTGGATGAAAGGAAGATAGCCGTCGGACCGTCAGCACCACCGATGATACCGATTGCACCGGCTTGCATAGGATCGAAACCTATTTCCAAAGCGATCATGTAAGCACCGAAGATACCAAACTGAGCAGCAGCACCGATTAGTAACAACTTAGGATTGGATATCAGAGACGAGAAGTCCGTCATAGCACCAATGCCCAAGAAGATGAGCGGCGGATACCAACCGGAGGTTACTCCCTGATATAAGATGTTGAGTACAGAACCTTCCTCATAGATACCAACTTTCAGTCCGGCTTCCATGTTGAAAGGAATATTACCGATTAAGATACCGAAACCGATAGGAATCAGCAGCATCGGCTCAAATTCCTTGGCTACTGCCAAGTATATAAATAACAAGCCGAAAAAGATCATGACGATATGGCCGAACGTAGCGTTGGCAAATCCCGTATAGGTCCAGAAATCGGCAAGGTTATTTCCAATAAAATTAATAAATTCTCCCATATTATTCAATAATTACGAGGTCAGTACCTTCGAGAACGGATTCTCCTTTGCTCACGTTGATAGCGGTAATTTTACCGTCTTTGTCAGCATTGATGTTGTTTTCCATCTTCATGGCTTCAAGGATAATGATGGTTTGTCCTTTCTTCACTGCATCGCCGACATTCACTTTAATGTCGAGGATAACACCCGGAAGCGGAGATTTAACGCCCGATTTTCCGGAGGAAGGAGCAGCCGGTTTAACAACTGTCGTGGTAGGAGCAGCCGGTGTTGTAGCTACAGGGCGGACTACAGGTTTTACAACGGCTTTAGGAGCCTTTTCCATTTCAACTTTGTAAGGAGTGCCATTTACTTCAACATGGGCGATATTGTCTTCTATATCTCCAATGGCTACCTTATATACATTACCATTGATTTTATATTTATATTCTTTCATCGTTTAATCTTTTTATTTGGTGATTTACTTTTTGTGGGGAGTTTCGCGCAAGGTGTAAATCTTAGAACTCCATGGTGAATAACTGCGTTTGACACGGGTGATGGTAAGAACAGTTTCTTCCACATCGTGTACATCGCTTTGCATTTCGTGCATTGCCATGGCAATAGCAGCAAAAACTTCACCCGGAGCTTCACCCAGTTTCTTTTCTTTAGCTTCCTTTTTATCTGTGATTCCTTTTACTTTCATTGCATTGCGCTTGCTGAGGCTGACAGAAGCTTTTCCAATTAATTTAAAAGAAATAAAGAGTAACAGTAAACCAAAGAATACTACACTCATAGCAGAAATAGCCATACCGATGCCGATACCGTCATGTTCTTCGAATTTTTCCATCTTTGCATGACTGTTGATGGTCTTGTTGTTTGTACTTGGAGTGACATATTTTTCGGGACTTCCGCCTTTTACTTCCCATTCTTCGGCAGCGTCACTGACGCGTGCGTATGATTGGTTCACACTCAATACACCGGCAGGTACTACAATCTGATCAAGTAACTTTTTCCCTGAATCATAAAGACCGATCCAATTCTCTGTTGCGGCATTCAGTGTAAAGTTAGTGTGGAAAGTACCCCGGTTGGGTTCACCGTCAGCCCAGAACAAAGCATGTTGGCGAGGTTTAACCAATGTCATGACATCACCTTTAGGGATGAAATAGGTGGCAGTGTCACCCGGCTGGTTACTGACTTTCAGCAAGCAACCGGCAAGGTCTGCGCTGCCAAATGACCTGTTGAATATTTCAATCCATGCGCTATGTACCCCATAGTCGTCCTGAAAGTTGCTTTCATTTTCAATCAGCACCTCATTCAGCAACAGCTTACTGTTTGATTTTCGTTCTCCACAAGAACTTAATCCCACCATCAGCAGCAGAGAAAGGAATATTCCGATTTTAGTTTTATTCATAATCGTTCTTGTTTTAATGTAAAAAGCCTGATTACAATGGAATATTTCCATGCTTCTTAGCCGGGTTAGTTAATTTCTTAGTCTGCAACTGCTGTAAAGCACGAATGATGCGGAAACGTGTGTTGCGCGGTTCAATCACGTCATCAATGTAACCATATTTAGCTGCATTATAAGGATTAGCAAACAGTTTGGTATATTCAGCTTCTTTTTCTGCCAGGAATTGGGCGGGATTTTCCTGATCTTTTGCTTCGCGTGCAAACAATACTTCTACTGCGCCTGCACCACCCATTACTGCAATTTCGGCTGTGGGCCATGCATAGTTCATGTCACCGCGAAGTTGCTTACAGCTCATTACAATGTGAGAACCGCCGTATGATTTACGCAGCGTAATAGTTACCTTGGGCACAGTAGCTTCGCCGTAAGCATACAGCAACTTGGCACCATGTAAGATAACGCCATTGTATTCTTGTCCTGTACCCGGAAGGAAGCCCGGAACGTCTACCAGTGATACAATGGGAATATTGAAGGCATCGCAGAAACGAACGAAACGTGCGCCCTTGCGAGAAGCGTTGCTGTCAAGTACCCCTGCCAGGTATTTCGGCTGATTGGCAACAATACCTACAGACTGACCGTTGAAACGGGCAAAGCCGATGATAATGTTTTTGGCATAATGAGGTTGAACTTCAAGAAATTCGCCATTGTCCACGATAGCACTGATTACTTCGTACATATCGTAAGGTTTGTTGGGGCTGTCGGGAATAATCTCGTTCAAGGAATCTTCCAAGCGATCGATTGGGTCTGTACAGTCTGCATAAGGAGCTTCTTCAAGATTGTTTTGCGGAATATAACTCAATAATTTGCGAATCAGGGCCAAACCTTCTTCCTCTGTCTGAGCAGTAAAGTGAGTTACACCGGATTTAGTAGAGTGTACACTTGCACCCCCTAAGTTTTCCTGGCTTACATCTTCTCCTGTTACGGTCTTTACAACTTTCGGACCGGTCAGGAACATATAAGAAGTGCCTTCCATCATCAGTGTGAAGTCTGTCAAAGCGGGAGAATAAACAGCACCACCGGCACACGGACCCATGATAGCACTGATCTGCGGAATGACTCCCGAAGCCATGGAATTGCGAAGGAAAATCTCCGCATATCCTGCCAAAGAACGGACACCTTCCTGAATGCGCGCACCACCGGAATCATTGAGTCCGATAATAGGCGCTCCCATCTGCATCGCCATGTCCATCACTTTGCAAATCTTCTTGGCGTGTGTCTCCGAAAGAGCCCCTCCGAATACGGTGAAGTCCTGTGCGAAGATGTAGACCAGACGGCCGTCGATCGTACCATATCCGGTTACGATACCATCACCCAGGAATTTTGTTTTTTCAATACCGAAGTTAGTACAACGGTGCTGAACGAACATATCAAACT
>OHBM01003063.1_pt1 | contig 10518 bp, 10 predicted proteins | sample 1577251 | NCBI WGS metagenome assembly OHBM01 (sample SAMEA3541557, study PRJEB24748) | human gut metagenome | biome: human gut; feature: human-associated habitat; material: faeces | place: China | collected 2012
CACATGGCACAGAAGAAAAAAGCAACGCACCGCACCAACCCCGCAAAGAGCGCAAGCTTCATCACCAGCGGATCGTCCACCAGCAGAAGCGACGCAATGCACATTACCGCAGCTCCGGCCACCGCGCCAAGCGAGACGTACTTTGTCAGCCATATGCCGAGCGCCACAAACAGCAGCACCGCCAACGCACCGGAAAAGTTCACGAACGCCATCACGACGAGCATGCATATTATCGCGTGGCTGCCCTTGAGATCGTAAAACACCGGATACAGCCGCCCCATCACAAGGCAGAAGCCCGCAAACGCGCGCCCGACGGCGGCCTGACCCTTTATGCCCATCAGCAGCCCACCGATGAGGATCGGCAGGATATCGCGCACAAGCTCTACGAGCAGCAGCTTCACAAAGCCCTTTACGCCGTAAATACGGCGGAAGTTTGAAAGCGCGGAGCTGCCCGTGCCAAGCCGGCGCAGATTTACGTGAAAAACAAAGTTTGACGCGATGACAACGCTGCTCATGCTGCCGCAGCCGTAGGCAATAACGGCGATGATTATCAGCAGAACGGTATATATCATTCCTTCTCGCCTTTCTGCCGAATGACAATGCGTATCGGCGTACCCTCAAGGCCGAACACGGCGCGTATCTGATTCTCGATATAGCGCTGATACGAGAAGTGGAACAGCTCGCGCGAATTGCAGAATATCACGAAATTCGGCGGGCAGATGCCGGTCTGCGTCATGTAATATATCTTCAGGCGGCGTCCCTTATCCGTGGGCGGCTGGACTCTCGCCTGCGCGTCGGCAAGGACGTTATTGAGCATACCGGTAGTGATGCGCATATGGCTCTGGTCGTTTGCGAAGTTTATAAGCTCGAAGAGCCTGTCGGTACGCTGGCCGGTCATGGCGGAGATAAAGACGATGGGCGCGTAGCTCATGAAGCTCAGGTCGCGCATGATGTCCTTGCGCATCTTCTCCATGGTGCCGGTCTCCTTATCGACCAGATCCCACTTGTTGACGACGATGATGCTCGCCTTGCCCGCTTCATGCGCAAGTCCGGCGATCTTCGTGTCCTGCTCGGTGACGCCGTCGCGCGCGTCTATCATGATGAGGCACACATCCGCCCGCTCGATGGCGAGCTGCGCGCGCATGACGGAGAACTTCTCGATGCGCTCATCGACCTTCGATTTGCGGCGGATGCCGGCGGTGTCGATGAACATGAACTTGCCGGTCTCGTTTTCAAACAGCGTATCGACCGCGTCGCGCGTCGTGCCCGCGACGTTGCTGACGATGAGCCGCTTTTCGCCGAGGATGCGGTTTATCAGCGAGGACTTGCCGACGTTCGGCTTGCCGATGACCGCGACCTTGACGTAGTCCGGCTCCTCGTCCTCTTCCTCCGCCTCCGGGAAATACCTGACGCACTCGTCAAGCAGGTCGCCGGTGCCGTGGCCGTGTACGGCGGATACTGCGATGGGATCGCCGAGACCGAGAGAATAGAACTCGTAGAGCGCGGGATCCTCCGCGCCGGTGGAGTCGGCCTTGTTGACGGCGAGGACGACGGGCTTGCGCGAGCGCAGCAGCATATTCGCCACGTCCTTGTCCGCTGCGGTAACGCCGGTACGGATGTCGGTGACGAGGACGATAACGTCCGCCGCGTTTATCGCTATCTGCGCCTGCTCGCGCATGAACAGCAGTATCTCGCTGTCGGTCATCGGCTCGATGCCGCCGGTATCGACTATATCAAATTTTCTGCCGCACCACTCGCACTCGGCGTAGAGCCTGTCGCGCGTGACGCCGGGCGTGTCCTCAACTATCGAGAGGCGCTGTCCGACAAGGCGGTTGAAGAGCATGGACTTGCCGACGTTCGGCCTGCCCACTATTGCAACAAGAGGTCTTGCCATATCTTTCCCTCCTATTTATATATCTATTTTATCAATTCTGATTGTATCTGTAATAATCTGTGTCCTCGCCGCGTTCGGGGAGCTTCACCTCGGGAAGCTCGCCCGCCATCGCATCCCACAGCGCGAAGCCGTCCTGCTCGATGGGGTATATCGGCACTCCCAGCTCGCGCACGGCCTCCTCAAGCGTGATATCGTCGAGGAAGTCCATCTCCTGCCGCCGCAGCATATTCTGCGATATCAGCAGCCGCTCGCCAAGGTCTTTCCCCTTGAGCTGGCGGATGAGATCCTGTCCGGTTATGAGGCCGGTGACGTTGATGCTGTGGCCGAAGAAGTCGTTGACTATCGGGTAGACCTTACCCTTTAGTGTATCATATTTTTCCTGCGCGATGTCCACAAGTTTCTGGAAATACGGCGCGGCGGAGACGCCGGTCGCGATCGTGAAGGGTACGCCGTCCGGCGGGTCGGACAGGCGCAGCGCGGAGCGGAACTCCGTCTCCAGCATGCGCAGCATACCCACACCGTTTTCAAGCTGGGTGTGCTCCTCGAAGAATTCGTCCGGCGGGAACTCGCGTCCGGCGAGGATGTAGAACTCGTCCCCGCAGAAGAAGATGCGCGTGCCGTGTTTTTCAAGGCACCTGTCGCCGAACTCGGTTATCATGTCCAGCGTCTCGGCGGCGTGCTCCTTTGTGAACGGCGTCAGCGGGTACAGCCCCTCGCGGAACTTCGTCAGTCCCACCGGGACTATCGACACGCTGTGCACTCCGGGGTACATCGCCTCAAGGTCGCGCATTGAGCGCATAAGCTCCTCCCCGTCATTGAGGCCGGGGCAGCAGACGATCTGGCAGTTCATCGTGATGCCGGATTCCGCGAAGCGGCGCATGGTGTTTATCGTCTCTCCGGCGCGCGGATTGCGCAGCATGGCGCAGCGCAGCTCCGGATTTGTCGTGTGGACGGAGACGTTTATCGGGCTTATATGCAGCGCGATGATGCGCTCTATCTCGCGCTTCGAGAGGTTCGTAAGCGTGATGTAGTTGCCGAGAAGGAAGCTCAGGCGCGCGTCGTCATCCTTGAAGTACATGGTGCGGCGCATGCCCTTCGGGAGCTGGTCGATGAAGCAGAAAACGCAGTTGTTCGCGCAGGAGCGCGGCGTGTCCATCAGGTAGCTCTCGAACTCGAGCCCAAGGTCGCCGCCAACGGTCTTGCGGACGTGCACCTCGCGCTCACTGCCGTCGGGGCGGCGGAGAACGACGTGCAGCTCGCTGTCGTAGGCGAAGAACTTGTAGTCGAGCACGTCTATTATTTTGTGGCCGTTTATCGATATGACCGCGTCGCCGGGGTGCGCCTTGCCGTGCAATGGGCTGCCGCGGTCGACGGATTTGATAAGGTTATCCATGTTCCTCCGAAATCGCGCGGCGCAGCCAAATGCTCTGCTCCGCATACGCAAAAGGAGGAAAGGTACTACCCTTTCCTCCTCAAGCGTTTTTACTTGCTCTCCTCAACATTGATGACCGCACGGCCCTTGTACTGACCGCAGTGCTTGCAAGCACGGTGAGGCATGCAGAACTCGCCGCAGTTGGGGCACTTGACGATTCCGGGAGCGGTGAGCTTCCAGGTAGAAGAACGTCTCTTGTCACGTCTCTGTCTCGATACTTTTCCTTTTGGGACTGCCATGTTGACACCTCCTGATAACGGCTGTTTTGAGCAGCTCTATTTTAATCTTTATCCAAAAGCTGCTCAAGCACAGCAAATCTTGGATCATTTTTTTTGCGGCACCCACAGGGGCCGAGGTTAAGGTTTTTGCCGCAGTCAGGACACAGACCCTTGCAGTCCTCCTTACAGAGGAACTTGCTGTCCATATCCAGAATGAAGCAGGTGGACAAAATCTCGTCCAGATCTATTTCGTCACCCTGAAGCAGGAACAGCTCCGGATCGTCCTCGGCGTTCTCCTCCACGATGGTGGCGTGCAGCTCGGTGAGCTTGGTGCGCTCAAAGTCGCAGCCGCATCGGTCGCACACGCAGACCATATCCGCCCTGATCTCACCGGTCAGGTTCAGGATACCGGCCTCGTTATACACGCGCCCGACGGCCTTCGGCTTTGCCTTATACTCCTTTATCGCGGGGAAATCGAGCCTGTCGGTCTCCAGCTCCGTCTCGAAATCAACGGAAGCGCCCGGTATCTCAATTATCTCTCTCAGGTTAAGAAGCATAGTACACCTCGCACAGTCGCTTTAGTATTATAGATTAACTGACAAGGCTTGTCAACACTAATTTTATATAGTATAATAAAAAAAGTTAGAAAAACGAAAGGTTTCTGCCTGACAGCCATGAAAGAATTTACAATTAAAGCCAATGATGCCGGTCAGCGGCTCGACCGCTTTGTCGGCAAGGCCGTCCCCCTGCTGCCGGAATCGCTGCTGCAGAAGTACATCCGGCTCAAGCGGATAAAGGTCAACGGCAAAGGCGCCAAGCGCGACACGCGGCTCGCCCTCGGCGACACGCTTCAATTATACATCAACGACGAGTTTTTTGAAAGACCCCGCGAAGAAAATTCTTATTTAAAAGTCGGCACGCCGCGGCTCGACATCGTCTATGAGGACGAGAACATCCTGCTGGTGGACAAAAAGCCCGGTGTGCTGTGCCACAGCGCGGGCGTGTGGGACTACAACACCCTCATCGCCAACATTCAGGCCTACATGGCGCAGAAGGGCGAATGGCGGCCGAAGGAGGAGAACTCCTTTACCCCCGCGCTCTGCAACCGCATCGACCGCAACACCGGCGGCATCGTGATCGCGGCGAAAAACGCCGCGGCGCTGCGCGTGCTGAACGACAAGATACGCGACCGCGAGATCGAAAAATATTATCTCTGCGCCGTCCGCGGCAGGCCGAAGCCGGAATCCGGCCGGCTGGAGAACTATCTGTTCAAGGACGCGGATAAGAATCAGGTCTACGTGAAGTCTAAGCCCGAGCCCGGCGCGCGCACCGCCGTGACGGAGTATAGGGTGTTGCGCACGAATGGCGCGCTGTCGCTCGTGGAGTGCCGCCTGCTCACCGGCCGCACGCACCAGATACGCGCGCAGATGGCGCACGCGGGCTGGCCGCTGCTGGGCGACGGGAAGTACGGCGTCGAGCGCGTCAACCGCAGCTACGGCGAGAAGGGGCAGGCACTGTATTCGTACAGGCTGGAGTTCACGTTTCAGACGGACGCGGGCTGCCTTGAGTACCTCCGCGGGAAGGAGTTCCGCGTGAAGAGCGTGGACTTTGCGGAGAAGTATTTCGGCGTGACGGAGCTGGAATTTTAATTGTTATTATATTATAAATTATATTACGGAGAAACACTATGCTATCAGTAAACGATCTATCCATGCAGTTCGGCTCGTCGGTGCTGTTTTCGCGCGTCGATCTGCAATTCACCGCCGGCAACTGCTACGGCATCATCGGCGCGAACGGCGCGGGCAAATCCACCTTCATCAAGATACTTTCCGGCGAGCTGGAGCCGACCTCCGGCAGCGTCGTGCTCGACCCGAAGCGCCGCATGTCCGTCCTCAAGCAGAACCAGAGCCTCTTCGACGACTACACCGTGCTCGACACGGTCATCATCGGCAACCAGCGGCTCTACGACTGCGGCAAGGAGAAGGACGCGATATACGAAAAAGAGGACTTCACCGACGAGGACGGCATCCGCGCGGCGGAGCTTGAGGAGGAATTCGCCGAGCTCGGCGGCTGGGAGGCCGAATCCGACGCGGGGCGCATCCTTCAGGGTCTCGGCGTGGACGTCAGCCTTCACCAGAGCCTCATGCGCGACGTTGATCCGCGTCTCAAGGTCAAAGTTCTGCTCGCGCAGGCGCTGTTCGGCCACCCCGACGTCATCCTGCTCGACGAACCGACGAATAACCTAGACCTTGCAAGCGTCGTCTGGCTGGAGGACTTCCTGATGGACTACGAGGGCACCGTCCTTGTCGTCAGCCACGACCGCTATTTTCTCAACAACGTCTGCACCCACATCGTCGACATCGACTACGGCAAGATAAAGATGTACGTCGGCAACTACGACTTCTGGTACGAGTCCAGCCAGCTCATCCAGAAGCTGATAAAGGATCAGAACAAGAAGGCCGAGCAGAAGATTCAGGAGCTGCAGACCTTCATCGCCCACTTCTCTGCGAACAAATCCAAGTCCCGTCAGGCGACCTCGCGCCGCAAGCTGCTCGACAAGATCACCGTCGAGGAGCTGCCCGCCTCGAACCGCCGCTACCCGTGGGTCGGCTTCAAGGCCGAGCGCGAGCCGGGCAAGGATCGCCTTTTCGTCACCGAGGTCAGCAAGACCGTGGACGGCGTGAAGCTTCTGAACAACGTCAGCTTCATCGTCGGCAAGGATGACAAGATCGCCCTCGTCGGCAAGAACGAGCTTGCCGTCACGATGCTGTACAAGATACTCATGGGCGAGGAGGAGCCGGACAGCGGCACGGTCAAATGGGGCGCATCCATCACGCCCGCCTACTTCCCCAAGGACAACGGCGCGTACTTCGACGGCTGCGAGCTTGACCTCATCGACTGGATGCGCCAGTTCTCCGAGGACAAGCGCGAGAGCTATCTGCGCACCTTCCTCGGCCGCATGCTCTTCTCCGGCGACGATGTGTACAAGACCGTCAAGGTGCTCTCCGGCGGCGAAAAGGTGCGCTGCATGCTCAGCCGCATGATGCTCTCCGGCGCAAACTTCCTGCTGTTCGACCAGCCGACGAACCATCTCGACCTCGAGAGCATCGCCGCGCTCAATAACGGCATGGAGGCCTTCAAATATAATATCATCTTCTCCTGCCACGACCACCAGCTCACCCAGACCGTCGCAAACCGCATCATAGAAGTCACCGACACCGGCATAATCGACCGCATGTGCAGCTACGACGAGTATATGCATATCAGCGATCTGGAGTCGGGTATAAGAGAATAAGGGAGGAAACAAGCATGACCGAAAGCGATCTCAAACTTATTGATTTTCACGTCACCGATATCACCTGCCACGTCAACACCGGCGTGAGTGAGGAGCTGCCCATGTCCATAAAGAGCAGCGTCAGCGCGCGTATGCCGGAGGAATTCGACGGCAGCTTGTATATCTACCTCAAGACCACCATCACAGGCCAGGATGAATCCCTGTTCCTGCTGGATGTGCTGACCGAGACTATCGTGCGGCTGCCCGAAGGCAAGACCGAGCTTGACGAGAACGACGCGCCGCCCTGCATCACCTTCGCCCGCCGCCGCAGCTACAAGGCGATACTCGAGATGAGCAAGGCCATGGGCATCGCCCCGCTCGATCTGGAAAAGACGCTGGACTGAGCTTTTCCGCCGCCGTTCGGCGCTGGCGGACACATTTCCTCCATTCCCGCACAAAAAGTTCTTGACAACGTGCGGGAATGGTGTATAATACGAGCATGTTTAATATTTTAACTCGTTGAAGCCCCCAGAATCGCAAGAGACTGGAGGCGGAGAGTCTCTGGAGAATCCCTTGGCCGGCTGGCCAAAGGGTGCCGAAGGTGCAAGGCTCGCGCAGAGCCGAATCTCTCAGGCAAAAGGACAGAGCGGCTCCCCGATCCGATGCGGATCGGGAATATATCGCTTTTGTTTTTCTCCGGAGCTGTGGCCGTCTGGCCGCAGCTTTTATCACTTTTATAAGGAGAAATCAGCATGGAAACCTTACTCAAGATCGTTCAGACCGTCAACAGCTATCTCTCGGACTACATCCTCATCGTCATGCTCGTCGCCGCGGGACTTTTCTTCTCGATAAAGACCCGCTTCGTGCAGGTGCGCTATTTCGGCGCGGCCATGCGCAAGGCGTTCGGCGAGGTCAAGCTCTTCGGCAAGAAGCATGACAGCGGCATGAGCTCGTTCCAGGCGCTCACCACCGCCATCGCCGCGCAGGTCGGAACCGGCAACATCGTCGGCGCATCCGGCGCGATCCTCATCGGCGGCCCCGGCGCGATATTCTGGATGTGGATAATCGCGTTCTTCGGCATGGCGACGATATACGCCGAAGCCGTCCTCGCGCAGACCACGCGCGTCGTCCATGAGGACGGCACGGTCAGCGGCGGCCCCGTGTACTACATAACCGCCGCCTTCAAGGGGCGCGGCGGCAAGTTCCTCGCAGGCTTCTTCGCGGTCGCGATAATCCTCGCCCTCGGCTTCATGGGCGCGATGGTGCAGTCCAACTCCATCGCCGAGGCCTGCCACAACGCTTTCGGCGTGCCGAACTGGGTCGTCGGAGTGGTAATCGCGGCGGTGTGCGCGTTCATCTTTATCGGCGGCGTGCAGCGCATCGCGTCCGTGTCGGAGAAGATCGTCCCCGTCATGGCGACACTGTACCTCATCGGCGGACTAGTCATCCTCATCGCACGCATCCGCTACATCCCCGAGACCATCGGCATGATCTTCAAATATGCCTTTGTCCCCAACGCGCTCATCGGCGGCAGCATCGGCTACGCACTGAAAACCGCCATCAGTCAGGGCGTAAAACGCGGCCTGTTCTCCAATGAAGCCGGTATGGGCTCCACCCCGCACGCCCACGCGCAGGCCAACGTCAAGACCCCGCACGAGCAGGGCATCGCCGCCATGGCGGGCGTGTTTATCGACACCTTCGTCGTCCTCACCATGACCGCCCTCGTCGTCATCTCCACGCTCTACGCGGGCAACGGCGTGCTCGCCTCCGGCGCTGCCGAGGGCATAAGCAAGACGAACATGGCACAGCTCGCGTTCTCGTCGGTGATGGGCAGCGGCTTCGGCAGCGCGTTCGTCGCGATATGCCTGCTGTTCTTCGCGTTCTCCACCATTGTCAGCTGGAACATGTTCGGCCGTGTCAACTGCCGCTACCTCTTCGGCAAGAAGGCCAATCTCATCTACTCCGTCATCGCGATCGCGTTCATCTTCCTCGGCTCGCTGCTTTCCAACGACCTCGTCTGGGAGCTGACGGATATGTTCAACCAGCTCATGGTCGTGCCGAACGTCATAGCGCTGCTGGCGCTGTCCGGCATCGTCGTCGCCTCCGTCAAGGCCGCCGACAGCCACAAGCTCGACAACAAGTAATAAAGCGTGTATAATAGCGATGCAGTTTCCTGCATCGCTATTTTTTTGGAGGAATACCTATGGATAATATAAATTATATAGATATGCCCGTTTCGGAGTTCACCGCGGCGCTCGCGTCTTCATCGCCCGCGCCCGGCGGCGGGGGCGCGTCCGCGCTCGCGGCGGCGCTCGGCGCATCGCTCGGCTGCATGGTGGGTGAGCTCACCGTCGGCAAGCCTAAATATGCTGCGAACGAGCCGCGCCTGCGCGAACTCATCGCCGAGGCGCAGTCCCTGCGCGAGCGGCTGCTGACGCTCGTGGATGCGGACGCCGAAGCGTTTCTGCCGCTGGCCGAGGCGTACCGCCTGCCGAAGGACGCGCCGGATCGCGGCGCGGTGATGGAGAAATGTCTGGCGGATGCCGCCGCCGTGCCGATGGAGATACTCGAGCTGAGCTGTCGGGTCATCGCGCTTCAGGAGGAGTTCGCCGCGCTCGGCAGCAGCCTTGCGGTATCGGATGCCGGTACGGGCGCGGTGTTCGCGTGGGCGGCGATGTACGGAGCGGCGCTCAACGTGCTCGTGAACACCCGTCTGATGGCCGACCGCGAGCGCGCCGAGGATATGAACCGCAGCGTGAACAAGCTGATGCAGGAGTATCGGGTCAGAGCCGACCGCGTGTACGGGGATATTTTCGCAAAGCTGAGCGACAAATAGTTTATTGACAAGCCCATGCCCGTGTAGTACACTCTCCTTGCGCCACATCCGCCCAGAGCGGAGCGGCAGCAGGAGGAATTTAATATGAGCAACTCAACCCCGCGCAAAGGGCTGAAGCGGCAGGTGGGTCTGTCGCTGTTCTCGGCGATCATCGTCGTGCTGACAGTCCTCGGCAACTTTGTCCGTTTCGGTCCCGTTCCCATTACGCTTTCGCTCGCGCCGATAATCATTGGTGCGGCGGTCTACGGCAGCTCGGCAGGCGCTCTGCTGGGCGGCGTGTTCGGTCTGGTCGTTCTTCTCGGCGGTATTTTCGGCTGGGACGGCGGCACGGTCATGCTCCTCATGGGGCTCAATCCCATCGGCTGCATACTCATCTGCATCGGCAAGGGCATTCTCGCCGGTTATCTTTCCGGACTTGCCTACCGCGCGATTGAAAAGAAAAGTCCCCTCGCGGCCGTCGTTACGGCGGGCATCGTGTGCCCGGTCGTCAACACGGGTCTTTTCATCCTCGGCATGCTCGTTTTCTACGGCTCGACCCTGCAGAGCTGGGCGGGCGGGCAGAACGTGATATACTACGCCATCTTCGGTCTCGCCGGTATCAATTTCGTCGTGGAGCTGCTGGTGAACCTTGTGCTCTCCTCCGGCATCACGACCGTTATCAAATACGCCTCGTCCCGCAGGTGATCGGTAAGTAAATAGGAAATAGTGAGTAAAGCTCCGGTAATACGATAAGCATTACCGGAGCTTTTGCGCATGTGGGGACTTGCGGGACAATTTGTGGTGCATTCTGTCTTTTCGCTATTGGCAATATTCCAAGTCTGGCGACCCCTCAGTCGGCCGCAGGCCGACAGCGTCTCGCTGCGG
>OHBM01003067.1_pt1 | contig 10502 bp, 7 predicted proteins | sample 1577251 | NCBI WGS metagenome assembly OHBM01 (sample SAMEA3541557, study PRJEB24748) | human gut metagenome | biome: human gut; feature: human-associated habitat; material: faeces | place: China | collected 2012
GGTGGGCAGCGATACCATCGCAGCCATGAGTGCCAGCGCGTCCGACCCGGCGTGGCAGTCCGAGGAAGTGAAGCAGGCGTTTGCCGCCATGGAGGCGCTGTCGCCGTTTATGTCTCCGCAGACAGCCACCAATAAGTATCCCGCCGGCCAGCAGGAATTCGCGCTGGGCGAGGCGGCCATGTACCTGAACGCCAGCTGGATGCCTTCCGAGGTGGCCGACACGGCGGGCGAGGACTTCCCCTGGGGGTTCTTCGCGTTCCCGCAGGTGGAGGACGGAGCTGAGGGCAGCGGCTACGTTTCCGTCGGAGGTGTTCCCCTGGCCGTATACAGCGGCTCCCCGAACCCCGAGGCGGCGAAGGAGTTCCTGCGCTATGTGGCGTCCAAGGAAGTGCAGGACTATCTGGCCGAGCAGGGCGGCGCTCCGGCGACCGTCGGCTCCGAGTGGCCCGGCGCCCGTGCCGAATGCACGGATGTGATCGCTGCTGCGGACAAGGTGGCCAGCCTGAACTGCGACCTTTCCAGCGAGTTTGTGAGCGCAGTGTTTACAATGGAGATGAACAAGGTGCTCACCCAGCAGACGACGGCCGACAAGGCGGTATCCACCCTGACGGGCGAAGCTTCCAAATATTGACGCCGGCCGGATAAAACAAGGAAACAGGATAGGGATGCCGGCCGCGCACAAATGCGCGCCGGCATCCGCTTTTTCAAATGATACAGCCGGGGGGCAGGCTTCCCGGCAAAGCAACAAGGAGGGGCAGCGGTGAAAAAAGGGCTGCGCAGAATGTATCTGGCGTTCCTTTCGCCCGTGGTGATCGCATTTTTGATCGCTTATCTGTATCCCGTGCTGCGCACAGTTCAGATGTCGTTTTTTGAGGTGTCGGATATCAGCGCCGCGCGGGATACCTGGGAATTCGTAGGGCTTTATAATTATGTAGACCTGTTCAGCCGTCAGCTGTTCCGGGTATCGTTCAAGAATATGATGCTGATTTTCCTGGCGGGAGGCGCGGCGGTATTTCTGATCTCGCTGTTTTTTGCCTGGGTACTGCACAAGGGCATGTTCATGGGCAACCTGTGGCGCAACCTTATCTATCTGCCCACGGTCATCACGCCCGTGGCCATGATCACGGTGTGGACGCAGTATGCGTACAACAGCCGGTACGGCCTGCTCAAAACGGTGTTCGAGGCGCTGGGCCTGGACGGCCTTGCGGCCATACCATGGACAAGCACTCAATACGCGTTCTGGTCCATGCTCATCGCTTTCTGCTTTTGCAGCATCGGCGGCAACCTGCTGGTGTACATGGCCGCCATGAAAAAGATCCCGGACGACCTGTTCGAGGCGGCGTTTATGGACGGCGCGACGGAAGGAAAGATTTTTTTCCGCATCACCCTGCCGCTCATCGCGGACAATGTTAAAACGCAGTTCACCTTCTGGACCATCGGCTGCATCGGCTTCTTTCTGTGGTCCCGCGTGTTCAGCGTGGTCCCGTCGGACCCCACGACCATCACGCCCGCCAGCTATATGTACGACCAGATCTTCGGTACGTCCATCAGCTCGAATGCGGTGGCGTCGGGCACGAACGTGGGCATGGGCGCGGCCATCGGCGTGGTGCTGTGCCTGATTACCGTCGCGGCGATGGCGCTCATCAATCTGATCTTCCCGAAGGAAAAATACGAGATGTAAGGAGGACGGCCCCTATGCAAAAATATCCGTCTTTCTGCCTGCGGCAGAAAAGCCCTCCCGCAGGCCGCGTCAGCGGCTGGGCGGGAAAGGCAGTGCACGTTCTGGGCAAGGCTCTTATCCTGTGCTGGTGCGCCTTCACGGTCGCACTCATCGGCTGGGTGGTGCTGGCGTCCTTCACGCCCACCCGGGATATCTTCCAAAACGACCTGCTGGCCGCCGGGCTGGACCTGAGCGGCTATGAAGTGGTGATGGAACGGTATCACATCATGGATTATTTCCTCAACAGCGTGCTGTACACGGTCTGCGCCTGTGCGGGGCTCATTGTCTTCTGCGCGCCCGCGGCTTTCGTGATGACGAAGTTCGTGTTCCGCGGCCGCCGCCTGTTCCAGACACTGTTCTCCGTTGCGCTGGGCCTGCCGGGCGTAATGATCCTGGCGCCGCTGTACATGATGCTGGTTCGGGCGAACCTGCACAATTTCCGCGGCACGCTCATCCTAGTCTACCTGTGCACGGGCATTGCCGCGACAACGGTGTATCTGATGGGCTTTTTCGCCACGGTGCCCATGACGGTGTTTGAATCCGGCCTCATTGACGGGTGCAGCCATATCACCTCGTTTTACAGGCTTATCCTTCCGCTGGCAAAACCGGGGATCGTGACCATCACCATCTTCAATTTCATCGGATACTGGAATGAATATATCTGGGCACTGGTGTTCTCCGGCAAGCAGGCCAACCGCACGTTGGCCGTGGCACTGCAGACGCTGGTGACCAGTATGCAGACGACAGGCAATTATCAGGGCCTGTTCGCGGGTGTGGTGATCGTATTCGTGCCCACGGTGATTATTTATGTGCTGCTGTCCAAGCAGATCATGTCCGGCGCAACGGCCGGCGCAGTCAAAGGATGAGAAACGATGCTCAAGCCGGTACCTGTCGAGCCAGTACTCAGCGTAAAAGAGCTTTATACGCTGTATTATTTTCACCATGAAAGCGGTTACCGCTTTGCGGGAGAAAGCCATGATTTCTGGGAAATTATTTATGTGGACAAGGGGCGTGCCAGCGGCATCAACGGCACCGAGCCCTATACGCTGGAAAAAGGGCAGATCATTTTTCACCATCCCAATGTTTTCCACAACTTTCGAACGGACGGCGCGCCCGACGCTGAGGATGGCGCGGACTGCGACATCTTTGTGGTATCCTTCAACGGCGAGCTGGAGATGCTGGAGCAGTTCAGGGACCATATTTTTACCCTGAGCATGCACGAGCGCCATCTGTTCCGGGAGATGATCGAGGAAGGAAAACAGGTATACGATAAGCCCTTCGGCAAAAATCTGGTTTACCGGAAGGATGCGCCGCATGAACCGGAGCATCTGCCCGGCGCAAAGCAGATGATACGCAATCTGCTGGAGCAGCTGCTGATCTCGCTTTACCGCAAGCAGCAGGAATGCCCAGCACAGGTGCAGTCGCTGCCCATGCAGTCTCTGGGGATGGAGTATCAGATCGTACGCCAGGTCGTCACCTTTCTGGATCAGAACATCTACAACAACATCACCTTTGTGGACGTTGCCAGCCATTTCAACCTGAGCGAGACGCAGCTGAAAAAACTGTTCCGTGAGGTGACGGGATACAGTGTGATGCAGTACTATCGCAAAAGCGTGCGGTCTTGGCAACACCGCGGAGCAGAGTACCAACGTTATCGCCGGCTTCGGCGTAGTCGAGCAGCTTGTGGAACATTTCGATACCGGTGACGACGGTCTTGCGACGCTCGTCGGTCAGACCGATGATCTCGACTTCCTCGCCGAGCTTCAGCTGGCCACGCTCAACACGGCCGGTAGCGACGGTACCACGACCGGAGATCGTGAAGACGTCCTCAACGGGCATCAGGAACGGCTGGTCGGCCTTACGGTCGGGCGTGGGGATCCAGGTATCGACAGCGTCCATGAGCTCGTGCATGCACTTGTACTCGGGAGCGTCGAGGTCCTTGGACTCGGAGATCAGGGCGTTCAGAGCGCTGCCGCGGATGATCGGGGTCTCGTCGCCGGGGAAGCTGTAGAAGTCGAGCATCTCGCGGACTTCCATCTCGACGAGCTCGAGCAGCTCTTCATCGTCGACCTGGTCGCACTTGTTCAGGAAAACGAGAACGGAAGGCACGTTGACCTGACGGGCGAGCAGCAGGTGCTCACGAGTCTGGGCCATGGGGCCGTCGGAAGCGGCGATGACCAGGATAGCACCGTCCATCTGAGCAGCGCCGGTGATCATGTTCTTGATATAGTCGGCGTGGCCCGGGCAGTCGACGTGGGCGTAGTGACGGCCCTGGATCTGCACACCCTTGGTGGCGCCGTGAGAGCCGATGCGGTCAAACGTCTGGTACTCAACGTGGGCAGTGTTGATGGTGATGCCGCGCTCGCGCTCTTCGGGCGCCTTATCGATGGAGGCGTAGTCAACGAAAGAAGCGGCGTTGGGGTCGGCCATCGCGAGGGTCTTGGTGATGGCGGCGGTCAGGGTGGTCTTACCATGGTCGATGTGGCCGATGGTACCGATATTCACATGGGGCTTGCTGCGGTTGAACATTTGCTTAGCCATGGAAACATCCTCCTAATAGCAAAAATTTAAATTTTGGTTTGGATTTATTCTACAGGAACTTTGCTTATTTTGCAACACCTAAAATCAGGCGTTGTTGCCGCGCTTGCCGATGATGCTCTCCTGGAGGCTCTTCGGAAGCTCGACATAGGTGTGCGGCTCCATGCTGTAGTTGGCACGGCCCTGCGTTTTGGAGCGCAGATCGGTCGAATAGCCAAACATGGAAGCGAGCGGCACCTCCGCCGTGACGATCGCAGCGCCGTTGCGGATGTCCGTTCCGACGACCTGACCGCGGCGCGAGTTGAGATCGCCGATAACGTCGCCCATATACTGATCGGGCGTCGTGACAACGACCTTCATGATGGGCTCAAGCAGCGTCGGACCGGCTTTCTGCGCGGCCTCCTTAAAGGCCATGCTGCCGCAGATCTTGAACGCCATTTCGCTCGAGTCGACCTCATGGTAGCTGCCGTCGAGAAGGGTGACCTTCACGTCGACGACCGGATAACCGGCGAGAACACCGGACGCCATGGCGCCCTGGATGCCCTGATCGACGCTGGGGATATACTCCTTCGGGATGGCGCCGCCGGTGACGGCGTTGATGAACTCGTAACCCTTGCCCGGGTTCGGCTCGATCTGGATCTTGGCCTGCGCAAACTGGCCCTTGCCGCCGGACTGACGCGCATAGCGCATGTCGACGGTAGCGGTGCCGCGGATGGTCTCCTTGTAGGAAACCTGCGGCTTGCCGACGTTTGCCTCGACCTTGAACTCGCGGAGCAGACGATCGACGATGATCTCGAGATGGAGCTCGCCCATGCCGGCGATGATGGTCTGGCCCGTCTCCTCGTCCGTATAGGTCTTGAAGGTGGGGTCTTCCTCGCTCAGCTTGGAGAGCGCGATCGCCATCTTTTCCTGACCGGCTTTGGTCTTGGGCTCGATGGCAACGCGTATAACGGGTTCGGGGAATTCCATCGATTCGAGAACGATCGGATGCTTGTCGTCGCAGAGAGTATCGCCCGTGCGGGTGTTTTTCAAACCCACAACAGCGGCGATCTCACCGGCGTACACAGCGTCGATGTCCTCACGATGGTTCGCGTGCATGTGCAGCAGACGGCCGAGACGCTCGCGCTGGCCGCGGACGGTGTTCATCGCTGTTTCGCCGGCCTTAATGGAGCCGGAGTAGACACGGATGAACGCCAGGCGTCCGACGAACGGGTCCGTCATCACCTTGAAGACGAGACCGGCAAAGGGGCCGTTCACGTCCGCGGGGAGAGTGACCTCTTCGTCCGTCTTGGGGTTCACGCCGACAACGGGCGGAACATCCAGCGGAGAGGGCAGGAAATCGACAACGGCATCGAGCAGCTTCTGCACGCCTTTGTTCTTGTACGACGTACCGCAGAGGACGGGAACCATGCTGCCGCTGACGGTCGCCTTGCGGATGACCGAGCGCAGACGGTCGGCGGGGATCTCCTCGCCTTCCAGATACATCTCCGCGATCTCATCGTCAAAGAGAGATACGGCATCGATGAGCTTTTCCCTGTACTCGGCGGCAAGATCCGCCATGTCCTCGGGGATGGGCTCCACGCGCATATCCTTACCCAGATCGTCGTAGAACACGACGGAATCCATGTCGATGAGATCGATGATCCCACGGAAGTCGGATTCCTTTCCGATGGGCAGCTGGATGGGCACGGCATTCGCCTTCAGACGGTCATGGATCATGTCCATGACGTTGTAGAAGTCGGCGCCGGTGATATCCATCTTATTGACGTAGATCATGCGCGGAACATTGTAATGGTCCGCCTGACGCCACACCGTTTCCGTCTGTGGCTCGACACCGCCCTTGGCGCAGAGGACGGTCACGCAGCCGTCCAGCACGCGCAGGCAGCGCTCCACCTCGGCAGTGAAGTCGACATGGCCCGGCGTATCGATGATGTTGATGCGCGTATCCTTCCAGAAGCAGGTGGTAGCAGCGCTCGTGATGGTGATACCGCGCTCCTGCTCCTGCACCATCCAGTCCATCGTGGCGTTGCCTTCATGGGTCTCGCCGATTTTGTAGTTGACGCCGGTATAGAAGAGAATACGCTCGGTAGTCGTCGTCTTACCCGCATCAATGTGCGCCATGATGCCGATGTTTCTGGTTTTTTCAAGTGAATATGATCTGGGCATAAATCTCTACCTTTGCTGAAATTACCAACGATAGTGGGCGAAGGCCTTGTTGGACTCGGCCATCTTGTGCGTATCCTCGCGCTTCTTGACGGAGGCGCCGGTGTTGTTCACGGCGTCCATGATCTCGTTGGCGAGACGCTCCTTCATGGTCTTTTCGCTGCGCTTGCGGGAGTAACCGACCAGCCAGCGGAGACCGAGGGTCTGACGACGCTCCGGACGAACCTCGATAGGCACCTGGTAGGTGGCGCCGCCGACACGGCGGGCCTTGACTTCCAGAGCCGGCATGATGTTGTTGAGAGCTTCGGTAAACACCTCAAGCGGATTGCGATCCAGCTTCTTCTGGATCAGGTCAAAGGCGTCGTAAACCACCTTCTGGGCCACGCCTTTTTTGCCGTCCAGCATAACACCGTTGATGAGCTTGGTCACCAGAACGCTGTTGTATACGGGATCCGGCAAGATTTCTCTTTTGGGAACGTTACCTCTTCTGGGCACTTTGCTTCCCTCCTTCATTATGAAATGATCTCAAAGGTACTCGACGGCAGCGCTCTGCCGCCGCTGTGTCCAAAAGGTTATCATATAAATAAAATATATCAATAACCAACAGGACACTGTTGGGGGTTTCGCTTACTTCTTACCCGCCTTGGGTCTCTTGGCGCCGTACTTGGAGCGGGACTGGCAGCGGCCATTGACGCCCTGGGAATCGAGAGTGCCGCGGATGATGTGGTAACGGACACCGGGCAGGTCCTTGACACGGCCGCCGCGAATCATAACGACGGAGTGCTCCTGCAGGTTGTGGCCGACACCGGGAATGTAGGCGGTCACTTCGTAACCGTTGGTGAGACGGACACGGGCGATCTTACGCAGAGCGGAGTTCGGCTTCTTAGGAGTCGAGGTACGCACAGCGGTGCAGACGCCGCGCTTCTGGGGAGAAGACTGGTCGGTCTCGCGGTTCTTCAGAGTGTTCAGGCCTTTCTGCATGGCAGGAGAGGTGGACTTGTAGGTCACCTGCTCTCTTCCCTTACGGACAAGCTGGTTAAATGTGGGCATGATTTTCCTCCTTTCCTCAAAAAAATGCTCTCGTGCGGGCGTGCGCCCACACGTTTTTTGATTTTAACAGATTGCACAAGAATAGTCAAGAAAATTCTGTAATTTTTCCGAGCAAAAAATTTCACTCCGCAGTCATCAAAGATCAGAAAAATTCCGGAGTGAAGGATCACTCCGGAATTTATTCGGATTAAAGCGCGTTGGTGAGCTTTTTGAGCTCGGAGAGGTCGACGTAGTCGGCTTCATCCTCGATGGACTCGTCCGTCTTCATTTCAAAGTTGCGGTACATGTCCAGACCGGAGCCGGCCGGGATGAGCTTGCCGATGATGACGTTTTCCTTCAGACCGACCAGGTGGTCGACCTTGCCCTTGATGGCGGCCTCGGTGAGTACTTTGGTCGTCTCCTGGAAGGACGCGGCGGACATCCAGCTGTCGGTTGCGAGCGACGCCTTTGTGATGCCGAGCAGGATCGGCGTGCCGGCGGCGAGAGTGAGTCCCTCTTCCCCGGCGTCGATGCGCGCCTGGATCGCCTTGTTGGCATCCTTGAGCTCGTTGACGTCGACGGTGGAGCCGGAGAGCAGATCGGTGCTGCCGGCATCCTCGATGCGGACCTTGCGCATCATCTGGCGGACAATGACTTCGATGTGCTTGTTGTTGATATCGACGCCCTGCTGACGGTACACCTTCTGGACTTCCTGCACCAGATAGTTGCGCACGCCCGGGCGGCCGAACTCGTCGTCGTTCACGCCGCGGATGCGGAGCACATCGTGCGGGCTGAGCGCGCCGCGGGTCAGCTCCTGTCCCTGTTCGATATGGTCGCCGTTCTGCACGATGATGCCGGCGCCAACGGGGACCTGATACACACGGGTCTCGCCCTGCTCGGCGTTGGTGACGGTGAGCGCCATCATGTTCTTGCGGGCTTCCTCGATCGTGAGCGTGCCGCTGATCTCGCTGAGCACGGCCATCTTCTTGGGCTTGCGCGCCTCGAAAAGCTCTTCGACTCGCGGCAGACCCTGCGTGATGTCGTCACCGGCGACGCCGCCGCTGTGGAACGTACGCATGGTCAGCTGCGTGCCGGGCTCGCCGATGGACTGCGCGGCGATGACGCCGACGGCTTCGCCGGAATTGACCGGCTTGCCGGTGGCAAGGTTCATGCCGTAGCAGCGGGCGCATACGCCGCAGCGCGATTCGCAGGAGAGAACGCTGCGAACCTCAACGCTCGCAACGCCGTGAGCGGCGAGGAATTTCGCATCGCCGGACATGAGCAGGTGATCGGTATCGAACAGCACCTCGCCGGTCTTGGGATCGACGACGGGCTTGGCCGGGAAGCGGCCGTGGATGTTCTCGCCGAAGGAGTGGATATATTCGTCGTACTTCGGATCCTCGGGATCGAGCGTAAACACGGCGTAGCCGCGGCTGTCGATCGCCGTGGCGGGCACGCCCTCGGTCGTGCCGCAGTCCGGCTCGCGGATGATGACGTCCTGGCTGACATCGACCATTCGGCGGGTCAGATAACCGGAGTCAGCGGTACGAAGCGCCGTATCGGCCATGCCCTTTCGGGCGCCGCGGGTGGAGATGAAGTACTCGAGAACGCTCAGACCTTCACGGAAGTTCGCCTTGATGGGGATCTCGATGGTCTTACCGGCGGTGTTCGCCATCAGGCCGCGCATACCGGCGAGCTGACGGATCTGGTTGGCGCTGCCTCGGGCGCCGGACGTCGCCATGATGTTGATGGGGTTGAACTCGTCGAGGTTGTCCATCAGGGCCTTGGCGACTTCGCCGGTCGTTCTTTCCCACTCGGCGACGACCATGCGGTAGCGTTCGTCGTTGGTGATAAGACCGCGCCTGTACTGCTTTTCGATCGCGAGGACCTTCTTCTCGGTCTCGGCGATCTTTTCCTTTTTCGCCTCGGGGACGACCATGTCCGCGATGGAGATGGTCATGCCGCTGCGGGTGGAGAACTTGTAGCCCTGCGCCTTGATGCTGTCGAGCACTTCGGCGGAAATGGTGAAACCGTGCTTCTGGATGCAGCGGTCGATGATTTCGCCGAGCTTTTTCTTATCGACGCGGAAGCCGACCTCGTAATCGAACGCATGCTCGGGATCGGTACGATCCACAAAGCCGAGATCCTGCGGGATGGGCTCGTTGAAGATGATGCGGCCGACGGTCGTTTCGACGGTCTTGTACTTTTCCACGCCGTCGATGGTCTTGGTCACGCGGACCTTGATGGGGCTGTGGAGCGTGACGGCGCCCGCCTGATACGCCATGAGCGCTTCCTCGGGGGTGCTGAACGCCATGCCGGTGCCCTCTTCCTCGCGCACATAGGTGAGGTAGTAGGAGCCGAGGACCATGTCCTGCGTCGGGATGGAGTGCGGGTGGCCGTCCTGCGGGCGCAGGAGGTTGTTGACCGAGAGCATGAGAATGCGGGCTTCCGCCTGCGCCTCAGCGCTCAGAGGAACGTGGATCGCCATCTGGTCGCCGTCAAAGTCAGCGTTGTAGGCGGTGCAGGCCAGCGGGTGCAGCTTGAGAGAGCGGGCCTCAACGAGCACCGGCTCGAACGCCTGAATGCCCAGACGGTGCAGCGTCGGCGCGCGGTTGAGCAGAACCGGGTGCTCCTTGATGACGACATCGAGAGCGTCCCAGACCTCAGGCTTCTGACGGTCCACCATCTTCTTGGCGGACTTGATGTTGTTGGCAACGCCGTCCTCGACGAGCTTCTTCATCACGAACGGGCGGAAGAGCTCGATGGCCATTTCCTTCGGCACGCCGCACTGGTACATCTTGAGTTCCGGTCCGACGACGATAACGCTTCGGCCGGAGTAGTCAACACGCTTGCCGAGCAGGTTCTGGCGGAAGCGGCCCTGCTTGCCCTTGAGCATGTCACTCAGAGACTTGAGCGCACGGGAGTTCGCGCCGGTGACGGCGCGGCCGCGGCGGCCGTTGTCGATGAGGGAGTCCACCGCCTCCTGCAGCATGCGCTTTTCGTTGCGCACGATGATGTCGGGGGCACTGAGCTGGATGAGGCGCTTGAGACG
>OHBM01003069.1_pt1 | contig 10496 bp, 4 predicted proteins | sample 1577251 | NCBI WGS metagenome assembly OHBM01 (sample SAMEA3541557, study PRJEB24748) | human gut metagenome | biome: human gut; feature: human-associated habitat; material: faeces | place: China | collected 2012
CATTCGCGATATCGGAGAGGTTCCAAACCAGATCGAGGGTCTGGGTCGCACCGACATAAACTACCAGAGAGAAGACCACGCGGTAAATGATGTTGTACTTATGGGTACCGAAGAGATATTCCCAAGCCTTTTCACCATTGTATTCCCAACCGAGGATGGTGGAGTAAGCAAAGAGGATGATACCGATGGAAACGATGTAAGAACCAATGACGCCGATATTGGAAGAGAATGCTGCCATGGTGAGTGCTACGCCGGTGAGCGGCTTGCCATCCGCGCCGACCATGCCGAGCACGCCGGAGGAGGCGATGGTAAGGCCGGTGATGGTGCAGACTACGATGGTATCGATGAAGGTACCGGTCATGGAGATGTAGCCCTGTCTTGCCGGATGATCCGTGGTGGACGCTGCGGCAGAAATCGCTGCCGAGCCAAGGCCGGCTTCATTGGAGAAACAGCCGCGCGCTACGCCATAGCGCATCGCATTCATGACGGAAACGGTGATGGTACCGACGACGCCGCCTTCGACAGCCGTAGGATCGAAAGCCATCATCACGATGAGGTAGAGCCCATGCGGAATATTTTCGATGTTAAGAAGGATGCAGGAAAGGCCAGCCAGGATATAGAAGACAGCCATGCCGGGAACGACAACGGAAGAAACCTTGGAAATCGAAGTAATACCGCCGACGATGACAGCGAGGGTCATGACAGTCAGGACTGCACCCACGATCTCATTCGATACGCCGAAGGTGGTGTTGATCGCGGTGGAGATCGAATTCGCCTGCGTCATGTTGCCGATACCGAAGGAAGCAAGGACAGCGAAGAGAGCGAAAGCAGTACCCAGGAAGAGGCCGGCTTTTTTGTTCTTGAAGCCGTTCTTCATGGTGAACATCGGGCCGCCCTTCATTTCACCCTTGGCATTCACTTCACGGAACTTGAAGCCGAGCATACATTCAGAGAACTTGGTCGTAAGGCCGAAGCATGCGGAGATCCACATCCAGACCAGAGCGCCCGGGCCGCCGGCAAACATCGCCGTCGCGACACCGACGATATTACCTGTACCGATGGTCGCAGCAAGCGCCGTCATCAGCGCAGAGAAAGGAGAGACGTCACCGCTCCCGACCTGGGTCGTGCGGGACTTCTTCGAAAAGATCGTTTTTAATGCGTATGGCAGATTTCTCCAAGTCAGAAAACGCAGCTTCAGTGTCATGTAGACACCCGTACCAACCAGAAGACACAGCATGACAGGCCCCCATACGAAGCTGTCAAGCTCACCGACAAGTTGATTGATTTGCACCATATCCATTGTAAAATCCCCCTTGTTCCCGTAACTGTTCTTATTATGATAAGAAACAAAAAATCGCCGCACTCAGTCTTATGTTCGAAGAAGACTGAAGCTGGCGATTTCATGGTTCATGAAAACAAGGGAGTTACCCAAGTGCCAGCCCTGTCCTTTTGCCTGAGAGATTCAGGATTTCTACGGGTGAAATCCTTTAACACCTTCGGCCCTCGCATCTTTTCAGCGAGCTTCTCCAGAGTCGTGTCCGTACACAGTTTCGTGTTCTTACTGAACGCCTGATAGTGTTACTCCTTCGGCAGGAGATCATAAAGACCTCCATTTTTCAGTGTACATCATCCACCTATATGGTATGCGGCAACATACATTTTTCGCTTGGACTTCCCGGATTTCTGAATTCCGAAGTCTCAAGTGATTTACCTAGATTATACACGATGAAAATCAAAATGCAACATACGAATTTTGCTCGTTTTTTATATTGTAAACCTTTTGCTATACTAAAGTTTCTTTCTTGTGCTTTTGACGAATATTTTCTGCATACTTACGATACAGATATGATTTATATCTTTTTTGTAGCTACTTTAATTTCATTAAATTTCAATAGGAAAAGTATATCAATTTTGGTATCGTGATGGGTCTTGTAAATGATAAATGAATGCTCATGACAGCAAGATCAGGGTCTGGGCGCGGGATGACAGCAGACAATTCGCCGCAAATGTTAGATGTCGATTCCTATGTATCGCAAGCCTTCCCCACCAGAAAAACGCCCCGAAGGCTGCGTGAAAAGGTGCAAAGCGCCCCAGTTCAGAATGGCAGTGAAGCTAGCGCGCCATGTCTCATTTCTCCTATGCACAGCGCCTGCATCCAGCGAGTTGCCCTCATTTCTTCCAATAAAAAATCCCCTATCCTGTTGGAATTCAGAGGAACAGGATAGGGGGGATGTCCCACTTCCTAGGGAAGTGAGGGGGGACAACGATATGGATACCGGAGATGCTTTCGCACTCCTTCGATACAGTGACCGTTGACCAAGCACCGGTCACCCGTGATCAGCGATCAGATCTTCACATGTTCACCAGCGGTGATGCCGGCTTTCTTTTCTGCCTTTTCTTTTTCAAGGACGATCTGGAAGCGTTCTACTTCTTCCTTGATGACCGGCGAGAGGATGAGCAGGGAGATCAGGTTCGGGATCGCCATGAGAGCATTGGCGATATCGGAAAGGTTCCACACCAGATCGAGGGTCTGGGTAGCGCCTACATAAACGACCAGAGAGAAGACAATGCGGTAGATCATGTTGTATTTATGAGTACCAAAGAGGTATTCCCAAGCCTTTTCACCGTGATATTCCCAGCCGAGGATGATGCCGATAGCGACGATCAGTGCGCCGATCTCACCGATATTGGTGGAGAAGGCAGCCATGGTGAGTTCTACGCCTTTCAGAGGCTTGCCGTCAGCGCCGGTCATGCCGAGGACGCCGGAGGCTGCGATGGTGATGCCGGTGATGGAGCAGACAACGATGGTATCCCAAAAAGTACCGGTCATATTGATATAGCCCTGACGGACCGGATCATCGGTGGTAGCTGCTGCTGCGGTGATAGCGGCAGAGCCCATGCCGGCTTCATTGGAGAAGCAGCCGCGAGCGACACCGAAACGGACTGCATTCATGACAGAAGCGGTGATGCCGCCGAGGACGCCGCCGCCGACTGCCTGTGGATCGAAGGCCATCATGAAGATCAGGTAAAGACCATGAGGAACGTTCTGGATATTGAGGATGATGCAGAGGAGACCGGCGATGACATAGAAGAAAGCCATAGCCGGAACGACAACCGAGGAGACCTTGGAAATGGTCTTGATACCGCCGACGATGATGATGAGAGAAAGAATGGTCAGGATGACACCGCAGACTTCAGGAGACATGCCGAAGGTGGTATGTACAGCACCGGAGATGGAGTTTGCCTGGGTCATGTTGCCGATGCCGAAGGAAGCGATGACAGCGAAGAGTGCGAAGAGGAAGCCCATGACGGAGCCAAGCGTTTTGTTCTTGAAGCCGTTCTTCATGGTGAACATCGGACCGCCTTTCATTTCGCCCTTTGCATTGACTTCGCGGTACTTGATAGCCAGCATGCATTCAGCGAATTTCGATGTGAGGCCGAAGCAGGCGGAGATCCACATCCAGACCAGAGCGCCAGGGCCGCCGGCGAACATCGCCGTCGCTACACCGACGATATTGCCGGTACCGATGGTCGCAGCGAGTGCGGTCATCAGTGCGGAGAATGGCGATACATCGCCCGTGCCGCGTTTCTTGGTGCGGGCTTCTTTGGAAAGGACGCTACCGATCGCATACGGCAGGTTCCGCCATGTTCTGAATTTCAATAAGCAGGTGAGGTACACGCCGGTACCGACCAGCAGGGTAAGCATGATAGGGCCCCATACGAGGCTGTCAATTTCATTGACGACTGAATTGATTGCAGCCATGTCCATAATAAATATCCCCCTTTAATCGATTTACCCGTTTCTTTAAAAAACAAAACCGCCGAGCCCAGGTAAGAGATCTACGGGCTGGCGGTCGATAAATGTATGTATGCATCCACGCATAAGGGTGTTACCCCATTGCCAGCCCTGTCCTTTTGCCTGAGAGATTCGGGATCCACGGGTGAGATCCCTTTACACCTTCGGCGCCCGACTCCTTTCCGCGGGACTCTCCAGAGTTGTGTCCGTACACAGTTTCGTATTCTAATGAACGCCTGATAGTGTTACTCCTTCGGCAGGCTGGAAGTTTATCACTTCTTTCAGGTCCTGATCTCTTATAAGAAGAAATCGCCGCCCGGGGTCGCCTTTTTTCAGTGTACTTCATCCACGCACTATGAAATTTTCATGCACTTCTGGTTTTCTTTCGAGAAACAAGCTTCTGAATTCCCTCTACTGGAAAATCTGCCGGGCATGTCGGCCTATATTCAAAGGTCATGAGCCTTCGACTATACGATGTGAGTGACTGGTGACTAGGGATTAGGGTTAGCCCGTGGGGCATACCGCCCTTTGATTACGTGCAAAAGAGGTTCAGCGGGTTCTGTGGGTTCTACGGGTTCAAAGGGGTCGGTGCGGCGCATTTCGTCATCCTGAGCGGAGAAAAACGTCGTATATTAGAGAATGGCTTATCTAAAGCATGAGAACTGAGTCGAAGGATCTAAGCGCCGCGGAGTTTTAAAATATGCGGTATTCACGAAAGATGGGAAACCTGTGAACCTTTTGAACCTTCAGAACCTGTTTCCCCTATGAGACTTCGTAAGTAGAGAATAAGAATAGTCTCTTTCAAACTTGTGGTGGCGGCTTCTCCGCTTTTTTAGAAAAGGCATCCCCCGTATCGTCATTTCGAGCGCAGCCGAGAAATCTTTCTTGCAGACCGTAAAACGTCGCTTGCTTGAAAGCCTTAAAGCGATGCATCGAGTCATCGTTTCCATAAAGGCTTATAAGAGCTGATTCCATTCTGCAATGGAGATCCCTCGACTTCGCTCGGGATGACAGCCCGGGGAAACCGCCAGTCCCCTTTCTAATCCCTAATACCTTCTCTCTAAAACCTGCGGCGCTTCCATCTTTTTCACGCCGCTACCACCATTTCTCATTTCTAATTTCTCATTTCTAACTAAAATACAAAAGCCCGCAGGAGATCAGATCTCCTTAGCGGGCTTCCTTGCTCAAGATATACATTTCGCCATTTATAAAGAGGTAGGGCCTCCGCGGCGGGGAAGACTTTCTGGGGATCTTCCCTGCCGCCCGGCAGACTCCTTGGATCAGTTTAGGAGGGCTTATCCGAAGGAGTGCCCTTTGCCGGATGGGGTGTCATATTATGCCGCCGGGAAGGAAAATGGGAAAACCTTCAGGGAGGAAATAATATGTTATATCAGGACCTGATGCTAGTCCTCGAGACTTTCTTGAGCCTTGGACATGGTGACCTTGCTGGGATCTAAATCTTCGTATTCTTCGTATGCTTTACCAGTTTTGAGATGGTCGAAATATTTAGCTGTCTCTCTTACGACGACGCCGGAGAGAGCCAGAAGGGCGATCAGGTTTGGAATAGCCATGAGACCATTGACGATATCCGCCAGGACCCAGATGGCTTCAAGCTTCAGGAATGCGCCGCTTGCGACGAGGATGATGAAGATGACGCGATAGGGAAGGACGCCCTTCGTGCCGCAGAGATAGATCATGCAGCGTTCCCCGTAGTAGTTCCATCCGAGGATGGTGGTGAAAGCGAAGAGGACCAGCCCGATCATCAGCATATAGCCGCCGAATACGGGGAATGCATCTTTGAAAGCTGCATTCGTGAGTGCTGCACCGTTGAGACCATTCATCCATTCGCCGGAAACGACGATGGAAAGACCGGTCAGTGTGCAGATGATGATGGTATCGATGAAGGTACCGGTCATAGAGATCAGACCCTGTTCTGCAGGCCATTTGGTCTTAGCGGCAGCAGCTACGATAGGAGCAGAGCCGAGGCCGGATTCATTGGAGAATACGCCTCTGGCGATACCATTTCTCATCGCGAGCATCACTGTCGCACCCAGGAAACCGCCGGCTGCTGCACTTCCGGAGAAGGCACTGTACACGATGGTCTGAATGGCTGCAGGCACCTTGTCTGCGAAATACACAAGTACACCGATCGTAGTAATAAAGTAAATCACTGCCATAGCCGGAACGATCTTCGCAGCGGCCGATGCGATAGACTGCAGCCCGCCCAAGGTGATGGCTGCGACCAGAAGGGTCAGGATGAGAGCGGTCCACATAGGATCGAGACCGATCGTCATTTTGGTGATATCGACGATGGAATTCACCTGAGCGAAGGTACCGATACCGAAGTAAGCGACCAGTACGCCAAAGATGGCAAAGAGCGATCCCAGCCATTTGAACTTGGGACCCATACCATTCTTGATGTAGAACATCGGGCCGCCGGCGATCTCGCCTTTGGAGTCCACTTCACGATATTTCACCGCCAGAAGACCTTCGGCATACTTGGTGGCCATTCCGAAGAATGCGGCCATCCACATCCAGAAAATAGCGCCCGGGCCGCCGGCAGCGATCGCTGTCGCGACACCTACGATATTCCCTGTGCCTACCGTAGCAGAAAGTGCTGTGCAGAGAGCTTTGAAGGAGTCGATATCCCCGTTTCCCTTATTCTGTGCTTTGAAGATCAGTCCCAGTGCCTTCGGCAGCCGGAAGATCTGCAGGAACTTCAGACGAAGCGTCAGGAGGATACCCGTCCCTACCAGCAGTACCAAGAGCGGCGGTCCCCATACAAAACTATCGATCGCATTCAGCAATTCAAGATTCAAATCCATTTCTTTGTCTCCCTCCAGGAAAGTAAGATAAATAAAAAAGCCGGCGTTTCCAATAAAAAATAACTCTGGAAGCCGGCATTGTCTACCTTAACGATCACAGGAAGTGTGACGCTTTTTCTCTGTCCTTTTGCCTGAGAGATTGGGATCTTGCGACCCTTACACCTTCGGCGCTCTTATTATGAGACTCTCCAGAGTGTGTCCACATACGGTACTACCTCTTTCGAGATACCTGAGAGTGTTACTCCTTCGGTAAGCCTTACGGCTTTCTCCCACATGTTTCATCCACCAATATGAATTTGATGTTTGCATTATAAGGCCCTTGCTTTCATTTTGCAAGAGGAAATTCTCGTTTTTATCTTTTTCTAATAATTGACCGCAGATATAATTTTTAGAGGCTAAGAGTGACTGGTGACTGGTAACTAGGGATTAGTGGCTAGGGATTAGGAATTTCAAGTGACTAGGGACTGGTGACTGGAATGCCCGTCCATGGCATCGCCATTATTTATACTCCGCGGCGCTTCCTAATTGTATGCGCCGCACCACCATTTCTCATTTCTCATTTCTAATTTCTCATTCACTCGAGGCTTTCAAACGCAATCAAGGAACGCTCTGCTTCATCATCTTCCCTTGTGATCTCTTTCCTTCTCCTCGTACATGCGCCGATCGGCCAAGATGCAGATATATGCTGTGTCGCCAGACTCCTTCGGATACGCGGCAAAGCCTATGCTGCATCCCACGTGCAGTGTGTGATCATCGATCTGGAAGGGCTTCTCCAGCATCTCCTTCAGCCGTTTCTTGATCTCTCCTATCATATGCTCATCGAAATCCATGCTGAAGAGGATCGTAAATTCATCGCCGCCGATGCGGAATACATAGTCATTTTTACGAATGCACAGCAAGAGGCGCTTCGCCGTTTCCTGCAAGAGCTTATCCCCCATCGTATGCCCGTAGGTATCATTGATGGGCTTGAACCGATCCAGATCCAGATACACCAGCACGAAAGGCAGCTTCTTTTTCTCTTTGTCCTGCAGCATCATCGTGAAATAGCGCTCATTGAAAAGTCCGGTCAGCCCATCGGTATTCGCTAAGGTTTCCAGTTCATGCTTCTCCCCGATATCCTGACTGATGCACATCACCTTTTCCAGCATACCCTTTTTGTCCCAAGAGATCGGCACCACCGTCATAAGCCGGAAGACCTGTTTCTGACGGCCACAGTACTCAAAGCGCATGAGATCATCCTTTTCTCTCAAAACACTGACGAGATATTCTTTGGACAGCAGCTGGCTGAGCTTCATATACTCCGCGTCCCCCGTCGCAACATATGTCTGGGAGACTTCTTCCACGAGTTTTGAAAAAGAACCCGTCTCCGGATACAGAGCTTTCTTCAGCTGATTCTTCCCATAATAATACTGGTCCGTTTTCAGATCGGCCACGACGAAGCGATCCGCTATGCGCCCCATCCCGCCAAAAAGCTCTCGCATCATCTCTTTCTGGCTGGTGAGTATCTTCTTTTCCTGCTCTTTCTCATGCAGTCTCTGTCTGGCCTCCTTGATGGTCACACCGATCATGAAAAAAGCCAGCAGTGAAAAGACAGCCGCCAGGGCAAAGATCGTCGCATTCCGCACGCGCACAAGCCCTTCATCCACCACGCGGTCACGGACGAGCCCCACCAATGACAGATGACCGATACCGAGCGGGCGATAGACGGTATAGTACTTTCTTCCCGCCAGAGAGAGCAGAATACTTCCTCCCTGCTCCTCACGAATGCCTTGCGCCATCCATTCCAGGCTCCCCTTCTCTTCCGCTGCATCATGCACCTTGAAATAGGAAAGGATATTATCCACATGCTCCGGGATCTCACTCTTCGGTGTCAAGGACAGCACCACATTGCCCGCCGCATCGACGACATAGCAGTCACTTTCCCCATCGTAAATATTGCCCGTGATGAGACGCTCCACCAACTGATTGTCATAGGAAGCGGCTATCCCCGTGTAGTCGCCCCCATCAATCGTCATAGGTTCTTTGAAAGGCACGGCAAAGACGACCCGCCGCACGCCACTCGTCGACACATAACTCGAGATGATCGGCTTTCCTGCCTCGTAAACATTTTTGACGGCCGCTTGGAAGCTGTCCGTCTGCCCCTTGCTGCCACGATCCGTCACAAAATTGCCTGCCTGATCGAAGAGATAGAAATCTCTGTACATCCACTGGCTTCTCTCCCCGAGAAGCACCTTCCATTGCTCATTCGTCCTGTATTCCGCCGGTAACAACTGGATATTTTTTTCATAGACCGAGAGAATATTCCAGTTGCGCTGGGTGAACAGGCGAAACGAAGTCCCCACTTGGGTATAGGTCGCACGCAGACTGTCGGTACTTTCCTGATAGATCATGTCCTGGGTATAGCGATAATAGGAATGTATACCGCCCCATCCCAACAAAGTAATGATCGCCAGAACGGCCGCCTTTTTGTACGCCTGATACATGAGATCTTCCCCCTTGCACATAATAAACCGCAAATAACGATAAAATTTCTATAAATTATATAATAATATAATCATTTTCGTAAAGAAGCACACCTGTGATTCCTATGATTTTATCACAAAAAAAGACGGCTGCCCCTGTCATAAGTGACAGGGGAGCCGTCTACCTGATTCTGATTTTCTTATCTGCTAAATACACTCTCATCCCAGTGCGACATCCAGAGCCATCATCAGCATGAATCCAATGGCAAAAGAGATGACCCCTACATCCGAGTGTTCACCTGCTGACATTTCAGGGATCAGCTCTTCCACCACGACATACATCATCGCCCCAGCCGCAAAAGAAAGGAGATAGGGCATCATCGGCACCACCATTGCTGTCAGAAGAATGGTGGCTATAGCGCCGATAGGCTCCACTATGCCGGAGAGCACCCCGCCGGCGAAGGATCGCCAGCGCCCCATCCCTGCGGACTTGAGCGGCATGGAAATGATCGCGCCTTCCGGAAAATTCTGGATCGCGATCCCCAGCGAGAGTGCCATGGCCGACGCTGCCGTGATGCTCTCATGCCCGGATAAGAATCCCGCATAGACCACGCCGACAGCCATCCCTTCCGGAATGTTGTGCAGCGTCACCGCGAGCACCAGCATCGTCGTCCGCGCCAGATGACTCTTCGGCCCTTCTGCTTCCCTGGCATTCATGTGCAGATGCGGGATCGCATGGTCAAGCAGCAGCAAAAATGCCATCCCGATCCCAAAGCCGATGACCGGCGGCAGAAACGCCCAGCGGCCCATCGCTTCGCACTCATCCAGCGCAGGGATCAAAAGGCTCCAGATCGAAGCCGCCACCATGACCCCGGAGGCAAATCCCGTGAGACCTCTCTCTACGCCGCGGTTCATCTTCCCCTGCATGAAAAAGACACACGCTGCGCCCAGCGACGTCCCTAGAAAGGGGATCAATAATCCCCAAAATGTATCTGTCATAGATCCTCCTTATTGAAAATTGTTTTCAACATCTTTATAGCGCGTCCAGAGAGCTTTGTCAAGGGATGAGGGATTAGGAGTGCCTAGTATTGCATTTTCTAAGTCGACTTCCGAATCAGTTAGAAGTGAGGAGTGAAGGGTGAGTAGCTAGGGATTAGGGATTGGGGATTAGGAGTGACTGGTGACTGGTGACTGGGATTTCTCCGGCATCGTCATCCCGAGCGCAGTCGAGGGATCTTTACTGCACTGCGGGAATCAGCGTGTATGCGCCGAGGGAAAATGATGTCCTAGTGCTGCCTCACATCAGGCAATGAACGTTCTTCAATAAAGATCGAGGACTACGCTCGAAATGACGATGCGCCGCGCGAAGCGCTGTCAAAACTCCGCGGCGCTTCTGATTTTTATGCGCCGCAC
>OHBM01003070.1_pt1 | contig 10494 bp, 3 predicted proteins | sample 1577251 | NCBI WGS metagenome assembly OHBM01 (sample SAMEA3541557, study PRJEB24748) | human gut metagenome | biome: human gut; feature: human-associated habitat; material: faeces | place: China | collected 2012
TACTAAATCAGAAAGTTGTTCTACTACTGTTAAAACAAGATATGGTTGTAACGAAAAAGACTATATCATTCATGCTTATCGTAATGAAAAATATAGTAATCTACTTGCTAGTTTAACTGTTTCATCAGGTGATACCGGTGATTTCTTACAAGTTTTTAATAAGTATAAATTTGATTATGTATTAGAAGTAGATAGTGAAATTAGCACCGTTAAAATTGAGGGTACTGCTATTGATACTACTCATGCAACAGTATCTGGAAATGGTGAATTTAATTTAACACCTGGTTTAAATACTTTCCAAATTATAGTAACACCAGAAATAGGTGATCCATCTACATATACTTTAAATATTATAAGAAAACAAAGTGATAATGTTAACTTAGCTAATTTGAAAGTAACAGGTTATGAATTATCACCAGAGTTTGTTAAAAATATTGTTGACTATTACATTAATATTGATAGTACCGTTAACCAACTAGATATTGTTTATACTAAAGAAGCAGAAGACCAATTAGTATATATTGCTGGTAATTCTAACTTTGTAACTGGTGAAAATATCGTAAATGTTGTAGTATTATCTGCTGATAAAACACGTGGTAAAACTTATAAAATTCATGCCAATAGGAGTGCAAGTGATAATAATTTATTAAATGGTATTACTGTTTCTTCTATGAAAAATGAAATAGAAACTATTTATCCATTAACACCAGACTTTAATAATGAAGTAAATGATTATACTGTAAATGTTTCAAAAGATATCAGTGAAATAAACATTAAAACTATTAAAGGTCAAAAAATGCAAACAATAGTGGGAAATGGTAGTTATATTTTAGACTATGGAATTAACATAATTCCAATTACGGTAACTAGTGAAAGTGGATTAGTAAATACTTATAATATAACTATAAATAGAGAATTTGAATTTGGATTAAACAGTTTAACTGTAAGTCATGATAATACTATTTATGATTTAGATCCAGTCTTTGATCCAGATACTTTAGAATATAATGTATCGGTTGATTATGAAATTGATAGTGTTATCATTGATGCTACTTTAAAAGAAACATTAAATGATATTGATGGATTAGGTGAATATCAATTAAATACAGGTAATAATGACATAGTAATTACTGTAAGTTATGGTGAAAATAGTAGAGATTATATAATTCATGTTAATAGAAAAAAATGTAGTGATAATTCGTTAAAATCATTACAAGTAGCTGAAGGATTAATAGATCCAAGCTTTAATAAAGATATTTTAAAATATAATGTTGATATTCCATATGAATATGATAGTGCTACTGTTATTTATGAAACAAATTCTAAAGATGCAACTGTTGAAATAAGAAATAATACAAATTTAGAAATTGGTATTACCAAAGATATTGAAGTAATAGTAACAGCAGAAAATGGAGATATTAAAACCTATATTATTCATGCTACTAAACTTCCAAAACCTACGGCAAGTAATCGCTTAATTAATATGTATATTGATGAAGCTACATTAGATCCGGTCTTTAATATTGGTATTATGAATTATACAGCTGAAGTTTTAAAAGATACAAAAAGGGTTAATCTACACTTACAAGCAGAAGAAAAAATGTATTCAACTGTTGAAGTATATAAATTAGGTTCTACTACGAAAACAAAAGTAGATATGAAAGTAGATGATCCTAAGATTATGTTAAATGTAGATGCTGGTAAAAACTCTTTTGTTATCAGAGTTACCAACTATGAGGGTAGTGTTAGAAACTATCAATTAGATATTTATCGTGCTGGACCAAATGAAGCTCGTATTAAAAATTTATCATTTGATTATGGTACATTAGCTCCTGTATTTGATAAAAATAAAAATGCTTATACAATGGAAGTTGAGAATACTGTAACTAAATTAACAGAAACAGTAACTATGATGGATGAAAAAGCAACTTATACAATAAGTGGTAATAAAAACTTAAAAATAGGTGAAAACACAATTACTATTACGACTCTTGCTCAAGATGGTAAAACAAGTTTAGAATATACTATTATTGTTACTAAAAAAGCATCAAGTAATGCATACTTAAGTGATATTGTTACTTTCCCAGAAAAGGATTTTACTTTTGATAAAGAAAAATATAATTATATTTATCATGTAGAAAGTAATATAAATAATATCCAAATAATTGGTATTAGAGAAGATACTACTGCTAAAATAACTGGAAATGGTATTTATCAGTTAACTGGTGAAGATTTAACAGTAAAACTTACTGTAGTAGCCCAAGATGGAACTACAAAAGTATATACTGTAGTAGTAACTAAGAAAAAAGAATCTAATAATAATCTAGAAAGTTTAACGATTAATAATGGTGAATTAGTACCTAACTTTGATAAAGATACTTTAGAAAATAACTAATATATAAAATGACGTTTATTAATGACGTCATTTTATTTTGTTAAATATACAGTAGAACTTGAAAATTATATTGATTCTATTAATGTAACTGGTAAAAGTGAATCAGATAAAGCTACTGTATCTGGAAATGGTAATTATAATCTTGTAGAAGGAAAAAATAAAATTCAGATTATGGTAACAGCAGAGGATGGAACAATTAAAGCTTATAAAATAACAGTAACTAGAAAAGAAAATGAATTAGAACAAACACTACTAGAAGATTTAAGTGTATTAGAGGGTGCTTTAACACCAGATTTTAATCCAAATACTCTTAACTATATTGTAAATATTCCAAATGAATATGATAGTGCTACAGTTACTTATAAGGCTCATAATCCTGATGCTGTAGTAGATATTTATGGAAATGATAACTTAGAAGTTGGACATAATATCATTACTGTAAAAGTATCTTATAATGGAGAAGCTACTACTTATACAATTGATGCTATTAGACAAGAAGCAAGTAATACTTATTTAAGTGTTTTATCTGTAATGAATCATGATATTACACCAGAGTTTGATAAAACAATTCAAAATTATACTTTAACAGTAGCAAATAATATAGCTTCCATTGAATTAAAAGCAACACCAGAGTTATCTACAAGTACCGTTTATATTAAAAAAGATACAGATTATAAAGAAACAACAGGAGTTACAACTATTAATTTAACGCCAGGAGAGAACACAATTTATATTAAAGTAGTTAGTATTTCCAAAGCAGAAAGAGTATATAAACTTGTTGTTACTAGAGAAAATAGTGATGAAAATAAATTATTAACTCTAGAAAGTAGTACAGGTAATATTACTCCTAAGTTTGATAAAGATGTAAATAGTTATACTTTAAATGTACCAGTTGGTACTAAATATGTAACATTATCAGGAACTGTATCAGAAAATGCTACCGTTAACGGATTAGAAACTTATCCATTAACTGTTGGAACAGTAACTAAATATATTACTGTTACTTCTCAAAGTGGTTTAGTAAATACTTATGAAGTTACTATCGTAAGAGAAGCTAGTCATGATGCTTTAATTACTAATATTAAACCAAGTGTTGGTAGTCTTAATCCTAGTTTTACATCAGGAATTAAATCTTACACTATAGAAGTAGAAGGTGATGTTAATAATATTTCCTTCGATGTTACTACTAATTCAAAAGATGCATTAGTGGTTGGTAATGGTGTAACAACTTTATTTGCTGGTAAAAATATCATCACAATTACTTCTATTGCTGAAGATGGTATTACACAAGAATCAGTAAATATTGAAGTATATAAGAAAACAGATATTATTTCTTTTGATACAGATTTAGAAATTAATGTGCCAGTTGGCAATGATTATCAAATCAACATAAAATATAATCCTGAAAATACTGATTATAAAGGTATGACTTATACAGTAAATAATAAATCTATTCTTACTGTATCAGATACAGGTTTAATTACACCATTAACAGTAGGAGATACAACGATTACTATTACTTCTACTAGAAATAAATCATTAACAAAAACAGTTACCGTTCATGTAATTAATCCAGTAATACAAAGTGATACTTATTATATTAATCGTGATGATGAAGATAATAATTACATAACAGGAATGGAACCAAATACAATAGTAGATGATTTCTTAAGTAATTTAAAAAATGAAAGAGAAAACTTGAAAGTTTATAGTGCTGATGAAAATTTAGTAGATATAGAGGATACCGCTAAAACAAAATATGTTGTTAAATTAATAATCAATGGTACTATCTATGATCAATTAGTACTTGTATTAAAAGGAGATATTGATGGTGATGGTGCAGTTACAGTAGCAGATGTATTAAAAACAAGAGGGCAAATATTAAGACAAGAATCATTAGATTATATTGAATTAAAAGCTGCTGATATTGATATGGATAATTCTATTACTGTAGCAGACGTACTAAAAATGAGAGGCTATATTTTAAGACAAACATCTTCCTTAAACGAAGATTTAAAGAAATATCTTGAACAAGAATCTTAAAAATAAAAGATAAATCATTTTTATAAAAGGATTGAACCCTTACTTTAGAGGGAACAATCCTTTTTATATATTAAATAGTAAAATATTATGATTTTATTTGTCAAAATTATGAACAAATTTTCTAAAATGATAGATTATTTATAATTAATTTGTTATAATTTTCTATAGTATAGATAGTAGAAGGATTTGAGGTAGGATTTATGAGTAATAATTTTAAAAAAATTCAAAAGTTATTTTTCCTTTTGATGATAGCATTTATTTTTATAATAAATTCTAATGTTTATGCAGCTGGAGAACATGAGCTTGGTATTAAAGCTGTTGTGTGTGATACAGAAAGGTATAATAATAGTAATCAGTCAACGAATGCTAAAAACTGTTATAATGATTATAAGAAGGGGCTATTAGATTCTTATATAAAAACCAATGGAACAGATATAGAAGCCGGTACTTTTGTGATGATAGTAGTTGATTATAAGTTAGGATCACAAGCAGAAGTTGGTGGAATTAATGCAGCAATTACTTATGATACTAATATATGGGAACCTTTATTAAATCCATCAACTGGTAAAATATTAAGTTTAACAAATAAAAATTCATTACCAGCAGGAGATGATTGGGAAGCTCCTGCTTGGGATTTAGCTATGAGTTATGATTCTTCAACAAATTATATTATATTGTATTTAGCTGAAAATAATCGTACTTTTTATTTAGATAGTGATGTTGAATTAGGCTATTTCTTTATGACAATTAAAGATGATGCACCATCTGGTCCTGCCAATATTAAATTTAGCACTAAAAGTGGAGAGGTTAAAGTTACTACTCCTCAAGGAAATTCCTTAAAATATGTTACAAATGATGTAGAATTTAATATTCCAGGAGAAGAAATATCACATGATGCAACACTTGGGACTTTAACTGTAACTAATGGAAGTACTACTTATCAATCAAATCCTTCTTTTACAGCAGGTAGTAGTCAAAAAACTTATGATTATATTGTTCCTAATAACATTAACTTCATTAATCTATCGGCAACAGCTAATCATAGTCAAGCATCTGTCTTATCAGGTGGTATTGGTAAAAAGAACTTAAATGTTGGAAAAAATACCTTTAATCTAACAGTAACAGCTGCCTATGGTAATACAGAAACTTATACCATTAATGTTTATAGATTATCAAATGATGCAACACTATCAGCAATCGATTTAACTAATAGTATTAGTTTTGGAAATATGATTAGTGGAACTTATACTTATCAAACAACAATTCCTTATGCTATTAATTCAACAGTAGTAAGTGCTACTACGAATCATAAAAATGCTTATGTTGATAGTGGATTAGGAAATTGGAATCTACCTAATTCTGGAGATTTATCAAATAATAAAACTTTAGTAGTAAAAGCTGAAAACTGTCTTAGTAAATATGCTAGTGTTCCAGGTAATACCTGTACTACTCAAAATTATAATTTAACAATAAATCGTGAAGCAGCAAGTAATAATAGCTATTTAAAAACATTAACAGTTGATGGTAATTTAGTAAATAATTTTAATAAAACTATTCAAGAATATGATTTAGGACAAGTAGCAAATAGTAAAACATCATTACTTTTAAATGGTTTAGTAGATGATACTGGAAAAGCTACTGTAAATGGTCTTGGAACAGTTAATTTAAAGGTAGGTGCTAATGAGTTTACGATAACGGTAACTGCCCAAGATAACACACCTAGAAATTATAAACTAAAAGTTTATCGTCTATCTAATGAAAATAAATTATCTAGTTTAACGATTACCTCTACTCCTCAAGCAACTATATCTCCAGCCTTCCAAGATACTTTCAATGGAACTTATTCTTATAATTATGATGCTACTGTAACTGATGTTACTATTACTGCTACAGTAAAAGATACTGGAAAAGCAAGTGTAGCCATTTATGATAATGCCACTGGTGCTACTACAGCTAGTTTAAATACAAAAACTGAAACATTCTCAATTGCTACTACAGATGTATCAGTTGTTGTAACTGCTGAAGATGGTACTGTAAATACTTATACTATTAATTTAGTTAGATCTAAATCAGCTGATAGTAGTTTAAAATCTTTAACTATTAATCATGGTATATTAACACCAGTATTTACTCAAAATACTAGAACTTATACCGCTACTGTTGATGCAGATATCACAGAAATAGATGTAAATGCTGTTCCTAATTCACTATATGGAAGCATTAAATCAATTACTGGAAATACAAACTTAAAGTTTGGCACTAATCAAGTAGAAGTAATAGTAGAAGCTGAAAATAAAACAACTTCTTCTTATATCATTAATGTTACTAGAAAAGAATATGATATAGCTACTTTAGATGATATTAAAGTAGATGGCATCAGTGTTAAAAACTTCAATAAAGATACTTTTGAATATACATTAGATAGTGTTGAATTTAATAAAAAAGATATTAATATTGAAACTTCTAAAACTAATTCTTATGCTACTGTAAAAGGTGATGGTAATGTTACTTTAAAAACTGGAAACAATGAAATATTAATTACAGTAACAGCTCAAAATGGTACAGAAAAAGTATATAAATTAAATATTAAACGTGCTCGTAATAGTGATGTTTCAATTTCAAATTTAACTGTTGCTGGTATTGAAGCAGTAAATACTGATGTTGGGATTTATGAAGTAACTGTACCAAATAGTGTAACTGTTTTAACACCTAATGATGTTTTATTTACAACTTCATCTGATGCTAAAATAACTAAAAATCAAACACTTCAACTAGTTACTACTATGGTAAATGATTATCGTTTTACAGTAACAGCTGAAGATGGTACCGAACAAGAATATTCTATTAAAGTAACTAGAACTAAGGCTAATGATTCTAGAGTATCTAGAATCAATCTAACGATAGGTGATGACGATTCTAGATACTGTTTAGTAGATAGTAGTAATAACTGTCGTATTGAAGTTCCTGTTAACACTTTACAATTTCAATTAAGTGCTGAAATTAGTGATACTGCTAGTGTTTCACCAATAAATGGTACAACTTATCAAATGCCTGCTAGTGAATCAACTAAATCAATTATCTTAACAGTAACAGCAGAAGATGGAACAATTACTGCTTATACTGTAAATGTTATTAGACAAAAATCTTCTAATAATAACTTAGCTGATTTAAAAGTAAATGGAACTACTGTTAAAAACTTTAATCCATTAACTCAAACTTATGAATTAACTGTTCCAGGAACAACTAGTGAAGTAGTAGTAAGTGCTACAGTAGAAGATACTGATAAAGCAGAAATTACTACTGATTTATCTAATCCATTCCAATTAGAATTTGATACTAGAAATAAAATTGAAGTAACTGTTAAATCAGAAGATGGTATTACAAAAACTTATACCATTTATATTACTAGAAGTCATAGACAAGATATTACTTTAAAAGATTTAACGATTAATGGTGTAACGATATCAGATTTTACGAATACAAAAGATAATTACACTTTAACAGACTTACCATATAATACTCATCAGTTAAATATAGTAGCTACTCCTAATGATAACTTAGCTACCAAAACAGGTGATGGTTTAGTTAAAATTAATACTGGTAATAATAAGATAACTATAACAGTTATTGCGCATGATACTAGTATTACACATGACTATATTATTAATGTAAAGCGTAGTCTTAATAATGATACAAGTATTAAAAATATAACTTTAGCTGGTAAAAAAGCTACTTATAACACTTCATCTAAGAAGTATGAAGTAACTGTTCCTAATAATATAACTGAAGCAAATAGTAGTAATTTAAGTGTAGAAGTAAATGATCCAATTACTAATCTTGATAAAAAAGCTACGGTATCATTTACAAATACTCCTTTAGTTACAACAACTATAAATGAAGTAATTATTACAGTAACTGCAGAAGATGGCACAATTAAAAATCATATCTTAGCTGTTACTAAGGAAAAATCTAATATCGCTACTTTAGATAAATTAACAGTAACAAATGGTTCATTTAATCCAAGTTTTAATAAAGATACTTTAGAATATAATGTAACTGTTCCTGTTGAAACAACTGAATTTGATGTAAGTGCAACTACTACTGAGCCTCATGCCAGTATCACATCTGGAATTGGTCATTATACTATGACAGAAAGTACAAAAGAAATAGAAGTAGTGGTAGTAAGTGAAGATTTATCAGTAACTAAAACTTATAAATTAAATATATCTAGAACGAAATCTAGTGATAATACATTATCTTCTATTACTGTAAGTGAAGGAAATTTATCGCCTGAATTTAATCAAAATACTACTGCTTATACCGTAAATGTAGGTGGAAGTATTGATTCTATTGATATCGAAGCTACCTTATCTGATAGTCGCGCTAAGATTTTATCAGGTACTGGAAATCATGATTTAAATGTTGGTAATAATACGATTACGATTACTGTAGAAAGTGAATCAGGTGCTAGACAAAACTATGTAATTAATGTAGTAAGAGCTAAAAAAGAAAATAATGACTTATTAACATTAACAGTAGATGGTAATCCTGTAAAAGATTTTAATAAAGATACTTTAGAATATACTTTAGATAATGTAGTATATACAAAAACAAGTATTGAAATAGGTGCTACTACAGTAGATTCTGATGCAACGATTAGTGGTCTTGGTACTAAAGGGTTAACTACTGGATTAAATACATTTGAAATAGTAGTAACAGCTCAAAATGGTACTATTAAAACTTATAAAATAAATATTACTAGAAATAAAAATAATAATGCTAACTTAAGTATTTTAGCAGTAACTGGTTATGCTTTAGTTCCAACTTTTAATAGTGGAATATATGATTATGAAGTAACAGTAGAAGCTACTAAAGAAAAATTATCTCCAACTGAAGTAACAGCTATTCCAGAAGATAGTAATGCTACTATAGTGAAACAAGAAGAAATTACTTTATCAACAACACAAGATAATTATTATACTGTAACTGTAACTGCTGAAGATGGTCAAGCAACAAAAACTTATACGATTAAAGTAATTAGACCAAAATCAAGTGATGCTTCTTTAAAAGAAGTTAAACTAACAGGAGCAACATTATCACCAAGTTTTGTATCAAATAAATATGAATATACAATAACAGTTCCTTATGGAAGTAATGATTTTTCTATTGAAGGAGTTCCAACCATTAATAAAACTACTGTATCTGGAAATGGTAACTATCATTTATCTGATAATAAAGTAACTCTAACTTTAACAGCAGAAGACGGTACGATTTTAAATTATCACTTTACAGTAGTTGAAGCATTAAGTAAAGATGCAACATTAAGTAATTTATCAGTAACAGGATACCCTCTTGATAAAGCTTTTGTTCAAACAACACTAGATTATTCATTAGGAGATTTACCATATGGAACTACTAAGTTAAAAATAAATGCAACTCCTAATAATAATTTATCTACAATAGAATACTATGTAGACGGTATTAAACAGGATAGTAATATTGTTAGTATACCAAATGTAATGGGTAATAAAGTAATTACAGTAGTAGTAACAGCTGCTGATGGTATCGCTAATAAAACATATAATATTTCTTATAATATAATTCCATCAAATAATAATTATTTAATTAGCTTAGTACCATCAATTGGTTGATTTTATTAAAACCAAAGAAAATTATAATTTAACAGTAGAAAATGAAGTAACTAGTATTGATCTTTCTATGGAAACAGAAGATAGTAATGCTACCGTTGATATAAATGGTAATGTATCATTTACTCCAAAAACAGTTACGATAGATAACTTAGTAGTAGGAAATAATCCAGTAAGTATTATCGTAAAAGCCCAAGATAATTCTACTAGAACTTATATCGTTATTATTAAAAGACTAGAAAGAAAAGCATCAACAGATGCTAACTTAAGTAGTTTAAATGTAGAAGGTTATGAACTTGATAAAAACCCAGACCAACTGCCGTGACGCTACATGGCAGAGAAAGTTGGTTAAGCGAAGAAGAGCGCAGGGTGGATGCCTTGGCACTAAGAGTACCCATGATGGTGAAG
>OHBM01003071.1_pt1 | contig 10492 bp, 9 predicted proteins | sample 1577251 | NCBI WGS metagenome assembly OHBM01 (sample SAMEA3541557, study PRJEB24748) | human gut metagenome | biome: human gut; feature: human-associated habitat; material: faeces | place: China | collected 2012
CAGCAGAAACGTATACGGCAGCTATGTCCACGGCATTTTTGACGCGCCGGGCATCGCCGATACGATCCTGAAAGCACTGTGCGCCAGAAAGGACGTGTCCTTTGACGCGCTGGCGACCTTTGACGCCTACGGCTACAAGGAACGGCAATATGACCTGCTGGCGGATGTGGTACGCGGCGGACTGGATATGTCCTTTGTCTACCGAGTGCTGCGCCGGGAAGTATAACGAAACAAGTTCCGATGGAAAAGCGGTGAGAGGCTCGAGCAGGGTCTTACGCCTGATTGACGGCATGACGGATCTGCCAGTACATCTGCGTGGCTATCTTGCTGCATCCCGGCAAAGGCAGAGGCTGCCGCATTTACCTGTTACTGGCTGGGCGGTTATCAGGCACTGCCGGTATTCCCCCACATGGCACATAGCCTTTGAAAGACTGCTGACGAAAGAGCGATGTATGCTTCTGTAAGGCAACATCCGCAAGCGCAATAATGGTCGGCGGGAGGGCCGGTACACAGTCGCCCATGATACGGAGACCGGCAATCGCCGCGGGGAGTTGGCTTGATGTCTGGATGGAGAACTACGCAAAATCAAACTGCGGTCATCCACATTCAAAACCTCGCAAGGCTTCCTCAAGAACCACATCAAGCCGCAGATCGGCGGCATTCCGCTGGCAGACCTCACTTCTCTGGACTTATTCAAGAGTGAATGGCAGGAACAATTTAGCAAGCTACACACCAGAAGCAAAGGACTGAATGTCTGATGGTTGGGGATCGAAAGCAGGGAAAGCAGAAAAAGAACGGTTAAATAGGAGCGAGAAGTGATGAATTCATCCCTGTGCGGATAGGACGGCCTATGCAAACGGCAAATCGTACCAACACCGCATGAGGCGTGGATAGTAACATAGGGCCTCACCCATCTAAGAAATACCCCCGGCTTTCGCCGAGGAATATTTATTGCTTATTTTGCTAATTTTTTTGTAGGAAATCTGTATCATAGGAAGGGTTTATTAATTGCGGTTGATTACATTAGAGCTGGAGCTATAACTCCCCAGCTCTGTCTTCATAGCATTAGGTAACTGCCAAATCTTCGGACGCATACTCTGACCATTGTGACTAATGGCGACTTATTGTTTACATGTGATTCAAAAGTGATATGACCATTCCTGCACCAGATCATCAACAATATATTGAACCTCCAGATTTGTCCCTTCCCAATAGAAATCCACAGCGTTGACATTCTTGGCGTTATCAATCAGCGGGTTTGGGAGTTGAGCATATTCGTCTCTCTCATAGTCGTAAACCCTGATATACCTTTCGTCGGTATCCGCCGATAAACGTCCTTTCATTACGGCCAGATGAAGCATCTCGTTGATTGCACTTTCACGCATCAGAGTGCCCTGTTCTTCCGCAAAATCAGCAATTTCTTCACATTGATTGTCCGCAGTGATTACAGCAATCTGTCTTGTTCCGTCTCCAATGTTGTCTGCATTTTTAACATATAGAAAGGTACTGCCATCATACGCCAATATGACCGGTTCTTCACCTTCTAAGGAAAGCAGAATTTGTTCTGTTGGCGACTCAATACTGCAAATATAATAAGCGCCGTTATACTCATAAGCGAAGCGGCTATCATCAACCCACCACAGCGGATAAGCGGGCGTTCGGTTAGAGCCAAGATTGAATAGCACGCTCTCCTGATTCAAATTTATTTTCAGCAACATGAAAGAAAAGACGCCGTTTACGACATCTGGCTTATTGGAAATATATACTGCATATTCACCATTCGGTGAAATAACCGTTGGTTCACCCCAGACCAACTCATAATACGGATCATCTATTTTGCTCAACGCAAGCGCTAAAACTTCTTGGTAAGTATAGCCATTGTAGCTTTCAGGTACATAAACTTCCTTGATCGCGCTAAAGTCCGAATCATGCACAAGACTCCAGTTATCCTGCCTAAAATTGAACACATCTTCAGCAGAACCTTCCCCCACGGTTTGGCACGAAGTCAGTACCAGTAAAAAAACTGAAACAAGCGTTATAATTATTTTTTTCATAAAACCTCCAATTTAACATATTAATAGGGTTGAGCAAAGCACCGACTTGCTCATAAGGCTATACAATAAATAGTGCTATTCATATCGTTTGAACGCTATATATTGTTACTCAATTTTGCAAAACTCGCGTTTTGCTCAACCCTTACATATTAACAAAAGCAGCTTTATAGCGCTTGTGTTAATATGTCATACACTATGGCTCTGGAGAACATATTGTATTTGTTAGCGCCGGGCGGAATTAGCCATTCGGTTTTCGCCCGGCGCTAACAAATTATAGAGCACCTTTCCAGTAGGCGCAATTAGTATCTGTCATTAATACTGGACCGTATTGGTCGCGTGAGCCCACTTTCGAGTCGAGCCATTTGGGTCAGAGGCCGGATTGTAGAATTTGGCTGGAGCCCACATATATGCCGAAGGACTTGACCGCCTATAACGCACAACCCACTCAATCTCAGTTCCTGATGAGACAAGGTTTCTAAAATCATAAGAATAAACATATCCAGTTGAATTAGTCATATTATAGGGACCAATCCAGATAGTTGAGTCCTTCACGCGATAGTAAATTTGGGCTGAATATGGCTTTTCATTATGTGGGTTTCCTGCGCCACTAAACACGAGTGTTACCGCTGCGGTAGTGTTGTTATTCCATTGCAATTGGGAAAAGGTGTCACAGTTGCGCCCATAGTTCCATGGACTTGCGTGGCGGTAAAGCGTTTCATTCCGATACCCTTTGCGAGTATCTAATCTATCGGTGTTATATGCCGCAAAATGGAGATGTGGTTGATTAGGAGATCCATATGATCCACCTGTTGCAACTTGGTCACCTTGGTTATAGTAACCATTGGATTGCAGCGAGGAGCAATGTTCGTAATGGCAGAATACATTTTTGGTCGAATGGCCGGTGTCAAGGGTGACATTGTTACAGGAGATTCCATCCGATGAGGTATCTTTTTTAAGGGTTCCTGCTGTAACTGCAACCACAACATTGGTTTGACTAATACTGAGATCAATTCCAACATGCGGGGAGGTTCCTGTTGTACGACGCTCGTTCCACTTCGATGTTATTGTTGCATAATAATAACTGGAACCATTTTTTAGTGGTGAAACCCAATGTGTTGTGCCATCAATTGCCTCCCCAATAAAGGTTTCATCATATTCAGTATACGCGGAGGCCGGCAGAGCCATTGAGAAAAGCATAAGCAAGCATAAGATAGAAGTACTAAATTGTCCTTTTCTCACTTTGATACACCTCACTTTGTATGATAAATCCAACTAGTAATTGTCTGTGTGGAATTCTCAATGACAGAAGTAAGAAGAGAATCGTTATCCAACCAATCAAACTCCAATACAGCAGTTGTTGTTTTTGTGCCGCTCGGAATGGTTTGGTTGCTTGTAGCCGTCATTGTCTCAAGATCAATAACGACAATATCTCTTCCATAATAATTAGTCTCTGGAACCGATACATACGCAAATTTTTTCCCATCTGGGCTAAAAGGACTAATGCCAGGCCGGATTCTAAAAGTTCCGTTGATCTTAAACTCTGCAATTTTCTCCAGCTTTTCTGAATGGTTGAATTGGGCAAGGTAGATGGTGTCGTTTGCCTCATTCCCATATGCAATCAGGCCATCTCTTGCGCCTAAGATAACTGGGTTCTTCGTGGCAAAATTAAGTTTATACTCGATCCCATCCAGACCAACCGCTACTAATTCATAGTATGAATCTCGTGTTTTCATGCACAAGACATACTTTGAATCTAACCACCGAACCACAAAATAGTGCATTGCTTTATCATCGCCAATTTTTTCTTCTTTTCCTGTGCTTAAGTCCAAAACAAACAAATCCCATGTGCCTTGGATATTCGCTTTATTTGAGATGTAGGCAATACTGGAGCCATCGGGAGAGATACTCGCTTGTCCATTCCAGAAAACTCGATTTTCGCCATAGATTTCTATGGATTCCTTTATCAGATCCTCGTATGTCTTGCCGTTATATGTGGAAGGAGATACTACCGTTGTGGTGCCCGTTCCATCGATTGTTACTAATTCGCCCTCGGTCATGTAAAGAACGCTTTTACCGTCTGGGGCTACCATATAGGTTACATTCGTAATATCAAAGTTAGTCGGGAGCGCAATGTTTCCTTTTTTTGTTGTAATTATTTTTGCATTGATGGTATTTGTGTTCCCATCTGTAATTGAAAGTTTCTGGTTTTGTGTTGAGACTTCTTCCAAGGTCACCTGCTGTTCTTTTGTAACATGAAGCGTTTTAACCTCATAGGTATCGTTGATGAGCTGTTCATACAAATCTTCCCAATTTTCCACAAGAAAACTACCATCTGGTAACATGTTGTCAGGCAAAATTGCATCAGGATTATAGGCTGCATTCTGAACTGCTACTGTATCAGGCCTCAGTGAGGTATCAATTAGGTTTGTAAGTATATCATCGTAGTCACTATTCTGGAGACGCTTTACCAAAATAGGGAAACCCTCCCCCGTATTGACAAGAGAGTAGTATGCGTCGTCTACATAGGTCCACTCCTTCGCAATCTCTTTTTTAGTTGTTTTTTGATACGCAAGTGCTGTACCTGCAATTCCTGCCACAATGAAAGAACATAACATCACTGCGGCGGTTAGCTTTTTCGCTGTTTTACACATAGTAATCGCCAACATCCTTTCAATCCTTTATTTGCGCCGAGACTGGCACAAATGGTCGAACACACGGTTAAGCATCGTAGCGTATTCCTTTCGTGTCACATTCCTATATGGCTCAAGCCTTGTATCATCTCATGTTCCCTTTGTAATTCCTAAAGCATGTCCCCCATGCCTGCCAGCTTCTACCAGCATCTCTTTGTCACGCTCTGCTCTGGCTGCGCCACCCCGTTGATGGTATAGGTTAGCTTCAGCGTGTAACTCTTTCCACATGTCACGCCACGCTGTCCGGATACTGCAACAAAATAGGTCCCTTCGTTGCTCCATGAGGCCAGATAGGTGTTCCCCTGATAGAGTTCTATCGTTGCCTTCACCTGATCCGTCGAAGAATTCCCAGTGCAGATTGCTTCACAAATGGCGGTTGTTCCATCAAAAGTCAGCGACAACGAGCAGTTGGCAACTCGTGGCTCCAAAGCCTGTGCTACGATTCCGCCTGCGAGCAGAATGCCGCAGAGCATTGCAGCTACCATCCTTTTCACAAAAATCACCCCCTTCCGCGTGTTCTCGGCAGATTGTTTCTGCTTCTACCCAATAGACGCGGAAAGGGGTATCCTTTCTTACAGCTTTTTGCAAAAATATCTCATTTCGTCGTTTCGACCAAATACACGCTCTCTGCCATGTGCAGAATGTCCTCCTGACCAAGCGGCGCATCAAGGGTAAATTGCAGGTCGCGCTCTGGATCAAACCACATTAGCGTACTGTTGCTGTCCTCTTCTTTGGGGATTACCAACAGACCCTCACAGTTGTTGACAAACACCGGAATCACATTCGCATTTTCTGCGTCGACACTGCTCAAAGCTCCCTGCTGCATATAGGCATATTTGAACAAAATCACTTCTTTCTTTTCGTTCTCATAGAAATGGGAAGTCATTCCTGCACCTATAAATTGTCTTTCCGGATTTTCCACAAAACCTTCTGGTAGTTCCCCCAGCTCATACTGCGACGTCTCCCCTTGGGCATCCTCTCCGGCATAGCGAAACACAATATGTGTTTCATACCATTCGGTAACCCACCGAACAATCGTCGCCCGAGCGGTCGGGCTGGCAAGCATCACGCTGCCAAGTCCCAATGACAGCATCAATAATATGACTGCTGCTGTCTGCAGCACCCTTTTCCAGACAGGCTTGCCCCGGTCTCTTGCCCAACGCACGGGATCTTTCAGCATCGCTCGCATTTGACGCCGGTGTCGTGCAGACGCAGCATAGGGGATTTTCTCCTCAAGGCGATCCTCATCAAATGCAATGGCATCCAGCAGCACCTTGCTCATGAAGGCATCAAGCTCTTTCTCTGTCATAGATGCAGCGCCTCCTTTTCCATAATCTCCCGAAGCATCGCGCGGCCGCGGGAAATGCGTACATTGACCGCATTTTCTGAAATGCCGAGCTTCTGAGAGATATCCTTCCCCGAGCAGTCCAGCAGGAATTTCATCTCCAGAACTGCCCGATAGGTCTCCGGCAGCCCCGCGAACAGGCGGATGATATCCTCATAGGACAACGCCTTCTCAATATCGGCACTGGCATCGTATGCATCCTCCATGCTCTCCAGCATGATGGCTTTTTTCTTCTTCCGCAGGAGCGTGATCGCTTCGTTCTTTACTATACAGACGCACCAGAAAGGTCTTTTCTTACAGGGAAGCTCTAAAAACTTTTCGAAATTACGAATTATTTTCAAAAAGGCATTCTGAACAGCGTCCTCCGCATCATGAGTGTCTTTCAAAATGCGAAGCGCTGCCTGCTCCATTCGCTCATGGTATTGCTCGTAGATCTCCGCAAACAGTGCTCGATCTGCATCGTTTTCAATCGTTGCTAAGAGCATGGGGAGCATAATTTTCCCTCCTCGCCGGTCAATCGTTCTTTACAAAGGTTTCTCTCAGTATAGCCAAATATGGGATGATCCGCAAGACTATCGCTATAGAGCGGCGCAAATAGATCGACTCGAGCTGTTCTGCTACGCAATCCGCCATCAAAAGGAATGGTCAAAAGAGCTCTTGAGCATCTCGTAGACGCAAACAAGCGACGCCACCTCACAGCTAAATCGATCCGTTAGTTCCTTCTCATCCCACCATGTTCTCTGCGGTGTTGCGTGATGCCCCGCGTCCTGCTCCGCCTCCGCTTTGGCGGCGCGGATGGCTTTCTGCGCGGAGAGCCACCGCCCATAGGCGCCGCCGTACAAGTCCTTTTTCAGTTTCCGCAGCGCGGCCTTGTACGCCTTCTCCGCGCCGCTGGGGCCGTTGTAGTTGAGATAGATCGCCAGCTCCTGAAAGGTCATGCCGACCTCGTCCGGCTGACCGATGCCAAGGTAGCTTCGCACCAGATTCAGCTCTCTGGGCGTCAGCACCTCCTCCATCCGCTGCATCAGCAGCGTCCGGCGCATGAGGCGGTCATAGGCCACGGCGGGATCGCCGCCGCAGCTGACGGAGAACACATCGTCACCTAACTGCCGGACGCAAAACAGCGTCCGGTATTCTTTTATCAATGCCCCAGCCACCTTGGCAGATACATTCAGTTCTCCGCACACCGCCTTGGTCAATTCTGACTTGGAGGTATTCTGCGCCTCGGCGCAGAGGTATGCCACCCTGCGCAGTTGATTGTACCGGCTGATGGGAATGGACAGAGAGGAAGAATACCGCGCGGCGTAGTCGGACAGCGCCGCTTCTATCGCGGGCGTCGCATAGGTCAGCAGCTTCGTTCCGTAGGCGGGGTCAAAGTGCCCCGCCGCGTCCAGCAGTGCCAGCGCTGCCTCCTGCTTCAAGTCCTCCGTCTCACACCACGGCGTGTACGCCCGCGCCAGTTCGGTGAGGTAACCCTCGTTCTGTGAGATAAGCCGCTCCGCGGCGTTTTTGTCTCCGGCTTGTATCCGCAAAGCCAGCTCTTCGTTGCAGGGGCCGTTCCCGGCAACGGTGTACATATTTTCCGTCACAGGAACGCTCTCCCTTCCTCATTTCAGCCGCTTTTCCGCCTCCGCGTAAATGTGTTCCAATTCCATGTCCTGCTCATATCCGTCAGCGGCGTAGTCGTTGTCCATCAGCGCCTTGTCCCGGTAGCTCTCCGCCAGATACAGCGCTTCCCGCCGCAGGTCATCGGAGATTTTTCCTCTCTGGTGATGCTTGCGGATCGTCCCGGTTCGGGTATTGAACAGGCGGTAGACCGGGTGCTGCTTGTTCTGCTCCTTCTGGTGCATCATCGCGCCGTACTGCCGGCAGGTATAGCGATTGTCCTGCGGCGCGATGCCGTCGCAGTATTTAGGGATGTGACCGTTGGTGGTCAGAAAATATTTCCCGCAGCCTTGGCACTGGCTGGGCGCGTGACCGTGGTGCAATCCGTTCATCAGGTCATAGGTGTAGAAATCGGTCAGGCGCGGAAAAATCACCCGTTCCACAAACACCATTTCTTTTTCGTTTTTAGGACTGCGGGCAAACACATAGGTGGAGGACAGCTCCGGGTAGACCGTGAACGGCTCCATATCCAGGCTCTGTAAACTCCGCATCTCATCCCAAAACTGCTCGCTGTTGAAGCAGTCATGCGCGGCCACGGCGAAATGTGTTTCGTTCCGCTTTTTCAGACGGCGCAGATAATCCAACTCAAAGAACCGTCCCGCCGCATAGAAGTGATACATAGCGATAGGGATGCGTATGATCCCAATGCAGAATCTCAGGAACTCTGTCTGGAACTCCGAATCGGGCGTCCGTATTTTGGGGAGTGCACTCTCGTCAAACAGGATATTGATCCGGCGCATTTCCTTCTCATAGTCATTATAGCAAAAAGGCGGATACTTCCAAAGCAGTTCAGTCAGATACAATATCCGTTCCCGCAGCTGCGGGAATACCGCCGCAGCCTCCTCATCGCTGCCCTGTACCACCACAGGGAACAGGAAGGTTGGTGCGCCGCCGGCCTGTATCAGCTCCGGCAGTTTTTCTTCAGGAATGTTCAAAATGGACGCAGCCATAAATCCCGCCGGGAACTCCTTCTCCTGATAAAAGATCTTGTCATTCCAGACATCCATTGTGAACTGCGTAAAATCGTTGTTCTGCTGTGTTCCCAGCGGCATAGCATCGCCTCCTGTCTCATATCCGTTTTGCATCTGTCTTGCAATATTCTCATTCTATCAAAAAACACAGAATAATCAAGTGAAAGGGTTAGAGCCTCGACTGCAGCGAGGTCTCTGCCCTTATCCTTTTATCCGGAGGTTTTTTATGTCTCAAATCAAACGACTGCAAACCATTGACGCGGACACGCTGCAAAGCACCGCTTACGAGCCGGTCTCCTTCGTGGTCGACGATCTGCTGCCCCAGGGACTGCACCTGCTGGCAGGCGCGCCGAAGATCGGCAAATCGTGGCTGGCGCTGTGGCTGTGTCTCTGCGCCGCGCAGGGCAAACCGCTCTGGACCTTCGCCACACGGCCATGCGAGGTGCTGTACCTCTGTCTGGAGGACAGCTTCCAGCGTATCCAGAGCCGCCTCTTTGATCTCACGGAGGACGCGCCGCCCACGCTGCACTTCGCCGTCATGTCCCAGCAGCTCCACAACGGGCTGGTGGAACAGATCGAGCAATTCTTGAAGGAGCATCCGCAGACCAGGCTCATCGTCATCGACACGCTCCAGCGCATCCGCACTGCGGGCAATGACGCGAATGCGTATGCCAGTGACTACCGGGACATCGGCGTTCTGAAAGCGCTGGCGGACAAGCACCGCATCGCCATTCTGCTGGTGCATCATCTGCGGAAGATGAATGACGATGATCCCATGAACATGATTTCCGGCACCACCGGACTCAGCGGTGCCACCGACAGCAACTTCGTCCTCCGCAAGAGCAAGCGCAGAGAGAACACAGCCACGCTCTACTGCACCGGACGCGACATCCCCTACCGTGAGCTGGCGCTGGAGTTCGACGGTGAGGATCATGTCTGGAAGCTGCTGTCAGATGACTGCGAACAGAAAGAGCAGCCCAACGAGAGAATTCTTTTTCTTCTCTCTGAACTGCTGCGCCGGCAGCCGGAGATCAGCGCCCCTGCCAAGGTGCTGTTGGAAAAGATCGACCCTGCCGGTACGGAGGGGCTGACCCCCAACAGCTTCTCCCACCGAATCCGCAAAAGCGTTGACGCTCTAAGGAGAAACGGCATTACGGTGTCCTTCCGCAAGAGCAACGGCGACCGTCTGATCTGCCTGAAAAGGGCCGATGGGGTCGATGATCCCGCTACCGAAAACATCGTCACCATCGACCCTGAGAACCCGCCGTGTTTCGCCCTGTGAGCCGCTGTGTGCGCGGTTCGGGGCCGGGGTGGCGTGTGTACCCGCCGAGGGGATATTTTGCCCATGCAGGGCGAATTCTGGGGCGGCATAAAAACGGCAAATAAGCCGTCGTGACCTGCGGGCGTCCAGCGTTTCGACAGCATGAAGCGCACGCCGAGGGTAGTGATACCACCACCCATGCTGGAACGCAAAAAAGCAATATGTGCAGGATGGAACAGCGCGTCCGTCGGCGCAGCCAATTATCCGCTGCAAACGTATATTCAGCAGCTGGTTGTTAATTATGATTTTTCAACGATGAACGTAGAACAGATCGCGCAGGTTCAGAAACTGAACAACCAGTCTCTGGATGCGGCGAAAATCGTAATCGCGATGATTCCGGTGCTGGCAGTATATCCGTTTTTACAGAAGTATTTTGTATCCGGTATTACGCTTGGATCGGTAAAAGGTTAAGCAGAAAGGACAGGTACAGATATGTGGAAGAGAAA
>OHBM01003073.1_pt1 | contig 10489 bp, 8 predicted proteins | sample 1577251 | NCBI WGS metagenome assembly OHBM01 (sample SAMEA3541557, study PRJEB24748) | human gut metagenome | biome: human gut; feature: human-associated habitat; material: faeces | place: China | collected 2012
TATCTGGTCTCCCACGGCCTTTCGGACGCGGTAAAGAGACTTACGGCGCGGATAGCCGCGTCGGTCTCCTGTTCCGTATTGTAAAAGCCGAAGCTGAAGCGCACCGCGCCCTGCTCCTGCGTGCCGAGTGCCTCGTGCAGGCGCGGCGCGCAGTGCGCGCCCGGGCGGGTCGCGATGCCGTAATCCTCGGACAGGATATCCGATACCTCGCCCGAGTCCATGTCGCCGATGTTGAGCGCGGCGACCGCCGTGCGCTCATGGTCAAAATCGCCGTAGAGCGCCACACCCGGAATTTTCTTGACGCCCGCGACAAAGCGGCGCAGCAGCGCCATTTCATGCGCGTGGATGGCCTCAACGCCGGTCTCCTGCAAAAAGTCGAGCGCGGCGTTCAGCCCCGCGATACCGTGGCCGTTGAGCGTGCCCGCCTCTAGCCGCGTCGGCATCTGCTCGGGCTGCTCGTGGAGATAGGTCTGCACGCCCGTGCCGCCGACCTTCCAGGGGTTGATGTCCACACCCTCGCGCACGCACAGTCCGCCCGTGCCCTGCGGGCCCATCAGCGATTTGTGCCCCGTGAAGCACAGCACGTCGATGTGCATCTGCTCCATGTCGATGGGCAGCACGCCCGCGCTCTGCGAAGCGTCCACAATGAACAAAAGGTCGTGTTCGTGCGCAAATGCGCCGATGCACGCCAGATCCAGCGTGTTGCCCGTCAGGTTCGAGGCATGCGTGCAGACGACGGCGCGGGTATCGGGACGCAGCAGCCGTTCAAAATCGGCGTAGTCGATGTTCCCCTGCCGGTCTGCGGGAACAAAGCTCAACTTGACATTGTTTTCCCGTTCCAGCCGGTAAAGCGGTCGCAGGACAGAGTTGTGCTCAAGGTCGGTCGAGATCACATGCTCGCCCGCGTGGATGCAGCCATGGATGGCGATGTTCAGCGCCTCGGTCGAGTTACAGGTGAACGCCACGTGGTCAGGCCGCTTGCAGCCAAAGAGCGCGGCGAGCTTGCAGCGCGTGTCGTAGATCACGCGCGAGGCGGCAAGCGCCTCCTCGTGCGTGCCGCGCGCGCTGTTGCCAAAGCTCCCCATCGCCGCGACCACCGCGTCGATGACCTGCGGCGGCTTTCGCAGCGTGGTCGCCGCGTTGTCAAGATAGATCATCTTACGGACGGACGACGCGGTCCGCGCCGCTCATCTTTTCGACGATGACGTACATATTCGTCACCTCGCCGACGGCGAGCTTTTCCTTGAGGTCGTAGAAGTTGAGGCACGTGCCGCAGCTCATGATCTCCACGCCGCGCGCGGCCATGCCCTTGAGGTCTTCGAGAGACTCCGAGCCCTCGCACGTCAGCTTCACGCCGCCGTTGTAGCAGAGGATGGTGTCGGGCAGGGTCTCCTGCTGGCTCAGGGCGAAGACGAACGCCTTCATCAGCGCGCCGCCGAGCTCGTCATTGCCGCTGCCCATCTTGTCAGACGACAGCACCACGACCGTCTTCGGCTTGCCGCAGGTGTAGCACTCGCCGCTCTGCTCCTCCACCTTGGCCTTTTCCCCCACGGTGATGGTCACGCGGTACTCGTTTTCGCCAAGCTTTTCGGTTTTGGACGTGCAGCCCTTGCTTGCGGCCAGCTTGCCGAGGTTCTGCACCGCAGTCTCGTTGTCGACCAGCGTTTCGACCGTTCCGGCGCCGCCGAGCTCCTGCATCGCCTTCTGCGTCTTCACAACAGGGATGGGGCAGGCGTCGCCCATGGCATTGACTTTGATCGTCATTTCTATCGCTCCTTATCACAGGGTTTGCACCCGTTATTTCTTTCTAACTATAACAGATTCCGCGCGAAGTGACACAACTTTTTTCTCCCGCCGCGAATTTCTTTCATGGTTTTTCCCGTTTTACCGTGCTGTTATCATTGATTTTTTCGATGGCAGTCTCCGCCTTGCGCCGTTTGCAGCAAATTGATAAAATGAGAAAAAGTTTGTATCTTTCTGCGCATTCCGCGCTCTAACAGGCAGAAAGAAGCGGAAAGGAGGCCCTGCATGGACGAATTTGACGAGATCTGCCGGCGCTGCACGCCCGTTGTCTACCGCTTCCTGCTCTCGCTCTGCAAGGACGCCTCCCTCGCCGACGAGCTGACGGCGGAGACGTTCTATCAGGCGTATCTGCACATCGACACATTTCGCGGCAACTGCCGCGTCGAATCGTGGCTCTGCCAGATCGCCAAAAATGCCCTCACAAAAGAGCTCCGCCGCCAAAGGCGCGCCGTCCCCTTCGAGGAAACGCACGAGCTCGCCGCGCCGGACGACATTTTTGAGCTGCTGGCCGACAAAGAACAGGCCATGCGCATCCACGCCTCCCTGCACCGGCTCAAAGAGCCGTACCGCGAGGTCTTCACGCTGCGCGTGCTCGGCGAGCTGCACTTTCGCGACATTGCCGACCTGTTCGGCAAATCCGAGTCCTGGGCAAAGGTCACATTCTACCGCGCCAAGGACAAGCTGATTGAAGATATGGAGGAACACCATGAACATTGACTGCCGCGTCATCGGCGACCTGCTCCCGCTCTACGCCGACGAAAGCTGCTCGGACGCGAGCCGCGCTCTCGTGGACGATCATCTCAAAACCTGCCCCCGCTGCCGCGAAACGCTCGCGCGGATGAAAAGCGAGCAGTTTCTCCCCGCCGCGCAGGCCATCGACCCGCCTGCCGTCGCCGACTATGCGCAAAAGGTCAAACACCGCCGCCAGAAGCGCGGCACACTCCTGACCGTCGGCGTCATCGTCCTGATCGTATTGCTCTCGCTCACCGCCGCTGCGTGGATGAACCTTGTCCGCGCACAGCACCCCTACATCCCCGTGGTTGAGGAGAGCGTCTGCAACCTTGCCGCCGGAGAGGTACAAACCTTTGCCGACAGCTGCGATGGCCGCCGTCTTTTTACGAACAGCACGCGCATCGCCGTCACCTTCCGCGCGGATACGCCGCAGAACGGCACGATCACGCTCTGGAACATCACCGATGTCACAAATCCCTACCCGGCCATGTTCTACGAGGTCGACGGACGCACCGCGCGCTGCGAATTTACGAATCTTTCCTCCGCCGAGCGCTATTTTGTCCTCTGCGACGGTCTTTCCGGCGACGTGACTCTCTCCGACGGACGCCCGACGGACCTTTGGGAGAGCTTTCTCGATCTGCTCCACAGCCTCTTCCCGCGATGACGGCGAAAACACGGCGGAGTTGACAAAGGCGTTTCGCTTCTCTACAATAAAAGCAGTTTTTCAAGGAGGAGGTGCGCGCCATGAACGACAAGCTGCGTCTCACGCAGATGACAAAGGCGGCGGGTTGAGCCGCCAAGCTGGGGCCGGGTGCCCTGACAGAAATTCTTGCTGACTTGCCGAATGTGTCGAATCCCGCGCTTTTAGTCGGCTACGACAGCAGCGACGACGCCGCCGTGTACCGCGTCTCCGACGAGGTCGCCGTCATTGAGACGGTCGACTTCTTCACCCCCATTGTGGACGATCCGTATCTCTTCGGTCAGATCGCCGCGGCGAACGCGCTGAGCGACGTGTACGCCATGGGCGGCGAGCCGAAACTCGCAATGAACCTCCTGTGTGTGCCGAACTGTCTGCCGAAAGAGGATATCCGCGCCATTCTGGAGGGCGGACATGCCAAAGCCGTCGAGGCCGGATGCGTCATCGCGGGCGGCCACACCATTCAGGATAACGAACCAAAGTACGGCCTGTGCGTCACGGGATTCGTCCATCCCGACCGCATCCTCAAAAATGTCGGCGCGCAGCCGGGCGATGTGCTGGTGCTCACCAAGCCGCTCGGCAGCGGCGTGCTCACGACCGCCATCAAAGCAGACCTCATCTCCCCCGCCGCCCGCGACGCGGTTTATGCCCACATGGCGACGCTCAACAAAAAGGCGGGCAATGCCGTGCGAAGCGCCAAAAATGTCCACGCCTGCACCGACGTGACAGGCTTTGGCCTGCTCGGTCACAGCTATGAGATGGCGAACGGCAGCGGCGTTACCATCCGCCTGCACGGCGCAACGCTCCCCCTGATGGACGCGGCGCGCGATATGGCTGAGATGGGCATCATCCCCGCGGGCGCTTACCGCAACATGGACTATGTGAAGCCGCATCTCACGGTGCTGCCCACGGCGCAGCAGATCTTCCTCGACCTCGCCGCCGACCCGCAGACCTCGGGCGGCCTTCTCGTCGCGCTCCCGCGCGAGGACGCAGAGCCGCTTCTTCGCGAGCTCCAGACCTTCGCCCCCTGGAGCGCCATCGTCGGCGAAGTGAGCGAGCTGCGCGCCACCGCGCTGGAATTCGACTGATCCAAACGGAACGCAAGCAAAAAAGGAGCTGAATGCCAAGGCATTCAGCTCCTTTTTTATATTCGCACCTCATTTCGCGTCCGCAGACGCAAAACATTTTCTAATCCGTATTTACTGACGACATGTGCGTCAGTAAATACACTTTGCACGGAGTGAGTGTCGAGCCAAGGGCGAGGCACAGAACGCAGTGAATCTTTTACACAAACAAGTGACTTATGTCACTTGTTTGTGTAAGTCACATGTAGTAGCTCATGGCACCGCTCTTCCCCGTATTCCGCCATCATCTGGGCGACCACGGGGTTTCGCTCCGCGCGCTTGAACATTGCCGCGTTGTCGGAAAGGTGCAGGCCGTCGCCGCGCTTTTCCTTGCTCTTCTTGAGGCCGTAGGGCTGGCCCGCACCGCCGACGCAGCCGCCCTGGCAGGTCATCACCTCGATAAGGTGATAGAACTTCTTGCCCTCGTCGATTTCCTTTAAGAGCTTTTTTGCGTTGGCAAGGCCGTTGACGACCGCGAGCTTGAGCTCGGTGTCGCCGATCGTCACGCTCGCCTCCTTGATCGGCGCGTCGCCGCGCAGGCCGAGGATGCTGATCTCGCGCAGGGCGTTTTTGCTCTTATCCGGCAGGCAGTGGCGCACGACCGCTTCAGCCACACCGCCGCTCGTGCCGTAGATGACCGCCGCACCGGAGCCGAGGCCGAACGGCAGGTCGGGGGACTCAAGCTCCAGCTCGCCGAGCTGGATGCCCGTCTCCTGCATCATGTCGATCACCTCGTGCGTGGTGAGCACAAGGTCGACGTCGGGTCGACCGTCGTGGATGAACTCGGGGCGCGCGGCCTCCATCTTCTTCGCCGTGCAGGGCATGATGGCGATGTGATAGGTCGTGCGGCCGTCCTGCGCGTCCTTTTCCGCGTACTTGTCGCGGAAGATCGCGCCTACCATCTCCATCGGCGACTTGCAGGTGGAGATGTTCTTGAGGTACTTGGGATTCTCGTTTTCCAGATACTTCACCCACGCGGGGCAGCAGGAGGTGAACATCGGGAACGGGCCTCCGTTTTTCAGCCGCTCCAGAAATTCCTCGGACTCCGCGATGGTCGTGAAGTCCGCGCCGAAGGTCGTGTCGTAGACCTCGTCCACGCCCATGAGCTTGAGCGCCGTAACGAGCTTATCGAGCACGTTTTCACCGGCGGGGATGCCAAAGGCCTCGCCAACGGCCACGCGGACCGCGGGCGCGATCTGGATGACCACGCGCTTTTTCGGATCGTGGATGGCGCGCCACGCCTCACCGATCTGGTTCTTCACCGTGATCGCACCAGTGGGGCACACGGCGGCACACTGACCGCAGCTCACGCATTTGGTCTGCGCCATTTTGCGGTCGAACGCAGGCATGACCTGCGCGCTGCTGCCACGATAGGCAAAGTTCAGAATGCCCATGCCCTGCATCTCTTCGCACACGCGCACGCAGTCGCCGCAGAGGATGCACTTGTTCGGATCGCGCAGCACAGCGGGCGAGGTGTTGTCGATCTCATAGTGCTCGCGCGTATCCTCAAAGCGGATACGACGCACGCCGAACTGCTGCGCTAATGTCTGCAGATGGCAGTGACCGCTTTTCTCACAGGTCGTGCAGTTGCAGTTATGCGAGGCGAGCAGCAGCTCGAGGATGACGCGGCGGTGCTTCAAAAGCCGCGCGCTGTTCGTGCGGATGCGCATACCGTTGCGCGGTTCCATCGAGCAGGATGCGTCGATCTTGCCGGTCTCTTCATTCTCCACCACGCACATACGGCACGCGCCGTAAACGGAAAGGTCGGAGTAATAGCAGAATGTCGGCATTTCGATGCCGGCCTTGCGGATCACGGAAAGCACGTTCTTTTCGCCGTCGAAGCTGACGCGCTGTCCGTCAATGATCATCATTCCCTTTGCCATGGCTCAATCCTCCTCAATGGCGTCGATCGCGCCGAACGGGCACGCGCCCCAGCACGCACCGCAGTGGATGCACTTTTCGTTGTCGATCGTGTGCGGCATACGGATCTCGCCGGAAATGGCCTCCATCGGGCAGTTGCGCTTGCACTTGCCGCAGCCCTTGCACAGCTCCGGCTTGATGACAAGGCGGCGCCTACGGCCGTTGCAGATCGGACAGTGGTGGTCGACAACGTGTGCAAGGTATTCCTTGCGGAAGTATTTGAGCGTGCTCACCACTGGGTTGCACGCCGCCTGGCCGAGACCGCACAGCGCCGTCTCGGTGATGGTGCGGGAAAGCTCCTCGAGCAGATCAAGGTCCTCAAGGCTTCCCTCGTTGTTCACGATGCGCGTGAGGATCTCGAGCATCCGCTTCGTGCCCTCCCGGCAGGGCACGCACTTGCCGCAGCTTTCATTTTGCGTGAAGCTCATGAAAAAGCGCGCCGTTTCCACCATGCAGGTGCCCTCGTCCATGACGACGAGACCGCCCGAACCGATGATGGCGCCGACCTTCTTGAGCGAGTCAAAGTCCAGCGGCAGGTCGAGGTGCTCCTTGGTCAGGCAGCCGCCCGCGGGGCCGCCGATCTGCACCGCCTTGAATTTCTTGCCGTCCTTGATGCCGCCGCCAATATCGAAGATGATCTCGCGCAGCGTCGCGCCCATCGGCACCTCGATCAATCCCGTGTTGACCACGTTGCCCGTCAGGGCGAATGCCTTTGTGCCGGGGCTTTTCTCCGTGCCGATGCTGTGGAACCATGCGCTGCCGTGCAGAATGATCTGCGGAACATTCGCATAGGTCTCCACATTGTTGAGCACCGTGGGCCGCGCCCAAAGACCCTGCTCGACCGTGCGCGGCGGCTTGACGCGCGGCATACCGCGCTTACCCTCGATGGAAGCGGTCAGCGCGCTGCCCTCGCCGCAGACAAAGGCGCCCGCGCCGCGGTTGATGTGCAGATGGAAGGAAAAGTCCGTGCCCAGAATGTTGTCCCCGAGCAGGCCCAGCTCCTCATCCCTGGCGATGGCGATGCGCAGGCGCTCGACTGCCAGCGGATACTCCGCGCGGACGTAAATGTAGCCCTCGTCGCTGCCGGCGGCGAGCGCGGCGATCATCATGCCCTCAATGACCGAATGGGGGTTGCCCTCCATGATGGAGCGGTCCATGAACGCGCCGGGGTCGCCCTCGTCGCCGTTGCAGACCACATACTTCTTGCCCTTGGGCTGGCGGCGGACGCTGTCCCACTTTCTGCCCGCGGGAAAGCCCGCGCCGCCGCGGCCGCGCAGGCCGGAATCGAGGATCTCACGGCAGATGTCCTCGTCGGACATCTCAAAGAGCGCCTTTTCAAAGGCGGCGTAGCCGTCGTGGGCAAGGTATTCGTCAATGTCCTCGGCGTCCGTCGTGCCGCAGTTTTCCAGCACCACGCGCTGCTGCTTGGCGTAAAAGGGGATCTCGTTGTGCTTGGCGTACCGCACACCATTGAGCTCATAGAGCAGGCGCTCGACCGCCTCGCCGCCGAGGATGGTCCTTTCAATGATCTCGTCGCAGTCCTCAAGCCTGACGTGCGTGTAAAGGAAGCCCTCCGGCTCGATCTGAAGCAGCGGCCCCATTTCGCAGAAACCGTGGCAGCCGCTCTTTTTGAAGTGGATGGCGTCGTCTCCGCCCTCGTGGCGCAGCGCAACGCGCGTTTTCAGCCCGCGCTTTTCGCACTCGGACTTCAAGTAGTCGTAGATCTTCAGCGAGCCGCCCGCAATGCAGCCCGTGCCCGCGCAGACAAGGACCTCGCGCCGGTCCGCCGCGAGCAGCTCCTTGGCCTGTACGCGCAGAGCGCCGAGCCGTTCTCTCGTCAGTTCAGGCATTTGCAGCATCCTCCCTTGCACGAATGTCTTCAAGCAGCGCAAGCGCTGTTTCGGGGTCCATCTTCGCGTGTACCTCGCCGTCGATCGTCATGACCGGCGCAAGGCCGCACGCGCCGAGGCACGCCACGGTCTCCAGCGTGAACAGCCCGTCATCCGAGGTCTTTTTCTTGCCGGAAAGGCCCAGATACTCATACACCGCATCGTAGATCGGGCCGGATTTGCGCACATGGCAGGCTGTGCCGGCGCAGACCTTGATGATGTGCTTTCCCTTGGCTTCGAGTGAAAAGTTCTCGTAAAACGTCGCTACACTGTAGACGCGGGATACGCTGATATCCAGCGCATCGGCGATGAGCGTCAGGTTTGCTTCGCTCAAGTAGTTGTACTCCGCCTGCACATCCTGCAAAATCGCGATGAGATTTGCCGCATTGTTCTCATGCGCGGCAAGGATGCTCAGGACCTTCTCTGTGTCAGGTTTCATGGTTGCCCCTCCTATCTAATCCTGACAATAATTATACCGTAAATTTTTTGGTATTTTCAACATAATGCTACAAAAACAGCGATTGATAATTTCTATGTATTAACCCACTTAATATTTTTTAATAGGCATTTTTGTATTAGATAAGCTACGCTCCATGGGTAAGAAAGCCTCAGTACAAACGTGTTACCCTGGGCCAGAAGCCAGATGACTTAGAGCAGCACTGATATTCAATGAAGCCTTATTGATCCAGCTAATGCAAAAGGCAACACAGCCCATGCATATTTTGCACCGCTGTAAACCTGCTAAAAAGTCAAGCCCTAATTCAAAGAAAAGTTATCGGCAGAAAAAGAGCATAGCAAAACAGAGGCGGCAAAGTGGATCGCTTGGCCGCCTCAAATAAAGTATTGGAGATAAAGGCTTTGGAGCACCTCTCTCAGCTCTGATGTGCTCATCGAAGCCTGTGCTGTAATAAGAATGACACCTTGTCCGCAGATAATTTGTATGTCTGCGTCCGGCATAATACCGGCGTTTTCCATAAGCTCATCTGGAATCGTGATTGATTTTGGCGCACTATCAAGTTCTTGCAGCGAGGCAGACGCTATTAGTAATTCGCGGTAGACATTGGCTTCTTGATCATTGGAAATAAAGGAAACAAAGACATCATCCCCGATATCCAGGTCCATCTCATGAATAGCCTCCACAGGGATGATGAGCCTTCCGCTTTCATCAACAGAATACTTATCTTCAACAATTGTGATAGAGATCGACCTCTCTTTCTTCCATTCTCGGCAATCCCACAGAGAACTGTATTGTCCCTAAGATTGAAAAACAAGAAATGAAGATACTCCATCCTGACCATATCCGTGCATATCTGGATGCTGCCGAACGACGGGGTGTCCTCCCTATGTTCTATCTGGAATTGATCAGCGGCTTGAGAAAAGGCGAGTTGGTGGCATTGCAATGGACCGACCTTGATGAAGCCAACTGCACCATCTCCGTCAGCAAGCAAGCCAGTTGGGACACAGATGGAACGCTTATCCTAAGCCAGCCCAAAACTGGGAACTCCATCCGAGAGGTATCTATCCCGCAGGACGCCGTGGAGCTGCTGAAGCAGGAACACACCAAGCATCCCGATAATCCGTGGATGTTCCCGTCCAGTAGAACAGGCGAAATGTATCGCCCTGATTCGGTGGTAAACCTCCACAAGAAAATTCTCAAAGACGCAGGACTGGAGCACATACGCTTTCATGATCTGCGACACACATTCGCAACTTTAGCACTCCAGAACGGTGCGGACGTGAAAACGGTCAGCAGTATGCTCGGACATTGCGATGCAGGCTTTACCCTTCGCACTTATACGCACACAACAAGGCAAATGCAGCGGAATGCTGCGGAGAAGATGGGAGACTTCATGGCGCAAATCATGTAGGAAACAAGAACGCCCAAAGAGCACCGGAAAGGGTAGTCCTTTCTGGTGCTCTTTGAATGTTTCCGCGCATTTCGTTATGTGGGTCATGGCGTGGGTCAAAGGGACTGCTTCCACTTGATGATACAAATTGCCAGAACAGGTAGACGAAAGCTTTCGGACCGACTACGGGCAATTGGTTGTAAGGTAAAGCGTATTTTTCAAAAAACAAATACAGCAAAATGGTGCAAAAAAGTCCGGTATCCATAGGATATCGGACTTTTTGGTGGGGGGAGGTGAATTCGAACCACCGAAGTCACTGACAACAGATTTACAGTCCGCCCCCTTTGGCCACTCGGGAATTCCCCCTAATTCACTTGTGTGCCGAAACGGAAGATTGGAGCTGGTGGGGTGACTCGAACACCTGACCTGCTGATTACGAAGTGTATCGGGGCGCTCCGTCTGGCCGTTTTCAGGGCT
>OHBM01003075.1_pt1 | contig 10487 bp, 6 predicted proteins | sample 1577251 | NCBI WGS metagenome assembly OHBM01 (sample SAMEA3541557, study PRJEB24748) | human gut metagenome | biome: human gut; feature: human-associated habitat; material: faeces | place: China | collected 2012
CCATGAAGCCTGCGCAGTGGCGAGCCTCGTCCTTAGCCATCTCGTGAACGGTGTCGTGAGTAGCGTCCATACCGGCAGCCTTAGCGTTCTTTGCGATGCGGAACTTGTCCTCGCAAGCACCGCGCTCAGCAGCGATACGAGCCTCGAGGTTCGACTTGGTGTCCTTCAGAACGTCGCCCAGGAGCTCAGCGAACTTGCTTGCGTGCTCTGCCTCCTCAAAAGCGTAACGCTTGAAAGCCTCTGCTATCTCTGGATAACCCTCGCGGTCGGCCTGACGGCTCATAGCGAGATACATGCCTACTTCACCGCACTCACCGTTGAAGTGAGTCTCGAGATCCTTAATCATCTCAGGAGTAGCCTCCTCGTCGCGAGCAGCGCCGAGAGTGTGAACTGTAGCGAACGCCGGACCTTCTGTCGGATTTTTCAACTCCTTGAACTTGCTTGCCGGAGCCTTGCAAACCGGGCACTTCTCAGGAGCCTCTGTACCTTCATAGATGTAACCACATACTGTGCAAATAAATTTCTTCTTCATAATTCTACAGTTTTAAGAATAAATAGTATTTTGTTAAAAAAGCCTTATCTTTTGATTAGCCGACGGCAGCCTCAAGCTGCTTCTCGCGACACTCCTTGCATACACCTTTATAATATAGCTGTACGTCGTCAATCTGATGACCTGCCAGTTCCTTACGGTTGACAACATCCGAAACTTCGTCGAAGATGTCGTACACCTTGCGGCAGCACTTGCAGATGAAGTGAGCGTGAAGGCTGACGTCGCCATCGTAGCAAACTCGGTGCTCGTTGATTGTTATCATCTGGGCAGCGTTGTGCTCCGAGAACATTCTGAGCGTGTTGTATACCGTGGTACGGCTGAGTGTCGGAATCTTGGGAAGCAATGCCTTGTAGACCTCCTCCACCGTTGGATGGGTGAAGTGTGTCATCAGGTAATGCATAATCTCAATGCGCTGAACAGAGGGCTTTATGCCGTGTTCTACAAGTCGGGTTACCGCGTCGCTGTGTTTCATTATCTAATTGCTTTGTTCATTACGTTTGCAAAGATATACTATTTTATAATAATTACAAAATAATAATTGTAAAAATTACATTCTTTAATTCTTTTTTATAAAAACAGGCGGTTTTAGAGCCTAAAAATACAATAAATCGGGCTGGCAGGCGTTATTTTAGGTATGAAACTGAAAATATTTATACTTCAAATACTGTGTCTGTGCGCCTACGCATCAGCAAGCGCGCAGTCGTTTACGCTTACGGGTAAGGTCATTGACGAAAACAACGACCCGGTTGAGTTTGCGTCTGTGTCGTGCGCAAAGCAGGGCAAGATGACCATGACTGCGCTCAACGGCACCTATAGTCTGCAGTTGCAGTCGGCTGATTCGGTAGAGATCAGATTCTCGATGATTGGCTACAAGACGAAGGTGCGCGTGCTGCGCCGTCCGCGTGGCAAGCAGACCATGCAGGTAGTGCTGCACAGTAGCGACAACGCCTTGTCGGAGGTTACAATCACGGGCAAGCGCATCGAAACCGGACAGACGCAGGAGCTGAGCAAGGAACATATCAAGAACATGCCTTCTACAACGGGCAACGCTGTAGAGGAAATGATACAGAGTCAGGCGGGCGTATCGACGCACAGCGAACTTTCGTCGCAATACAACGTGCGCGGCGGTTCGTTCGAAGAGAATAGTGTATATATAAATAATGTGGAAATCTTCCGCCCGTTCCTCGTAAGAAGCGGACAGCAGGAGGGCATCTCAGTAATCAACCCCGACATGGTTGAGAAGATCGGATTCTCTACGGGCGGTTACGAGGCGCGCTACGGCGACAAGATGTCGTCGGCGCTCAACATCGAATACCGCCGTCCGAAACGCTTCGAAGCGTCTGCCACGGCAAGTATGCTCGGCGCAAGCGCTTTCGTGGGCATGAGCAACAAGAAATTCTCGTGGAGCAACGGTTTGCGCTACAAGACGACGAAGTATCTTCTGGGTTCGATGGACACCAAGGGCGAGTATCAGCCTACGTTCATCGACTACCAGACTTATCTTACGTATTCGCCCAACAAGCGTTGGGACATCAAGTTCCTTGGTAACATATCGGACAACCACTACAACTTCACGCCCGAAGACCGCGAAACCAACTTTGGTACGATGGAGAACGTAAAGGCATTTAAGGTCTACTTCGATGGACATGAGAAAGACGTATTCCGCACATTCTTCGGTTCGTTGGGCATAACACGCAAGTTCGGCGAGAACACAAGTCTTTCGCTCATCGCCTCAGCATTCAACACGCGCGAGCAGGAGAAGTACGACATACAAGGTCAGTACTGGCTCACACAGACCGAGACGAGCGAGAACCTGGGCGTAGGCACCTACTTCCAGCACACGCGCAACTATCTTAAGGCGCACGTAGAAAGTGCAAAGTTGCTGTTCAAGACAAAGCAGAAGAAGCACGACATTGAGGCGGCTTTCACATACAAATGGGAGCATATCAACGAGAACTCAGTGGAGTACGAGATGCGCGACTCGAGCAAGTACAGCATTCCGCATACCGGCAAAGACCTCTATATGATATATAGTATGCGCGCGAAGAACACGCTCACCGCAAACCGCATCGAGGCTTATGCGCAGGACACTTATCGCTTCACGGGTTCGGCAGGCAAGACGCTCTACACATTGAACTACGGTGTGCGTCTCGCCTACTGGAGTTTCACGAAGGAGACAATCCTCAGTCCGCGTCTGTCGCTGGGCATCATCCCTGCCTTCAACGACAACATCACGATGCGCTTCGCCACCGGTCTTTACTATCAGGCGCCGTTCTTCAAGGAGATTAGAGACACCACAACGGTGAACGGCATAACATACGCTTCGCTCAACCGCAAGGCAAAGAGTCAGCGGTCTATCCACTTCATTGCGGGCTTCGACTATCGTTTCAAGATGAACAATCGTCCGTTCAAGTTCACAGCCGAGGCTTACTACAAGGCGCTTGGCAATCTTGTGCCGTACAGCGTGAACAACGTTAAGGTGGTATACTATGGCGACAACATGTGCAGCGGACACGCAGCAGGCTTGGACCTGAAGCTCTTCGGCGAGTTCGTACCGGGCACAGACTCGTGGGTGTCGCTCTCGCTAATGAACACGAGCATGAAGCTGAACGGCAAGTCTATCCCATTGCCTACCGACCAGCGCTATGCCGTGAACATGTTCTTCACCGACTACTTCCCTGGCACCACACGCTGGAAGATGTCGCTGAAGCTGGCGCTTGCCGACGGTTTGCCGTTCTCGGCACCGCACAGAGAGCTCGAGTCGAACGTGTTCCGTGCTCCTGCGTACAAACGTGCTGACATCGGCTTGAACTATCGCATCATCGACAACAACGACCGACACAACAAGCGCAACCCTATCCGTAACCTTTGGGTGGGTGCCGAGTGTCTGAACCTCTTGGGCATAAACAACGTTAACTCCTACTACTGGATTACTGACGTTACCGGTCAGCAGTATGCAGTTCCTAACTACCTTACGGGCAGACAAATCAACGTGAAGGTGTCGGTAGACTTCTAATAGGTAAACGCTCCTAAAACAACAGATTATGAGAAAACACCTATTGGCTATAATCATCGCATTGTCGGCGCTTGCCGCCACCAACAGCTTTGCGCAATATAACGAAATAAAGTCGGAGAACATTGCGTCATTGCAGGTTGTGGCTGGCAACAACTGGCTCTCAATGCCTATAGCTACGCTCAACGGCGAAGCGATAAACATCAGTTTCGATGACCTCACGCACGAGTATCATCGCTATGTCTACCGACTGCAGCATTGCGAAGCCGACTGGAGTGTGTCGGAAGGTATCTTCGAGTCGGACTACTGTGAAGGATTTGCAGACGGCAGCACCATTGACGACATCGAGGAGTCGCTGAATACCAACACGCTCTATACCCACTACCGACTTTCCATCCCGAACGAGAATTGCCGAATAAAGATGAGCGGCAACTATCGTCTCACGGTATACGACGAGAACGAAGGCGACACCGTCTTCACGGCTTGCTTCATGGTTGTGGAGCCGCTGGTTAAAACGAGCATGGCGGTGACTACAAACACCGATATCGACACAAACAAAGCCCATCAGCAGGTGGCTGCAGAGATAAACTATTCGGCTCTTGGCATTACGAATCCCAACACCGAACTATATACTGTCGTGATGCAGAACGGACGATGGAGCACTGCACGCGTCAACGCTGCACCACAATACCAGACCGGCAGCGGACTGCGTTGGGAGCACAACCGCGACTATATCTTCAACGGAGGCAACGAATTTCATAAGTTTGAGATTCTTGACGTAACCCACCCTACTCTTGGCATTGAGAACGTAGGTTGGGACGGCAAGAGCTATCACGCACAGATATGGACCGACCTTCCGCGACCGAGTTATGTCTACGACGAGGACGCCAATGGTAGTTTCTATATCCGCAACAGCGACAATATTGAGAACGACCGCATATCGGAGTACGTAACAGTTCACTTCCGTCTTCAGGCTCCACGACAGAACGGCAGAGTGTTTGTCAACGGCGTGTGGACAAACGACCGCTTTATACCGCGATACGAGATGACGTACAACGAACAAACGAAGCTCTACGAAGCGTATATACCATTGAAGCAAGGCTATTACTCATACCAATACCTCACAATGCACGATGACGGCACGCTCCACCCCGTTTCGACAGAAGGCAACTTCTACCAAACCGAGAACAGCTACCAAATGCTTATATATTATAAAGGTATAGGACAACGCACGTATCGTCTCGTAGGTTACAACAAAATTAGAAGCTAAGCTCCAACAAAAAGTAAAAGAAAAGCAACCAAAAAGTAAAAGAAAAGCAACCAAAAAGTAAAAGGATAGTAATAGGAAAGTCAACAACAATTCGAATATTTTTTTAAAATTCCGCAAACAATATAGCCGTTATATCAACTATAATCGCTATCTTTGCAAAAGAAACAAAGGAAAAAGACCATAAAAAGTCGGTTTCCAAGCTAAAAGACCTTTTTATCCACGAAAGAAACTGTTAAACTTTAAATAATAAAATGAATAATAAGGATTTAATGAATCATGCGGCAGACAACATTCGACTGCTTGCTGTATCGATGGTAGAAAAAGCCAAATCTGGTCACCCTGGTGGTGCTATGGGAGGTGCTGACTTTATCAACGTTCTTTTTTCGGAGTTCTTGGTTTTCGACCCAGATCAGCCGACATGGGAAGGCCGCGACCGCTTCTATCTTGATCCTGGTCACATGTCTCCTATGCTCTACTCAGCTCTCGCTCTGCAGGGCAAGTACACAATTGACGACTTGAAGACATTCCGTCAGTGGGGAACAGTATGTCCAGGACATCCTGAGCGTGACATTATTCATGGAATAGAAAATACATCTGGACCGCTCGGTCAGGGACACACTTACGCTGTAGGTGCTGCTATTGCAGAGAAGTTCCTTGAGGCTCGTCTTGGCAGCACCATGATGCAACACAAGATTTATGCCTACATCTCTGACGGTGGAGTTCAGGAAGAGATATCACAGGGCGCAGGCCGTATCGCTGGCCTCTTTAAGCTCAACAACCTCATCATGTTCTACGATGCTAACGAGATTCAGCTCTCTACAGAGTGCGACGTCGTGATGCGCGAGAACACACGCATGAAGTACGAATCATGGGGCTGGAACGTTCTTGAAATCAATGGTAACGATCCTGACGAGATTCGCGCTGCTCTTATCCTCGCTAACAAGGAAGAAAATCGTCCTACACTCATCATCGGTCACACCGTAATGGCTAAGGGCGCACGCAAGGAAGACGGTTCAAGCTACGAGCGCAGCGTGAAGACTCACGGCGCACCGCTCGGTGGCGGCGCATACGAGAACACAGTGAAGAACCTTGGCGGCGACCTCAACGACCCGTTCGTAGTATTCGACGACGTTAAGGAACTTTACGAAAAGCGCAACGCTGAGCTTCGCGAGATCGTTAAGGAAAGACATGATGCCGAAGAGGAATGGCGCAAGGCTAATCCGGAAAAGGCTGAACAGATGAAGGCTTGGTTCTCTGGCGACGCTCCTAAGGTAGACTGGAGTGCTCTCGTTCAGAAGCGCGACGTTGCTACTCGTGTAGCTTCAGCCAACTGCCTCGGCGTACTGGCAGAGCAGGTGCCAAACATGGTTTGCTCTTCTGCCGACCTTTGCAACTCTGACAAGACCGACGGTTTCCTCAAGAAGACACACGAGCTTGCACCAGACGATTTCACCGGAGCATTCTTCCAGGCAGGTGTGAGCGAGCTTACTATGGCTTGCGTCTGCATCGGTATGTATCTCCACGGTGGTGTTATCCCGGCTTGCGGCACATTCTTCGTATTCTCCGACTACATGAAGCCGGCAATCCGTATGGCTGCTCTCATGCGCGTTCCAATCAAGTTCGTATGGTCACACGATGCATTCCGCGTTGGTGAGGACGGACCTACACACGAGCCGGTTGAGCAGGAAGCACAGATTCGCCTTATGGAGAAGTTGAAGAACCACAAGGGTCAGGACTCTGTACGCGTATTCCGTCCGGCTGATGCAAACGAGACAACTGTATGCTGGCAGATGGCTAACGAGAACATGGACACTCCGACAGCGATGATTTGCTCACGTCAGAACGTGAACTCTCTGCCTGAAGGCACTGACTACTCTCAAGTTCGCAAGGGTGCATACATCGTTAAGGACGATCCTAACTATGACGTTATCCTCCTCGCTTCTGGTTCAGAGGTGTCTACACTCCTCGCAGGTGCCGAATTGCTCAACGCTGACGGCATCAAGACACGTATCGTAAGCGTTCCGTCAGAGGGTCTGTTCCGTACACAGAGCAAGGAGTATCAGGAGTCTGTACTGCCGAAGGGCGCAAAGATCTTCGGTATGACAGCAGGTCTCCCCGTTACACTTCAGAGCCTCGTAGGCGTTGAGGGTATGGTATATGGTCTTGAGTCGTTCGGTTTCTCTGCTCCTTACAAGGTGCTCGACGAGAAATTGGGCTTCAACGCAGAGAACGTTTACAAGCAGGTGAAAGATTACTTATCTAAATAAACAGGCATAGCTTATGCAGAACTTCACGTTAAGTAAGAAATTCTGCATAAGCTTGCTTTATTAATAATCCAATAAAACTACAGTACTATGGAAATTAAGACAGTAGGCATTGCATGCGACCACGCAGGTTACGCATTGAAGAAATTTGTTGTTGAATACCTTGAGAGCCACAACATTCCGTTTAAGGACTACGGTACATACAGCGATATGAGCTGCGATTACCCGGATTTTGCTCATGAGTTAGGCGAAGCTATCTCTAACGGTGACGTTTATCCTGGCATCGGCATCTGCGGTAGCGGTGAAGGTATGGCAATGACCCTCAACAAGCATAAGGGTGTACGTGCAGCATTGGTATGGAATCCAGAGATTGCTCAGCTCACACGCCAGCACAACGATGCAAATATCCTCGTTATGCCGGGTCGCTTCATCGACAACAAGACAGCTGAGAAGATTATGGACGAGTTCTTCAAGACTCCATTTGAAGGTGGTCGCCATGAGAAGCGTGTAAACAAGATTGACTTGTAAAAAACTGAAACACAAAAGAATACAGGAGGCTATGACTACAAACCATAGTCTCCTTTTTTATAATCAATAATAGTAAAATGAGAAAAATACTCATCTCTGCATCCATATTCGCATTGAGTCTGACAGCGAATGCGCAGGGGCAATTTATATCCGACACCAACTACCGCAACACAGTGGAGAACATCTTCAAGGAGCGTGTGAAGACAGTCGGCAAGACATTCTACGACACACAGAAAGAAAAGCTTACGGCTGACGAGCAGGAAGCGTTGAAGTTCCTCTACGCTTACATGCCGCTTGCCGACGTCACCGACTACCCTACCTCGTTCTTCGCCGACAATGTACGCATGGCGTTCAAGGCTCGCGAGGAGATGCCATGGGGCAAGAACGTTCCTGAGTTGCTTTTCCGCCACTTCGTTGTGCCAATCCGCGTCAACAACGAGGCTTTGGACAATGCACGATCGGTGTTCTACAACGAATTGAAGGACCGCATCAAGGGCATGTCGATGATGGACGCCATCATTGAAGTGAACCACTGGTGCCACGAGAAGGTGACATACCAGCCTTCTGACGCCCGCACATCGGCGCCTCTCGCAACGCTCAAGACCGCAACCGGACGTTGTGGTGAGGAGAGTACGTTTGCCGTTGCAGCGCTCAGAGCCGTAGGCATACCTGCACGCCAGGTGTACACACCGCGTTGGGCTCACACCGACGACAACCACGCCTGGGTAGAGGCCTGGGCAGACGGCAAGTGGTACTTCCTTGGTGCCTGCGAACCGGAGCCGGTGCTGAACCTCGGTTGGTTCAACGCTCCGGCTTCGCGAGCTATGCTAATGCACACACGCGCTTTCGGCGACTATAATGGTCCGGAGGAGGTGATGCTGCGCACAAGCAACTTCACAGAAATAAACCTCACGTCCAACTATGCGCCGGTTGCTTCGGTAGACTTTTACGTCAATGACAGCGAAGGCAAGCCGGTGGAGAACGCACGTGTCGAGTTCAAGATTTACAACTACGCTGAATTTTTCACGGCAGTAACGAAGTACACCGACGCAAAGGGCCACACGTCGCTATCTGCAGGTATCGGCGACTTAGTTGTTTGGGCGTCGAAAGACGGCAAATACACCTACCAGAAGGTATCGTTCGGCAAGGACAAAGAAACCATACTCACCCTCCCAGAGGGTGCACCTACCAGTTCTGTTGGTGCACTTGAGACAAGTGCACCCCCTAAATGCACCTATCTGGACCTCGTTCCGCCGAAGGAAAACCCACAGCTGCCTTATGTCAGCGACGAGATGCACAAGGAAAACCAGCGCCGCTTTGCTCTTGAGGACAGCATCCGCAAGGCATACACAGCTACCTTCCCAACTATGGAGGAGGCGAAGCGCATCAGTGAGCGCGGAGCAGAGTATATCTTCAAGTCGCGCGGCAACAAGCAGACTATCGTCGACTTCATCAACCGCCACAGCGACAACGAAGACCGCGTGATGGGCATACTCGCCACACTCAGCGACAAGGACTTGCGCGATATCACAACCGAGATTCTCGAGGACAGCTACAACGCAACGACCGACCAGCTCTCGCCGCGTGTTGAGGACGAGCTGATTACAATACCGTTCAAGCAGTACTTCGAGAAGGCGTTCAGCAAGAAGACTGCCGACGCTTTCCGCGCCGATCCGATGAAGCTCGTAGAGTGGATAAAGAAGAACATTCGTCTTAACCCTGACAAGAAGGCTTTGCGCATCGCACAGACTCCAGTTGGCGTGATGAAGTCGAAGATTACCGACGAGCGTTCGCGCGACATCTTCTTCGTAGACGTGGCTCGCAGCCTGGGCATCGAAGCAAGGAAGGATGCCGTGACGGGCAAGATACAGTACAAGAAGGACGGTGAATGGCAGGATGTGAAGTTTGAAGTTCAAAACTCAAAACTCAAAACTCAAAACTCAAAACTCGCATTGGGCACAATCGTGCTGACATACGAGCCTACAAAGCTGCTCGACAACCCGAAGTATTACAGCCACTTCACAATCAGCCGCATAGAAAACGGCACGGCTCAGCTGCTCAACTTCGAGGAGGGTCAGGCAGACATGGGCAACGGCACGACATGGAGCAACACGTTCAAGAAGGGCTACAAGCTCGATGCGGGCACATATATGCTCACCACGGGCACGCGCCTTGCGAGCGGCAGTGTGCTCGCCTCGAACCGTCTGTTCGAAATTGTGGAGGGTCAGACCACCACTCTGCCTCTTGAGATACGCCAGAACACCAACGAGGTGTCTGTCATCGGTTCGTTCAACGCGGAGAGCCTCGTGACTAAGGACGGCAAGGAGGTCAGCCTGCTCTCTCAGACCGGTCGCGGCTACTACGTTGTGGGCATTCTCGGCGTAGGTCAGGAGCCCACCAACCACGCTCTGCACGACATTGAGAAGATGAAGGAAGCGTTCGAGGCGTGGGGCCGTCCGGTGGTGCTGCTCTTCGAGAGCGAGGCGGATGCAGCGAAGTTCAACCATGACGAGTTCCCGGGTTTGCCGTCTACCGTGCAATTCGCCCTCGACAAGGACGGCAGCGTACGCAAGCAGATTGCCCGTGAGATGAAGCTGATGAACGAGAAGCAGATGCCGATGTTCATCATCGCCGACACCTTCAACCGCGTAGTATTTGTATCGCAGGGCTACACCATCGGTCTCGGCGAGCAGATGCAGAGCGTGTTCAAGAAACTGTAAAGTAAAGAGGTTTTCAACACTTCAGATACTAATAAAACAAAAAGGGTGCTTCGTGCACCCTTTTTTGTTGTTTCTATGTTGTAATCACCTGACTTCGTCACTTAAAAAACATACATTTTATAACTTGTTGATAAACAATATT
>OHBM01003076.1_pt1 | contig 10485 bp, 6 predicted proteins | sample 1577251 | NCBI WGS metagenome assembly OHBM01 (sample SAMEA3541557, study PRJEB24748) | human gut metagenome | biome: human gut; feature: human-associated habitat; material: faeces | place: China | collected 2012
GCTTGCCGATGGACGTGGTCTTGCCCACGCCGTTGACGCCGATGACCAGCACCACAGCGGGCTTGCCCTCCAGCGTCAGGGCGCTGTCGCCCACCTCCAGCTTGCTGCGGAGGATGTCCCGCAGGGCGTCCTTTACCTCCTCCATACGGCCGAGAAAGCGCTCCTTCACCCGCTTGCGCAGCTGCGCAACGATGTCGCAGGCTGTCTCCGCGCCCACGTCCGCCAGGATCAGCGCCTCCTCCAGACTGTCGTAAAACTCATCGTTCAGATCGTCGAAGGTGGGAACGGCGGTGAATGCCTGCTTGAGTATCTGAAATAAGCCCATTGCCATAATGTGACCTCCTTATTTGATATGCAGCTCCTTGGCCATGTCGTTGAGATTGATGGTCAGGATGCGGCTGACGCCCTTTTCCTGCATGGTCACGCCGTACAGGACGTCCGCCTCCTCCATGGTGCCCCGGCGGTGGGTGATGACGATGAACTGCGTCTTCCCGGCGATGCGCCGCATGTAGCGGGCGTAGCGCACCACGTTGGCCTCGTCCAGCGCCGCCTCGATCTCGTCCATGACGCAGAAGGGCGTGGGGTGTACCTTGAGAATGGCGAAGTACAGCGCGATGGCCACAAACGCCTTCTCGCCGCCGGACAGCAGCGTGATGGTCTTGAGCTGCTTGCCGGGGGGCTGCACCTTGATCTCAATGCCGCAGTTGAGTATGTCGTTTTCGTCCTCCAGCTCCAGCCGCGCCTTGCCGCCGCCGAACAGCTCCAGAAACGTCTCCTGAAAGCTCTCGTTCAGCAGCTGGAACTGCCGGGCGAATATCTCGGTCATCTGCTGGGTGATCTGGTCGATGATGCCCAGCAGCTCCTCCTTGGCCTGCTCCACGTCGCTGCGCTGCTCGGAGAGGTAGGTGTACCGGGTGTTCACCCGGTCGAACTCCTCGATGGCGCCGATATTGGGCGTACCCAGCGACTTGATCTCCCGGTTCAGCTCCGCAATGCGACGGGTGGCCTTGGGGACGCTCTCCAGCTCGATGCGCTGCTCCATGGCATCGCTGTGGCTCAGCTCGTAGCGCTCCCAGAGCTTTTCCAGTATCTGGCTCTCCTCCATGCCGCTGCTGTCCAGCTTCTGCTGGAGCTTGGCATGGGCTTGCATGGCGTTGAGCAGCGCGTCGTTGCACTGGCGGCTGTCGCGGCTGTGCCGGTCGCGCTGCTGCTCCAGCTCCAGCTTGGCCTGCGCCAGCTGCTCCAGCTTCTGCCGCAGGGTGTCCGTCCGACGATTGTGCTCGGTCAGGCTTGCCTGATGCTGCGCCATTTCCGCCGCAGCCTTTTCGTTGGCCTGACGATACCGCTGCGCCAGCTCGTCCCGCTCCGCCCGGTCGGACACCATGTCCGCCTGCCGGCTCTTCAGATCCTCCACACTGCGCAGAGCGCCGTCCTTCTCGGCAGACAGCGCCGCCTGTGCCGCTTTTTTATCGCTGACGGCCTGCGCCAGCCGGTTGGTCTGCTCGGTCAGATCGGTCTGACCGGTCAGCTTGTCCTGCATGCTGCGGCGCAGCTGCGCGGCGCGTTCCTCCGCCGCGTCGATGGCCGCCTGCTGCGCGGCGGCACGGGTGCGGCTGTCCTTCTCCCGGCTGTCGATATCCGCCAGCTCGCGCTCCATGGCCTCGCAGCTGAGACGCAGGCTCTCCAACAGGATGTCGTAGTGATCCTGCTTGCCCTGCAAAGTCAGCACATCATCCTCGGCCTTGCGCTGCTGCTCCTTGGCCACCTGCAATTCGTATTCCGCCTTTTGCAGCTCCCGCTGCGCCGTCTCCGCCTGCTGCGCGGCCTCGTTGAGCTTGTCGTGCAGGGCGCCCTGCGCGCGGGTGAGCCGTTCCAGCTCGTTGGCGCGGGACAGCACGCCGGAGGAGCGGCTGACGGAGCCGCCGGTCATGGAGCCGCCCCGGTTGATGATCTGCCCGTCCAGCGTGACGATGCGGAAGGCGCTGCGGAACTTCCGGGCAAGGGCGATGCCGCTGTCCAGATCCTCCACCACCACCGTGCGACCCAGCAGATTCCTGAAAATGTTATCGTACCGGCTGTCGTAGCGCACCAGCCGGCTGGCCACGCCCACAAAGCCGTATTCGCCGTCTACGTTCTCCCGCAGCTCGTCGCCGCGGATGGCCGTCAGCGGCAGGAAGGTGGCGCGGCCGCCGTCCCGCTGCTTCAGGAACTGGATGGCCGCCTTTGCGTCCTCCTCCCTGTCCACCACGATGTTCTGCAGCGCGCCGCCCAGCGCCGTCTCCAGAGCCACGGCGTACTCCTGCTTTGTGGTCATCAGTCCCGCCACAGGGCCGTGGACGCCGCGCAGCGTGTTCTTCTCCGCCGCCTGCATGACGGTCTTGACCGCCTTGTTGAAGCCCTCGTACTCCTTCTCCATCTCGGTCAGCAGCCGGATGCGGTCATCCTGCGCGCCCACCTTCATGGTCAGCTCCAGCTTGGCCGCCTGCGCCGCCTCCGCCTTCTGGCGGCGGCTGTCCATGCGCAGGCTGTGTCCCTGGATGATATTCTGCACCGCCTGCGCTTCCTCCTTGGCATCATTCAGCGCCCGGCGGTTCTGCTTGGCTTCCTTCTCGCTGCCCTCCAGCTTGGTCTGTGCGTCAGTCAACTCCTGCCGCACGGCTGTGCGGCGCTGATCGGCGCTCTCCAGCGCCGCATTCAGGGCGGACAGCGCGGCGCGCCCGTCGGCGGCCTCCGCCACGGCGATGGCCTCCTGCGCCCGCAGGGACTCGGCCTCGTCCGCCGCGCCCCTGGCACTGTCGGACAGTGCCTGCGCCTGTGCCAGCAGCGCGTCCAGCTCCCGGCCCAATTCAGCGGCAGAGCTGTCGATATCCGCAATGTGCGCCAGCTGCGCGTCGATCTGCCCCTGCAGATTCTCCCGCCGCGCGTCGGCGTTGGTCAGCTCCTGCTCCAACCGGCGCAGGGAGTCGTTGTTGTGGTCGATGGACGTTTGCAGCACGGCGATGGCCGCGGATTCCTCCCCGGCGGCGCTGTCGGATTCGCCGGCCTGCTGCCGCAGCGTCTCCGCCTGTATGTCGTTCTGGCGCATCTGCTCGGTGAAGCTCTCGCCCAGCGCGTAGGACTCGTCCAGCGCCTGCTGCGCCCGGTCGCACTCCGCCTTGGCCAGCGCCGTGTCGGATTCCAGCTTCAGCCGCGCCGTGCGCAGATCCTGCAGCTGCTCCAGCCACACGGAGATCTCCAGTACACGCAGCTCGTCGCGGAGCACCAGATACTTCTTCGCCGTCTCCGCCTGCTGGCGCAGCGGCTCTACCTGCAATTCCAGCTCCGCGATCTTGTCGTTGATGCGCACCAGATTCTCCTCCGTGCGCTCCAGCTTCCGCTCGGAGTCCTCTTTCCGGTGGCGGTATTTGCTGATACCGGCGGCCTCCTCAAAGACCTCGCGGCGCTCGCCGCTCTTGACGGACAGGATCTCGTCGATCTTGCCCTGCCCGATGATGGAGTAGCCCTCGCGCCCCATGCCGGTGTCCATGAACAGCTCGTTCACGTCTTTCAGGCGCACGGACTGCTTGTTGATGTAGTATTCCGACTCGCCGCTGCGGTAGTAGCGCCTCGTCACCGCCACCTCCGTCTCCTGACGGGTGGGGAAAATGTGCTCCGTGTTGTCGATGACCAGCGTCACCTGGGCAAAGCCCATCTGGTTCCGCTTCTCCGTGCCGCCGAAGATCACGTCCTCCATCTTGGCGCCGCGCAGCTGGCGGCTGTTCTGCTCGCCCATGACCCAGCGGATGGCATCGGAGATGTTGGACTTGCCGGAGCCGTTGGGCCCCACGATAGCGGTGATATCCTCGCCGAAGTTCAGAACCGTCTTATCGGGAAAGCTCTTGAATCCCTGAATTTCCAGCGCTTTTAAGTACAATTGCTTCACCTCTTATACTTTTGCATACCTTAACTACGATAGTATACTATGGAAGCATGGGATTTTCAAGAAAAACCCGCACAGCGGCACGAAAAAAGCGGAGAGCCGCTTCGCCCTCCGCTGTTGCTCATCTGCGCCTCCGCGCGATCTGCCCGTACAGTGCCTCCAGCGCATCGGACAGCGTGCCCACCCGGTCGATGATCCCCTCGGCCACCGCCTGCTCGCCGTAGAGCACCGTGCCCACGTCGTTGGCCATGTCGCCGCTGGCGAGCATCAGCTCCCGGAACCGCTCCGCCGTGACGCGGCTGTTGGCCGCCACGAACTGCACGATCCGCTCCCGGATACGCTCGAAGTACCGGTACGTCTCCGGCGCGGCGATGACCGTGCCGGACATGCGCACCGGATGCACCGTCATAGACGCGGTGGGAGCGATGAACGTCTCCTTGCCGCACACCGCCAGCGGCACGCCGATGGAGTGACCGCCGCCCAGCACCAGCGTCACCGTGGGCAGCGTCATGCCCGCCACCAGCTCCGCGATGGCCAGCCCCGCCTCGATATCGCCGCCCACGGTGTTCAGAAGCAGCAGCAGGCCCTCCACCTGCTCGCTCTGCTCCAACGCCGCCAGCAGCGGCAGCACATGCTCGTATTTGGTGGTCTTGGTGTTGTCCGGCAGCAGCGTGTGTCCCTCCACCTGTCCTACGATGGTCAGGCAGTAGACCGTGCCCCGGCTGTTTTTCACCACCGTGCTGCCCATGTCGATGATGGGCTGCAGCGGCACCGGCTCGCCCTTCGCCGCGTCCTTCTCCCGGTTGTCGTCGTTGGTATTCATGGCCATGCGCCTCCTTTTTTCACAGGATGCGCAGCAGCAGAGAAATCTATGCAAAAAGAGCGGCTCACGCCGCTCTTTTGCTGTTATCTTCTGTTGTGGGGATACCAGATCTTCTGCTGCTCGGCAGCGCGGATCAGCTCCTCCCGGAAGTCCGGGTGGGCGATGGAGATCAGCTTCTCCGCCCGCTCCCAGACGCTCAGTCCCTTCAGACAGACGCAGCCGTACTCCGTGACCACATACATGGTGTTCACGCGGGTATCCGTCACCACAGAGCCGGTTTGCAGTGTGGGACGGATGCGGGAGTGCAGCGTGCCGTCCTTGTCGGCATGGGTGGAGCTGAGGCAGATAAAGCTCTTGCCGCCCTTGGACAGATATGCGCCCAGCACGAAGTCCTGCTGGCCGCCGGCGCCGCTGATCTGCTTGGTGCCCGCCGTCTCGCCGTTGACCTGACCGTACAGATCCACATCCACGGCGTTGTTGATGGAGATAAAGTTGTCAATGGCCGCAATGGTGCGGATATCGTTGGTGTAGCTGATGGGCGCGGACATGCAGGCCGGGTTGTCGTCCAGATAGTCATACAGCTTCTGGGTACCGGCGGCGAAGGCAAATACCTGCCGGCCGCGGTCGATGTTCTTCTTCATGCACGTGACCTTGCCCGCCATGGCCAGATCCACGTAGGCGTCCACATACATCTCCGTATGCACGCCCAGATTCTTCAGATCGGAATCACACAGCATGGCGCCCACGGTGTTGGGCATACCGCCGATGCCCAGCTGCAAACAGGCGCCGTCGGGGATCTGTTCCACGATCAGCTTCGCCACCGCCTTGTCCACCTCGGTGGCCGCGCCGGAGGGCTGGATGCCCATGGGGTCGTTGCGCCCCTCCACGATCATGTCCACCTCGCTGACGTGGATGCAGTTGTCAAAGCCGCCCAGACAGCGGGGCATATTCTCGTTGACCTCCACGATGACCACCTTGGCCATCTCGCATACCGCCTTCACATGGGAGGCAGACAGGCCGAAGTTGAAGTAGCCGTGTTTGTCCATGGGCGTCACCTGGAACATGGCAACGTCCGGCGGGGTGATATGGTCGTAGTAGTACCGGGGCAGCTCCGAATAGCGCATGGGCTCGTGGAAGCCCGCGCCGCTGGCGATGTGGTGCCGCTCCACGCTGCTCATGTGGTGGGAGTTGAAGATGATGTGGTGTACCGGATCCTCGATGTCGAAGATGGCGGGCTTCCACAGGCTGATGCCGCCGCGCACCTTCACGTCCTCCAGCTCCGGCGCCCGGCGCGCCAGCGCCTCGTCCAGCACGCGGGGATGGATGGCGCAAAAGCCGTAATCCACCCAGTCACCGGACTTGATGATCTTCACCGCCTCGTCTGCGGTGGTGAGCTTTTGCTTGTACAGCGCCTGAAAATCTGCAAAAGGCATAATATGGCTCCTCCCTGTTCTTTCTTTCCTTCCCATGAAGGCTTTCCTATTCCAATCGTTAATTTTACCACAAACACCGCCCCATGGGAATTGACGAAACAGACAAGAATTACCAGCGGAGATTGTGCAGAAATGAACAGTTGAAAGATTCCGGATTTTCACGCCGCTTCGCGCCGCGAAGCAAGTGCCCTTGGGGTGCTCCTCGGAATGATAGGAGTGGGTTTTGGGACAAGCTAAAAGCCCGCAGGCGATGCCTGCGGGCTTTTGTGTGTGCGCGGAGGGGCAGCTTACTTCATGAAGGTGCCGGCCTTCATCTGCTCCAGATAGGCGTTGTACTTCTCAACGATCTCAGCGGAAACCAGCTCGGTGTTGATGGCACCGGCGGACAGGGCGCCGTTCTCCAGCGTGCCGAACACGGTGTTGCCGCCGAAGTTGCCGGCCACAACAGCGTCCATGCAGACCTCGATCATAGCGGCGTTATCGGTGACCTGAGAGCAGATGATGCAGGGGTTCTGACCCAGAATGTCGGCGGGCTGGCCGATATCGTAGATCTTGATGGCGCCGGCCTTCTCGTTGGCGGCGTCGATGGCCTCACGAGCACCGGAGTCCACGGCGGAAGCATCGCCGAAGAACACGTCAGCGCCCTGGGAGATCAGCTCAGTGGCAAACTCTTTGCCCTTGGGAGCGTCGCTGAAGGAGTTGGCATAGGGAACGGCCAGCAGCTCAACGGTCTTGCCCTCCTGCTCGCCAACGTACTTGGCAGCTTCCTCGAAGCCGGCGATCTTGCCCTTGGTGGTATCCAGCTCCATGCCGCCGATGAAGCCCAGCTTACCGGACTCGGTCATCAGGCCGGCCAGAGCACCGGCGATCCAGCCGATCTGCTGCGCGTTAGGCAGCAGGGAGCTGACGTTGCCGTTGACAGCCTTGGCGGGGGTGGACTCAGCGCCGTTCAGCAGAGCGAAGGCGATGTCGGGATACTCCTCAGCAGCCTGCAGGACCGCATCGGTGTACTGGTTGCCGGGAGCATAGATCATGTCGTAGCCCAGGTTGCAGAAGGCAACGATGGTCTCGTAATACTGATCCTGAGAGATGGAGTCGGTGACGTCGTAGGTCCAGCCCTTGGCCTCAGCAGCCTTGACCATGGCGTTGTAGCAGGCAGCGCCCCAACCGCCGTCATTGATGCTGGAGTCGCAGATCATGGCGACCTTGTAGGTCTTTTCGCCATCACCGGCGCCGTCCGTCTTGGTGTCATCCTTCTTCTCGCCGCAGGCGACGAGGGCCAGCGTCATAGCGAGCGCCAGCAGCAGTGCAAGAAACTTTTTCATGGTTTTCCTCCTTGTTTTTTGTGACTTGCTCTTTGTTCTATAACAACGTCCTTGCGGACATCATTACCGTCATGTCACCGCTGTTCGCGGCGATAGGGCTGTCCATTGGCCTTGGGGCCCGCCTGCTTCGTACCGATGACGGAGAGGACGACCACGGTGGCCACATAGGGGATCATCTGGAAGAACTGGTACGGGATGGCGATGCCGGAGACCTGAAGCCGGATCTGCAGCGCATCGCAGAAGCCGAAAAACAGGCAGGCCAGCAGGATGCCGCCGGCACTCCAGCGGCCAAAGATCACGGCAGCCAGGGCGATGAAGCCGCGGCCGGCCACGATACCGTCGGTGTAGGTGCTGGAGTAGCAGGTGGTCAGGTACGCGCCGCCCAGTCCGGCCAGCGCACCGCAGATCATGCAGGCCAGATACTTCACGCCGATGACATTGATGCCCAGCGTAGCGGCCGCCTGCGGATGCTCTCCCACGGATTTATAGCTCAATCCCGCACGGGTACGGTTGAAGAAAATGGAGGTGAACACCACCAACAGCAACGTCAGATAGACCATGGGACTCTGATCAAACAGCAGTGGACCGATGACCGGGATGTCCTTCAGGCCGGGAATAGCAATGCTGGGCATGGTAATGATCTGCTTCAGGTCTGAGCCGGTGCCGAACACGATGCGGTAGATAAACGACGCCAGCGCCGGAGCGAATATGTTGATGGCCATGCCATAGACCGTATGGTCCGCGCAGAGTGTGACAGTGGAAAAGGCGTAGATCATATTGACCAACAGGCCCGCCAACGCACCGCACAGCAGACCGATCCAGTTGGAACCGGTGATGTAGCACATCAGAAAGCCCACCAGTGCGCCGATGGCAGCCAGGCCCTCCAGGCCGATATTCACCATGCCGGCCCGCTGACCGTACAACTCGGCCAGTGAGATAAGCAACAGAGGGATGGCAAGCCGAACCGTTGCCAACAGTAAACTGGAGATCCAATCCATTACTTGTCACCCGCCTTTCTCTTGGAGAACACGCGATCCTTCCACGCCTGGAATTCAGGCAGCTTGGTCAGCGCCATACCGGCCACGGAGAACACGATGACCAACGCCTGGATGATATCGGAAACGCTGGTGGGAACACCGGTGGCCGCCTGCATAGTAGTGGAACCCACACGCAGCACAGCAAAGAACAATGCCACCACCATCGTCGCGATGGGGTGCAGCTGGCCGATCAGCGCCATGGCCACGCCGTCAAAGCCGTAGCCCGCGCCGAAGCCGTTGATGAGGCGGAACTGCGTGCCGAGCAGCTCTGCGCCGCCGCCGAGACCCGCGATCGCGCCGGAGACGATGAAGCTCATCAGCATATACCGCCGGACCGGGAAGCCGTTGAAGCGGCTGGCGGTCTGGTTCAGGCCAACAGCCCGGAGCTTGAAGCCGGGGCTGGTCCAGAACAGGAAGTAGTACAGGAGCAGGCCCACGACCACCGCGATCACGAGCCCCCACGTCATGCGCATCCCGCTGATGATCCGCGGCAGATGTACCGCATCGTCGATCGCGGGCGTCTGCGGCACGGAGGCGTCGCGGATCCAGCTGGTGTAGATCACGCCCATAAACAGCGTCGCCACATAGTTGAGCATGATGGAGATGATCATCTCGTTCTGCCCGCGCGTGATCTTCAATACGCCCGGGATCATGCCCCAGAAGCCGCCGGCCACCGCGCCGGCCAGCAGCGCCAGCAAAATACCGCCGAAGCCGGTCAGGCCCGTAAAGTAGCAGGTCAGAAACGCCGCGATGGAGCCCATCAGAAACTGGCCCTCACCGCCGAGGTTGAATACGCCGCAGCGGTACGCGAAGCACGCGCACAGCGCCGTGAACATCAGGGGCGTCGCCTTGGCCAGCGTCGTGCCGATGCCGGCCTTAGAGCCGAACGCGCCCTGGAACAGGTATTTGACTGCGAGGAACGGATCCGCGCCCAGCGCGGCCATGATGATCCCGCCAATGACAAACGCTAGCAGGATCGAAAGCAGCGGGACAAGGAAGGCCCCGAGTGATTTTTTGAATTTCATACGCGCGCTCCCCTCACTTTCCGGTCATGGCAAGGCTGATCTCTTCGATCGGCGGGTTCTTGCCGGAATATTCGCCCATGATCTGACCTTCAAAGATGACAAGGATCCGGTCGGACATCTCAAGGATCTCATCGAAGTCCGCGCTGATGAGCAGAATGCCCACGCCGCGGTCGCGCGCGGTGATCATCTGATCGTGGACGAAGCGCGTCGCGCCGATATCCAGTCCGCGCGTCGGGTGTACGGCGATCAGCACATCCGGATCGGATTCCAGCTCGCGGGCGAGAATGACCTTCTGCTGGTTGCCGCCGGAGAGATTCCGGACCTCCTGGTCGGAGGACTGGCATCGGATGTCGTATTTGCCGATCATCTCCCGGGCATAGGCCGAGATGGTCTTCTTTTTCATATGCAGGCCGTGCAGCGAGGAAAACTGCGGCTCGTCGGTCTGCTTGAGCACAAGATTGTCCGCGATCGACATGTTGCCGATCAGGCCCTGCAGATTCCGGTCCTCCGGGATGAGCGCCACGTCGTCCTCGATCGAGGCCCGCGGGCTGAAGACCGCGATCTTCTGTCCCTTGCGCTGGAACTCGCCGCCGTCCGGCGAGAGCACGCCCGTCAGCAGCTGCGCGAGCTGCGTCTGCCCGTTGCCGTCCACACCGGCAATGCCGACGATCTCGGCCCGGCCGATGCTGAGGCTGACGTCATTGAGGCCCGCGTGCTTGGACTCCTTATGATAATCGATGTTCTGCAGGGAGATGACCGCTCCGGCCTCCACGTCCTTCTTTTCGTACTGCGACTGCTGCAGCTCGCGGCCGATCATCATGTTGGCCAGCTCCTGCCCGGTGACGCCGTGCGCGTCCACCGTCGTGACGACCTCGCCCGCGCGCAGGATGGTGATGCGGTCGGAGATATGCAGCACCTCGCGC
>OHBM01003090.1_pt1 | contig 10450 bp, 11 predicted proteins | sample 1577251 | NCBI WGS metagenome assembly OHBM01 (sample SAMEA3541557, study PRJEB24748) | human gut metagenome | biome: human gut; feature: human-associated habitat; material: faeces | place: China | collected 2012
AACAGCCACCCGATAGGGTGGCTGTTTTTTCGCGGCCGGAACAGCTAGCTTTTCCCGCTTTACAAAGCCCCGCGGCGAATTGCCGGGTGGTCGTAAAACAGTAAAATCAAAAAATGATGAAAACCTTGTGTTTTCAAGGGGCGGCGTGACTTCGGTCACGCCGTTTTCTTTTTCATCAGCTCATTCAGAGGGATAAAGCCCAGCCCGTCGTACTTGATGTGGATGTGCTGTACCCGTTTGCCGCTGGATTTGTCCGGTGCGTCCACATAGATGGCAGACACCTGCTCACGCAGCGTATAGCCGTCCAGTTCTTCAATGCCGACATATTTGTGCGCTTTCTGAATGAACTTTTCAAGGTTTTCGTTCTGTCGTTCCTGTACCTCAATCTCCTGCTGCAAGGTGATCGCTTCCACTTCCAACTGTTTCTGCTCCGCTTCATAGGTCTGGCTCAGCATATCATAGCGTTCATCCGTCAGCCGCCCGCTGGCATTGTCCTCGTAAATCTTGATGAACAGTCTTTTCAGATCGGCAATACGGCGTTCGTTGCTTTCCAGACGCTTTCTGCGGATGTGGATTTGCTCACAGCTTTCCACGCGGAGCTGTTCCTCCATGATCGTGCGGAAATAATCCTCGTGCCGCAGGATATACCCCATAACCGCTTGAATGTGCTTGAGAACCAGCCGCTCCAATACCTTGACGCGGATGAGCGGATCTCCTGCACCTTTTCAAACACATCATCGTCAATAATGCGCTCGTGGGTATTGGGGAAAATCGCCTGCTTTTCAATGGGATTATCCCTTTGCTTCTTATCCCAGATAGAATTGGTGTAAGTCTTGAAGTTCACCGTGCAGCCTGTGTACTCCCGGCGTTCCAGAATCGCCACAACGGTACTGCGGTAGTCCATCCGGACGCGGGGCGCATTTGCAACACCGCTTCAGAAGCTGCGAGCGCTGCCATCCTATATCGAAATACTGACCGTGCCGATGGCTTTGCGCGTTATCCGCATCGCCGAGACGCTGTCCGCCTCCGCCGAAACACGGGGCATCGACTTAAAACGCCGCAAGAGCAACTATCTGTCGCTTCGGTTCTCTGCGTGGGATGTTGTGTTCTGCGTCCTGCTGGCAGCATCGATCGCCGCCGGCCTTATTCTGTGATCGCCGTCCTTGCGACGTTCAACCATATTCCATTCAAAAAGGAGTCTTTAACCATGAGTACTGTAACCGCCAACAAGCTGAAAATCAAGGACATTCTTGAACGGAATGACAAGCTCGTCCGAAGCGTTTTTTCCACCGAAACTGTCATAGTTGTCGTTGACGGCAATGAACCGCACGCCTAAAAAGGGAAATATCTTCTCGATGTATTCGCCTGCGTCCAGATAATTTCGTCCAAAGCGCAAAAGATCTTTCACAATGATGCAGTTGGTTCGTCCGGCCTTTACATCCTCCAACATCTTCTTGAAACTCGGACGATCAAAATTGGAGCCTGTGAAGCCGTCGTCGATCCTGACGGCGTATTCCCGAAGCTCCGGGCGGGTTCGGATGAAATCCCGCAGCAGCTCCCGCTGCCCGGTGATGCTGTTGGATTCCTCTTTATCCCCGTCGTCCCTCGACAGTCGGAGGTAAAGCGTGGCGTTCCAGATTTTTGTTTCCTTGCTGTTTTGCATATTGCCAGCCCGTTTATCACAAAAGAAATTGTTGACGAAGATTTGGTGAAAACGATATCGAAAGAATAAAAATGCACCGACATGCTGTTCTGGCATGCCGGTGCATTCTATTCAGGGCAGTTGTTTTTATGCTGTTTGGAATTCTCTGCGTATTCTGAGGTATTTTAGAAATTCAAGTTAAGAAGATGATAGCCATTTGAGGCGAATTTGATAAAATCATATAGGTTAGGTGTTTCCCCCAACTAGTATCAAACCGTCATGCGCGAAAAGCAGGGATCCGTTCTCGATATAGAGACATCATCTTCTTATTCCAATCATCTGTCCCATGAAGATTAGCGCTCTTGAAGATAGGAAGTTCCTTTTTGTCTTGCATAAAACGATTATATACCTTTAGTATTAATCTTTGTCCAAGAAACAGGCTGGAAAAAGTAGAAGCTCCTCCTGTAACTCCATCTTGGTCAGTTAATCTGAAAAGTCCATCTCCGTAGGGAACACAGTTGTCTAACACAATATCGCACACTTCATATAGCTTTTTGTTATCCGGATGCCTCGATGTTAACTTGCGGGAACTTTCTACTGAAGTAATTCCAATAGTATGTAGCCCCAAATGTTTTGCAAAAAGCACAGCCTCTATAGGAGTGGGATTAATACCGGAATTGGAACAGACTAGCAAACAGTCTTGGGCACGCAGCTGAAACTTCGATAATATTCGCATTGCATTGCCGGAAGTTCGTTCAAAGATAGTACTGGCGTTGGCACCATTATATATCATCATTTCATCAGTAAGAATTGGGCTTACCGGAACCAGTCCACCGCAACGATAGAATAATTCATCAGCAATCATATGCGAGTGCCCAGTAGCAAAAACATGCAGGATCCCTTGTTGGCACAAGGATTGGTAGATAAGCTCACTGGCAGAAGTAAGCGACTGACGATTGGCTTGTTCAACGGACAAAAGTAATCTATTCAATCGGTAAACATAATCAGAATCATCGATGAAGTTATCCACAATAGGCCCCCCATATCCAAATGTGCAAAAAAAGAAATATATGATTGAAAAGCATAGCCGCTCTTTGTAACTTACAAAGAAGAATTAAGGAGTGTTGAGAGCTCTGATAAGGCTTCTTGTTCATCTACACCGCATGCAGATATTTCAACTTTCTCTCCCTGCTTGAGGCCAAGCGACAATAGAAGTATGATGGATTTTGCATTTATTTTTTTCTCCCCGATACGTCCTATTTGGATTTCGGATACATAGTGGTTAGCAGTTGTAGAAAACAGCGAAGCAGGCCTTGCGTGGATTCCGTCACTGTTTTGGATAGTAAGAATTTTTGTCATTGTAAACTACTCCATTTTTACATATTCTTTTATCAGGTCCAACACTGCAGCCTCATTTTCCATCATTAAAGCCTTTTGGCCTAGTTTAGAGATTTCATCGAAGGAGCAACGGCAAAGGACATGCTTAATATTGTCCACTTGGCTGCTTCGGAGAGAAAGGCTGGTTACTCCTAAGCCAATCAACAAAGGTGCGGCTTCGGGTGAAGATGCCATTTCGCCACATACGCATAATGGCCTTTTTGCTTTTTGAAAAGATTTTGCCACATGTGCAATCAATTGAAGAATAGCAGGATGTAATGGGCAGTAGTATTCACTTACCTGAGGGTTTGTCCTGTCTGCAGCAAATGTATATTGCGTTAGGTCATTGCTGCCGATACTGGCAAAGTCAGTTTCTTGCGCAAATAAATCTGCGCAAAGCGCAGCAGCAGGTGTCTCGATCATGACGCCAAGGGGAAGCGCGGAGCGAAAGGGGACATGCTCTCTTTTTAACTCATCTTCTACCTGTTGGATGATTTGTTTACATTGACGCACTTCTTCAATGCAACTTACCATGGGAAGAAGGATTCGGACGTCACCATAAATAGCGCTACGCAGAATTGCACGAAGCTGATCTTTAAATATTGCTACATTGTGAAGCGAATAGCGGATACCACGAAGGCCGAGAAATGGGTTTTGTGTGCATTTTAATGAATTGTCAAAGCTGGGCATCTTATCTCCACCCAAGTCATTTGTTCGAATAATAACAGGTTTTCCAGATGCTTTTTGAATGACATGAAGATAGCTTTTATACTGGAAATCTTCACTGGGTAATTGGTCTTTCATAAATAGAAATTCTGTTCGAAACAGACCAATACCATCACACGATAAAAGCTCTTTTGGAAAAGACTGGGCAGATTCAATATTCAAGTAGATGGGAATATATTTTCCATCTTGTGTAATAGCCTTTTGTTCATGATAGGTTATAGAAGGTTTTTTGGGTTGGGTTGGCAGATTTTTTTTCTGAACAAAGATTTTCCTGATTTCTGGAGAAGGATTTTTCCATACGATTCCCTGTGTTCCGTCGACTGCTAATGTTTCACACATCTTCACCTCAGCGAAAGGTATACCGGAGACGGCTGGGATTTCTAAATTGCGGGCAAGAATTGCATGATGGGAAGTATATCCGCCTTGCTCTGTCACGAGGGCAAGAATTTTAGAGGAATCAAGGCCAATTGTATCGGCAGGGGTCAGCATATTGGCTACAACAATATGGGGGGCATCTAATTGGTGAAAAAATGGTGATAGCTTATAGGAAAATGCCTGTGTTAATTTTTTACAGACAGATCGCAAGTCATTAGCGCGTTCCTGAAATAGAGGATCAGATAAGTGTTCCAATACATCTATGTGCTTTTGATAGACTTGTTCAACAGCAAGTTCTGGTATTATGCCATCGGATATCTTTTGATAGATTTCTTCATTTATGGCAGGGTCATTTAAGATGTTGCAGTAGCACTGTACAAGATCTTTTTGTAAAGTAGAGATATCATTTTGAGATGAAGCGTATTCGTTAAAATATTGCAGGGCATTTTCTCGGGCCTTCTCATAACTGGAATAACCAGATACATGATTATCTGTTGCAATAGGTAGAGGTAAAGAAGGTGGAAAACATATTACAGGGCCGCAAGCAACGCCGCTTGAAATGGCAATTCCTTTAATCGACATAGGAAGAGTTCCCCCAATGGTTGCGAAGATTACGTGACATTCGATTCCAAGTATGGCGTATGCCGCGTATGGCTACACTGTATGCGTATAAATTTTCCGGAGGCGGAGAACCAAATGGGTACCCGGCTGTACTGATATGGTGCACATCGGCGCCGATGCGCTTTGCGCTGAGAGCCAAGCGTCGTATGGTTTCGATATCAGAGCCTTCCTGAGAGGTGGTGATGGAGGATAAAACGATTCCTCCTTCTTCATGCGCTGCATAAGCAAAAGCTTGAGCAGCATCTTCCGTTAAACCAGGAACGGTTCCAGGAACAGGGATGATTACACCATCCGCCCCGGCTTGGATGTATTGTTTGGCAATTGAAGGAGAAAAATCTTCCACACAGCCGGAATGATGCATCTTTCCGGCAAAAAGAACCATGTCCGTTCCTTCGCGGAAGGAAGAGATGGACATAAAAATATCTTTATGAGAAATGCATCCCCGATTAGGGTTGGCGGTTAAAACGGCAAAATTGGCACCGCTTGCTTCTGCGGCAATGCCATTTTGCCTGTTTGCACGCATTTTATCAGGAACAACAGAGATATTTGGTTCAAGTATCGGGGCACAGGGACGCCCAAGAAAGCGCGCTAACCCACCAAATCCCTCGGGGACAGGTGAAAGATCATCAATGCCTGGAATAACAGGACCAGGCAAAGAAGGGGTCGCATTGTTGACAATGATCAAATCTGCTCCGAATGCCGCGCTATATTCAGCGCCGTTGGCATGTCTATCATATCCATATGGCGCTGAACTGGATATACCTTCCACCTCGGCAATTAGAGTCCTTCCTTCCGAAGAGAGAATGGCCTCTATAAGGGCTTTGCCTCGCAACCGAGCAAATTCTTGCCCATACATCTCTAATATGCGCATTTTATATCCCCTCCAAAAGCTATAACCAGCCTTGCTTTTTTAATCCAGCAACTAATTGTTGCTTCAAAGGATCGCTGTCAACAAAGTTTTCTGCCGTGATAACGATAGGTACTTGTTGAGAAAAAGGTTGTGTATGCATTTCTTGCCCAACTACAACATCTACCTGGTCAATAATTCCCTTAGCCGCAGTAAAGTCTGTGTGTTGGATTTCAAAATTCAAATCTAAATTCAAATCAGAAATAACATCATCCATTAGCATCTTCAGCATCATGCTGCTTCCAACGCCCCACCCGCAAACGCACAAAATACGGATGGTTTTTTTATCTGGCTGTCTCATGGAAACCCTCCTTTTCTGCGGGCACGGCTAAATGCCGCGCCCGCTGGGAAAATATCTATCATTTCTCTACATTTTGTGTACAATTATCCATAGCCTTTTTCTGTTTCTTTTTGTAAAAAGCGATATAAGCAAGGCCCAGAAGGAAGAAAAGAGAAACGATGGCCCAAACGCCATATTCGCCGAGAAAAGCAAACGGCTTCGCCAACAAATTCAAAAGTACAGCAACAACAAAATAGTCTTCATTTGCAATCCAAACGATTTGCGGAGCCGTGGAGGCAAGAAGTGGCCATGTGATGGCCATGCCGATTGCCATAAAAGCGCCATCGATTGCACCGCCAATCACTGCTCCTTTTACTCCGCCCCAAATGCCTCCGGCGATGCCGCAAGCAGCGCCACCAAAAAACAGAACAGACGGAGGAATGGTAAACCATCCAACAGCGGCCATCAAAATCATAAGAACAAGGTATACGACTGTGGCAGAAATAAAACCAATTTGTACTGCTGTGGGAGCATAAGGATAAATAGCAGGGCAATCCAGGCCGGGTTTCGCCCCAGGAATGACTTTCATACTAATCCCTTTAAAAGCGGGAACGATTTCTGCCAAAAAAGTACGGACGCCAAACAGCAGGATAGCAAGGCCGGCAGCAAAACGTAATCCTACAATAATGGCCCACACCCAAGGGGAAATGCTGGCATCATAATTAGCAGCCTGTTGTGCGACGATTTCTTTGTCTGCAAAAATAATAGAAATGAGCATGACAAGGCCTACCAGGATGGCGCTGGATACATTGATGTCCTTGAAGAAGTCCAGACGTTTAGGAAGCTTGATGTCTTCTGTGCTTTTTTGATGTTTTTTTCCCAACAACATGCCGACTTTCATAGACAGATAAGTACCAGCAGCAGTTGTGTGTGCATAACCAAAATCGGTTTTACCTGTTAGTTTTTTGATCATAGGTTCCATAAGAAGCGGCTGAACGGTCATATATATGGCCATAATAACGGAACTGGAACAGATGAGGGTAAAGGAGTTGGCCATGGGGAAAAGGGCCATAATGGCAGCGCATACCAGGACTGAAAGCCAGAAGATTAGATGCGCAGTGAGATATACATACTTGGTATTGAAAATACGCACAAGAATAACATGCAGGATAAAACTGAATGCCACTACCAGCGCAATGTCGCCGCCGCGGGCTAGGATGAACTGGTTCATATTTCCGGTTGCCTGCGGTGTTTCCATCCCGAAGGCACTTGACATGATATTGGTAAAGTATGAAAGCTCTCCGGTAAAAACGCTAACACCCACATTAAGGATGATAACGCCAATTGCGGCGCGCAGGGCACCAGCGATGGCCTGCTCAATACTTTTCTTTTGGAAAAGAAGGCCAATCAGTGCAATGATGGCCATCATGATGGCAAGTTGATTGAACAAGTTGTTGGCAATAAATTGAGCGATATTGATTATGGCTTCCATAAGCAATTGTTCCTCCTTTCGTAAAATGCCTACTATCGCTTTATGTTTTTAATAATTTCCAGAACGACCTCCTTTTGATTGGTGTTTCGGATCACATCGATGGCTTTTGTATCTATCAGCAGCTGCATAAGATCTTTCAAAATATCGGTATGGCTATATCGGTCTATCGCACCGAATAATAGTATGATATCTGCAAACTTTCCCGAAACAACCTCCACAGGACGGGTAAGAGTTGTAAAACTCATGCATAGCCGGTTTACACCAGATTCCGGGCGCGCATGTGGCATGGCCACCATGGGGGCGATCACGATGTATCCACCCATTGCCTGAGAAGTTTCAAATGCTGCCGTGACATATTCCTCGGTAATATCACCATGACGCAGCAATGGCATAGCACTTTTTTGCAATGCATCTTTCCAATCAGAAGCATCAATTTTTAATTGGAGGGTCTCTTTTGTGATTAAATCTTTTAACATGAAAAAACCTCTTTTTTGTCTTTTTTCAAATTCAGATAAAAGGCCATCTTGCGGGGATGCAACATAGGTTTGATGAACAAAGGAAGAGGCACTGTCTTCTGTATGCTGCTTCAAAGATGTGGGATTTTGTGAAAGTGGAATATCTAGAAGCAACTGCTGGATATTCATTTGGTCTTCCTGCGAAAGAAATACATGTACAGTCACCTGTGGAATAGGGGTGGGAGTAAGTTGCAGTGTAGATAAAATAAAATCTGGTTGCCTGAGCGAAATCGCTTCATCTAACTTACAAAAAGCGACAACATCAATGATTTGTATCATAGGAAAAACATTTTTTATGCGAGAAGCAAGCAGCATAGAAGACCCCATTCCGGAGCTACATACAATCAAGGCGCGAAAAATTCGTGGTAAAGGTTCATGGGATCGTTCAAAAGCGGCTGCAAAATGTAGTGCAATATAACCAATCTCTTCATCGGAGATTGCCTTTCCGCAATATGTTTCCAAAAGAGTACATGCGAATTTAGTCATGTGGAAGATATCGGGATAAGATCGCTTCAATTCATCAAGATGAGAATTTCGGATGCTTAACCCGTATCTGATTCGGAAAAGCGCAGGACGTAAATGATTGATTAATCCCTCAAGGAGGATCTCGTCGTAAATGAAGCGATTTAAAAGCAGAGTTTGCATTTTTTGAATTAGGTTCAGAGCAAGAAGTTGAACTACAGGAAGGCCGACATTATAAGACGAGGTATAATCAGTGGCCCGTCCGCCCAGAAGATACATTGCCACAAAGGCAATTTCATCCTGTGGAATGAAAAAGTCATATCTGGATTTGAAAAGGTTCATCATTTTACAGGCAATACTATACTCTTGTGTATAAATAATGTTTTCCTGTTCAGCAGAGCCTAATTTGATCCAATGACGATTTAATATGCGTTGTACGGTGAGGGCCAGATACAAGCGAAAATCCATAAACGCCTTATCTTTAAGATTGATATGTAAACTGGATTCAGCCAGTATAGTGGCCTGTTCGATGACATTCATGTCGATGTCGGGGAAAAGCGTTTTTTGTATTAATGATTCCCAGTATGCATCATAGGAAAACTCTTCTGATGAAGTATCGTTAGGGCTTGGAACAGTTAGCGAGATAGCAAGTTCACGAAGATTACGTTCCTTTGCACTTAGTCGAATGCCGCGCCTTGTACGGCTGTCAAGCACAATTTCAAATGCGGGCAGCAGGCTTCGGATTTTATCTAAATCTGTCAAAACAGTAGCGCGGCTTACCAATAGCTGTTGTGAAAGATAGTCCATTGTGACAAATCCATCATGACTTAAGAGCCTCAAAAGAAGGAAGAGCTGTCTTTGATGAGGTGAAAGAATGATTTGATAAGTTGTATTACGTAAAAGTTCAAGCAACCGTTCCTCCTGTGATGCCTCCAAGTGATAAGAGATGCTGGAACCAGTCGGCCGCTCTAATGTAGGAAATGAATAATCAGCCAAAAAATCCGAAATTCGGTTTAGGTCGTATTGTATGCTGCGCACAGAAACATCGAAGTGGTGAGCAAAGGCAGATATTTTATAGACTTTGCCCGTATAAATCAATTTCTGCAAGATATACAAAGAACGTTCTGTTAGCATATTGCACCTCGGTGATAAATCAGGCAGAAATCCATCTGCCTACAGTATATAACAGGTAAATTAAAAAAAAAAGATTAACATTCTTCGCAAAACATATGAAAAATTCCCAATAAATAAAAATCTATAGATATGTTATGTGGATGTTGGACATAAAAAGTATTTCTAAAAAACAGAAAAAGTCAATAGAAAAATTGGCAAATCAGAAATAGAACTCTGATTTGCTAATTAAAACTGGGAAACGATTTGCCTTACGGGATGAATGATGTGGTGTAACTAAAATAAAGGATAATATTTTGAAATACTTATTTGAGAATATGGCTCCCAAATGAAAATTACTATCATGTTAGGCTTATTGATAGTGGAAGGTAGATACCACAGGAATTCTTGCTTACCCGGCTGCCAACGTAGCACAACAGCCGCAGCACGCCAAATACTGCGCAGCACAAACAGAACCAGTAAAAGCTGAACAGCGGGCATATCTGACCCAGAAGGTTGCCGGTTTCGCCGGCGTAATCCCATACGTTCCAGCCAAGCCACAGGTTCACCACGGCGCCGGTTAGAAATTCCGCGCCGGTGATGAAAGACGCGCCCAGCGCGGCCTGAAACAGAATGCTTTTTGCGAGAAAATGTGCGCAACGAAACACAGGGCGCACAGGCACAGCCCGCTCAGAACGGCCATAGTCCAATGTGTGTGCTCGCGCACCAGAATCTCCAGTGTGCTGTAACCTGCCGCCCCACGGAAAACCGTGCTGCCCTGCGTTTTATGTGTGTTTCCCCTCTCTTCGCCTGCATTGTTACCTAGCTTGCACACGAAGCGTGGGAAATATGCATGCGCATTGAAAAAAGTGGGCGTTTCAGGTATAATAATACTATTTCCTGATTAAAATCTTTGATTTTAATCAGGAAGGCATCGCCTAAT
>OHBM01003096.1_pt1 | contig 10423 bp, 11 predicted proteins | sample 1577251 | NCBI WGS metagenome assembly OHBM01 (sample SAMEA3541557, study PRJEB24748) | human gut metagenome | biome: human gut; feature: human-associated habitat; material: faeces | place: China | collected 2012
CCAGTTCTACCAACTTCCAGCAGACGGGCCGCGACCTGATGACCATTGACGAGGTACGAAAATTGGACACCCATAAAGCGATCTTGTTTATACGAGGGGAAGATCCTGTACTGGACAAAAAGTACAACATCAAGCGCCACCCCAACATTAAGCTGACGACGGACGGCAAGGCAAAGCCTTATATCCATAAGCCGCTGGGCGCGCCGGATTACGCACTGCCTGACCTGCCCTATGCGTTCAAATCACTGGACGATTATGATTTTATTGACGTGGAGGAACCTGAACATGAATTATCTGAAAAAGAAAAAGATTTCAAACCCGACAAGACTGAGTAAGGTGAAAAAATGCTATTGGACGGCGGCTGGGGCTGCTGCCCTCTGCCTTTGCTGCGTCACGCCCGCGATGGCGGCGGGCGGCGATCCGCTGGATATTGTAAATAACCTTTCTGATTTTATCTTCAGCATCATCAAGGCGCTGGGCGTGATCATTCTCGGCTGGGGCATCGTGCAGGTGGGTATGTCGATCCAGTCCCACGATGCCAGCCAGAGAACGCAGGGCTTCCTCTGCCTATTTGGTGGATTAATGATCGCCTTTGCAAAGGAAATTCTGACCGCCATCGGCGCGATCTAATGAAAAGAGCCGGGAGATACTGCCTTGCGGCGGATCTCCCGGCTCCCTTGCGGGAGGTGATTTTCATTTGGATAACAACTGGATCGTAGAAAACCTGACCAACGCCTTTGGCGTTTGGAATAGTAAAATGACGGAAATGTGGTCACTGCTGACGGAATCACCCCAGACCTTCAAGGGCGGTACCATCTGGCAGACCATTGTGACCATCAATGGCGGAATGCAGGCCATCGGCTACGGGCTGCTGGTGCTGTTCTTTGCCATCGGTATCTTTCGCAGTGCCTCCGGCTTTCGGGACTTTCAAAGGCCGGAGCACTTGCTGCGGCACTTTATCTACTTTGTGCTGGCAAAGCTGGGTATCACCTACGGCATGGATTTGCTGGTAGATGTATTTGATGTGTGCAGCGGCATTGTGGCAACGGCGGCGGGCAGTATCGGCGGCTCGACCGGCGCATCCGTGGCGCTGCCGCAGGAGATCGCGGACGCCATCGGAGATGTGGGCTTTTTTGCAAGCATCCCCCTTTGGCTGGTGACGCTGCTGGGAAGCCTATTTATTACGGTGCTGGCCTTCATTATGATCCTCACCGTCTATGGGCGCTTTTTCAAAATCTATATGTATGCCGCACTGTCCCCGGTGGCGCTGGCGTCCTTTGCCGGAGAGGGGACTTCCCACTTTGGCAAGGCGTTCCTTCGGAGTTATGTGGGCGTGTGCATGGAAGGGGCGGTGATCGTTCTGGCCTGCATCATCTTTTCGGCTTTTTCCTCCAGCGGTACGCCGGTGGTGGATAGCAGCGCGTCCGTGGTGACGCAGGTGTGGAGCTATTTGGGCGAGGTCATATTCAACCTGCTGGTACTGGTGGGCTTGGTAAAGTCTGCCGACCATATCGCCAAGGAAATGCTGGGGTTATGAGTGATCTCTTGCTTTCCGGGCCTGCCGTTGGGCGGACTTCCGTTCCCGCTTTTCTTCCATTTCCCGCAGCCATTCGCTGACCGGTGCTTTCCACGGTTCGCGCTTGCTGGGAATGTTCTTAATAAGACTGCGGGGATTCAGCCCCAGCCGCTTTGCACGGGCAACGTCATCATCCGTCAGGCGGCATTTCTTTTTGGCGTCCTGCCAGAGCTGTTCGTTGTATGCCATAGCGCATATCGACCTTTCACTATTTTTCTAATCGTATCATATCACAGACAGCAAAACAATACGGAGGAATCTATGGAAATCAAAATCAACAAAGAAATTAGAGCTTACCGCGAAACACTCTTTTTCGGCCTGTCCGTGCGGCAATTCATCTGCTCCGTTTTGGCGGTGGGCGTAGCTGTGGCGCTGTATTTCAGCCTGAGCCGAGTGTTGGACCGGGAAACGGTGAGCTGGGTGTGCATTGTCGGCGCAACTCCCGTGGCCGCTGCGGGCTTTTTTCAGTATAACGGCCTAACGCTGGAGCGATTTTTGTGGGCATGGCTGAAATCAGAGGTCATCATGGCAGGCAAGCGTGTCTGGAAAGCGGAAAACTACTATGAAGAAGCGATGAAACGCGAGGTGAAGAAACATTGATCCTTTTCAAGCATCGGCGCAGCGCGGAACGGGACGCCTTTTCCGTTCCCCGCAGCGTCCAGAAATCCATTCCCATCAAACGTATTTATCAAGACGGCGTGTTTCAGGTAAGCGGCAAGTTTTCAAAAACTTGGCGCTTTTTTGATGTCAATTATGCCGTGGCCTCCCCGGAAAAGCAGCGGGAACTCTTTATGACCTACTGCTCCTTCCTGAACTCACTGCCCATCGGAGCCACGGCGAAGATCACGCTCTTTAACCGTCAGCTCAATCAAAAGGACTTCGGTCGGACGCTGCTCATGCCCATGCAGGGCGACCGCCGTGACCTCTACCGGAACGAGTATAACGCGCTTGTTTTGGGCAAGGCGGCGGAGAGCAACAATCTCATTCAGGAGAAGTACATCACCGTTTCGGCAGAAAAGAAAAGCGTGGAGGAGGCCCGCGCGTTCTTTTCCCGCGTTGGGACTGACCTCACCACGGGACTTTCCCGTATGTCCTCCAGTGTCCGGGAGATCACGGTCAATGACCGCCTGCGGCTTCTGCATGACTTCTATCGTCCCGGCGAGGAGCAGCTATTCCGGTTCAATTTGGAGGACACCATACGCAAAGGGCATGACTTCCGAGACTGCATCGCCCCGGACTGTATTTCCTTTCAAAAAAATCACTATGAGTTGGGCGATCATGTGGGCCGTACCCTGTTCCTGCGGGAATATGCCAGCTTTATTTCCGACGAGATGATCACGGAGCTGATGGACTATCCCCGAAACATGATGCTCTCCATTGACATTATCCCTGTGGCGATGGACGAAGCAGTGAGCGATATTCGCAAGCGCATTATGTCCGTGGAATCGGATATTACCCGCTGGCAGCAGCGGCAGAATCAGAGCTACAATTTTACCGCCAATATTCCCTATGACTTGGAGCAGATGCGGAGCGAAACGAAGGAGTTTATGGACGACCTCATGAGCCGCGACCAGCGCATGATGCTGGCTTTGGTGACGCTGACGCACCTGGCAGATAACCTCGAACAGCTTGACCAGGACACCGAGGCCCTGCAAGCCATCGGGCGAGCGCGGGGCTGTCAGTTCAATGTTCTGCGCTACCAGCAGGAGGACGCGCTGAATACGGTCTTGCCCCTCGGCCTCAAGCGCATTGAGGCTACCCGCACCCTGACTACGGAGTGTACCGCTGTCCTCATGCCCTTCAAGTCGCAGGAGATTCAGGACGCGGGCGGTATTTACTACGGCGTCAACGCCGTGTCGCACAATCTCATCATCTGCAACCGAGGAAACCTGCTCAACGGCAACGGATTTATTACCGGCGTTTCCGGCTCTGGTAAGTCGATGGCAGCCAAGCAGGAGGTCTCCGCGCTGGCGCTCTCCACCGACCATGATATTATCATCGTGGACCCGGAGCGTGAATATGGGGAGCTGGTACGGGCATTGGGCGGCGAGGTCATCACCATCTCCGCCTCTGATCCAAATGGCTGCCACATCAATGCGCTGGATTTGTCCGAGGGGTACGGCGATGGCAAAGAGCCGCTGGTGATGAAGTCCGAGTTTATCATGTCGCTCTACGAGCAGCTCATGGGCTCGGATAAGATCGAGCCGCAGGAGAAGTCCATCATTGACCGCAGCGTGGGAAACATCTACCGGGAATATCTGAAAAACTATCAGGGTCAGCCGCCTACGCTGAAAGACCTCTATGACGACCTGATGAAGCAGGTCAACCCGGAGGCGCACCGGATCGCGCTGGCGCTTGAGCTGTTCACGGTGGGCAGTTTGAATGTTTTTTCCCACCAGACCAATATCAACACAAAAAGCCGCATTCTCTGCTTCGATATTCAGGACTTGGGCGAAAATCTGAAATCGGTGGGCCTGCTGGTGATGCTGGACGCCATTTACAACCGCGTTATCCAGAACCGCAGAGAGGGAAAATACACCCATGTCTACATCGACGAGATCTATCTGTTTTTCGCCAATGGGAGCGGCAGCGGACACAGCATTACCAATTACAGCAGCGAATTTCTCTACAAGTGCTGGAAGCGCTTCCGTAAATATGGCGCGACGCTCACCGGCATTACACAGAATGTGGAGGAATGTCTGCTGTCCAATACGGCGCGGATGATGTTCGCAAACTCCGAGTTCCTGCTGATGCTCAATCAGGCTACCACCGACCGGGAGCAGCTTGCCCGTCTGCTGGGGGCATCGGATACGCAGATGAGCTATGTGGACAACGCTCCTGCCGGTCATGGACTCATCAAGGTAGGCGGGGCCATCGTGCCTTTCGCCAATGAGCTGCCCAAAAATACAGAACTGTACCGCCTAATGTCAACACGCCCTGGTGAGGACTGATGCCATGCGGGACTTGAAGATTAGACCCGGCATGGACACGCCCAAGGCAAAGCTGAAGAACCCCGCGCCCAAGGACGCGGATTCCCTTCTGAAACAGCACATGGACAAACGGCAGCGGGAAAAGGAGCCGGAAAGCCGCGATCCCGTGCGTTACGCCACCGACCGCGTGGAGAAAAATATGCGCCGTGGCGCATCTGGTGCGGCGGATACCTCGCGGCGTATGATAAAGCGCTATCAGGAGCAAAAGCGGCAACTTGCAGAACGCCACCTCCGCCTTCAGCGCCTTCGCGTTGCTTTCCGCCGTGCGCAGCGCCTCCTCAGAGATGTCCCACGCCTCCACATACGCCTCGCCGAGGCGCAGCTTTAGGCTGATGGCGATGCAGCCGCTGCCCGTTCCGATGTCGAGGATGCGCTTTGGGGCAGAAGGTGCAGCGTTGGAGACGCCGTTCATCAGCCTCTCGCCCTCGTCCACAAGCCATTCCGTTTCGGGGCGCGGTATAAGCACCGAGGCGTTCACGCCGAAGTGGTTGCCGCAGAAGTCGGCATAGCCCAGCACGTGCTGCAGCGGTTCGCCCTGCTCGATGCGTCGTACGGCGGTGTCGAGACGCAGCGTGTCGTCGGCAGACAACTGGTCGGTGGCACCGCAGACGATGTCGGTGTACGATAAGCCGAACAACTCCTCGATGAGGATGCGCGCAATGGCACGAGCCTCGCCGTCTTCGTATGATGTGGCTATACGATGCCATATTTCTGAATAAGTCATATCGTTGTGAGTGGTTTTTTAAATCTATAGTTCTGGGAAGTAATTTATAATGACCTAATCTGTAATATATAATAAACTAATCTGTGATTTATAATAAACTGATCTGTGATTTATAATATAATAAGATGTAGGTTTGATTAATAAAGAATATAAATTATCAATTTTCAGAATATAAATTGAGAAAATGTGCCGCGAGCGGGACTCGAACCCGCACAGCCATTACTGGCCAAGGGATTTTAAGTCCCTCGTGTCTACCAATTCCACCATTGCGGCATGGTAAACGTTAAGAGTTGAGCGGAAAACGGGACTCGGACCCGCGACCCCAACCTTGGCAAGGTTGTGCTCTACCAACTGAGCTATTTCCGCGTTATGTGGGTGCAAAGGTAATGCTATTTCTTTAAATCTCCAAACGATTTACATTTTTTAAGATAAGAATGCGCCATTTTTTTTCGCTTGCCCTCCGTTTCTGCTTAGTTTCCCACGTATATATCGGTTCCTTTGCCGTTGTAGGTTACTTGATATTTCATCAGCGCCTTGTCGTTTTTGCTCTTTCCGCCGCTTGTGATGGTTCCGTTTTCCAGGCTGTAGATGCGTTTACATTTGTCGCAAATTACCGATTGGCGGTTGCCGGTCCATTCTAGCGGATAGTTGGTTCCACCATATTGTTCCAGGCAGTTTGGACATTGGCGGTCCCAGGCTACATGTCCGCTGAAGTTGGATAATCCCATGATGAAGCCGTTCTTTTTGGCATCTTTAGGGTCGTTGCCCGCTCCCAGATAAGTATAGTTGGCATAATTCTCCTTGGCTGTAGAGAGAATGATGGTTTCTGTTTGGTTTTTCCCATCGTTTAATGTAGAATAGATATTCCAGGCTCCATTCACCTTTTTGGCGCTAACCATCGTGTAGACGCCCGTTCCGTTGAGGGCTGTTTCCAGACTTGTGCCCGGATGGTATTGCGACTTGAAGTAGAACTGGCAGGGATATTTGGTGCTGATGCTGTTTTCTGCATCGCACGAACAAAGTAAGAGCATAGCTATTCCAGCCATGCTCTTCACCTTATTATATATATATACCTTATTATATATGCTATTCTTCATGTAGAAACCTTTCTGTCTTTATTTCAGAAGATTCTTCTCGGCCTTCTCCATGCGCTCGAAGTGGAACTCAGAGAGGGTCTGCTCCATCAGCGCCTGAATCTTGTCGTTGCAGAGATTGCCGATGCTGCCTTCGTGAGTATGATGAATATCCTTGTTTGGCTTGAATTCGCCAGCCTCGATTTCCAGTCCTACCTTCTTGTAAGCATCGCGGAATGGCATTCCGTTGGCAGCAAGCTGGTTCACTTCTTCTACTGAGAACATAGGGTCGTAGCGAGGATCGTCAAGAATATGCTCGTTCACCTCCATCTTGTTGATGATGTAGGCAGCCATCTGCAGACAGTCCTTCAACTCGTCGAAGGCAGGGAGGAACACTTCCTTGATAATCTGGAGATCGCGGAAATAGCCTACTGGCAGGTTGTTCATGATGAGCATTACCTGCTGTGGAAGGCTCTGGAGCTTGTTGCTCTTGGCGCGAATCAACTCGAATACGTCTGGATTCTTCTTGTGTGGCATGATGCTCGAACCGGTGGTGCACTCCTTAGGCAATTTCACGAAACCGAAGTTCTGACAGTTGAACATGCAGGCGTCGAAAGCCATCTTTGCCAAAGTTCCTGCCACGGTAGCCATGGCGAAAGCCACGTTGCGCTCCATCTTTCCTCTGCCCATTTGTGCATATACCACATTATAGTCCATGCTGTCGAAACCGAGAAGTTCGGTGGTCATGGTGCGGTTCAATGGGAATGAACTTCCATAGCCGGCAGCACTACCCAACGGGTTGCGGTTGGTCATGCGGTAAGCAGCCTGAAGGAAGAGCATGTCATCGGCAAGTCCTTCAGCATAAGCGCCAAACCAGAGACCGAATGATGAAGGCATAGCCACCTGCAGATGGGTGTAGCCCGGCATCAGCACGTCCTTATACTGGTTGCTCTTCTGAATCAGCTCGTCGAAGAGAATCTTCACGGCGTCCACAATCTCCTTCAACTCATGACGGGTGAAGAGTTTGAGGTCTACGAGAACCTGGTCGTTGCGTGATCTACCCGAATGAATCTTCTTGCCCATGTCGCCCAGTTTCTGGGTGAGCATCAGTTCTACCTGGGAATGAACGTCTTCCACGCCGTCTTCTATTACGAATTCGCCCTTGTCGGCGATGGCGTAGATGTTTTTCAGTTCGGCAAGGAGCTGGGTGAGTTCATCTTTCTCCAGGAGTCCGATGCTTTCGAGCATGGTGATGTGTGCCATACTGCCCAGCACGTCATACTTGGCGAGATAGAGGTCGAGCTCGCGGTCTCTTCCTACGGTGAATCTTTCAATTTCCTTGTTTACTTCGAAGTTCTTTTCCCAAAGTTTATGTGCCATAATTTTTTATTTATTAATCCTGGTAAGGAATCATCGCAAGCGCATCAGCAATTTTTTCGATGCCTTCCTGCAATGGCTTCTTCACCATACCCTTGATAAACATGTTAAGTTCTGCCTTGATGGTGAGTTTCATTTTGCATGAGAACTCGCCTGTAGGGAGCAGCTGAATCCAGAAGTTGAAAGGAACAGGGCTGTTTTCTGTTTCAAACTTGATGGTCTTAGGCTCCTCGCGGTCGATGATGCGCATCTTGATTTCACCCACCATAGGTGCCGTGATAGAGATGCTGTCGCTATCAAACTTGAGGTCCTTCAGCTTTTCCATTTCCTTTCTCTTGTCCTCAGGAATCTGGTCTTTCACCTGCTCGAAGCGGTCTTTAAGCATCTGCAGGTTGTTCAGATCGCTCAATGTACGGTAAACAGATTCCTGCTTGTGAGGAATCTGTTTGATATTACTTTCGAATGTACTTGTACTCATTATTGATGGGTCAGCTTGATTACTTCTTCCAGTTAGCTGGATCCTTGCGCCACTCGTGGAGCAGCTCTACGTCTTCCTGCTTGATATAGCCAGTCTCCAGAGCCTCTGCCACTACGTGTTCATAGTCGGTCAGAGTAACCAGCTTTACGTTAGCATCAGCAAAAGCCTTCTCGGCGATAGGGAAACCATAGGTGTAGCTAGCTACCATGCCCACAATCTCGTTGCCGTTCTTGCGGAGAGCCTCTACTGCCTTGAGAGAGCTGCCGCCGGTAGAAATCAAGTCTTCTACTACCACAACCTTAGCCTTAGGGTCGAGCTGACCTTCGATGAGGTTCTGCATACCGTGATCCTTTGGTTTAGAACGAACGTATACGAAAGGCATGTTCAGTTCGTCAGCAACCAAAGCACCCTGCGCGATGGCACCAGTAGCTACTCCGGCTACAGCATCAGCCTCTGGGAACTGCTCCAGGATAGCGTGAACGAGCTCAAGCTTTACATAATTGCGGAGTTCTGGGAATGAGAGAGTCTTGCGGTTATCGCAATAGAATGGTGACTTCCAGCCAGAAGCCCATGTGAATGGATCATTAGGCTGCAACTTGATAGCCTTTACTTTCAATAACTTAGATGCGAATTCTTTCTTCAGTTTGTCCATAATCTTTAAAGGATTAAATTATTATTAATTATTTTGCAAAGGTACAATGATTTTTGCACACGGCGGCTATATTTAGGGTTAAAATGTTTTAACTCTCGGCAAAAAGGGCCTTTAGTCGTGTGCGAAACCTACAGTCAGCACGCTTATCTTCATCTTTCCGGCTGCTTTTATCAGGGTTTCCGCACAGGAGATGATGGTGGCTCCGGTGGTGCATACGTCGTCGATGATGAGGATATGTTTGCCCTCAAGTTGCGTGATGGGATGCTCGCCCTGCCCGTCATGATAGATTGCTGCGGCTTCAAAAACCTGGCTCACGTTTTCTTGTCTTTCCTGCCGGTTCTTGTGGGTTTGGCTTTCGCTAAACTTTTTTCTTCTTACGGCATCCTTGATGATGGTCATATTTTCATGCAAGAACGTAGCCTCATGCGTCAGAGCTGGCAAATTGAAATTCTCTTCAGAAAGGTGTAACACCAAATCCTTCAGGTTTACTACCCCTTTCACCTTATCCAGGTCACCATCTTCCGTCACCGGATAAAACTCATACAATTCGTTCACCAGCACTGCTTTCACTTCAGCCGCCGTCATTCCACTCTCAAGCGCCACAATGTCACTCTTATGCGTCATAATGGAGCCTACTTTCAAATCACCCAACAAGAATACACGCTGTACAATGTCCTGCTCTACAGGCTGTACTTCTCCATCGTCAGCTCCTTCTTTAATAATAGACTTGATTTCCTCTTCTGTCACTTTACTGTCGGTATCCTTGATACCCAACAGATTAAAGATTGCTTCCGTACTCTTAGATAACAGCCAGACAAAGGGTAAAGCCACTTTTGCCAGCACATTCATAGGCCGTGCCACCAGCTTAGCCATTCTCTCGGCCATGCTCATACCAATACGTTTAGGCACCAGCTCACCAAAAATAATAGTAAGATAAGTCACTATCACTACAATTATTCCCTGTGCCAGTCCAAAAGCATAAGAAGAAGCAACTCCCCATGAGATAAGTAGATTCGTCAGGTCGACCGCAATCTTATTTCCCGAATAGATACCGGTCAAAATACCGATTAATGTAATACCAATTTGAACTGTAGAAAGAAAACGATCTGGGTCCCCTGCTAGTTTCAATGCTACGCGAGCAGATTTATTCCCTTTTTTTACATCTGTCGACAACCGGGATTTTCGGGCTGATATTAATGCCACCTCGGACATGGCGAAAATACCGTTCAGTACTATCAACCCGATAATAATGATTATTTCATCCATATATAAAAACGAGTGTGTTTCAGGGGAACAAATTTATATGAATGTTCATAGCAAAAAAAGTGAGCTGCCTATAATTATATTGTTTTAACAAACAGACAGTTCACTTTTTTCGTTTCCCTTTTCACCTTAAACACATGAAGTTAGCCGGCTACATCAGAATTTTTTCGATTGCATGAAGTTCCTCTTCTTCAAATGAAAGATGATTCAACGTTTTCAAACTATCTCCCAGCTGTTCAACCGAACTGGCCCCTACAATCACGGAAGTCACGGTTTCGTTTTTCAACAAC
>OHBM01003100.1_pt1 | contig 10417 bp, 11 predicted proteins | sample 1577251 | NCBI WGS metagenome assembly OHBM01 (sample SAMEA3541557, study PRJEB24748) | human gut metagenome | biome: human gut; feature: human-associated habitat; material: faeces | place: China | collected 2012
GAATCATCTGGTGCGGTTCCTCTTCCGCTGCGCCGGATTTATTCCGGCAGTTCTTCCCGGTCACCGTCGATCTGTTCGGCGGTGACTGGAAAAACCTCTGTTTCATTCTGTACTGGACGGACTGTTTCCCGCTTTTGCGGAACAGGCGCCCAATCGTCTAATCTGAGCTTCAAGCGTTTATCCTTTGTGACGCCGTCTTTTTTCGTGAACTCTTCTAGCTCCAACGTGCCGCTCATAAAGATAAAATCGCCGTTACTCAATGTACACTTTGCAAGCCGCTGCGCCATGTAGCCCCATGCCCACACGTCAACAAACTGTGTGTGCCGCTGCGAACCGAAGCCGACGTACTCGGCTACGGAAAAGCGGACATAGGGTTCACCCTTGGTGCTGTGCTGCAATTCCGGGCCTTGCGTGATCAGCCCGATGAGACTCGCTTTTGCCATAACACTCCTTTCTGCCACCGGCATGAATATCTATATAAAAAATGCCGGCAGCGACATCTACCCCTTGCGGGCAAATACCATGCTACCAGCACTCAAATACAAACCTGACCAACGTGTGCAATGTGAGAAGCCCCACGCACAGACCATACGGTCTGCGTTCCGATGAACTGCACAAATATCAATTACATGAATATAGTAGCACAATATATTGTGATTGTCAATTATATTAAAACTATATATAGATTTCGCGATGGACGAAGAATACTCTCTACTTATAAAATAGGGCGGCAATACGATTTTTCTGCAAAATGCAGAAAAAAGCGGTCGCAAGTCTGCGACCGCTTCGGTTATGCAACTGTGATTTTTGCTTTATCGCAAAGCAGATGCTGTCCAATTTAGAATCTGCTCTGCAAATGCGATTGCCTGTTTTGCATGATGCTCCTCGACAGTCAGTTCGTTCGGATATCGTGTCATGGTACCAAATGGCGTTAGGGCATCTGCAGCATCGCCGATTGCATCCGGGATGGAGATATAGTTGTGAATCTGATTCAGCAGAAAAGAAAGATCGTGGCTTTTGGGAATCCCGGTGGGCCAGTGCAGAGAGACAATCACAGCCTTGATCGCTTTTTCCGCAGACTGCTGGCAGTGGTAGCAGACGATTTCGAGCGGCTTGGGATGATAGTTTTCAAAAAGATGCCGGGCAACGCCTAAATCCTGCGCGGCATAGTCAATCCACTGTTTAACTTGCTGATCCATAGAGCAGAACTCCTTTGTGGAATACCTCGTTTTCTACGGTGAACTGATTCTTACGTTCGTCAAAGCGGCTTTTTGTGCCAACCAGAATATCCACAGGGCGCTGCTTCACGCCGCGAATCGCTTTATATGCAGAAGTGGCTACGGCGTGAAGATCTTTCTCGTTGTCATCTACAATAATGTAGAAGTCAAAATCGCTGTCGGCGTGCGCGGTACCGTTGGCAAAAGAGCCAAACAGATAAACGCCAATCGGCTTGATCTGATCGACAAGCTTTTGCTTTATGACTTCAATCTCATCAATGGGCATGGAACGCACCTCCTCATTGTTTTCTATCTATAGTATAGCAAACTACGGAAAAATAATCAACGAAAACAGGTAGACAACAATTTCAAGAAACCAAGAGGTTCAGTCTGCCAATTCCACGCAATCGAAAGACACGGGTTCAATTTTCTCGACTGCCAATGCACATGGCTGCGGCAAGTGTGCGGTCTTGACTTCACTTGGAATTGCGGAAAGCGGCAAATAGACCCGATAGGCTTGCCCCACAGACAGCCGCTTGTTCTTTTCTATGCAGAAGACAAGTTGTTCGCCGTCTGCTTTTTGCAGCGCGACCCTGCGCTGCCGCTGAAACGGAATGCTGGAAACCGAAAGACAAATGCCTTCCTCTGCGCAATAGCGCCCATTTGCAAGCAGCACATAAAGCTCCGCGCAGCGGACAGCGCAAAAAAACAAAAGCAACGCGCTGAGAATCAGAAACGTCCGGTCGCCAGAGAATGCGGAAATGATGGCCGCAGCCAGAAACGGCAAGCAGAGCAGCAGCGACAGCAGCCACTTTTGAAGCAGCGGCGCGGGCCACGTGAGGAGCTTTTTCATATTCAGCACCGCTCAAAGACGATCTGCTTGTGCAGATACAGGTTTGCGATTGCCGCCGAGACAGGGCGCGCCTGCCGGGACGCTGCCATCAGGATGGGCAGATTCTCACTGGTGGTCAATTCATCGTCATACAGGCAGTCCATGAGCTGCTCGTCGGAGCGAAGCGTCCGCACGCCACGCTCCGCGCATTTGATCAATTCCGCACTGCTGAGAAGCGCCTGATTCGCCAGCCGCACGATCTGCCGTTCCGCTGCATCCTGTTTTGGGCGTGAGAACAGGCGAATTGCTTTAGAGAACGGCACACCGTCCCAAAGCCAGAGCTTCAAAAACGCGCCGAGCCGCAGAAACGGATTTGCAGATACCGGCGCGATATACAAGCAGGAAAGCAGATCATAGAGAGCTTCATACTCGCTGCCGCCGCGCCCCTCTGCGACCAGACCGCGTGTGACAAGGCGGTCGATGCAGTCGTCCAGTGTCCGGTGGGATGTAAATGACAGCCCGCGCGTCAGCTTCAGATAGGCTTCCGCGATCTGGCTGCGTGACAGGATCCGCCATGCAAGACTGCTCCAGACGGTCATTTCCTGTACGTCGAGCATATATTCCTTCCGTCCCACGATGACAACGGGATATTTCTTGCCGTCCAGTGTGCGATGACATTTGAAATGCCCAACGGCTGCGTATTTCGTGTATTCCATAACAGTACCTCCAATGTGCTTTTATTTTTCTTTTACGGGTGTGCCAGAAGAATTTCAACAAGCGATGTCGAAAGCGTCCAGAAAATCCGGGTCGCTGCGGAGCTTCTTTGCCGCGCGGGAGATCCATGCGCCGACATTATTGGAACTGGTGTGATAGAGAACCGCAATGTCCTTGCAGTCAAAGCCCTTCGCTTTCAGAACAAGCGCGTCAATACCGAGTTTTGCGACACCGCGATAGTGTTTCTTGCAGACGGTAAGTACCGCACTTGTGTCCACATTGGAAAAATGCGCACGGTCTGTGCAAAACGGCGTCGGGAGACCTGCGTCCGGGTCATCCAAAGACTGCTCGGAGATATACTTCCGCCAGTTTGTCTGCTTGCGGCAGCAGTCGATCAGATGGTTGCGGATGACCGTAATGGCGTAGGTCTTGAACGAAGTGCCGCCATGATAGCTTGCCGCCGCATGGCACAGCGCGACGCAGCCCTCCTGAAAGAGATCGTCATATTCCATACGGCAGTTGCTTTTGGGAATAAGATTTGCAATCGTCCAGTGGACAAATTCAAGGCTGTTTTCTACGAGAAACTGCTGCTCAGCGGTCAATACGATGCTGCTTCGATCCATTATATTTCACCTTCCTTTGTGCGTTCAGAAATTCTTTGCAGAGCGATATGACCTGGTCACAGCGATACTCCGAGAAGTTGGCAATATGTGCGTCCGCTTCCGGGATGCCGAGCCGGACGCACAGCCATGCGTAAGCATCCTGTTTGCGCATGAAGCCTTTTTCCCAAAGCTGATTGAAGGTCCGATGTGCCTGCATCCGTTTTTGGCGAAGCGATTTGTCTGCAAGCGTTCCCATCGGCAGACCAGTTGCCTTGTGCGCCTGTACATAAGCGTCGCAGGCGGGATACCGGGAGCAGACGTAGAGCTTCGCTGTCCGGTCTTTCGTGTGGATGCCATAAATGCTGCTGGCCGGGCGAAGCTGCGCCGGCGCGTGGCAGTATGGACAGGTAATGTGGGCTTTTTTCAAATGGAAATCCTCCTATGTATTACTCAGAAGGAAGAAGGGAGAGTATCTGTAAACAGCAGCTTTCATCGTCTGACAGGCACCAGTTGAGATATAACGCATAAATATCCTCAAAGGCGCTGCGGGAGAGGTTGCCGCGGCATTCGCTTGGGGCGATCCGCTGCGCAGTGAGACGTTCATATTCGGCAGCGGGGATCAAAACAGGCTTGCCGCCGGCATCTGCGCTCATCAGATAACCAGAACACGGCGAATGACATTTGCAGACGCCGCAGGAGATAAAGCAGGCATTTCGCCAGTTTCCGCGGCAGGCGGTCAGAAATTCTGCAAGCTGCTGGATGGTTGTCCTCATAGGTTTGTCCTCCAAATCCTTCTATAACAATACGCACCGCAAAACGACAAAACGGTCACTTAAACCTGTGAATTTTCTGTAAATTATGAAAATGCACCCGGTCAGCAGTGCTGATCGGGTGCAGATTTTAGCCGATGATCCAGAACGGCCCGCCGGAACCGGCGGCTTTGCTGGCTTCATTCAAAATGATGGACAGCTCCCAGCTCTGTTCGCTCCGCGTCCGGCTGGCTGGATCGGCAACGAGGATCTTTTCATCTTGGACGCCGCGCAGCACAATAAAATGTCCGGACGAGGTAAAATGCCCGGCGGACATGATGGCAACGATCAGCTTGCCGCTGGAAAGCGCGTCCGTGATCCGCTGCGGCTCTGATGCCGTGCAGCCGGAGACCGGCAGGCCCCACGCTTCGGCGGCTGCCGGGATGAGCGCGTGATACGAACCGCTTCCGCTGCACCAGTAACCGTGCTCATATGACCACTTTGCCATCTCCACGGGATCGACCAGATCGTCCGTGAGAGAAGACACTACCATTGCCATGCAAGTCGGGCCGCAGCCGTAGCCACCAATATTATCGGTGCCATAGGGTTTGTTCGCATAGCGTTCATCGAGCTGATTGTAGTAGACGACCTCCGTGCCGCCGTCCGTATAGCGGATGTTTCCAAGCGCAGGGATCGTGAAGCTGCTCTCAGACGAGGAAAGATTCTGGAACAGGCCGTCGCCCAGAAACAGGCTGAGATTCTCGGCAAAGTTCTGCGCAAGCGTCTTCTGCTCTGCGGTCAGATGAAAAATGGAATCGGCAAAATACGCTTCGCCGCGATAGGTCAGTGTGTAAACCCGCACCGTCACCTCACGAAGCTCTGTGACTTCTTCGCCGTCTTCATTGAGAACGGTTTCTTCTATCTCGCGCGTTTCGTCCTCATAGGTATAGTCGTACAATTCACCAATGCCAGAGCGCAGAAGCTGCTTCATATCCTCCAGAGAAATGGCGGCAACGTCCGTATCGCGGTACGCACAGTATTGTGAAATGAACAGATTGACGTTGTTGATGCGTTCATCCTCATATGGGTTGACGATCTCATACTGATCGGCGCTGGACGCGGCAAAATCGTCCGCGATCCGCTGCTCGGCATCGGCAATACCACTTCCAAGCAAGTCGCTGACCGCAAATGCGATCTCGTTCATGTTTTCGGTGATTGCAGCCTGATCGTTCAGAATGGTGGTATCGCCGGTGGTCTGCGCCGTGCCGCCGAAGATCAGCGTTGGAAGCATCACGAGGAACAGCAGCGGGATCGCAAGGATGGCGAGCAGCGCAAGGAGAATCTTCTTCCCGTGCCTGGCTGCCGCGCCGTAGGGACCGCCGAGGGCGGCCCCATTTGCAGCTGCGGCCGTGATCTTGCCGGCGTTTGCGGCACCTTCCACGACCTTTGCGGCAGTACTGCCGACCTGAACCGCTTCGTCCAGCCCGGTCTGACGACTATCGTTTACGCCCATTCGAGTACAAAGACGACCGACATGATCTCCTGCCCGGTCACAGGCTGAGAGACGGCGGACACGACGGCATCATAGTTGATGGAGAGCGCGTCTGCTTCTTTGACCGTCCACGGCGCAGCCAGCGTGAAGACCTCAGAATCGCCGGTCTTGCTGGTTTCGGAAGAATTGATCTTGAAGCCGACCTGCTTGGCGTCCACCTTGGCCTTTGCCATGTTGGTCGAATACGGCACAAACTCCCAGCCATTTTTGCTGGTAACGCTGACGGAAGAAACCATTACATCACCGGTGGAATTGTTGACGATGGAAGCGGAAGCAACATAGACCTTGCCGGATTCGTCCACAACGAGCGGCAAAGTGGCCGGAACTGTCACCGAAAACAGCTCAGTAACTTCCCAGTGTGCATAGTACATTGTCGCGGCAGTTTCCTTGAAAACAGTGTTTGTCGTAACTTCTGTGCCGCCGTCTTTCTCCGTAAACCAGCCTAAAAATTCGGCGTTTTTACGTTCCGGATCGGTGGGGAGAACGAGTTTTTCACCGTAAGTCTGCTCGGTCGTTTCCGAACGTCCGTCGCCAAGGTTCCATGTCACAGTATAGGTGTTTGCAGTGAATTGCGCATAGAACGTCTGGCTGGTCGTAATCGACGTGACGGTGTTATAGAGCTTGCCGCCCGTTTTTTCGGTATACCAGTTCTTGAATGTGTATCCGGTTTTCACAGGAGAAGCGCTGGGCGCGGTCGGCTTGCTGTTCGGCTTCATGGTTTCGGAAAAGCTGGCCTTGCCGTCGATCGTGCCGCCGTTGCTGCCTGCGTCCCATGTGACCGTCAACGAAACCGTTGCGCCGCAATCGTCGCACTTTCCATCGCCGTTCGCATCGGTGTGGTCTGCATATTCATAGCCAGAATCTCCGCAAGCCGAGCACGTCTTGGTACGCTTATGCTGCGTTTCGCTGTCCGAAACCCACGAACCGTAGGAATAGCTGTGATCTGCATAATCATAGGTAGACGCGCTACAGGACGTACAGGTTTTTGCACGTCGGTGCTGCGTATCACTGTACTTGCTCCATGCGCCAGTGGAATAGCTATGATTTCCGTATTCCGTTGTGGAGTACCCACAAGTGCGGCAGGATGCCGTTCGGCTATGTTGACTGGAAGAAGAATTGCTCCACGAGCCGTAGCTCATGCTGTGGCTGGCGTATTCGTAATCCGAATCGCCGCAGTTCCGGCAATAGGCTTCGCGCCGGTGCTGCGATGTAGAATACTGCTCCCAGCTTCCATAGGAATAGCTGTGACCGGTTGCGTAGATGGTTTCGCGCTTGCTCTGGCCGCAATCGCAGCTATATTCCCGGTAGCCGTTTCGCGTGCAAGTGGCATCATTTTCATAGTCCAAAACCCACGTATGGCTTCCGCAATCCGGGCAAGTCCAAGAACCATACGAGCCGGAACCATGATCTTTATACACATAAGTCCCTAAATTCTGAACATAATGGCACTTATAGCACTCATAATACTCCTGATGACCTCTGGATGTATGCGTCGTGGAAACGTAGGTCCCCTGCAAAGAATACTGCTTACAGCTTGGGCAGGTGCCGACAATGCCGGTGGACGCACGAGTGGAAACTTGTGCAGGCGCTTTCTTGATGCCGCCTGCGGTGGCGGCATCTGCGTTCTGATACACACCGTAAAGATCGTGGAAATATCGGTTGCTTCGATTGGATGCTATCCAGTCATAATCGTGGAAAGGCACAGAAGAATCCGGGTATCCAATGATGTACGCAACATAGAGCGTATCGCCGTTGTCGGTTTCACGCCAGAATGCATCTTCTCCGATGCTGTCCAGCGTATGCTCTCCGTAATAAATGGACAGCTTCGTCAGCAGTGGGCAGTTATAAAAGGCGTGCCTGCCGATGACTGGCGTGGTGCTGGGGATCTCGGCAGTCGTGAGATTGGTACAGTCCTCGAACCAGTAAGCGAGATCGGAGATCGCCAGACTCTCCATGCCGTCGAACCAAACCTGCGTGATCTGGCTGCGGTATTCTGCCCACGGTTGGTCGTCTTTGCTTGTAAAGGCGCTACAATCTCCGCTGCCGGAGATGGTCAGCCAGCCCTTACTGTCCAATTCCCATGTGATCTTGCTGTTCTGGATCGTGCCGCTGGCAATGGCATCATCTGCCGCAAATGCCGAGATACTGAGCGAAAGGAGCATGCAGAGGGCAAGCAGGATTGCTGTGAGTTTTCTTGTTTTCATAGCGGTTCCTCCCTCCTTTACGAATTGCCGGTCGCTGGCGCGATGGTGAAGATCAGCGTTGCGGCGTTCACTTTCTCCACCTTTTCAGCTGCCGCGACCTTCGCCGTGTATGCGATCCGCAGGTTTTTCCCTGCGTCAATGACCGGGAACGCGCCGTCAGCCAGCGTCAGTTTGCCTTCCTTGACCGTCTTGCAGCCGTTGATGCTGAACGCGATCTTTCCGGCTTCGCTGCCGAAGTTCTCAAAATCGCCAATGGCAAACGCGCCGGGCTGCACATCGACGGCCACGACCTGCACCGCGCCGCTCTGTGCGCGGTTTTCAATGACGGCGTTGGAGGCCGTTACAACATAGCCGTCCAGAACCGTGACCGGCAGGCAGGCGGGGACGCTGACAGAGATAGGCGAAACAGAATTCACAACCGTCAGCACAACCGGGACGCTGGCCTGCGCAGTTTCTGCTGCAAAGGCAGAAACCGACAGCGAGCAGAGCATCAGAACAGCCAGCAGGAGAGAAAACAATTTCTTTGTTCTCATTTTGACGATACCTCCTTTGGCCACAAATACGCCGCATGCAGCGCCGTTTTGACTTCCAGCGTGCCGACCGTCTTGCCGTCGCGGGTGGCCGTGATCGTCGCGGTGCAGGCGGCGTTGCCGTATTCCGGCGCTTCTTTCAGCGTGATGGAGCTGACCGACGCACCGGCTGCGAGGGTGATGGGATCTGCAATGAGGCTGCCGTCGGAATCTCTGCGGATCTCGATGGTATAGGTGTCCGTCTTGCTGCCATTTTTCAGCGTGGCAGATACCGTCTGCTCGCCAACGATGGCATACAGATGCGCGGGGATCTCTGCCTGAATGAGATTCTCGTCTACCATCTTATTGAGGTCGCGCTGCGCGTTCAGGAGGTCATCCATTGCGTAAAACACGATCTCTGTTTCCGGGAATTTGCCTGCGCGCTCTGTGATGCGGGTTTTGATTTTGTCATAGACCAGCAGCGTCGATTCGCGGTCAAAAATGACCTTGACCGGGCCATCCACACGGCAGGCAATGACTTCGGCTGCCGTTGTGCCGTCGTTACAATAGACCGCCGCTGTGCCGCCACCCCACACGACAAGGCGTCCGGAGATTTTTACGTTGGACAGCGTGACCTTGCCGTCCGCAACACCGTTGCCGATGATGAGATCGCCGTCAATGGTCATGTCCTTCAATTCAACGTCCTTGGTGCGGACAAGCAGATTGCCCTTGTAGTCCTTCGTATAGCTGCCGCTTTTGGTGATATAGGACTGGATGATGTTGAAATAGAGCTGCGCGAACTCCGCTCTCGTGATATTGGCCTGCGGGACAAGTCCCTGTGTGCGGCCATGCACATAACCAGCTGCAACCATTGCTCTCATGTACGGCAGCGCCCATGTGGAAACATCCTTCGCATCCGCAAACTTGGACAGATCCGTCTTGGTGTAATCATCCAAATTAAGCTGCAAAGCTCTTGCCACAACTGCAATGGCCTCCTGACGAGTGATTGCCCGATCAGGCTGCATGCTGGTGGAGGAGACACCGTTATACGTCCCCATCTGGACGGCGAGGGCTACATCTTTGTAGTACCACTTGGATTTTGCAACGTCCTTGTACGCAGAAATGTCCGCTGTTTTGTAACAGCCAAAGGAACGGTTTGTAATAGCCGCCATTTCTGCACGGGTCAGCAGACCGTTGGGGTCAAGCTGCGTCTTGGACTTACCGTACAAAAGCCCATTATTCACAGCGGCGGTTACCGCTTCCGCGTACCACGCTTTGGTGTCCACATCCTTGAAATCTGAAATGCTTGCCGCGGATGCGGAAACGGCAAGAGACAGGCAGGTCACGACAGCCAGAAACAGCGCAAGAATTCGTTTTGTTTTCAAAGTGAATCCCTCCTATGATAAAAGCTGCCGGGGGAAGCAGGTTCCCCCGGCGATGGATGGGTGCGGCTTAGACCGCATCCCAGCAGATCACGAACAGAACGGACGCAACGGAAGCGTTGACGACAGCTTCGGAGACCGGGCTGACGATGGCGTCATACGCGATGCCGATGGAGTTTGCGCTCTGGTCGCCGTTGCCGGACATATAGCAGCCTTCGATGGCACCGTCGATGAGGGTCTGGGAAGCCGCATTCTCCGCATTGGTGAGCTGCTCCGTGCCGCCTCCCAGAGCGAGCTTGAAGCCAATCATGTTGCTGTCCACCTTGACCTTGGCAAGGCTGTCCTTGCTGCCGAACGCGGTCAGCTTCCAGCCGGTACCGGCTTCGACCTTGACATTGTCGACCTTAACTGCGCCAAAGGAATTGTTGGTGATGCGGATGTCGGTGGCCGTCGTGACTGTGCCGTCCGTGCCGACTGCAATGGGGAGGATGGTCGGGATCACAACATTCATCTTCGTCGCAGCGGGATCACCGTCGAGGGTGCCATCCGAGGTGGAAGACAGGCTGACGCTGGAGGTACCGGTGCCGCCGGAGACATCCACCGTGGTGGGTTCAGCAGCGGATGCGCCAATGGCGAGACTTGCCATGAGGCAGACA
>OHBM01003109.1_pt1 | contig 10393 bp, 10 predicted proteins | sample 1577251 | NCBI WGS metagenome assembly OHBM01 (sample SAMEA3541557, study PRJEB24748) | human gut metagenome | biome: human gut; feature: human-associated habitat; material: faeces | place: China | collected 2012
GGATCTGCTCGATCTCGCCGGTGAACCGGGGAAGAGCGGCGCGGACATCCTCTTCCGAGGGTAAGACGTCCGACGAGCGCAGAAGGTTGCCTGTAATATCCTGGGTATCGGTAACGATGCCGGGCCGGAACGCAGCGATATATTCCTTCGTTTCCGCCTCGGCAAACGCCGCCGCGCGCGTGGCGCGGCCGACGAGCACGACAAGAAGCCCCGTAGCCAGCGGGTCGAGCGTACCGGCGTGGCCGATGCGACGCTCACCCAGAATGCCCCGGAGCTTGGAAACGCAGTCCTGGCTTGTCCAACCCTCGTCCTTATCGAGAAGCAGAATACCGTTTACGCCCATACTTCCTCCACGGCGCGGCGCACCGCGTCCGCCGTTTCGTCCGGCGGGAGATCCAGCTCGCACCCGGACGCCATTTTGTGTCCGCCGCCGCCGAACCGGGCGCAGACCTGCGAGGCGTCCACGCCGCCGTCCGTGCGCAGGGATACCTTGCTGCGCGGCGGGTCAACGGAGAGCTCGCGCACCGTTATGGCCACACGGTTGCCCCGGACCTGTCCGGCGAGCGAGGCGAGATCGCTGCAGTCGTCCTCGGTAACACCGGCGCGGCGCAGCATGTCAAGCGTGATGACGGCAATATTGATCGCGTGATCGCGGTAGGAGCGGAGCGAGGAGCACACCATGCCCTCAAGCGCGAGCCGCGCCGGGGACTTGGTGCGGAAAAAGATCTTGTTGAGCAGCGGCAGATCCGCCCCGGCGTCGCAAAGGCGCGCGGCGGCGCGGAACGTGGCGCTGTTGGTGTTCGCGTAGCAGAAGCAGCCCGTGTCGGTGGAGACGGCGATATAGAGAAGGTCGGCCTCCGTTTTGTCCGGCCCGCCGACCAGCGCATCGATGAGCGCGAGAACAAGCTCGCCGCAGGCGGCGCTGTGCGTCCAGATAACGGCGTTCTCCGGCTGCTCGCCGCGGGGAACATGGTGGTCGAGCTTGAGGGAGATCTTCCCTTCAAACCCGAGGGCAAGGAGCTTGTTCTCCGCCACATCCACGCTCACGCACGTCTCAGGGACGAACCCCTCCGGCACATAGTACGGCGAAACGAAGGGGACGAACATCTCCGTGATCTCGGGGTTTTTATAAAGATGCGCCGTTTTTCCCAAACGGCGCAGTGCGTGGCACAGCGCAGAGGCGCTTCCGAGAGTGTCCCCGTCCGGCCTCTGATGCGTCACCAGAAGATAATTGTCGTGCGCGCGAAGATACGCGGCGCATTCCAGAAGTTCCATGGTTACCCGTTTTCCCCGTCTCTGGGCGAAGCGTCGTCCAGATGGCGGATGATGTCGTTGATGTGAGCGCCGTGCTCGATGGAGTGATCGAGCTCAAAGATCAGCTCCGGCGTATACCGCAGCGAGAGCGAGGTGCCCAGCTCGTGCCGCAGCCAGCCGCTGCACGATTTGAGACCCTTTTTGAGCTCTTTTTCGTTCACGTCGCCGAGCACGCTCAGATACACGGTGCAGTAGCGCAGATCGCCCGTCGTTTCGGTGCGGACGATGCTCAGCAGATCGCCCTGCTGCACGCGCGGATCCTTCACCTCGCGCAGGAGCGAGGCAAGCGTGCGCCGGATATCGTCGTTAATGCGCTGGATGTGATTGGACGGCATAATTTACCCTTCCTTTCTTTACAGCTGCTCGTTGACGAAGCACTCGATGACGTCGCCTTCCTTGATGTCGTTGAACTTTTCGACCTGCATGCCGCATTCGTAACCGGCGGAGACTTCCTTAACGTCGTCCTTGAAGCGGCGCAGCGAAGCAAGCTCGCCCTCGAAAATGACGATGTTGTCGCGGTTGACGCGCACGCTGCAGTTGCGCTGGATCTTGCCGTCCTGCACATAGCAGCCGCACACGGTGCCGACCTTGGACACGCGGAACGTCTGGCGGACCTCGGCGTGGCCGATGATGACTTCGTGGAACTTCGGCGCGAGCATGCCCTTCATGGCGGCCTCGACGTCGTTGATGCAGTCATAAATGACGCGGTACATGCGCAGCTCGACCTTGGAGCGCTCGGCGCTGTCGCGCGCGGCGTTGTCCGGACGGACGTTGAAGCCGACGATGACGGCGTTGCTCGTCGAGGCGAGCATGACGTCCGACTCGTTGATCGCGCCGACGCCGGAATGGATGACGCGCACGCGCACTTCCTCGTTGGAGAGCTTTTCGAGCGAGGTCTTGACGGCCTCGGCGCTGCCCTGCACGTCCGCCTTGACGATGATGTTCAGGTTCTTCATCTCACCCGCCTGGATCTGGCTGAAGAGGTCCTCCAGCGAGACCTTGGAGACCGGCGCGTTGGCCTTGGCCTTTTCCTCCGCCTTGCGCTGCTCGACCAGCTCGCGCGCCAGGCGCTCGTCGGCGACGGCGTTGAAGTTCGCGCCCGCGCCCGGCACCTCGCCGAGGCCCGTGATCTCCACGGGAACGGACGGGCCCGCGCTCGTGAGCTTCTGGCCCTTATCGTTGGTCATCATACGCACACGGCCGACCGCTGTGCCCGCGATGATAATATCGCCCTGATGGAGCGTACCGTTCTGCACGAGGAGCGTCGCGATGGGGCCGCGGCCCTTGTCAAGGCGCGCCTCGATGACGGCGCCGCTGGCGGCGCGGGTCGGGTTGGCCTTGAGCTCGTCGACCTCGGCGGTCAGCGCGACCATCTCGAGCAGGTTATCCACGCCCATACCGGTCTTGGCGGAGATCGGGCAGACGATGGTGTCGCCGCCCCAGTCCTCAGCCAGCAGGTCGTACTTCGTGAGCTGCTCCTTGATGCGCTCGGGGTTCGCGTCCGGCTTATCCATCTTGTTGATCGCCACGATGATGGGGATGCCGGCGGCCTTGGCATGGTTGATGGATTCGACCGTCTGCGGTTTGATGCCGTCCTCGGCGGCGACGACGAGGATGGCGATATCCGTGATCATCGCGCCGCGGGCACGCATGGAGGTGAACGCCTCGTGGCCCGGGGTATCGAGGAAGGTGATGGGCTTGCCCTTGATCTGCACCTGATAGGCGCCGATGTGCTGGGTGATGCCGCCCGCCTCGCCGGAGGCGACGTGGGCATTGCGGATATAGTCGAGAAGGCTCGTCTTGCCGTGGTCGACGTGACCCATGACGACGACGACCGGCGCGCGGGGCTGGAGCTCGTCGGCGCTGTCCTTGTGATCGTCGATGAGCTTTTCCTCGATCGTCACGACGACTTCCTTTTCGACCTTGCAGCCGAGCTCTTCAGCGACAAAGGACGCGGTGTCGAAGTCGATCATCTGGGAAAGGGACGCCATCACGCCGTTTTTCATCAGGCACTTGACGACCTCGGCACCCGTCTTCTTCATGCGGGAGGCCAGCTCGCCGACGGAGATCTCGTCGGGAATTTTGACGGTCAGCGGCGTCTTCTTCGCGATCTCAAGCTGCAGGCGGCGCATCTTCTCGGCCTCCTCCTGCTTGCGCTTGCCGGAGAACGGCTGCTGACGGTTGTTGCGGTTTCTGTTGTTGCGGAACTTTTCCTTGCTGCCGCGCTCTAAGTCGCGGCGGTCACCGGAGCGCTCGGCCATGTCCTGCAGCTTTTCGTCGTACTTGTCAAGGTTGACGTTCGTGACCTTGCGGGTGTCGACGATCTTCTTTTCCGGCACGCGCGTCGTGGGATGCTGCGTGGCGGTGGACTTGCTCTGCTGCTGCACCGGCTGGGTGTTCTGCTGCGGCTGGGCGGGCTTACCCTGCTGGCCCTGCTGGGGATGGGGACGGCTGCCGCCGTTATTATTGTTATTTCTCGGCTGGTTCTGGGCATTATTCGCCTTCGGCTGGTTCTGCGCGGGGGCGGGGGCAGCCTTGGGCTCGGGCTTTTTCTGGGGAGCGGACTCGGCGTAGATCGACTCGATCTTCACCTGATGCTTCTGCGTCAGATGCTCGAAGATCAGGTTGACCTCGTCCGCGGACAACACCTGCGAAGGCTTCTTGCTCCCGTCCTCATAGGTACTCAGAACGGACAGAATGTCCTTCGACGTAAGGCCGAAGTCCTTTGCCATATCGGATACCTTGTTCTTGTTCATTGTAGTAGCCAAATTATTGCACCTCCGTGTGTTGTGATCTCTGCTTACTGTCTTTCTTGATGCTGCCCTTGCCCTTCTTCACGGGGCGGGAATGGGCAAAGCGCCTTGCCGCGCGCTGCTTTTCCGCGGCGCGGTGCGCCTTTTCTCTCTCGGCGCGCGTGCGTCCGTGCTTGACCGCGCCTCTCGGGCGCTTGCTCTCGCTCTTTTCCGCGCTCTTGGCCTTTGCGGCGGGAGCGGGCTGCGGCTCTTCCTGATGCGGCTTTTTCTTGCCGGTGCGCACGTTCTTTTCATGCTGCTTGAGTTCCTTGCGGCGCTCGGCGGCGCGTGCCGCCTTGATCGTCAGGCGCTTGGCCGCTTCACCGTAGTGCGCTTCGTCACTCTCCGCCAGCTTTTTCGCGACGGCCTCGGCAAAGCCGATGTCCGTCAGCGCCAGCAGCGCGCAGGATGTGCGCCCCAGCGCTCTGCCGAGGTCCTCCTTCGTCGGCGGGATCTCAAGGCAGATGCACTCGCCCGCCTCGCCGAAGTGGAGCGCGCGGCGGCGCGTGTTGTCCGCCGCATCCGAGGCGATGAGGATGAGCCGCGCGTGCTTGCTTCGTGCCGCCGCGCCGACGGGCTCTTCACCGACCTCCAGCTTTCCGGCCTTTTTGGCAAGGCCGATCAGATTGAGCAGTTTATCCACCGTTTGCCATCTCCTTTTCCATTTCTTCGTAGACGCTCTCGGGGATGGCCGTGTCCAGCGCGCGCTCGAGCGCGCGGGATTTGCGCGCCCGCTTGAGGCATTCGCTGTTCGGGCAGACGTAAGCGCCGCGCCCGGGCTTTTTGCCCGTAAAGTCGAGCGACACCTCGCCCTGCGGCGATTTGACGGCGCGGATGAGCGCGCGTTTGTCCTTCATCTCGCGGCAGCCCACACACTGGCGCTGCGGGATCTTCTTTACTTTCTGCATGAGCCGCCCTCCTCTTTGGCGCTTTCAGCGCCTCGGACTTTTTTGCGCCGCGCACGGCGCAAATGAACTGAAATCGTTTTTACCGGCGACCGGTGCGTCAGTAAAAACACTTCTCGCCCCGCAAGTGTGCGAGCGCAAGCGAGTGCGCGCAGCGGGGTGCAAATTGAAGCTCAAAAATGTGCCTATGCACATTTTTGAAGATCACTCTTCTTCGCGATAACTTTCCGGCTTAATGTCGATCTTGTAGCCGACGAGGCGCGCGGCTAAGCGTGCGTTCTGCCCCTCCTTGCCGATGGCAAGGGAAAGCTGATCGTCGGGCACGATGACGCGGCAGGCCTTGCCCTCTTCGGCAAGGCGCACGTCGACAACGTCCGCCGGAGCGAGCGCCGCGGCGATGTACTCCGCGGGATCGTCGCTGTACTTGATGATGTCGATCTTTTCGCCGCGCAGCTCTTCGACGATGCTGTTCACGCGCTGGCCGTGGGGGCCGACGCACGCGCCGATGGGGTCGACGTTCTCGTCGTTGCTCCACACCGCCATCTTCGTGCGGGAGCCCGCCTCGCGGGCGATGGAACGGATCTCGACCGTGCCGTCGTAGATCTCGGGCACTTCAAGCTCGAAAAGGCGCTTGACGAGACCCGGATGCGTGCGGGAGATCACGACCTGCGGGCCTCTCGACTGGCGGCGCACGTCGACAAGGTAGACCTTGATGCGCTGGCCCTCGATGAGCGTCTCACCCTTGACCTGCTCGCCGGCGAGAAGAATGGCGTCTGTCGCTTCCGTGCCGGTGCCGATGCGAAGGGACGCATTGCCCGTGCGGGGATCGATGCGCGTGACGACACCGGTGAGAATTTCATGCTGCTTGGAGTTGTATTCGTCGTAGACCATGCCGCTCTCGGCTTCGCGCAGGCCTTGGATGATGACCTGCTTGCCGTTGCCCGCGGCGATGCGGCCGAATTCGATGTTGTCGACGGGAATGTTGACGATATCGCCGACATTGTACTTGGCGGAGATGGCCTTCGCGTCATCGAGGCTCATCTGCGTGCCGGGGTTCTCGACCTCATCCACGACTTCCTTCTGCACGAACATCTTGAGCTCGCGCTTGCCCTCGTCCACATCGACCACGACGTTTTCCACGCCCTCGTGGTCGCGCTTGTAGGCGGTGGTGAGCGCCTGAACGATCTTATCCATCATAAAGGTCTGAGAAATGCCGCGTTCCTTTTCCAGCATCGCAAGCGCTGCGAAGATTTCATCACATTTCATGGGTATGCTCCTATTCTGTATAATCAAAGTAATTGGTATTCTTTTTGGTTAAAAGTCGCAGCGCAGGCGCACGAGCGCGACCGCGTCCTTTTCAAAGCGCTTTTCCTCTTCGCCGATGCGAAGCGTGACCGCGCCGTTGTCGTAGCCCGCGAGGTCACCGGAAAATTCCTTGCGCCCGTCCACGGGCTTGTAGGTCTTCAAGAGCACGGGCGAGCCCATGAACTGCTCAAAGTCACCGGGCCGCTTGAGCGGGCGCTCCGCGCCGGCGGACGCGACCTCGAAAATGTAGCTCGACTCGATGGGGTCGGCCTCGTCCAGAATATCGCTCAGCGCGCGGGAGATGGCCTCGCAGTCGAGGATGTTCACGCCGCCGTCCTTATCAATGTAGATCCGCAGATACCACTGTCCGGCCTCGCGGACATATTCCACGTCCCAGAGCTTGCAGCCGTTCTCTTCGACCACGGGGAGCGCCAGTTCGCGCACGGTCTCTGTCACTTTCTTCATTGTATCCCTCGCAATCCGTGTTTTTTCCGAAATTTGCAAAAGAAAGAGCGGGCCAAACGGTCCACTCTGCGTTTCCTGCATCCATAACACAAGCATACTATCACACAAAGCTGCGGAATGCAAGCGTTTTTGCGCGCAGTTTGCGGCTTTTTTGAAAAAATTTCCGTTGTTTTTCGTTATTTTTTGCGCGCCGCACCCTTCCCGCTTGCAAAGCGGGGAAAAGTATGCTATAAGGATAGGACTCTGAATAGAGAATGAGAGAGAGGGATATTTTATGGCGCGTTCCGCCACGCTCGATATGACGCAGGGCAGCCTTGGCCGCCAGATCATCGGCTTTTCGCTGCCTCTGATGTTCACTAACCTTTTGCAGATGCTCTTCAGCATGGTCGACCTTGCGGTCGTCGGCCGCTTTTCAAGCTCCGCCGCCATGGGCTCGGTCGGCTCGACCACGACGCTCATCTTCCTGTTCACGGGCTTTCTGATGGGCCTTGGCAGCGGCGTCAACGTGCTTGTCGCCACGCATTTCGGCGCGCGCAGCGAGAAAAACGTGCGCGAGTCCGTTCACACGTCGTTTCTTGTCTGCCTGATCGCGGGCTTTTTGATGCTGGCGCTGGGCCTTATCTTTGCCCGCCCGCTGCTCGAGCTTCTGAACACGCGCGACGATCTGATCGACGGCGCGGAGCTGTACCTTCGCATTTACTTCCTTGGCATGCCCGCCGCCGCGCTCTATAACTACGGCAACGGCGTTCTGAATGCCATCGGCGACACGAAAACGCCGCTCATCTTCCTTTCCGCCGCGGGCGTGCTCAATGTCATCCTCGACCTTGTGTTCGTCATCGGGCTCGGGATGTCGACCGACGGCGTCGCGCTCGCGAGCATGCTCTCGCAGTGCGTGTCCGCGGGGCTCATCGTCCGCTCGCTCATGCGCAGCAAGGAGATCTACAGCCTCAGCTTAAAAGAGGTCCGCTTCCACAAGGACAAGGCCATCCACGCGCTGTCTGTCGGCGTGCCGGCAGGTTTGCAGAACGCGATCTTCTCGGTCGCAAACCTCTTCATTCAGGCGGGCGTCAATTCGTTCAGCACCGTCGTCGTCGAGGGCAACTCCGCGGCGGGCAATGTGGATAACCTCGTCTACTCCGTGATGAACGCGTTTTACATCGCCTGCTCGAGCTTTGTCGGGCAGAACTACGGCGCGGGCAAATCGCGCCGCGTGCTCAAGAGCTACCTGCTGACGCTCTGCTATTCCGCAGTAGCCGCAGCGGTGCTCGGCGGGCTGTTCCTGCTGTTCGGGCACCAGTTTCTCTCGCTCTTCACGTCGGAATCCGACGTCATCGAGGCGGGCCTCGCGCGCATCTGGGTCATGTGCTTCTCGTTCCCGATCTCGGCCACGATGGACTGCACCACCGCCGCCTCGCGCGGCCTTGGAAAGGGCCTCGTGCCGATGATCTTCGTGTTCCTCGGCTCGTGCGTGTTCCGCGTGGCGTGGATCTACACCGTGTTCGCCCACTTCCATACGATCCGCTCGCTCTATATGCTCTATCCGTTCTCGTGGGTACTCACGGGCGCGGCGGAGATCGCATACTTTTTGTATTGCTATAAGAAATATGTCAAGCCGCTGGATGCGTCCCACGCAGAGGAATGAAAAAGAGCTGTCCGAAAGGACAGCTCTTTTTTTGCGACCACACTGGGCGCGTGTGCTTTTTCGCGCTTGTGCGAAAAACCCAAAAATTTTCACAGCTTTTGCAAAGCTGCCAACTTGCGGTTTTTGTAATCCGCGTCCCCCGTCACCTCGCGGAGCACGGTGATCTCCTCCGGCAGCGCGGCACTGCTTTGCCCGTACTGGAACAGCACGGCCCTTTCCGCGCTGAAGGGGTACATGTCGATCTCACAGCGGCGGTCGGCGAAGACGAAACGATACTTTGTCTTGCGCACGGGCGAGAGCGCCGTGTCGCGCTCTAAGAGGTATTTTTCATACTGCTTTTGCGAGATGGGGCGCTCGGTGTCCCATTTTTCGCCGTTTTCCATGCGATGCTTTTCGGTGTAGAAGTACAGCGTCTCCGCGCCGCTTTTCTGCATGCGCACGCGGCGCTCAATATTCGGGTTTGTCAGCGCGAGATACGTCTGCGTCATGTCGATGGCAACGGCGCGGTATTTGTGGGAAAACGCCGCCATGTCGGGCATGGCGATAAGGTACTTGCGCTTTTGCGCCATCGGCTCGACCTCGCCCACGGCGCGGTAAATTTCGCGCAGGGCGCGCTCGATTTTATTGTTGAAATTTGCGTCGTTGTCGATGATGCGCAGATTCGGGTGCGCGCTCCACGCGCGCAGCGTGCGGTCGTCCATCTCGCGCGCGAATTCGATGGATTCCGTGCGCGCGTTGTTGCCGAGGTCATAGGCAAACTCCGCGCCCTTGGCGCAGGTGATGAGATGGAGCACCATGTCGTAATTGGCGAGTACACGCTCTTCGGTGCGGCCGTCAAAGCGCGCGATGACCTGCGCGAACTCCTCATCCGACACGTAGGCCTTGTCGTCCATCAGCGCGCGGTCGTAGAGAATGAGAATATTGTCCTCCGGCACGAGCTGCGCGGCATCCAGTGCGAGCTTTTCCTTGTGGATCTGATCGCCGACGACAAAGTCCTGAAATTGCAGCATTGACATACAGTTGTCAAAGGGCTTGATGCCAAAGCCCGAAATGAGCTCAGTTGCCGTCTCGGGGATCGTGATGACGCGCCAGCCGTCCTCCTGCTTGAATTCCTTGAGCACACGGCTCACGAGCGTGGTTTTGCCCGCCGCGGGGCCGCCCGTGAGGACGATCTTTGTGATGCGCTTTGCCATAGTTACGCTTCCTTTCCGTGCAGAAGATAGTCGCCGAATGCTTCGACGGTCTTAAAGTACAGGTCGCAGTTTTGACGCATGAACGCCTCGATCTCTGGGATGTCGTTCGACCAGCCCGCGGCGGCGAAGCGCACATTCGCGGCCTTTGCCATGTCATATCCGGGCTTTAAGTCGTCGAGCACGAGCATCTGCTCGGCGGTGAAGCCGAGCTTTTCCATGATATCATAGAGCGCGTGCGGCTGGGGCTTGCGCCGGTCCTTTGGCACCTCCCAGCCGTAGACGAGCTTCGGCTCAGGGAGCTTATTTTCGCGGTAGTCGCGCAGAATGTTCGGCGAGAGCGAGTGCGACACGACGCAGATCGTGCCGCCCGCGTGCACGTAGTCCCACAGAATATCGCGCATCCCGTCATAAACCTGCGGCACATGGTGCTGGACGTATTCGTGCCAGTACGCCTGCTCGTGCTTCATATCCTCCTCGGTCATGCCGACCTCGCCGTGGAAAAAGTCATAGACGCCGGGGTCAAAGTTTTTGAGGACGTATTCCTCCAGCGTGTAGCGCTTCGCCTTGGGGAAAAACTTCGCCGTGTACTCGGCAAAGCAGGGATAGTGCACCGTCGCGGTGGAGTTGACCACAGTGTCGTCGTGGTCGAGCACAAGGCAGGGGTAGGTCATAAAAGGGACTCCTTTTTGATACTTTTTATAAAAGTATAGCATATTAAGTGTCCGCCCTGCAAGGGCGGGAAAAAGCAGCGCCGAAGGCGCTTCGTCTTTATTCCCT